>LNFM01000732.1_pt1 | contig 78458 bp, 75 predicted proteins | sample 596031 | NCBI WGS metagenome assembly LNFM01 (sample SAMN04254537, study PRJNA301005) | activated carbon metagenome | isolation source: dual media filters at the Ann Arbor, Michigan drinking water treatment plant | place: USA: Ann Arbor | reverse complement strand
AGGGGGCAGCGAAGCGCCGGCTTGGCCGGGGGAGGGCGGAGGGAGGGGGCAGCGAAGCGCCGGCTTGGCCGGGGGAGGGCGGAGGGAGGGCGCAGCGGTACTACAGGCCTCGCCGCCGTCGTTTCGGTTTCACCGCGCTACGCACCGCAGCCTCGAGCGCTTTCCGCCCCCATGCCACGATGGCGTGCCGGTCATCCATCACCGATTCCGGCACCTGCCAGTACGACATCACCGTGTCCTTGTCGGGGAAAGGCTTGAACGGTCCGACGCCGGCCGCTTCGTAGTCGGCGCGGTTCGCGTCACCGACCTTGAACCAGAGCGTGTCGTCCGCCACCAGTGCCGTGGGGATGTCGTCGACATAGACGCACCAGCCGCCGAACATCCGCTTGGAGCGAACAGCCCCCAGTGGCGCCAGCAACTCGCACACGTGCTCGACGAAGTCGTCGTGACGCGTGACCTTCATCGCCGTTGCTCGAGTGTCGTTGCGGTCAGACGAAGTCCCGGAGCGCATCGAGCACCTCGTCGGGCTTCTCGGCCATCAGGGCGTGTCCGGTGCCGGCGATCTCGACGATGCGCTTGTCGGCGAGGGCCGCTGCGATCTCCTTCGTGGCGCGCGGTGGCGTCATCACGTCGCGCTTGCCGACGATCAGCATGGCGGGAGCGGCGACCTTGCCGGCGGCGGTGATGCCGTTCACATAGTCGTTGCAGGCCTTGAAGTCGACGTGCATGACGCCGGGCTTCTGGCGCTGCATGACCCGCAGGTTGCCGCCCATCACCCAGAAGCCCGGTCCGGGATTGCTCGGGTATTGCGCATAGGCGGCGTGCGACCAGATGTTCACCATGTCCTGGGCGAGCGGTTCGTCGTCGCGGGTGGCGTTGAGCAACTCCTCGGAGACCTTCATGGGGACGGCGGTGCCGACGAGGACGATCTTGGCAATCCGCTCCGGATGGCGGGCAGCGCATTCGATGGAAACGAGCGATCCCATGCTGTGGCCGATCAACGTAGCGCGTTGCACGCCGGCGGCGTCGAGCAGGGCGATCACCCAGTCGGCGATGGCCTCGACACTTTCGAGCGGCGGCCCCTCGGAGCGGCCGTGCCCCGGCAAGTCCACGGCCAGGACACCGCGCCCGTGGTGGGCGAGATAGCGGCTCTGGAGTGCCCAGACGCTGTGGTCGTGCTCGGCGCCGTGGATGAAGACGACGGTCGGGAGGGCAGGGTCGAAGGGCTTGCCGCCGGTGTAGGCGTAGGTGGCATGCTTGTGGACGGTGAGTTCCATTGGGGTCTCTATCCAGAGCGCTCAACGCGGCGGACGCGGCGGGCGCGGCGGAAAGTCAAAGGCGATGGGCCACACGCTTTACTCCATCGCGCATGTGGACGACATTGAAGTTCAGTAGCATCCCCAGGCGCAAACCACTCAGCTTCAAGTATGTCAGCACCTGGGTTCCATGGATTGGGAGGACTCTCTCGATCGACTTGATTTCGACGACAACGAGGTCGGCAACCAGCAGGTCGATGCGGAACCCGCCCTCCAGTTCCAGTCCATCGTATCGTACGGGCAATGGCACTTGCCGGCGTACAGGCAATCCCAGCTTCGCGAGTTCGTGCGCCAGGCAGACTTCATAGATGCTCTCGAGAAGGCCTGGTCCCAGAGCTGAATGAACTTCAAACGCTCCATCGATGATGCGGGTCGCCAGGTGGTCGAGGTCTGACTTGGTAACGGTTCCATCATGCTCCGATTCCACACCGGGCTCCGATCCGCAAGTTGATCCTGAGCTTCTTGTTGACGTCGTTCCGCCGCGTCCGCCGTGTCCGCCGCGTTGATCGGTGTTTCAAATTTTCTGCGACATGCGCAAGGCTGCACCCAGATCGTCCATCAAATCCTGCGGATCCTCCAGCCCGATCGACAACCGGATCGTCCCCGGGCCGATCCCCGCAGCGAGCAGCGCCGCATCGTCCATGCGAAAGTGCGTCGTGCTCGCCGGATGGATCACCAGCGATTTCGCATCGCCCACGTTCGCGAGGTGCGAGAAGATCTTCACGGTCTCGATGAGCTTGCGGCCGGCGGGACGCCCGCCCTTGATCACGAAGGTGAACACGGCACTGGCACCCTTGGGGAGCAGCTTCTTCGCGAGCGCGTAGTCCGGATGCGATTCGAGTTCGGGATAGCTCACCGATTCCACGGCGGGATGCCGCGTCAGGAACTCGACGACCTTGCGCGTATTGGCCACGTGCCGGTCCATCCGGATGGGCAAGGTCTCGAGACCTTGCAGGATGTGGAACGCGGTCGTCGGGGCCATGCAGGCGCCGAAGTCGCGCAGGCCTTCGCGCCGTGCCCGCAACGAGAATGCTCCGACGGTGGACTCCTCCTGGAAATCCATGCCGTGAAAGCCGTCGTACGGTTCGGTCAACTCGGGAAACTTGCCCGATGCTTCCCAATCGAAGATGCCGCCGTCCACCAGCAGGCCGCCGATGGCGATGCCATGGCCGCCGAGGAACTTGGTGGCCGAGTGGTAGATCAGGTCGGCGCCGTGTTCGAACGGGCGCAGCAGGTAGGGTGTGGTGAACGTGGAGTCCACGAACAGCGGGAGCTTCGCCGCGTGGGCGATGGCGGCGACTTCGGGAATGTTCAGCACGTCTAGGCCCGGATTGCCGAGAGTCTCGGCATACAGCACCTTGGTGTTCGGGCGTATCGCGTTCTTCCACGCGCCCAGATCGCGCGGATCCACGAACGTGGTCTCGATGCCGAATCGTGGCAACGTGTAGTGCAACAGGTTGTGCGAGCCGCCGTACAGGGACCGGCTCGCCACGACGTGCGAGCCTGCACCCGCGATGGTCGCGAGCCCGAGATGCAGCGCTGCCTGGCCACTGGCGGTGGCAAGCCCAGCGACTCCGCCTTCGAGCGCGGCGATGCGTTCCTCGAGGACCGCGTTGGTCGGGTTGGAGATGCGTGAATACACGTGACCGGCGCGTTCCATGTTGAACAGCGCGGCCGCTTGATCTGTGTCACGGAACACATACGAGGTGGTCTGATAGATTGGCGTCGCGCGGGCACCGGTGTGCGGATCGGGTTGCTGGCCGGCATGCAGACTCAGCGTGTCGAAGTTGTAGTAGCGGGGGGCGGCCATGGCAGGAGTCCTCGGTTGGGGTGCGGGCGGCGGGGCGGTGCGCGCAAACGGCGTGATTGTGCCTTGCCCGGCCTGGACCGGTCATACGAATGGAGAAGCGAAGAATGAGTATGGATGTGCGCTGGCTGGTGCCGGCAGTGATGGTCGCGGTCGCGCAGCCGTGCGTGGCCGCGCGGTACATGAGCGCGGAGCAGGCGCGGGCGCTCATCTTTCCCGCCGCCGACGAGTATGTGGCCAAGGCGGTGCAGCTCACGCCGGAGCAGATGCGTGAGATCGACAAGGCGTCCGGTGTTCCGGGGCGCACGGCGCAGCAGCCGGTGTGGCGGGTGCTCTCGAAGGGCAAGCCGGTCGGATGGTTCATCGTCGACCAGGTGATCGGAAAGCACGAGCTGATCACCTACGCGCTGGGCATCAACGCCGACGGCACGGTCCGCCAGGTCGAGATCATCGAGTATCTCGAGAACTACGGTTCGCAGGTGCGCTATCCGAACTGGCGCAACCAGTTCGTCGGCAAGACCGCCGACAGCCTGCTGCGCCTCGACAGCGACATCGACAACATCAGCGGTGCCACCTTGTCGGCGCGCCACTTGACCGAGGGCATCAAGCGGTTGCTATTTGTCCACCGGGCGGTGCTGCGGTGAGATGACCCAAGGCGCGCATCGCGGCGGACGCGACGGAAAAGCGGAGCCGCAATACGCAGGTCTTCAGGTTTACCCCGCGTCCGCCGCGTCCGCCGCGATTGGCGCTTGCCTTCGTCAGTAGAACGCCCCTCGCGCCGCAATCGGCCACACATCCTCCACCCGGTCGCCGCGATAGCACACCAGCCAGTCGTACAGGTTGACCGTCGGGTCGCAGTGCCCGGGAATCAGCTTCACTTTCGACGCGAGCGGCAGATCGAACGGCGAGGCCACCTCGATGGCGCCATGTTCGTCCGAGGCGCGCAGGAACGTGGCGCCCGGCACGCCGGCGATGGATGGATTGCCGGAATCCACCGAATGCGCCTTGAGCCCGGCATCGACCACGGCGCGGTTCGGTGTCGGCCGGCTCATCACGGTGGCGAGCACGAACAGGCTGTGCCGGAATGTATGCACCGGAGTGCCGTCGGCCTCGAGGTTACGACCGTAGTCGGCATCCATGAAGATGTAGGACCCCGGCTGGATCTCGTTGTAGACGCCGCTCGCGGCTTCCAGCAGGTAGGTGCCGGTGCCGGCGCCGGTGACGATCTCGGCTTCCAGGCCATGGCGCTTGAGTGCCGCGAGCGTGTCCTTCACCTGATCGACGGCGCTGATGATCGCGCGCTCGCGCTCGGCGGGCGTGCGCAGATGCTGTGCACCGCCGTGGTACGCATGGATGCCGCGAAAGCGCAGCCCCGGCTTGCCGGCGATGTGCGCGGCGAGCACCGCGGCCGGTTCACCCGGCAAGGTGCCGCAGCGGCCCGCACCCACATCCACTTCCACCAGGACTTCGATGGAAGCTCCCGTGCCCCGCACTGCCGTGGCCAGCGCATCGACGGCGTCCGGATGATCGGCGAGCACGCTCAGGCGGGCACGCTTCGCGAGTGCGGCAAGTCGGGCGAGCTTGCCGGCGCCGACGATCTCGTTGCTCACCATGACGTCGGTCACGCCGCCGTCCACCAGTGCTTCGGCCTCAGACACTTTCTGGCAGCACACGCCGACGGCGCCGCGCTGCATCTGGATCAACGCGATCCGCGGGCATTTGTGGCTCTTCGCGTGCGGGCGGATGCGCACCTCGCGTCCGGCGAGAGTGCGCTCGAGGGTCTCGAGGTTGTGCTCGAATGCGTCGAGGTCGAGCAGCAGCGCTGGCGTGTCGACCTCGTCGAGGGGCATGCCGGCACGGGCGGGGGGCGGTAGGGTCATGGGGTTGTCGGTGCAGGGTTGGACGGGGGATCTACTTCGGCTGGCGCCCGGTCTCGCAGTCGGTCTTGAGCACCGCACCGGCGCTTTGCACGCCGAGGTTGCGGCCGAGGTTGCCGTACAGGATCTCCACCACGTCGGTCAGGTTGCGCTTCTCGACCGGGTCGCCGTAGGTGCGGGTTTCGAGTGCCGCCAGGGCATCGTCCTTGGAGCGGCCGGCTTTCTTGGCCGCCATGACTTCGGAAGCGAACGCGCCGATGTCGGTGCAGGTCATGGTGCCGAGCGGGTAGTCGGCCGCCGTCGACGTCAGGGCGAAGGCATATAGCAGTGCGGCAGCGGTGAATCTCATCGAACGTCCTCTCGATCGCAGGGGCAGGGCGGCGCGTAGAATACGCGGCGGCTTCGCGGGGACGCGCATTGTAGGGATGGCGCGGCATTCCCGTCACGGGGCCCGCTCCTTCGCCCGCATCCGCATGTCCTCCCTCCTGCCGCAGTACGGTGCCCCGGTGACCCGCGGTGCGCTCGCCGACCTTGCCCGGAACCTGATCTGCGGCTTGCAGGCGGTGTTCCTGTGGCCGCCGGCGCCGCGCCACTGGCGTCCCTTTGCCGAGCAACTGGTCCTGCTCACGCTGATCGAAGTGGGGGTGACGCTCGTCTTCGATGTCCTCGAAGGCGAGACGTCGGGCATGTTCAACTGGAGCGGCCTGCCGCGCGTGCTGCTGGTGGTGCCGCTGGCGCTGGGGGCGGCGTGGCTCGTCTCGTGGCGTGCGCGCCGATCGGCATTGTTGTTGCCCGTGGCCACCGGGCTCATCGCGGTGACTGCCTGGTTCGACGGCGCCTGGAGCGTATTGGGCTATCTGCAGGCGCGCGAGTGGGGCCCGGTCGTGGAACACGGCGACGTGGTGGTCTACGGGCTGTTTGCCTGGTGGGCACTGGCAGCGGGGCTGTGCGCAGCGCGCCTGGGGGAGGCGCGCACGCCGGGCCGGATCGCCGATTTCGGCTGGGCCGTCGTGGTTCTGGTGCTGCCGTTCTGGTGGGTGCCGTACCAGCCGCTGTGGCAGGCCGATGCCGACGCCGATGAAGGCCCGCAGGATGCCTACGCCGTGACCCGCGAGGACGTTTTCTACGGCCAACCCGCCTTGCTGGAAGAAACCCTCGACCGGCTCGCGCGGCAGCGGCCGGGAGTCGAGGACCTCTACTTCGTCGCCGCGGCCGGCTACGCGTCGGAGGATGTGTTCCTGAACGAGGCCGGGCTCGCCGCGGATCTGCTGCGGGCGCGCTTCGACACGGATCATCGCTCGCTGCTGCTCGTGAACAACCCGAAGACCTTGAACGTGCTGCCGATCGCGAGTGCTACGAGCCTGCGGCGCACGCTCGACGCCATCGGCCGCACCATCGATCCGGAAGAGGACGTGGTGTTCCTGTTCATCACCACCCACGGCTCCGAGGACCATCACCTCGCGATGGAGTTCTGGCCGCTGCAGTTGGACGACATCGCGCCGGGCGACCTGAAGCGCATGCTCGACGATGCCGGCATCCGCTGGCGCGTGATCGCCATCTCGGCCTGCTATTCCGGCGGCTTCATCGAGTCGCTGAAGGACGAACGCACCCTGGTGATGACCGCGGCGGACGCGCACCACACCTCGTTCGGTTGCGGCGCCGATTCCGACCTCACGTATTTCGGCAAGGCCTACTTCGACCAGGCGCTGCGCAGCACCCATTCGTTCGCCGGAGCCTTCGAAACCGCCCGCGCGGCCATCGCGCAGCGCGAGCGCGGCCTGGGCCTGACGCCATCCAACCCTCAGATCTTCGCCGGTGAAGCCATCGCCGCGAAGCTGCAGCGGATGGAACGGCGCCTCGCTCGAATCCGGGAACGGGTGCCGGTTGCCGACTGTCCTGCGGCCGGTGGTGGCAGCGCCGCTTGTGGAGCGCCCGGGACCGGGGCAAACTGAAGCGGGTTCAACCGGGGCCGGAGGCGTCGATTCATGGCATTCCAGTGGCGGGCCGCCTCGAGGGCGGTAGTGGTGCTGAGCTTGTTCGCCGCCACCCAGCTCGCCGAGGCGGCGGGCACCTGGGGCAAGTCCATGAGCCGGGACGAGGCGCTGCGCAACACGACGGCGTCCCAGTTCGAACAGCGCCGCGCCGGGTATCTGCGTCTCGCCGAAGTGGGCACGATGGAGGACACGCCGGTCCTGCTGTCGGCGCTGCAGGACGAGGAGGCGCTGATCCGCGGCGTGGCCGAGCAGGCGCTGTGGGGCCTGTGGATGCGCGCGAACGATTCCACAGCGGATCCGATGTTCCAGGTGGCACTGGACCTGATGAGCACCAATCAGCTGCCCGAGGCGCGCGACAAGTTCACCGACGTGATCGAATTGAAGCCGGAGTTCGCCGAGGCCTGGCATCGTCGCGGCGAGGTGATGGTGTTGATGGACTCCTGGGAAGCGGCCTTCCGGGATTTCGAGCATGCACTCGAACTCAACCCCTACCACTTCGGCGCCCTGGAAGGCATGGGACACTGTCGCCTGCGGCAGGGTGATGCGGCGGCCGCGGTGGGATACTTCCGCCGCGCGCTCGAACTCAATCCGAATCTGTGGGACGTGTACCCCGCGCTCGAGCGCGCGCAGGAGGCGGCGGAGCGCAATCGGACCTGAGCGGCCAGGCAGCTACAACAACCAGAGCAGGAGGAGACCATGACCGACGAGCGCCGTCCGTGGCTCAAGAACTACCCACCCGGCGTACCGGCCGACATCGGCCCGTTGCCCCATGCAACGATCCCGGCCCTGCTGGCCGGCAGTGTCGCGAGGTTCGGCGACCGCCCGGCCTTCGAGAACTTCGGCGTGCAGATGTCCTACGCCGAACTGGATCGGCTGTCGCGCGATTTCGCGGCTTACCTCCAGTCGGGGCTCGGTCTCAGGAAGGGCGACCGGGTCGCGGTGATGATGCCCAACATCCTGCAGTATCCGATCGCGCTCTTCGGCATCCTGCGCGCCGGGCTGATCGTGGTCAGCGTCAATCCGCTGTACACCGCACGCGAACTGGAGCATCAGCTCAAGGATTCCGGCGCGGCCGCGATCGTGATCTTCGAGGGTGCGGCGGCGACGCTGCAGTCGATCCTGCGCGCCACCCCGGTCAAGCACGTGATCGTCGCCGCGGTGGGAGACATGCTGGGCTTCGTGAAAGGCATGCTCATCAACTTCGTGCTGCGCCGCGTGAAGAAGATGGTGCCCGACTGGAACATCGCCGCGGCGGTACGTTTTCCCGAGGCGCTGGCGGCAGGGCAGGGGCTGTCATTCACCGCTCCCGCGGTGGACACGGACGACCTCGCATTCCTGCAATACACCGGTGGCACCACCGGGGTCTCGAAGGGAGCGATGCTCAAGCATCGCAACGTGCTGGCCGACGTGGCGCAGGTGCAGGTGTACTTCACCGGGCACGTGAGCGAGGGCACTGAAGTGGCCGTGGCGCCGCTGCCCTTCTATCACATCCTCGCGCTGGTGCTGAACTGCATGATGCATCTGGCACTCGGGAGCCGGCAGATCCTCGTCACCAACCCGCGCGACATCCCGCGCCTGGTCAAGACACTCGACGGCAGCGGCTTCACCTTCTTCGTCGGCGTGAACACGCTCTACAACGCGCTCGCCCACAACGCCGAGTTCGCGAAGCTCGACTTCAGCAAGGCGCGCGTGTTCGGCGGCGGCGGAGCGCCCTTGCAGCTGGCGGTGGCGAAACGGTGGAAGGAGATCACCGGCAAGCCGCTGGTCGAGGGGTACGGCCTCACCGAGACCTCCGGTGCGGCGACGGTCAATCCGCCCAACATCAGCGAGCACACCGGGACGACCGGATTTCCGCTGCCCAGTACCGAAGTGGAAATTCGTGATCCCGACGGCAAGGTGGTGCCGATGGGCGATTCGGGCGAAGTGCATATCCGCGGACCGCAGGTCATGGCCGGTTACTGGAACCGTCCGGAAGAGACCGCCAAGGTGATCGGCAAGGACGGCTTCTTCGCCACCGGCGATATCGGCCAGTTCACGCCCGAGGGCTACCTCAGGATCGTCGATCGCCTCAAGGACATGGTGCTGGTATCGGGCTTCAACGTGTATCCGAACGAGATCGAGGACGTGCTCGCGGCACATCCGGGCATTCTCGAAGCGGCGGTCATCGGCATACCCGACGAACAGTCCGGTGAGGCCGTGAAGGCGGTGGTCGTCCGCAAGGATCCGTCGCTGACGGCCGAGCAGGTGATCGCCCATTGCCGCGCGAGCCTGACCGGCTACAAGGTGCCGCGGCAGGTGGAGTTCCGGACCACGTTGCCGAAGAGTCCGGTGGGGAAGATCCTGCGGCGGGAACTGCGCCAGTAGCGAAACGGCGGTTCTGCGGCGGGGCACGCCTGGTTTGCCGGAGCGTGCGGCATGGTTTCGGGCATCATTCGATGCCGATATCGATGTATCCTGTGCCAACTCCCTTTGGAACCGGATGAAACAATGCGAACGACAATTACGGTCGACGATGAATTGCTCGAGACTGCGCGTGCGATCAGCGGCGTCTCCGAGCGCAATGCACTCCTGCGCGAGGGGTTGAAAGCCCTGATCGAACGCGAGTCGGCGCGGCGTCTCGCTCGCCTCGGGGGCAGCGAACCCGCTGCAAAGGTGCCGCCCCGGCGGCGCTCGCCGGTGTCGGCTCGACGCAAGGACCGATGATTCTGGTGGACACCTCGGTGTGGGTGGATCACCTGCGCCGAAGTGAGGCGAGGCTGGTCACCCTGTTGGAGTCCGCGGAGGTGCTCGTGCACTCCTTCGTGATCGGCGAACTCGCCTGCGGCAGCCTGCGACACCGGAGCGAGCTGCTCGAATTGCTCTCGGCCTTGCCGGCTGCTCCAATGGCCACACACGCCGAAGCCCTCGCCTTCATCGAGCGGCATGCGCTCGGAGGGCGCGGCATCGGTTTTCTGGATGTTCATCTGCTCGCGGCGACGGTTCTGTCCCCTGGCGCGCGTCTCTGGACCAGGGACAAGCGCTTGTCGACGGTGGCGGAAGAGCTGAATCTTGCCTGGCGGTGATGGCTCCCTGATGGCAGTGGGCTTGGTGGTCGGACATCCCGGGTGTCAGGTCAGACCGCGTAGTTCGCCGCGCAATCCATCGGGTATTTCCAGCTCGAACGCCAGGACTCGCGCCGACAGCGACTTGCCGTAGTTGTCGAGGCACAGGCTGCGCGAGACGCCGCCACCGAGCGCGTCCTGCGCGACGAAGTTGAGCGCCCACAATCCATCGACCTCATAGCGCTGGACCGGACCTTTCACCACACCGGCGTAGTGCGCCTTGAAGCGCTCTGCAGTGAGCTGTTCGCGCAGGTGCGGGTAGAGCGCCTCGCTGTAGGCGATGACGCAGATGTTCGAGGTGTTGCCCTTGTCGCCGGAGCGGGCGTGGGCCACGTGTTGCAGCATCACTTTCATGGTCGTCAGACCTCGTAGAAGGACAGTGACGGCACGATCTTCTCGCGCGGCACCAGCGACGACCACACACCGATGATCTCGCGCGTGCGGTCCTGGTGCGGTACCCGTTTGCCGGTCATGCCGATACCGGACACGGCCATGCCGTCCACTTCGCGACCCACCTTGATCGCTTCCTCGCGGGTCCTGGTGCGGGCGGCGACGCGTACGGCGATCTCGTAAGGTTCGGGCGCGTCGGCCGGTGTCATCGCGCCGTGGATCGCATTGAGGCCCAGGTAGTCGATGCGGATCTCTTCCGCGTCGAGCTTCACGATCTTGAAGCGCTCCTCGAGAATGCGTTTGGCGAGCTGCGCACGCCTCAGCGCGCCCGGTCCGGCGTAGAAGAACATGTCCTCGCCGATGTAGCCCTCGGTGCAGCCGATGGAAACCTTGAGCGTGGGCGTGCGCGGCTTGCCGGAGATATGGGTCACGCGGACTCGATCCGGTCCGATCTGTTCGAGGCGCGCGGTGGTGAAGTCGACCACGACGTCCGGCGTCAGGTAGTTCGCCGGGTCGTGCACCTCGTAGAGCATCTGTTCCTTGACGGTCTGCAAGGTCACGGCGCCACCGGTGCCGGCCACCTTGGTCAGGACCGCGCTGCCATCGGGCGAAACCTCGGCGATGGGGAACGCGAAGTTCCACGGCTCGGGCACGTCCTTGAAGCCGGGGTCGGCGAAGTAGCCGCCGGTGACCTGGGCGCCGCACTCCATCAGGTGGCCGATGCCGTTGCCTGCGCCCAGCTTCGCGTGATCCAGGGCATCCCAGCCGAACTCGTACATCATCGGCGCCATGAAGATCGAAGGATCGGCAACGCGCCCGCTGACGACGATGTGGGCACCTTGCTTCAGCGCCGCGACGATGGGTTCGGCGCCCTGGTAGACCTCGGCCGACACGAGGCTGTCGCGCAAGCTCGACGTGGGCTTGCCGTTCTCGAGGATGCGGTCGGTCAGTTCGAGCACACGCTCGGTGATGAGGCTGCCGTCCACGGCCGCCACTTTCATGCCGCGCGGGGCGCCGCATTCGCGCAGCCAGTGCACGATGCGTTCCGCAGCGCCGCGCGGATTGATCCAGCCCTGGTTCGTGATGATCCTGGTGCCGCGCTTCAGGCACGCGGGCAGCACCGCACGCATGCGATCGTCGAGATAGGTGTCGTAGCCCGGGAACGACGGGTCGCGGCGTGAGCGCACCTGGGCTGCCGAGATCGTGGCCTCGGCCATGGTCTCGAAGCACAGGTAGTCCAGATCGCCGCGCTCGGCGTTGAGTTGTGCGGGTTCGACGCGATCGCCCCACCAGGCGGAGCCGGCGCCGATGCGGATGAGCGACTTCATGGGTCTCGATCCTCCGTTTGTTGTTCTGGGCGCCCTGGGATTCTCGATTGACAAGCCGCGACCGCCTCCACAAGATGCCGGGCGATCATAAGCTATCTGCAGCACCGGGGAGGAGAGAGGATGTTCGGCGTTTCGCTCAGGCGGCGCGGTCTCGCGACTGTCGCTGTCTCGCTGTTGGTGTTCCAGTCGCCACTGTCGACTGCTGCCGATCCGGTGCGCATCGGCTGGCTCTCGTCCCTGACGGGGCCGCTGTCCTCCGCCGCGATCGCGGAGAACCAGGGCGTGCAGTTTGCGGTGGAAGAGATCAACGCCGCCGGCGGCATCGACGGCCGCAAGATCGAGTTGATCACCTACGACACGCAGGGTGACCCGACCAAGGCGGTCAACTTCGCGCAGCGCCTCGCCTTCGTCGACAAGGTGCATTTCGTGATCGGCCCGGTGAACTCGGGCGAGTCGCTCGCCACCGTGCCCATCGCCGCGAAAGCCGGGCTGCCGAACCTCGTGATCGGCACCATCGACGAACTGGTGGATCCGAAGCGCTTTCCGCGCGCCTTCCGCGCCATCAACACCAACCGCCAATGGATCGTGGCGGCCAACGATTACACGCTGAAGGTCCTCAAGAAGAACAAGATCGCCATCATCGGCGACACTTCGGGCTACGGTACGTCGAGCGCGAAGACCGCCGCGCAATTGCTGGAGGCCGCGGGGGTGAAGCCCGTGTACTCGGTGCTGGTGGACCCGAACAAGACCGACCTCACCGACGAGCTCAACAAGGCGAAGGAAGCCGGCGCTGAAGTCATCATGCCCTGGTCCGCGGCCACCGGCTTGCTCGCGCGGCTGCTCAACGCGCGCGGTGACATGGGCTGGAAGGTGCCCATCGTGGGGCACTCCGCCATGATGGCCCCGGCCATTCCGAAGCTGCTCAACAAGCCCGAGTACTGGGCCGACGCCTATGCCACCGGATACGTGAGCACCACGTACACGGCTGACGGCAAGCTGCCGGCAGCCACCAAGGCGCTCCTGGACAAGATGCGCCCGCGCCTCGGCGGCAAGGAGATCGACTTCATGTTCTGGTGGGTGGCGCTCGGCTACGACACGGTGAAGATCGTCGAGCACATGGTGAAGCAGTCCGGTGGCACGGACCCGGCCGCCATCGAGAAGGCCTTCGTGACCACCACGAACCTGAAAGGCGTGTACGCCGACTATTCGTGGACGGCGGAGGACCGCAACGGCTTCCCCGATACCGGCGTGGTGGTGAATGCGGCCAACAGCCTGAAGGACGGCTGCTTCCGCGCAGCACCACGCTAGCAACAACGCTGGGAGAACGTCATGCGCTATCGCCTGCTGGGCCGTTCCGGCCTGCTCGTTTCGGAGATCTGCCTGGGCACGATGACCTACGGCGGCAAGGGCCGCTGGCAGCCGATCGGCACGCTCGGACCCGCCGAAGTCGAAGCGCAATTCCGCACCGCGTTCGATGCCGGCGTCAACTTCATCGATACCGCGGATGTCTACTCGGAAGGCGATTCCGAAACTCTGGTGGGCCAGGCGCTGAAGAAGATCAGTCGGCCGCGGGACGAAGTGGTATTGGCAAGCAAAGTGCGCATCCGCATGGGGCCGGGGCCGAACCAGGTCGGACTGTCGCGCGGGCACATCATGGACGGCGTCAATGCCAGCCTGCGTCGGCTGCAACTCGATCACATCGATCTGTACCAGATCCACGGGCAGGACGTGGCCACACCCATGGAGGAGACGCTGCGCGCGCTGGAAGACCTGGTTCGTTCCGGCAAGGTCCGCTATATCGGCATCAGCAATCACGCTGCGTGGCAGATCATGAAGGCGACGGCGATCTCGCAGCATCGCGGCTGGAACCGGTTCGAAAGCATCCAGGCGTACTACTCGCTCGCCGGTCGCGAACTCGAACGCGAGATCGTGCCGATGGCGGTGGATCAGGGCCTCGGCATCCTGGTGTGGAGCCCGCTCGCCGGTGGACTGCTGTCCGGCAAGTTCTCCGAGAACGACAAGGGGCCCGACGGCGCGCGACGCACCAGCTTCGATTTCCCGCCGGTGGATCGCCCACGCGCCTTCCGCTGCGTGGATGCGATGCGACCAATTGCCCAGGCACACGGTGTATCCGTGGCGCGGGTCGCGCTCGGGTGGCTGTTGCATCGGCCGGCGGTCGCGAGCGTCATCATCGGTGCCAAGACCACGGAACAACTCACCGACAACATCGCGGCGACCGACTTGAGGCTGTCCGATGCCGAACTCGCTGCGCTGGACGAAGCGAGCCGCCTGCCGCCCGAGTATCCGGGGTGGATGTTCGACCGGCAGAATCGCGACCGTTTTCCCGGGGGCGCGATCACCTGAGCGTGCGCGATCCTGCTGCAAGCCTGAAATCCTGAAGTGCTGACCGCTCTCGTTACCGGCATCGCCGCCGGCGCGTTGTACGCCGCTGCGGCGCTCGTCTACAACGTGATGTTCTCCACCTCCAAGGTGCTGAGCGTCACCACCGGCCATCTCGCGATGCTGGGTGGTGTGTTCGGTGCATGGCTCACCGCCGGACTTGGGTGGCCGCTCCCGGTGGCATTGCTGGGAGCGGTGGCGATCGGCGCGGCGTTCGGCATCGCCACCGAGTGGATTGCCATCCGGCGAGTGCTGTCACGCAGCGATGAACATCTCTGGCTGCTGTCGACCCTGGCGCTGGCGACGATGCTGCAGCAAGGGGTTGCGCTGTGGTGGGGCACGGAACCGAAGCCGTTTCCGCGCCTCATCCCGCAGGATTTCTCCGCCGGCCTCGCCGACCAGAAGTACTGGCTGCCGGTGGCCATCGCGCTGCTGCTGGCGCTCGGTCTCGAGGTGTTCTATCGCCGCACGTTGTACGGCAAGCTCTTCGTCGCGATGTCCGAGGACGCGTTTGCGGCCCGCGCCCGCGGCATTCCGACCGACCTGATCCGCTCGCTGTCGTTTGCGTTGGCCGGTGCGATGGGAGCGTTGGCGGGCTTCGCCGCCGGGCAGCTCACGTTCGCCTATTTCGCGCTCGGGCTCACGCTCACGCTGAATGGCTTCGTGGCGCTCGCCGTCGGGGGCCTGGGCAGCAATCTCGGCGCGCTGGTCGGTGGACTGTTGCTCGGCGTCATCGGCGCCTTCGCCACGTACTACCTGGGCGGCGAATACCAGCAGACGATCGCGGTGGGCGTGCTCATGCTCGTCTTGCTGCTGAAGCCGGCCGGCTTGTTCGGGTCGGCATCGATCCGCCCCGTCTGAAATGACATCCCCCCCGATGGGCCTGCGGCCCTTCCCCCCAAGGGGGCCAGCCCTCTTGGGGCGGCCCGGCGAGGGCTCTGATGTGACTACCCCCCCGATAGGCCTCGCGGCCTCTCCCCCCAGGGGGCCAGCCCTCTTGGGGCGGCCCGGCGAGGGCTGAGGCCGGCATGCGTGCATCCCGTGCAGTGGTGGTGGTGGGCGTACTGCTGGCGCTCGCCACCATGCCCTGGTGGGCGCGCGATCAGTATCAGTTACACCTCGCCGCGCTGATCGGCGTCTACTGGATCCTGATCGCCGGGTTGAATCTGGTGGTGGGCTACAGCGGCCAGCTTTCCATCGGCCACGTCGGCCTGCTAGCCATCGGCGCCTACGGGTTCGCGATCCTCACCGGCCGCTACGAATGGGGGCCCTGGTGGGCACTGGCGGCTTCCGGTGGCCTTGGTTCGCTCTGCGGCCTGTTGCTCGGTCTGCCGTCACTGCGGCTGCCGGGTTTCTACTTCGCGATGGCGACACTCGCTTTCGCGTTGATCGTGACCGAGATTTCGCTCGCGCAGGGCGATCTCACCGGGGGCGGCACCGGCTTGCCCGTACCCGGATTCACCGCACCCTTCGATTCGCCGGGTGGCTTCCACGCATTGGTCCTGATCGTGGCGGTGCTGATCACCTGGCTCACGTGGAATGTGGCCCGCTTCATGTGGGGTCGTGCGCTGATCGCGGTGCGCGACAGCGTGGTGACGGCGCAGGCCGTGGGCGTACCCGTGTTCCGCGCGAAGCTGCTGGTGTTCGTGCTGAGCGGGCTCACCGCCGGCGTTGCGGGAGCGCTGTTCGCTTCGCTGCAGAGTTACATCACGCCTGACACCTTCGTGTTCGAACTGGGCCTGTTCTTCTTCGTCTGCATCATCATCGGCGGGCGCGGCACCATCGTCGGGCCGCTGATCGGCACCGCGGTACTGACTGCCTTGCCCGAGATCGTGGCGCCGCTCGCGCGCTGGAGCACGTTTTTCTACGGGTTGCTGCTGCTCGCCGTGGTGCTGCTCGTCCCGGAGGGCATCGGACACATGGTCGAGATCGTGCGCGCGCGCCTGCGGCCGCGTTCGCTCGCGAGCTTCGCGGTCGCTCCTGACGCCGAACGGCTGGCGCGTTGCCTGCGCTCCGAGCCACGGCGATGAGCACGCTCGCGGCCCGCGACGTCACCAAGGCTTTCGGCGGTCTCACCGCACTGGCCGAGGTGTCGCTCGAAGTAGCCCCAAGCGAGATTCACGGGCTCATCGGCCCCAACGGCAGCGGCAAGACCACCTTGCTGAACGCCCTCTCGGGCTACTACCTCGCCGATGCCGGTCGAGTGACGCTTGGCGAAGCCGACCTCACACGGGTATCCGTGCAACGTCGCGCCTTCGCGGGGGTAGCGCGGACATTCCAGAAGCCGCGGCTGTTGCCGACACTCACGGTCGTCGACAATGTCATGCTGGGTGGCTGGCCTGCGGTGCGTTCCAGCTTCTTCGGCACTGCGCTGTCGTGGTTGCGTGCACGCCGCGAGGAGAAGGTCCTGCGCGAACGGGCTGAGGAGTTGCTGCACGGGGTGGGTCTCGCGCCGGTCATGACCCGGCGCGCGAGTCTGCTCGAGCATGCAGAGCAGCGCTTTGCCGAAATCGCACGCGGGCTGATGGCCGGTCCGCGCTTCCTGCTGCTCGACGAACCCGCCGGCGGGTTGACGCCGCACGAAATCGAGCAGCTCGGCGTCGTGATCCGTACCGTGCGCGACGCCGGCATCGGCGTGCTGCTGGTGGAACATCACACCGACTTCGTGTTCCGCCTGAGCGACCGCGTCACCGCGCTCGATCTCGGCCGCGTGATCCGGCAGGGTACGCCGGCCGAGGTGCGGCACGATGCCGAAGTCATCCGGGTGTATCTCGGCGCATGAACACGAAAGCGCCGCTGCTGGAGGTCGAAGGCCTGCACGTGGCCTACGGCAAGGCCGAAGTGGTCCACGGGGTCGATCTTCAGGTACAGGCCGGGGAGTTCGTCGTTCTGCTCGGCCGCAACGGTGCGGGCAAGAGCACGATCCTGCACGCCGTCTCGGGCCTGATTCCGAAGCGGGCCGGCCGGGTACGCTTCGGCGGCCGCGACGTTTCGCAATCGAGTCCGCGCGACATCGTTCGCGCAGGACTGGTGCAGGTGCTGGAAGGCCACCGCGTGTTCGGTACGCTGACGGTCGAGGACAACCTCGCGATCGGGACCTACGCGAGCGCACGGCGGTCGGATGCCGCGCAGCTCGAACGCATGTACGACCTGTTCCCGGAACTCGCCGCGCGGCGGTACCTTCCCGCTTCGAAGCTGTCGGGCGGCCAGCAGCAGATTCTCGCCGTGGCCCAGGGGGTGATCGCGTCGCCGAAACTGCTCATCCTTGACGAACCCTCCAGTGGCCTGGCACCGCTGGTGGTCGACCGGATACTGGCGGTGGCGGCCGAGCTCTGCGCCGGTGGCATGGCCGTGCTGCTGGTGGAGCAGCTCGTGGAGAAAGCACTGCGCCACGCGCATCGTTGTTGCCTGATCGAGACCGGCCGCATCGTGGCGGAGGGTTCGGCTCAGGAGCTGCGGGGCAGCGACGTGCTCGAGCGGGTGTACCTCGGCAGCCATACTGCAGCGTGAAGCGACAGGCAGCCCGCTCTTGGGAGGAAGGGCCGAAGGCCCGTCGGGGGGAAGCGTTAGCTACCGCGGCTGATACGCGCGTTGGATAGCGTCAGGCGGTCGGCAAGGCTGCGCAGCAACGCACGGACGAGGCGCAGTTGGCACGACATGGACAAGCCAGCGAGCGCACTCAGTTCGAACTCTGCCACCGTCACGTCCGTGGTCGCGAGAATGGTTGCACCCCGGGGCGCGTTGTCGCCGCGGATATAGGCCATCTCACCGAAGCACTCGCCGACTCCCAGGACGTTGAGCAGTCGACCGTTGGCAGTAACGGCGGCTTCGCCCTCGGTCAGGATGAACAGGCTCGTGCCGATGTCGCCTTCGCGCACGATCGCCGTCTGGGCAGGCGCTCGGCGCCACACACTCGCCCGCACCAGCTCCCAGACCTCGGCGTCCTCGAAGCCTGCCAGCAGGGGGAGGGCGCGCAGCCGCGTGTATTTCTCGCTGTCGGAAACGGTGCGCGTCTTGGCACCGAGACCGCCGACCTTCGCAAGTGCCAGGGCGAACTCGGCCCAGTCGGGGAAGCGATCCTCCGGCAACTTCGCCATCGCGCGCAGCACGATCGCGTCGAGTTCCGGCGCGATGCCCCAGCGACGGGAACTGGGTGCCGGCGGCGCTTCGGTGAGGATCTTGTGGAACAGCGCGGTCGCGTTGGTCGCTTCGAACGGGCGCGTGCCGGTGAGCAGGACGTAGAGCACGACGCCGAGCGAGTAGATGTCGCTCCGGTAGGTGAGATCGTCGCCACGGATCTGCTCGGGCGATGAGTACGATGGCGTTCCTACGTCCATCATCTGGGTGTGCTGCGCGCCGCGGATGAAAGCGGCGCCGAAGTCGGCCACCTTGATGTCCGTGCCGTGGTCCACCAGGATGTTGCTGGGCTTCAGATCCCGATGGACGATGCCCTGCCGGTAGGCGTAGTCGAGCGCGCCGCAGCACTTGAAGCCGATCTCGATCACTTCCTCGATGGGCATCAGCTTGTCCGGCTGGGCGCGCGCATACAGGCTCGTGCCCGGCACGTACTCCATGGCGACATAGGTGACGTTGCCATCGGAGAACGCATCCAGGATCGCGGCGATGTGCGGATGCTCGAGCTTGCCGACCAGCGAGGACTCGTTGAGGAACTGCGAACGCGTGAGCGATTGCGCATCGCCCATGTCGACGTCGTAGACCTTCAGCGCGATGTCGGCGTTGAAGAAGGCGTCGTAGACGAGGTACACGCGCGTGTTCTCGCCCGAGCCGAGCTCGCGCTTCACCACGTATTTGCCGATGCGGTCGGGGTGGGTCATCGCGTGGCTGATACGGGCGCGGCCCCCATCCCAACCTTCCCCCGGCAGCGCCGGGGGAAGAAGCCGTACACCCCTTCCCCCAGCTTCGCTGGGGGAAGGTTGGGATGGGGGCCGGCGTACATAGGTCCGATTCGCTTGCCCACGCCTACTTCTTCACCGGCAGCTCGATCCCCGTCAACGCCTGGAACACCTTCACCACCGCGGAGTCGTCTTCCAGCCCATGGCCATGGGCAGCCGCGGCGAGATAGAGCTGATGCGCCGACGCGGTGATCGGCAGCGGGAATGGCATCTTCTTCGCCGAATCGAGCACGATGCCCAGGTCCTTCACGAAGATGTTCACGGCCGACAGCGGCGCGTAGTCCCCGTCGAGGATGTGCGGCACGCGGTTCTGGAACATCCACGAAGCCCCGGCGCTGTTGGATATGACTTCGTACAGCGTGCGCGGATCCACGCCGGCCTTGATGCCGAGCGCCATCGCTTCGCAGGCCGCCGCGATGTGCACGCCGGCCAGCAGTTGGTTGATCATCTTCACCTTGGACCCGGGGCCGGGTACGTCGCCCAGGCGGTAGACCTTGGTCGCAATGGCATCCAGCACCGCTTTGGCCTGGTCGAAGGCCTCCGGTGCGCCCGACCCCATGATGGTCATCTCACCCTTGGCAGCGCGCGCCGCACCACCGGAAACCGGGGCATCGATCATCAGGATGCCCTTCGCGGCGAGGCGCTTGCCGAGGTCGATGGCGTATTCGGGTGCCACCGTGGCCGACGCGATGACAATGGAACCCGGCGCCATCCTGGCGACCGCCCCCTCCGGTCCGAACAGCACCTGCTCGGTCTGGTCGGCATTCACCACGAGCGTGATCGCGATCGGCACGGCAGCGCCCACGGCTGCGGGATTGGCCGCCGCTACGCCGCCGTCCTTGGCGAAGTTCTGCACCACTTCAGGGCGCACGTCACATGCGTGGACTTCGAATCCCTTCGCGACCAGCGTCCTGGCGACTCCGAGCCCCATGGACCCGAGCCCGATCACTCCCACCTTCAACTTCGTCATTCGATTTCTCCCCGATGCGATTATCGACATCAGGGGCGCGCTCCGCGCGTCCCCTGCATGTCGATCCCGATGCGACTCCGCGTATTTGAAGAACGGTGAATTATAGGGGGAGCAGGTCCTTCGCCAGCGCGATCACCGCACCCGCGGCCGGTTCCGGATGCTCGAACGGGAATAGATGTCCCCCATCCACGGCTGCGATGCGCAGATATCTCGCCGTTGTCCGCAGTCCCAGGCGCGCCACCAGATCCGACTCGGTCCCGGCGATGATGCCGCCCGGCACCTCGAGGCGCCGGCCGGCGCGCTGGATGTCGTGCGGAATGGTGCGATAGATGTTGTATTCCACCTCCGGGTCGAAACGGAGCACCACGCCGTGCCCGCCGGGTTCCGTACCGTGCCGCACGTAGTCCGCCAGGCAGCGCGGATCGAACGTGCGGAACGCGGACTTCGAAGCGAAGTGGGCGAGCGCGGCATCAGCCGAGGGCCAGGTGCTGCGCCGCCCCTTGGTCGTCCCCGCCAGCGTGACGCGGTCGATGAAGCCGACCCGCTTGGCGAAGGCGACCGCGCTGCCCTGGAAGCGCGACATGATCGGTGCGTCGAGCAGGATGATGGCCCGGAACAGGTCGGGCCGGCGGGCGGCGGCCATGAACGACAGATACCCCCCGAGGGAATGGCCGACCGCCAGCGCCGGCTTGCCGTGCCGCTCCACGTCGGCGATCAGCTCGGAGACGAGATGGGGCCAGCCATCGGTCACGGGGTAGCGCGGGTCGTGGCCGAACTGCGGGACGTAGCGGACATCGAAGCGCTTCGCGAGCGCCACCAGGAAGGCCCGATAGCACGGCGCCGGAAAGCCGTTCGCGTGGGAGAATTGCAGCAGCGGCTTCATCGCGCGTCCGTCATACCTTCCACCGGCTCCTTTTCCTTTCTCTCGAATGCGGTATCCGATCGCTGCTGCCGCCATTGTCGCACTGACGGCGTGGCACCCCGTACCCGGCATGTCCACCGAACCGACACACCACAACGAGCAAGGCTTCCGCAACAACTATCCGACCGGCTGGATCCGCGGCAGCTTCTGGAAATGGCAGTGGGAGCGCTGGCGCAAGGGCCTGCCACCGCCGTTGCCGGTGGCCTGGCACGCGGCGACAGTCACGCCCGATGTCGCCTGGCTCAAGGCCAATCGCACCGAGCGCGCCATTACCTGGGTCGGCCATGCGACGTTCCTGCTGCAGGTCGGCGGTCTCAACGTGCTGACCGATCCGCATCTCACCGAGCGCGCTTCACCGTTCGGATTCGCGGGACCGAAGCGGCTGGTGCCGCCGTTGCCGGCGCTCAGGGACCTGCCGCACATCGATGCGGTCGTCATCTCGCACAATCACTACGACCACCTCGACGAGGGCACGGTGCGGCATCTCGCGGCACAGGCCGGCGGCAGCCCGCGGTTCTTCGTGCCGCTCGGCCTCAAGGCGTGGTTCGCGGGCAAGGGTATCCACGACGTCGTCGAGCTGGACTGGTGGCAGGCCGCGGCTCATGAAGGTGTCACTTTCACGTTCGCACCGGTGCAGCACTGGAGCGCGCGTTCGCCCTGGGACCGCAACAAGACCCTGTGGGGCGGCTGGCGCGTCGAGCAGCCCGGGTTCAGTTTCTTCTTCTGTGGAGACACCGGCTACTCGGCGGATTTCGCGGACATCCAGCGTCGCCTCGGTCCGGTGGACCTGGCCGCAATCCCCATCGGTGCCTACGAGCCGCGCTGGTTCATGCAGGTGATGCACGTGAACCCCGAGGAGGCGGTGAAGATCCATCGCGATCTCGGTGCGGCGCACTCGATCGCGATGCACTGGGGTACGTTCGTCCTGACCGACGAGCCGCTCGATGAACCGCCGCACAAACTGGCCGCGGCGTTGCGCGCAGCGGAGATTCCCCATGAGCGCTTCCGGCTCATGAAGCATGGGGAGACATGGCGGCTCGAATGACTGCCGCCGAAGGCTAGTCGCGCAGCTCCCGTATGCCCCTGCGCAGCAGCTCGGTCAAGGTCCAGAACAGCAGGAAACCGGTCAGGGGATGCAGTGCCGCCACCGCCCCGAGCGCTGGCAGGACGCGCGCGCCGGCGGTTGCGTACTGCAGGAAGATCAGCAGCACACTCGTGCCGGACAGCACCTTGAAACCCCGCGACATGTGACCAAGGAAGGCAGCGGCTGCGATGGCCACCGTGAGCCAGTCGAACCAGTGAACCGTCGCGATGTGCAGGGCCCACCACTCCGGGTTCACGAACACTGCCGCGCCGGCGCTCAGCATCTGCCAGAGCAATGAGATTGTCAGCAGGGCGGCGCCCGCGACCGCTGCCCGGCGGGCGACACGTACACGCACTGGACCGGGGAGACCCGGCTCGATACCCGGACTATTCATGGTCGGGCCGGGCAAAACTCCCGGCAGGAACGCGAGACCCTCCATGGTGCCATGGGGACGGCCGCGCGTACGCTCGGTATCGATGGCCTTTGGTCATCGTTTCGTCTGACATTCTCGATTCGGGCCGACCGTGCGTCGGCCCTTTTTTCGGGTGGTGCCAGATGCGCCGCGATCACATGCGCGCGATGACGCGCAGGTTCGCGTCGGGCGTCAGGGGCTCCTTGCCAGCGTTGGTTGCTGCGGCGTCACTGATGGGCGTCGTGCCATCGGCTTCATTTCAGCGACAGCACGTATGTGGCCAAGGCGAGGGCATCGGCATCCGACACCTGAGGTTGCGGTGGCATCACGTCCTGACCCCACACGCCAGTGCCGCCGGCCTTGATCCTGGCGGCCAGCATCGCGACGGCGTCCTGGTCGTTCGCATACTTCGCGGCCACGTCTTTCAGCTTGGGTCCGTACTTGCGCTTGTCGATGAAGTGGCACGCAGTGCAGTTGTTCTTTGTCAGCAGTTCAGTCAGCAGTTCACGATCGTCGGCGTGCACATGACCGCCAACACCAAGAAGACTGGTGAGAACGAAAAGGATGGCGCAGCTTCGCATTGACTGTCCCCAGGTGACGGATCTTTCGGCCTCGCTACCAATGTGCCGTTTGCGGTTCGGGCGGCGCTGCTGTGCCGGTGGCTGCGTCGCGCCCTGACGCTCGTCTTGATGGCGTGTCTCGCTACTTAAAAAAAACGCGCTGCCCACGGGCAGCGCGTTCGATGGCAGCGATTATTGCGGAGTCACGCGGATGATCTTGCCTTGGTCTTCCAGGGCAACATACAGATTTCCATCAGGACCCAGGACCACCGAGCGGAAGCGACCGGTTGCCGTAGGCCAGGACACCTCGGTTCGCTTCGAGGAAAGCCCGTCGGCGCTGATGCTGAGCACGTCCAGGCGGTTGCCGACAGGGGTTCCATGGATGCCGATCCCGGTGTAGCCGACCACCATATAGCCGTTCCAGTCCTTCCACTGTGCGCCTGACAGAAACGCATTGCAGAACATGCCTTGCGAGAGGCCGTTGTTGTTCCAGGCCGGCTTCATGGCATTCGGATAGGTCTTGAGGTCGGTCATCGGCATGAACGCGGCGCGTTGCTTCGGATCCATGGCGCCCATCTGGTTGGGCGAATAGCCGCAATAGTCATCCGGGCAGTCCTTCCTGCCGCCGACGTTGGGCCGCGGATCCCAGCCGCCATTGCCGCCATTCACCAACGCAGTGACCTCATCGCTGTGCCAGGGCCCGTTCTCTGCGGTGAAGGGGCGGTTGTCTCCGGGACGGAAAGCGATGCCCTGGGGATTGCGGTGTCCGTACGTGTAGATGCGAGCGTCGTACCCTGCTGGCGGTTTGTTGCCGGGTGCCGCATTGCCGTCCCTGTCGATACGAAGCACTTTGCCCCCGATGTACGTCGGACTCTGCGGGGCGATGCCCTTGTGGTTGTCCCCGGTGGTCACGTAGAGGAAACCATCGGCCGGGCTGAAGCGAATACGACCCCCGTTGTGTGCGCCAGGTCCGCCGAAGGGGTGGTTCGTGGCTTTCGGCTTGTAGCCGATGTCGGAGACGATGTCGGTGCGGTCCGATACGTTGGCGAATGAATCGTCGACCTGGAACCGCATCACGCGGTTGACGAGCTGGCCATCGAGATTCGAACTCGAATAGACGTACACGAAACGATTGCTGGAAAATTCGGGATCGATCGCAACCCCCATCACGCCGGCTTGACCATCGCAGAAGAGGTCGTCGCTGGAGGATGCGTATCCACTCGATCCACCGATGCCATGCAACTTGTTGATGGAACCCGAAGGCAGCCGAACGGACAACCCGCCGCACTTCTCCGTGAAGAACATGGTGCCGTCCTTCATGAACGCCATGTCCCACGGCGAGTCGAGTTTGGCCACCACGACCTCGGTTGAAAGGGTGGGCGCCGCTGCGAGCGAGCTGCCTGATGCCAACAGACCTGCAGCAATCAATGCGGCAGTCGTCAGATTCGTGGAACCTCCGGTTGCTTTCATACTTTCTCCTCAGTCGGTTGGGGGCATTTCTCGCATGGCGTCTCCTCCCTGCCAGCGGAGCCCGGGAGCAAAATAGAATCTCTTCCCGGTCCGCGCCTCGGAAAAACTCACGATGCGGGTGCGAAGGGCGCTCTGCCGCGCCCGGGAACGCGCCGGGAATCGATGCCCCCGAACCGCGGGAGGTCGTGACTACGCTTGCGTGCCGGGAGTTTCCAGCCCCTGCCAGCGCGTCGGCATCCCGGGATCGCCCGGAGTTTCTCCCTATCGATCGGCGGTTCCGCGAGCCCAGACTACGACGCTCTTCCGGACGTCGCGAATCGCCGACGGCACCCGGGGGACGATCGCAACGAAACGAGCCGGAGCTCGTCATTCAACGAGGAGAGAACAGCGTGTTCAAGAAAACGTGCTTGGGTCTGGCATTCGCGGCAACGGTAGCTGCCGTGCCGCTCACCGCAGGGGCGGTGGACGTGAAACTGGAGGTGGTGGCCGACGGCCTGACACACCCGATGACGATGGTTTCGCCGCCCGGCGACGACCGCAAGTTCATCGTCGAGCAGACCGGAACCATCAAGATCCTGGGCGCCAACGGCAAGCTGATGGACGGGGATTTCCTCAACATCAAGCACAAGCTGCCGCCGCTCAAGTGGGAGTTCGACGAGGAGGGCCTGCTCGGCCTCGCGTTCCCGCCGGACTTCAAGACTTCGGGCAAGTTCTACATCGCCTACACCGCGCAGTTGCGCGGCGACGCGGATCTCGGCAAGCAACTCTGGTACGCGCACACCAATGTGGTGGCGGAGTACCGCGTGTCGAAGGACGACCCGAACAAGGCCGACCAGAATTACGAGCGCATCGTGCATGCGATCGACTGGCCGCAGTTCAACCACAACGGTCACTGGATCGCCTTCGGCCCGGACGGGATGCTCTACATTTCCACCGGTGACGGCGGCTACGCCAACGACTGGGGCATCGGCCACAACGTGACCATCGGCAACGGGCAGGACACCTCGTCGCTGCTCGGCAAGATCCTGCGCATCGACGTGAAGGGTGACCCCTACACGGTGCCGAAGGACAACCCGTTCGTCGGCAACAGCAAGTACGCGCCGGAGATCTGGGCCACGGGCTTTCGCAATCCGTGGCGTTGCTCGTTCGACATGGGCGGCAACAAGGATCTGATCTGCGCCGACGTGGGCCAGAACAGCTACGAGGAGGTGGACGTGGTCAAGAAGGGCGGCAACTACGGTTGGCGCGCCATGGAAGGGGCACACTGCTTCGACTACGTGAACCCCAACACGCACCCGGCGAGCTGCAACAAGACGGGCATGACCGATCCGGTCCTCGAGTACAAGAACTGCTCGAACCCCGACTTCGCCGCCAAGGGCGATTGCGAAGGCATCTCCATCACCGGCGGTTACGTCTACCGTGGCCCGCACAAGGCCTGGGACGGCGTCTACTTCTTCGGCGACTGGAGCAAGTCCTTCATGGTGGCGGAGGGTGTACTGTTCGCGGCCAAGATGACCGGCAACAAGTGGACGAAGGAAGCGGTCAACGTGACCAACATTCCGGGCTTCAAGGACTTCATCCTCGGCTTCGGCCAGGACAACCAGGGCAACGTGTACATCATGGGCACGCGGGCTCGCGGTCCGAACGGCGAGCAGGACAAGATCTACAAGATCGTCCCCTGATCGGTAGCTGAAGTGGTGTGCGTCGGTCGCTGAACCTCGGTCGACCGGCGACCGGGACACGGAGTTCGCCCCGTGTCCCGGTGTTCTTCGACGAGAATGTGGACTCACAGTGGACAAGAAAAAGCTGCTGATCCGGACCGCGTGCGGGCTTGGCGCCCTGGTCCTGCTCGGTCCTTCGTGGGCCGATGATGCGGAGCTGCCGCCGTTCCCGAAGGAACTGCTGGACAACGCCGAATACGTCGCCGAGGGCAAGGAAGTCTTCGGCAAGATCTGCAAGTTCTGCCATGGCAAGTCGGCCTACCCCGGCAAGGCGCCGAAACTGAATCCACCGCGCTACACGCCGGAGTTCGTCTACGACCGCGTGACCAACGGGTTTCGCGGCATGCCGGCCTTCCAGGAACAGTTCTCCGAGAAGGAGCGGCAGGCCGTGGTAACCTACGTACTTAGCAAGGATTTTTCCAACTGAACTCGCCGCGCACATGACACCGACTCTGGTGTTGAATGTGGTGGGGCTGACACCGGCGCTGCTGAGCGGCGCGCCCAACCTGCAGGCTCTTGCGCAGCAGGGGGCGATGCGTCCGCTGCAGACCGTGCTGCCGGCCGTGACCACGACCGTCCAGTCCACGATGCTGACCGGGGTATTGCCGCGCGAGCACGGCATCGTCGCCAACGGCTGGTATTTCCGCGATCTGTCGGAAGTGTGGCTGTGGCGCCAGTCGAACCGGCTGGTCGGCGGCGAAAAGGTGTGGGACGCCGCGAAGCGCCGCGATCCCGCCTTCACCTGCGCGCAGTTGTTCTGGTGGTACAACATGTACTCGTCGGCGGACGTGTCGATCACGCCGCGGCCCATGTACACCGCGGACGGGCGCAAGCTGCCGGACATCTACACGCATCCCGACGCACTGCGGGACGAGCTGCAGGAACGGCTCGGACAGTTCCCCCTGTTCAAGTTCTGGGGGCCGGGTGCGAACATCGAGTCGAGCCGCTGGATCGCGCACAGCGCATTGCACGTGCTCGAGCATCAGCGCCCGACGCTGACACTCGTGTACCTGCCGCACCTCGACTACGACCTGCAGCGGTTCGGGCCGAACCACCCGGGCATCCCCGCGCAGGTCGCGCAGGTGGATGCCCTGTGCGGTCTGCTGATCGAGAAGGCTCGCAAGCTCGGTGCACACGTGGTGGTGTTGTCGGAGTACGGCATCACCGAAGTGTCGCGACCGGTGCACATCAATCGTGCCTTGCGGCAGGCGGGCTGGCTCAAGGTGCGCCTGGAGCAGGGGCGCGAGCAGCTCGATGCCGGCGCCTCGGATGCGTTCGCCGTGGCGGATCATCAACTGGCTCACGTCTACGTGGCGCGCCCGGAACTGATTCCCGAGGTGGCGGCCTGCCTGCGCAAGCTGCCCGGCGTGGAACAGGTGCTCGACGAGAACGGCAAGCGTGCCGCAGGGCTGGATCACGCGCGCTCCGGCGAACTCGTGGCGGTCGCCGCGGCCGACAGCTGGTTCACCTACTACCACTTTCTCGATGACGCGCGCGCGCCCGATTTCGCCCGCACGGTCGACATCCACCGCAAGCCGGGGTACGACCCGGTGGAGCTGCTGATCGATCCGCGCATCGCGCTGCCGAAACTTGCCGTGGCCACGCGCCTCGCGCGGAAGATGCTGGGCATGCGCTACCTGATGGACGTGATCTCGCTCGATGCGACCATCGTCAAGGGGTCCCATGGACGTCCCACCGATCGCGCCGAGGACGGGCCGCTCATCATCACCTCCGCGTCGGACCTGCTGGCCGAAGGTGCAGTGCCGGCGACTGCCGTGAAGCAGTTGCTCCTCGATCACATCTTCGCGGACCGCGCCGGCATGCGGCGCGCCGCCTGAGATTGCACACCTGACATTCGACACCATGCCTGATTCCGCCACGCCACCGTCCCAGCTGCTCCAGAAATGGATCGCGCAGAAGGTCGATGCGGCCGCGGCCGGATGGCTGCGGGAAGCGCTGGCCGGATTGGCAGGTGGCGGCTCGGACCGCGATCTGTACCGCTCGATCAGCCTGGTGTCACGCAAACTGGGCAAGGCCCCGCTGGTACTCCCGCGGGCGGAACTGTCCGCGGCCACGCGTGCCCGGCCGGGCTGGGACCCGTCCCTGTGGACTGTGGATCAGGCCGGGCGAGTGGTGCTGCTGCTGGCTGTCTCCGGCGACGTCGATGCCTTCGTGCGACGACTCGATCAGTTGTGTGCGACGGCCGATATCGACGAGCTGGTCGCGTTCTATCGCGGCCTGCCGTTGTATCCCGATCCCCCGCGCCATCGCCTGCGCGCTGCAGAGGGCGTGCGCACCAACATGAAAGTGGTGTTCGAAGCCGTTGCGCACCGCAACCCCTATCCGGCGGAGCAACTGGCCGAGGACGCCTGGAACCAGATGGTGCTGAAGGCGCTGTTCGTCGGCAGCGAACTCGACCCGATCGTCGGCCTCGATGGCCGGGCCAACGCGGCACTCGCCCGCATGCTCGGCGACTATGCCCACGAGCGCTGGGCCGCTGGCCGCCCGGTCAGCCCGGAACTGTGGCGCTGCGTTGGACCTTTCGCGCAAGGGCAGTTGCTGAGCGATCTCGAACGCGTGCTGTCGACCGGCCTGCCGCCCGAGCGGGCGGCAGGGGTGCTGGCACTGCAGCGGGCACGCGATCCGGCAGCCCGCCAGCTCCTGGAGCGGTATGCTTCGGTACGCGACGCGGTAGCGGCCCAGGGCATCGACTGGAAGTCTGCGCTGCAGTTCCAATAGAAGAACGGAGGAGCTTCACCATGCGATTCATCGACCCGCACATCCACATGGCGGCCCGCACGACCGACGACTATGAACGCATGGCTGCCGCCGGCATCGTCGCCGTCGTCGAGCCGGCCTTCTGGCTCGGCCAACCGCGTACCAACGTCGGTGCCTACATCGATTACCTGTCGAGCCTGGTGGGCTGGGAGCGCTTCCGCGCGTCGCAGTTCGGCATCCGCCATTACTGCACCATCGGCTTGAACAGCAAGGAAGCGAACAACGAGGCGCTCGCCGAAGCGGTGCTCGACGTCCTGCCGCGCTATTTGTCCAAGGAAGGCGTGGTGGCGGTGGGCGAGATCGGCTACGACGATCAGACACCCATCGAGGACAAGTACTACCGTGCCCAGTTGGCGCTCGCCAAGGAATTCGAGATGCTGGTCCAGGTGCACACCCCGCACCGCGACAAGAAGGCCGGTACCAGCCGCAGCATGGACGTCGCGATCGAGATGGGTGTCGCACCGAATCGCGTGGTGATCGACCACAACAACGAAGAAACGGTGCGCGAAGTGCTCGACCGCGGCTTCTGGGCGGCATTCACCATCTATCCCAACACCAAGATGGGCAACGAGCGCATGGTGGAGATCGTGAAGCAGTACGGCTCCGAGCGCATCTTCATCGATTCGAGCGCCGACTGGGGCGTGTCCGATCCGCTGGCCGTGCCGAAGACGGCGCGGCTCATGCTGGAGCGCGGCATCAAGGAGGCGGACGTGGTCGCCACCTGCTACGGCAACGCGCTCAAGGCATTCGGACAGAGCGGCCAGATGAAGGAGTCGGATTGGTTGTCGCCGGACCCGATCGACCAGCGCACGCTGTTCGAAGGCAACTCGGTCCTGCGCGGGCAGACCCCGCGCATCGGCGAAACGCCCGCCATCGACGCCCGCATCGAGGCGACGGTATTCAAATAAGACGCGGGGCAGGGGGGAGACAGAGGGTGAGCGCCGATTTGAAGATTCTGCCGGTCGGCAACGAAGCACGGCCGGCCGCGTATCTGCAGTCCTTTGCGGTGCGCTACGAGTATCCGGTGCATTTCACGGATCACCTGTTCGCGCACGACAATCCGATCTTTGCCGAAACCATTGCCCGGCGCGAGGCGGGAAAGCGCCATCGGGTCGTGGTCTTCATCGACTCCAACGTCGCGGCTTCCTTCGCCTCGCTCGCCCACGACATCGCGGGCTATGCGGACGTGCATGGTGAAACCATGGAGCTCGTCGCGCACCCGGAGATCGTGCCCGGCGGCGAGCAGGTCAAGAACGATCCGGCGCTGGTCACGCGCCTGCAGCATCGCCTGGTGGAACTCGGCATCGATCGCCACGCATTCGTGGTCGGCATCGGCGGGGGAGCGTTCCTCGACCTCATCGGCTACGTCGCGGCGACTACGCATCGAGGCATTCGCCACATCAGGGTGCCTACCACCGTGCTCGCGCAGAACGACTCCGGCGTCGGCGTGAAGAACGGCGTCAACGCCTTCGGCATGAAGAACCTGCTGGGTGCATTCGCGCCGCCGTTCGCCGTGCTGAACGATGCGGTCTTTCTGCGCACCCTGCAGCCGCGCGACAAGATCGCCGGCATCGCCGAAGCCGTGAAGGTCGCGCTCATCCGCGACCGCGTGTTCTTCGAATGGCTCGAAGCGTCGGCCACGGTGTTGCGCGACTGCGAACCCGCTGCCATGGCGCGCATGATCCGCCGTTGCGCCGAGCTGCACATGCGCCAGATCGCCCATGGCGGCGATCCGTTCGAGAGCGGCAGCGCCCGTCCGCTCGACTACGGCCACTGGTCGGCGCACAAGCTGGAAGCCCTGACCAGTCACGAACTGCGGCACGGTGAGGCGGTGGCCATCGGCCTCGCGCTGGACGCGCGCTACTCGGCGCAGGTCGGCATGCTGCCCGCGGGCGGCGAGGACCGGGTGCACGCACTGCTGAAGCGGCTCGGGTTCCATCTCTGGCATCCGGCACTCGAATCGCGCGACAACGACGGCCATTGGCTACTGCTGCGCGGGCTCGAGGAGTTTCGCGAGCATCTCGGCGGCGAACTCACCATCACGCTGCTGCGCGATCTCGGCGTCGGCGAAGAAGTACACCACATGGACACCGGAGAGATCCTGCACGCGCTCACCTGGCTGCGGCGGCAGGAGCTCGGCGCGTGAATCTCGGCGCCGGGGGCCATCTCACCTACTGCAGCAACATCCACCCCGGCGAAACCTGGGCCGAGGTCCGCTCGAATCTGGAGCGGTACGTCACGGCGGTGCGCGACCGGCTGAGCCCAGCCGGCGATTTCGGGGTCGGACTCCGGTTGTCGGGGCGCGCGGCCGCCGAATTGGCTGCGTCCGAGGTCATGCGGGAGTTCCGCGACTTCCTCGCGCGGAACCGCATGTATGTCTTCACCATCAACGGTTTTCCGTACGGCACGTTCCATGGGACGCGCGTCAAGGAAGACGTCTATCTGCCGGACTGGCGCGACCCCGAGCGGCTGCGCTACACCAATCAGCTCGCCGACCTGATGGTGCAACTACTGCCTGAAGACGCGGCGATCGAGGGCAGCATCAGCACCGTGCCGGGGGCGTACAAGCCGGCGCTGGGTGGTGCGGGGGATGTGGCGCTCATCGTGGAGAACCTGTTGCGGCACGTCGCGTATCTGGTCGACGTGCGCCGCCGTACCGGACGTTCCATTGCGCTGGCGCTGGAACCCGAACCCCACTGCTTCCTGGAAACCATCGACGAGGTGCTCGGCTTCTTCCAGCGTGACCTGCATGGCGCCGCCGCCGTGCGGCGCCTGGGTGAACTGACCGGCCTCGAGCGTGCGCCTGCAGCGCAGGCATTGCACGACCATCTGGGCCTGTGCCTGGACCTGTGTCACGCCGCGGTGGAATTCGAGGATGCTGCGGCCTGCGTCGGCCGGCTCGATGCGGCTGGTATCCGCGTCCACAAGCTGCAGATCAGCGCCGGCCTGCGCCTACCGCAACTCGATGCCGAGGCGCTCGCGGCGTTGCGTCGGTTCGACGATCCGGTCTACCTGCACCAGGTGATCGAGCGCGGGCCCGCGGGCCTGCGCCGTTTCAGCGACCTGCCCGAAGCGTTTGCCACGGTGAACGGGGAAGCGCGCGAGCGCGAGTGGCGCGTGCATTTCCATGTGCCCATCTTCCTCGATCGCCTCGCACCGTTCGCGTCGACGCAGTCGTTCGTCCGTGAAGTGCTGGCCCAGCATCGTGCGCGTCCGTTCACTGCTCATCTCGAAGTGGAAACCTACACCTGGGATGTGCTGCCCGAACCGTTTCGCAGCGGTTCGGTGGACGAAGCCGTGGCGCGCGAGCTGGCGTGGGTGCGCTCGGAGCTTGCCGCATGACGCTGACACTCGCACTGCGGCTCGGGCGCATCTCGAACCTGCCCACGGTCTGGACCAATGTCCTCGTGGGCGTGTTGCTGACCGGCGCCGCGCTCGGCGATGCGCGGCTGCCGCTGCTGATGCTGGCGCTGTCGCTGTTCTACGTGGGCGGCATGTTCCTGAACGACGCGTTCGACCGCGAGTTCGATGCGCAGCATCGGCCCGATCGTCCGATTCCGTCGGGACAGGTGTCGGCGCAGCAGGTGTTCACGATCGGGTTCGGTCTATTGGCGGTCGGCACCGTGATCGTCATGGTGGTAAGCCGTGGCGCCGACGGGCTGCCGGCCTGGCGCGCCCTGGTGGCGGCGCTGGCGCTGTCGGCGTTCATCGTGCACTACGACGCCCACCACAAGGGCAACGTGCTGAGCCCGCTCGTCATGGGTCTGTGCCGCGTATGCGTGTATCTGACCGCGGCGTACAGCGTGGCCACGCTGCTGCCCGGCACGGTCTGGCTCGCTGCGACGGCACTGCTGTGTCACCTGATCGGCCTCACCTACATCGCCAAGCAGGAGCATCTCGATCGCATCGGCGCGCTGTGGCCGCTCGGTTTTCTCGCGGTGCCCGTCGTGTACGGCGCGCTGCTGGCCATCGCGATGCCGGTTACCTGGCTGCCGTGGGTTCTCTACGTCGGCATGATGGCATTCGCGCTGCAGCGTCTGCGGCGGCGCGCGCGGGGCGATGTACCGAAAGCGGTGGTCACCCTGATCGCCGGCATGTCGCTGCTCGATGCCGTCGTGCTGGCCGGCGACGGCAAGCTGCTGGCGGCCGGCCTCGCGGTTGCCGCGTTCGTCCTCACCATCCTGCTGCAGCGGTGGGTGTCCGGCACGTGATCGAGAGACCCCGCGTCGCATGACCGCCCCGTTGCAGCGGGGGTTTGAGGTGACATGCGCGGGCGAACCCGGTCGCGTCGTGCCAGTCATCGATCGCAATCGCTGCGAGGCGAAGGAAGCCTGCGTACAGGTCTGTCCGTTCGACGTTTTCGAGATCCGCCCGCTGGAAGCGGGCGACCGCGCCGCGCTGTCGCTGCTGGGGAAGATGAAGGCCTGGGCGCACGGCAACCGCCAGGCGTACGCGGTGCGTGCGGTGGATTGTCACGCTTGCGGTCTATGCATCAAGGCCTGTCCGGAGCACGCGATCCGGCTCGTTCCCGTGCCCGCACCCTGATACTGGGCTGCCTTACCTGTCCGGTGCGTTTTCGGCCGCTTCCTCTTCCGGATCGTTCCAGAGGATGTGCGCTTCGATGAGCAGCCGGTGGCGCGACTCCTCCGCTTCGGTGCGCGCGAGGCCTGCGGAGAGAGCCGATTCGACCGCAAGGCGCCGGGCGATCAGCACATCCGACAGCGATGCCTCCTTGAGCTGCCACGACCGCACCATGCTTTCGGCATTGCGCGACATGCCGTCGGCTGCCGCGCGGGCGCGCTGCCATGCGGCGTAGGCGCCCTTGGCCTGGCCGACCATCGCCGCGACGTCGGCGCTGATGCGCTGCAGCACGGCGACCTCCTGGTTCAGTGCGGCATCGGATTGCGCGCGTATGCCGTCGGCGAAGGCGGCGCGTGCCCGGCCCGGGATCGGCACGACGATGTAAACACCCGCGATGCGGTCCGGCACGCTGCGGTCCGATGACAGGCGTGCCCCGATGGCGGGGTCGGGTACCTGGTCGGCCGCGGCTCGATCGGCATACAGGCGGGCGCGCCGCGTGAAGGCGCGCGCGACGCGCACCTCGTCGTTGTGGATCCGCACGCGATCGAGATAGAAGTCGAGATCGCCGTCGAGCGGGCGGGGATCGCCGAGCGGCGCAATGGCCGGCACCACCAGGCCCGGGAAGGTCCGTTCGAGGGCGGCGCGCGCGCCTTCCTCGCGGCCCTGGAATGCAGCCACACTCGCTTCGGCCTGCGCCACCGAGGCTTCGGCGAGATTCACCTCGACCCGCGGAGCATCGCCGACGCGCGCACGCTTGGTCACGACGACCTGCTGCGTGCGCAGGAACTCCGCCTGCCGCTGCAGCAGTTCGAGCTGCACGCTCTCGCGGACCCACGCGAACCAGAGCTTGAGCATCGTGCGGGCCCCGTCGCACCATGCGCTGTACGCCGCGCGCCGTGCGAGCTCCACGCCCTGCGCGCCGATCGCATTGTCGACGCGCGTCTTGTTCGGCAGACGGATCGCCCGCTCGATGCCCACGTCCCATTCCGAGTAGCGGCCGCGGTCGATGCTGTGGCTCTGATAGCCGCCGCGGATCGCGAATTCGTACGGGCCGGCCTGCAGTCGCCGGTCGTTCGCCTGCTCGAATCGCACAGTGTCGCGCGCCGCCTTTACCGTAGGGTAGGCGGTGAGGGCGCGTTCCACGGCAGCGACCGGCGGCAGCGACGGATCGGCGGCGGGTTGGTCCGCGTGCACCTGCCCGATCGCAACGCTCATCGTGATGGCAAGGGCGAATCGTTTCATGGTGTGTCCTCACCAAGAGGTTCGGCGACCGGCGCAGGTGCATCGCCGAAGCGCCGGTAGAGCAGGGGCAGGATGACCAGTGTGAGTGCGGTGGAAGTAGCGAGGCCGCCGATCACGACGATGGCCAGCGGGCGCTGGATCTCCGAACCGGGGCCGGTGGCGAAGAGCAGCGGCACGAGACCGAAGGCGGCGATGCTCGCCGTCATCAATACCGGACGCAGGCGCCGCTGCGCGCCTTCGATCGCCACCTGCTCCGCCGTCAGCCCGGCTGCCCGCAACTGGTTGAACGTGCTCATCAGCACGACGCCGTTCAGGACGGCGATACCGAGCAACGCGATGAATCCGACCGACGCGGGCACGGAGAGGTACTGGCCCGACCCCCACAGCGCCACGATGCCGCCAACGAGCGCGAACGGGATGTTCGCCACCACCAGCGCGGTCTGCCGGAGCGAACCGAAGGTGGTGTAGAGCACGGCGACGATGAGCGCGAGGGCGATCGGAATCACCACCGCCAGGCGCCGCGCGGCCCGCTGCTGGTTCTCGAACTGCCCACCCCAGGTGATGGTGTAGCCGTCGGGGAGCGGCACGCGGTCGGCAATCATCCGCCGGGCGTCGTCAACGAATCCGACCAGATCGCGCCCGAGCACGCCCGACTGCACCATGGCGTAGCGCGATGCGTTCTCGCGGTCGATCTTGACCGGACCATCCACCCGGGTGAGGGTTGCGACCGTGCCCAGGGGAACGGCGCGTCCGTCCGGCATGACGATGTTCTGGTTCTGGAACAGCGTCGCGGACGAGCGCAGGTCGCCATGCCCCCGGATCACCAGTGGCGTGCGCCGGTGCCCTTCGATCACGGTGCCGACGCGGCGTCCTTCTACCTGGGCGCGCAGGTCGTCCTCGATCTCGTCGACGGTGAGCTTCTGATGCCCGGTGGCGAACCGGTTGATGTCGACGCGCAGGTACTGGAAGCCTTCGTTCGTCACGCGGAACACGTCGCGGTTGCCGGGTACGGTCTTCAGCACCGCTTCGACCTCGTGGGCGAGGCGGTCGAGGGTGGTGAGATCGGGTCCGAAGATCTTGACCGCGAGCTGACCGCGCACGCCGGTCAGCATCTCGGCCACGCGCATCTCGATCGGTTGCGTGAAGCTGTAGTCGGTGCCCGGGAACGCGCTCATCACGCGGCGCACCGATTCGACGATGTCCTGCTTGTCCGCCGTGCGCCATTCGCCGCGCGGTTTCAAGTTCATGAAGACGTCGGACTGATTGAGTCCCATGGGATCGAGCCCGAGTTCGTCGGTGCCGGTACGCGCGACGACACGCGTGACCTCGGGCACTTGCGCCAGGATCGCCTTCTGGATCGCGACGTTCTGGTTCACGCTCGCTTCGAGCCCGATGGACGGCAGGGCTTCGAGCTGCATGATGAGATCGCCCTCGTCCAGAGTGGGCATGAAGGTCTTGCCGGTCGCGAAGTACGCTACGCCGGCTACGGCCAGGAGCAGGCCTGCGACGCCGGCGACGGTCTTCTCGCGGTTCAGCGCGAACGCGAGCAACGGGCGGTAGGCCCGCGTGAGGGTGCGCATGAGCCAGGGCTCGCGATGGGCCCGGGGCCGGATGACCAGGGATGCGAGAACCGGAATCACCGTGAGCGCAAGGAGCAGTGAGCCCGAGAGCGCGAAGATGATCGCCCAGGCCACCGGCTTGAAGAGCTTGCCCTCGAGACCTTCGAGGGTGAGCAGCGGCAGGAAGACGATGACGATGATCGCGATCCCTGCGGCCACGGGTACGGCGACCTCCTGGACGGCGCGCATGACGACCCGGGTCTTCGCCGGGCCGGTGCGCTCGTTGGCCAGGCGGTTGACGATGTTCTCGACGATCACGACCGATGCGTCCACCAGCATGCCGATCGCGATCGCGAGGCCGCCCAGGCTCATCAGGTTGGCGCTCATGCCGGTCTCTCGCATCAGGATGAACGTGACGAGGGCGGCGAGCGGCAGCGTGGCCGCCACGACCACCGCCGCCCTGAGATCTCCCAGGAACAGCAGCAACAGCACCACGACCAGCATGATCGCCTCGATCAAGGCCTTCGAGACCGTGCCCACGGCGCGATCCACGAGGTGGGCGCGGTCGTAGAAGACATCGATCCGCACGCCGGGCGGCAGCGCAGGTGCCAGCTCTGCAAGACGCGCGCGGACGCCGCTCACCACCTGGCGCGCGTTGGCGCCCCGCAGGCCGAGCACAAGGCCCTGCACGGCCTCACCCTCACCATCGCGCGTGACGAAACCATACCGGGTGAGGGTCCCGATGCGCACCTCCGCCACTTCGGCCACGCGGACGGGAATCGCACTGCGCTCCCCGATCACGATGGCACGAACGTCGTCGAGAGTGCGGATGCTGCCTTCGGCGCGCACCAGCAGCGCTTCCTCGCCGTCGGCCAGGCGTCCGGCACCGTCGTTGCGGTTGTTGACGCGCAGCGCGCGCTCCAGCTCGGTCAGACGCATGCCGCGCGCGGCGAGAGCCGCGGAATCCGGGACCACTTCGAAGGTGCGCACGTAGCCGCCCAGCGAGTTCACGTCCGCCACGCCGGCTACGGTGCGCAGCCGCGGGCGGATGGTCCAGTCGAGCAGAGTGCGACGTTCCGCGAGCGACAGGTCGCCGCCTTCGATGGTGAACATGAACATCTCGCCGAGCGGCGTCGTGATGGGGGCGAGCCCGCCGGTGACGCCCTCGGGCAGATCGCCGATGACGTTGTTGAGGCGCTCGTTCACCTGCTGGCGCGCCCAGTAGATGTCGGTGCCTTCCTGGAAATCGATGGTGATGTCGGCGATGGCCACCTTCGAGACCGAGCGCAGCGTCCGCTGCTTCGGGATACCGAGCATCTCGAGTTCGATCGGCGCAACGATGCGGTTCTCCACTTCCTCCGGCGTCATGCCGGGCGCCTTCATGATGATCTCCACCTGGGTGGAGGAGACGTCCGGGAACGCGTCGATGGGCAGGTTGAAGAACGCATTGACCCCTGCGACCGATAGCAACAGGGTCGCGGCCAGCGCCAGCAGGCGCTGCGACAGACAGAGGCGGATCAGGCGTGTCATGTCAGTGTCGCCGGGCCGCCCCAAGACACTGACGCGCCCCCTCGGGGGGCAGCGAACGCAGGGAGCGTGAGGAGCGTCCTCATCTAGCCACCCATGCCCAGCAGCCGGGCCTTGAGTGCCGGGATGCCGGTGATCGCGATCTCGCTGCCGACGAGATCGCCGCTCACCAGGCTCGACTGTGGTCCTTCGTTGACCAGAACCACCGCCACGGTGCGAAAGCCTTGTCCCGTCCGCACGAAGACCAGCGGCTTGCCCTGCCGCCGCACCAGCGCGGAGTTGGGCACGCGCCATTGCGGCGTACCGCTGGCTGCGGTTGCGACGGTCGCTTCGACGTACTGCCCCGGTCGCAACCGGGACGCGTTGACCGAGATCAGCGCGCGCAGCATCACGGTCTGGCTTTCGGGCGTGACGCGCCGACCCACCGAGATGATGCGGCCCTTTGCCTCCACCGATGGCACGTGCACGGGTGCGCCGTCGTGGATGCCGGCGGCGCGCGCGAGTGGCACCTGGATCTCCAGCCACAGCGGATCGAGTCGCGCGATGCGGTAGATTGGGGTGAAGGCCTCGAGTCGTTGGCCGGCCTGGGCCATCTGCTCGATCACCACGCCGTCGACCGGAGCCGCCATCGTGACGTTGCTCGAGATCGCGGTGCCGGACTGCAGCGCCGTGATCGCGGCGTCGCTCATCCCGGCAAGCTTCAACGCGTTGCGACGCTCCGCGAGCAAGGCGACGGCCTGTACATGCATCGCCTGCGTCGACATCAGGCGCGATTCCGCGATGAGGCCCTCCGCAGCAAGCTTCTGGTCGCGATCGAGATTGGCGCGGGCGAGTTCGGTCTGGGTCCCGGCCTGCAGGAAACTGCGCTGTGCTTCGGCCAGGGCGGTGCTCTGCATGCGGGCCAGCGGCTGCCCGCGGCGGACGCGTTCGTTGACGGCGACGAGCACCGACTCGATCAGCCCCGGCAACGGCGTACTGACCACGTGCAACTGGTTGTTGGGGACCATCACCTCGGCCGCGAGGCCGTTCACCTCACCGGTGGCCTGCGCTTGCGGCGGCGCGGTGGTGATGCCCAGCGCCTTCACCTGGTCAGCCGTGAGGGCGATCTCCTGGCTCCGTGCCCAGGGCACGGCGGCAAGTGCGAACAGCAGCAGCCCCACGAGAGGGCGGGATGCAGGATCCATGGACGGCTCCGCGACCGGTCCCTGCGACAGGGCCCGGAAAAAGGCGAACGCACACGGCACCGAATGTCGGAGCCGGCACGGCGACGTGGATCAGACGCTCGCGGGAGGTGCCTGGGCGGGAGGACGAAGGTGCAGACCACCGGCGGCAGCGACGCGGCTGCGTTCGAGCAGCGGCGCTGCCGGCGCGTGACCGGCATACGGCACGGCGGCCATCGCCGTGACGGCTGGGGGATCGGCGGTGCCTGCGTCGTTGCGGCGATGCTCCGTGGGTGCAGTGACGGCGCTGGACTCTTCCAACGCCACGCCCATGGACAGCGTTGCCGATTCATGGCCATGACCTGCATGCACCACGGCAACCGGCAGATGGATGCCGCTCGCGCCGTCCGTGGCAGACGGTGCAACGTGGGCATGCAGCAGCGGCGCCACGCCCTGGACGAGCGCGAACGCCGCCACCGCCGATAGGGCGGCGGCACGGCGAACTCGGTCGAGCAGCAGGCGCAAGATGATCACAGTGGGAGTCCCAAGCCTCTCATCGTGAGTTCATTCTAAGCGCAGCCGCTGGTCGCGGTTTGATGCATCGCAACCTCTGTGCACGGGGGCCGAGGCCAGATCGCCCGCCTCGGTCACTGACGTCGGCGCATTCGCGATTCGACGGACATAGGGCAGCGACGCGCTCGTGGCCGTGATTCCGCGAGTATGAGCGACCGGTCCCGGCGCTCAGGCCGACGAGTCGGGCGCGGCAAGCCCATCGAAGCAGCTCGCCACCAGTTGTTCGATCAGCGTGTCGATCGGATAGCGGCCGGTGTCCTTCAGAAAGTCGAAGGCCGGATCGCAGGTGCGGGCGTAGATCACATGCACCATGACCTCCGCGGGCAGATCGCGCCGCAGTGACCCGTCCTGGCGCGCTTCCTCCACCAGCGCCATCACGGCAGCGTTGAGCTGCAACAGCTGGCCCACGTACCCGAGATTGGCGAGGAGCGCCTTCTGCAGGGTGGCACTGTTGGCCGGAAGCAGCGGCAGTCCACCTTCTGCACGGCGGCGCAGCGCCCACGCGAGTGCGCCTTCCAGTTTGTCCCGGGCCGGCAAGGTGCCGGGCAAGGCCGCCAGCATGGCCAGCGTTTCCTGCAGCAGTCGGACCATCGCCGCCGCGGCCAGCGATTCCTTCGACGGGAAGTGCTTGTAGATGATCCCTTTGGAGATGCCGAGCTCCGCGGCGACGTCATCCATGGTCATCAGGTCATAGCCCTTCTGGCCCATGAGCCGGTTGGCGCTGTCGATGATCGCGCGCTCCCTGGCTCTAAATTGTTGTTCTTTATAGGGAACAGATTCCATGGACTATTTCGGCTGAGGCCCAGAACTTTATCGTTTCAATCGTGACGAAGAAGTCACGTTCGTGACTCATCAGTCATGGGCGTATGAGCCGACTCGAGTAGTTCCGGGGGCGATGGTGTGGCGGAAGGTACCCGAGAGCGGTGGTCCTACCAATAGTTCCTGCAATGAAACCTCTGGAGATCCGCCCATGCTTGCTTCGATCCGAACCACCCTCGCTGGCGCCGCCACCCTGGCAGTGCTGTCCGCCGGTCTTGCCCACGCTGCCCCCGTGGCGCCGGTCGGTCCGACCGTCGTCGTCCTCACCGCCACGCCAGTCCTCACCAGTGCCGGCGTCAGCGTGGCACCGTTGGGCACCGCAACCGCCTTCGCGGATGCCTCCGGCAATCTCATCGGCGCGTTCCCGATCACCGGTGGCACGCTCACGCCGGACCTGTCCAATGCGCTGATCGAGCATGTCGGCAGCGGCCTCGCTCTGTCGCGTAACGGAACCACGGTGAATCTCGAGAACTTCCTGATCGACACCACCCTGCCCACGGACACGATCTTCGGGCGGGTCAGCGTCGGAGCCACCATCCTCAACGATGTGCCGCTTTTCACGCTCGCGGGATTGAATGTGTTTCTGTCCGATACGGCGGGCGGAGCACTCAACTCGTTCCTCGGCATTCCCAACCTGGCCGGGGCACAACTGGGTTTCGCGCTGACGAATCCCCAGCCCGTGCCGGAACCGGAAACCTACGCCATGCTGGGCGTCGGCCTCGCGATGCTGGCACTGGCCGGGCGCCGTCGCATGAAGCGGGGCGTGCAGCTCGCCGCGTAGTCGTCCGACGCGGTAGCCCCTGCTGCCGTCCGGGTGCAAATCCGGGCGGCTGCGATTGGCCGACGAGGCGCTGCACTTCCGGGGCGCTCCGGGTGGTCTCGATGGGACGCGATGCCTGGGCGCCGCGGCTTCAGACACGCGCGATGCGCAGCGCCTGCGCCTCGAGCGCGAGGGGGCAGTCGTCACGCGAGCGGCACCGGTAACATGCCGGCGTGCACGATTCGACCGGCTCCGATCCGAACCGCCTCAAGGGTGACATCCGCGCCTGGGGCGCGGCGCTGGGTTTTGACGCGATCGGGTTCAGCAATATCGACTTGACCGCCGCGGAACCCGGATTGATCGCCTGGCTCGAGGCCGGCTTCCACGGCAGCATGGACTACATGCAACGTCACGGTATCAAGCGTGCCCGGCCTGGCGAACTGGTTCCGGGCACCGCATCCGTGATCACGGCGCGCATGGATTACTTCCCGGCCGAGGCCACCGCGAGCGCTACGGTCCTCGAGGATGGCGAGCGGGCCTACGTGTCGCGCTACGCTCTGGGCCGCGACTATCACAAGGTGCTGCGTACCCGACTGCAGCAACTTGCCGATCGCATCGCCGATGCGATCGGTCCGTTCGGTCATCGCGTGTTCACCGACAGCGCGCCAGTGCTGGAGGTGGAACTCGCCCGCAAGAGCGGCCTCGGCTGGCGCGGCAAGCACACGTTGTTGCTCGATCGCAGTGCAGGCTCGTGGTTTTTCCTGGGCGAAATCTACACCGATCTCGCGCTGCCGACGGACGCTCCGGTGACCGAGCACTGCGGCACCTGTACCCGATGCATCGACGTATGCCCGACGCAGGCCATCGTTGCGCCGTATCGACTCGATGCGCGGCGCTGCATCTCGTACCTCACCATCGAGCACGCCGGGTCGATTCCGGAAGAATTGCGCGCACCCATGGGCAATCGCGTCTACGGCTGCGACGATTGCCAGCTCGTGTGTCCGTGGAACAAGTACGCGAAACCGACCGGCTTGCCCGATTTCGCGGTTCGCAACGGACTGGACGCCGCGACGCTGGTGCAGCTGTTCCGCTGGACCGAACAGGAGTTCGAGTCGCGCATGGAAGGCAGCGCCATCCGGCGTATCGGCTTCGAACGCTGGTCGCGCAATCTGGCGGTCGGACTCGGCAACGCGCCGACGACGCCGGAGGTGATCGGGGCGCTCGAAGCGCGCCGACTCGACGGTTCGCAGCTCGTGCGTGAGCACGTGGTCTGGGCACTCGAACGCCATCGACACTGACGCGAGACTGCAGCGGGCGGGTGGTCGCGAACCGTCGCTGCCCTCATACTTCTCCGGTCGAGACAGGGTTCGTTCGGGCCGGGTTTGTTCTCCCGTGCCTTCCAACAGGTGCCGAGGGTGGGACGCATGTTCAGGTTGATGTGGATGATGGCGCTGGCCCTGCTGGCCGGATGCGCGTGGGTGGCACAACGTGACATGGATCAACGCTACGGTGCACCGGAGGTCACGCGCTTCGACACGCCACTTCCCGCAAAGCCCGGCATGTCCTATCGACAGGACGTGCAGCCGATTCTCGACAAGCGCTGCGTCGTGTGCCACGCGTGTTACGACGCCCAGTGCCAGCTCAAACTCTCGTCGTGGGAAGGGGCGGCCCGGGGTGCCAGCAAGCAGAAGGTCTACGATGCCGCGCGGCTGCGCGAAGCGCCCACGACACGCCTCTTCGTCGATGCCGCGACGCCGTCGGCATGGCGGACGCGGGGTTTTCATCCGGTGCTGAACGAGCGCGCCACGACTCCCGAAGCTAACCTGTCCGGCAGCCTGCTGTTCCGGATGCTGGACCTCAAGCGCCGGCATCCGCTGCCCGACGTGCCGGTGCTGCCGAAGTCCTTCGAGTTCTCGCTGGACCGCTCCCAGCAGTGTGCCCGCATCGAGGAGTTCGACAAGTTCGAGCGCAGCTATCCGTTGTGGGGCATGCCTTTCGGGCTGCCGGCGTTGAGCGGCGCGGAACACGCCACACTGGTGCGTTGGCTTGAACTCGGTGCACCCTTCGACGAGCCCGAGGCGTTGCCGCCGGCGGTCGAACGGCAGGTACGGGAGTGGGAGACATTCCTCAACGGCGATTCCCTCAAGGAACGTCTCGCGAGTCGCTACGCCTATGAACACCTGTTCCTCGCGCACCTCTTTTTCGATGGCGATCCGCAGCGCCACTACTTCCGGATGGTGCGATCCAGCACCCCCCCGGGGCAGCCGATTCGCGATGTGGCCACGCGCCGACCCTATGACGACCCGGGTACGGATCGCGTGTACTACCGCCTCGAGCGGACCCGCGAAACGCTCGTCGCGAAGACGCACATGCCGTACGCCCTCGGACCCGAGCGGATGGCGCGATGGCGCGAACTGTTCCTGACGCCCGACTACGAAGTGGCCGCGTTACCGGGCTATGCACCCGAAGTCGCCGCCAATCCGTTCGCGACCTTCGAGGCGTTGCCCGTGGGCGCGCGCTACCGCTTCATGCTGGACCAGGCCGAATTCACCATCATGGGGTTCATCAAGGGGCCGGTATGCCGGGGCCAGGTGGCACTGGATGTGATCGAGGATCAGTTCTGGGTGTTCTTCACCAGCCCGGATGCGGTGGACCCGGAAGTCAATGCCGCATTCCTCGCGCGTGAGCGCAGCAACCTCGGCCTGCCCTCGGCGCAGGGCAGCAGCGCGCTGATCCTGTCCACCTGGCTCGACTACTCCCGGCGCGAAGACCGGTATCTCGCAGCCAAGTCGGAATTCCTGGAGCGCAACCTCGACACGTCGTCGAAGGTGACCCTGGACCTGATCTGGGATGGCGACGGCCGCAACCCGAATGCGGCGCTCACGGTGTTTCGGCACTACGACAGCGCTTCCGTCGTGCAGGGACTGGTGGGTGCGCCGCCGAAGACCGCGTGGGTGATCGGGTATCCGCTGCTGGAGCGCATCCACTATCTGCTGGTGGCCGGCTTCGATGTCTTCGGCAACACCGGGCACCAGTTGAACTCACGGCTCTACATGGACTTCCTGCGCATGGAAGGGGAGTTCAACTTTCTGGTTCTGCTGCCGAAGGCGCAGCGCGAGAGCGTGCGTGATCACTGGTATCGCGGTGCAAGCCAATCGACGAAGGACTACCTGTACGGCCGCAAGGCCCGGTTCGATCAGGAGTCTGGCATCGTCTACCAAAGCGGCGATCCGCAGCGCGAACTGTATGACCTGCTGCGCACACGCATGGCACCGGTGCTGGGCAATCGCTTCGATCTGTCCACGCTCGAGGATCCGGCGTTGCGCAGCGATCTGCAATCGCTGGCCGCTGTCGCCGGCCGCGGCCTGTCGTTCATGCCCGAAGTGAGCTTTCTGCGAGTGGACGATCCCAATGGACAAGCGCGGTACTTCACCCTGATCCGCAACACCGGCCACAGCAATGTCACGCATCTGATCCGGGAGACCGCCGCGCTGCTGCCGGACGAGAACACGCTGACGGTGGTGCCGGGATTCATCGGCGCGTACCCGAACACGCTCTACTTCGTGCCACGTGCAACGCTGCCGGAATTCATCGGCGCGGTGCGCGCCCTTGCTTCCGACAGCGACTATCGGGCGCTGGCGGATCGGTTTGCAATTCGCAGGACTCATCCGGCGTTCTGGGCGCACAGTGATGCGCTGCAGGATGCCTACGTGCGCATGGCACCCGGCGAGGCCGGACTGTTCGACTACAACCGGTTGGAGAATCGATAGGGCGTGTTCTCGTTTGGCGCGGACCCGTGGATGGGCTGGGTCTTGGCCTCGGTTGCAACGGTTTTCGGCGATAGCCGCCGCCTGGCACCGCGATGGGCACGAGCACGCAAGTCGCGCTCGCCGCGTAGTGCGCAGTCGGATGGGTGCCGTCGCGTCCAACCTTGAGCCTGCTCTGAAGTCGTGCTACGTTGAACCTTGAGACCGGTGCTTTGCGGGACCGGTGGAGGTGGCGAGGATCTTCCCAGCAGGACATGTGCGTGCACCTCCTGCTGGTCTGAGCCATTGTCCCGGTGGCGCTGGTCGGTCGTGATGGAACCGACGTAGTCAGTTCAACGTGATGCGTTCGTGGTGACCAGACACGTTCCGACGCTCGCCAAGTTGACGCGACCCCGTGTGCACGACGCGGTGCTACGCGAGCGCCTGTTCGCCCGGTTGGACCAGGAGCGCTTGCGCAGGTCGGCCCTGTGCGTCGTGGGACCCCCGGGGGCCGGGAAGACCACGTTGGTCGCCAGCTGGTTGGACGCGCGCCAGCACGACGGTATCTGGTACCAGGTCGATCCAGGCGATGGTGACCTAGCCACCTTTTTCTACCACCTTCGCCTTGGCGCGGCGTCGTTTGTCCGCAAGGGGCAACGGACATTGCCCTTGCTGACCCCCGAGTACCTCCCGGACACCGAAGGATTCGCGCGCCGCTTCTTTCGCGATCTATTCGCCCGACTACCGGATGGAGCGACGCTGGTGTTGGACAACTACCAGGAAGTTCCCGCCGATCAGCGCTTCCATGCCGTCATCGCGAAGTCGGTCGATGAGGTTCCCAGCGGCATCACCGTCATCGTCATTTCGCGCCGGGATCCCCCCGACGCTTACGCTCGATTGATCGCCAACGAGCACGTGAGTTTCATCCAATGGGAAGATCTGCGTCTCACGCCGCAGGAAGCCCAGGTCATCAGTGCGAAGCGAACCTCCCTGACTGAACAGGAGTTCGACACGCTCTACCGGGCGAGTGATGGCTGGGCTGCAGGCTTGACGCTCATGCTCGAGCGGCTCAAGCGCAACGGCATCGTCCCGGAAGCGGTGGCGGCAGAAGCGCGCGAGGCCGTGTTCAACTACTTCGCCGGCGTTATTTTCGACCGGTTGCCGGCCCAGACCCAGCACGTTTGCCTGACCACGGCGCTGCTGCCCCAGATCACCGCGAGCGGTGCGGAGCTTCTCAGCGGACTATCGCAGGCTGCGCGTTTGCTGGAGACGCTCTATCGTGATCGGTTGTTCACGGATCGCCGCATGGTTGTCGCGGCCGATCGCTACGCTATTGCTGGTAGTGAGCCCCTGGTGGCGACGTATCAATACCATCCCCTGTTTCGCGCATTTCTGCTTGAGCGAGGGCGCCTCGCCTGGTCGATCGAAGTGCGCCGGAACCAGTTGTTGAAGGCGGTGTCGCTGCTGGAGGTGAGCGGTCAGTGGGCCGACGCGATCGCGATCCTGGTCGAGATCGAGCATTGGACGCGGGCCGCCGAGCTCATCGTGGTCCAAGCGCCCGGACTCATCGCTCAAGGCCGTTGGCAAACGTTGCACACGTGGCTCCAGCGCCTGCCCGATGCGCAACTACGTGAAACCCCTTGGCTGGGATACTGGTGGGGCGTCTCGCTGCTGGCTGTCGACCAGGACGACGCACGCCGGGTTCTCGAACGTTCGCATGGGCTGATGGCTGCCGCCGGGGATGTCGTCGGGCAGCTGCTGTCGGCCGCAGGCGTAATCGACAGCCTCTACTTTCGGTGGGCATCGTTCACGGAAATGGACCGCTGGATCGCGGTGATTCAGTCCCGCCTCGATTCACGGCCCGCGTTCGACTCGGTCGAGGCCGAACTCAATGTCCTTTCGAGCTTTCTCATCGCCCTGTCGTACCGTCAACCAGCAAATCCCCTACTGCCTGAATGCGTTGTGCGGGTGAAGCAGTTGCTGGATATGGACATCGATGTCAACCAGCGCGTAACGGCCGGCACCTTTCTGCTGGGCTACTGCTACTTTGCGGCGGAGTACGATCTGGCAAAGCGCGTTATCGCGACGATCGAGCCGCTGGTGGCGAATGCCGACGTCACACCGCTCAATCGAGTCTGGTGGTGTGCGCGGGTCGGCTATTACGGTTACCACGTCGCGGACTATCCCGGGGCGCTTCGGGATCTGGGCGAGGCGGCCAGTATTTCCAGAACCCATGGGCTGGCCGGGCTGCATTCCGTCGAACCGCCGCTCGCATACTTCAGCTTCCTGGTGGCGCTCGGCAATAGGGATCTGTCGGCCGCGCAGGAATCGGTCTCCACTCTGCGCCGCGTGGCGAATCCGCAACGTCGCTTCGACGTGTGGTACCTGCAGTTCATGGAAAGCGTGATGTCGCTGCGTGCTGGGGACTTGTCTCACGGCCTGGAGTTCGCGGAAGCCAGCATCCAGACCGCTGTCGAGACGGGGATGCACTACATCCGGCAGCTCAGCCTGACGCTGACATCGCATTTGCTTGCACGCATGGGGCGGTTCACGGAAGCGCTGCAGAACGCAGCAGAGGCGAAGTCACTGGCATTGGGCACCGTCATTCACAACATGGCCGCGGAACCGATGTTCGTGGAAGCCTACGTTGCGCTGCGGATAGGCGATCACGCGCAGGCTGTCGAGCGGACCGGTGCCGCTTTCGAAGCGAGCCGGCGAACACACTATGCGTACTGGTTCAGGTTTGTTCCGGAGGTGTTGCCGGAACTCTGCTCACTAGCCCTCTCCAATAGCGTCGAATGCTCGCACGTCGCCGAGGTAGTCAGGCGCTATGCGATAACGCCGCCGCGCCCGTTCGTCAGGCATTGGCCCTGGCCGCTGCAGATCTCCACGCTGGGTACGTTCACGATCGTCAAGACGGGCGTTCCGATGGACCTCACGAGGAGTGTGACGCGCAAGCCCATGGAGCTCCTGAAAGCGATCATCGCGCTGGGGGTCGAGGGCGTGTCCGTGGCGGCTCTGATTGACCACCTTTGGCCCGATGCCGAGGGGGATACCTCCCACAAGACCTTCGCCATCACATTGCATCGACTGCGGCGGCAGCTGGATGACGACCACGCCATCGTCATGAAGGCGGGGACAGTCGGCATCGACGTGCGCTCATGTTGGGTTGATGTGGCCGCATTCGAACGCCTCATACGTGATGCCGATGCGACGGGCCCGGCGAGCATGCCATCCATTGGCGCGTTGCGCGCCAACGTAAGCGACTTGAATGCGCTGTATCGAGGGCTCTTCCTTCCGAGCGAGGTCTCGCAGTCGTGGGCCATGGTGTCGCGTCAACGATGGCATACGCGATTCCTTTCAATCGTATCGAGTTGGGGTGGCGCTCTAGAGAACCTCGGCGACACGGAAGGCGCTGCGGCGCTCTACCGGCATGCCCTGGAGATCGACGGCTGCGCGGAGTCAGTCTGCCAGCCCCTGATGCGCTGCCTCGAGCGGTCGGGTAAGCCCGCGGAACTAGACGATGCCTTTCGCTTGTGCTGCAACGCATTGAAGGCTGCCGGCCGTTCCGGGCCATCGATCCAAACCGAGGCGCTGTACCGTTCCCTCCGATCGAGTACTCGCCCTTCCCATCACGCCTAAGGCGTGTAACGCGGGATGTATCCGTTTTGTAGGCGCTCGCCCATTAAGGTTGCCACCGACGGCTAAGCGTCAATCGGAAGGTCCGGCCGTCATGCCTTGCGCTGGCACGGCGCCGGCAAGGACGGGACGCGCCGACCGGCATCTGGCGCTCGAGAGCAATACGACGGGAGGGCAGTCATGAAGAAGGCCATCGCAATTGTAGTGTTCGGACTGGCGGCATCGACGTTCGGATTGTTGAGCGGCGCTCAGCAACTGCCGAAATCCGGCACGATCTCCATCAACAGCGGTTGGAAGGCGAACGGCGAGACGGCTCAGGTGGGCGAAGGCCGGATCTTCGGCTGGGGCGGGTTCTACGGCGTCACGCTCAACGCCCGTGGTAGCGGGCCACTGCATATGGGCAGTGCGGTCTGTTCCTATACACTCGATCTCACGGGCGGCGCCGGTCCCGGGCGAGGCACCTGTGCCTGGACCGATGCGGACGGCGACAAGATCTACACGGACTACAGCGGCATGCTGGCAGCCAATGGCGTGTTTGAGGGTTTGAACCAGTACTCGAGCGGAACCGGCAAGTTCAGCGGGATCACCGGCAAGGCTCCGTTCCAGTGCAAGGCGCTCAGTGCGCAGGGGCACTTTGGCTGCACCCAGCAGTTCGAGTATCGGCTGCCTTGACGGTGATCAACGGAGCCCGCCTCGTGCTCCTCACCTCCACCCGCGAGAGCCCCGAGTTCCGGTCCATGGTTTGGCACGAATGCGCCCGCACGAGGCCAGCAGCCTCGCTGCGGGACTGCCGATCGCTACGGCTTCCCGGGGGTAGCGCTCAACTCCCGCATTACGGTCGCCTTCGACACTGCGGAGGCGATCGTCTGCGCGAGCGTGCTCGAATCGCGGTGGCGATAGAGGTCGTACAGGGCCTCGAGTGCCTGCTCCAGGGTGCCGCACTCCACCGGCGTATCGTCGTGTCGATGATCTGTGCCTGATTGCATCAGTCGGATCCCGGTCCTGAGCCGCAGGCGCTCGAAGGCGGTTCGGTGCATGGGGGGTTGATAGCTCCGTTGCCTGTGGCAGCACCGGGGCGCTGCTCCGACCCTCAGAAGGTCTTGCGCAAGGCGACCACCACCGTAGTCTTGCATGCATCCGGATCGTTACGACACCGATCGTTATCGCGCGTCACGCCGACGACGCTCGCTTCCACGATCGCGAAGTCGAGATTCCAGGCAAGGCCGGCGCGCGCGTCGAACCGCTGCGTGGACTCATCGCCTGGCATCGCATCGTCCGCATGGCCGGCTGCGAACCAGCCGCCGCTCGCGAATGCGCGCACTGTGGGACCGAGCGGATGGGACACGGCGATCGAGGCGTACGACGACGCCGCGCCGGTGCCGTAGTAGGCGGGGCTCAGGTACCAGCCGGCCTGCCAGCGCTCGTTGCCCAACCGCAGAAACAGTTCCTGGTAGTCCGGACTGCCGCGCAACCCGGATGGAAACACGTAGGCGGCCACGCCGCTGCTCGCCGAGAGCCTGGGCGTCAACGTCTTTCCATAACCTGCATAACCCTGGATGAGAACGCCCGATACCTGATCGTACTGTCCGAGGCGCACCGAAGAGGCCACGGCGCCGGCGAACAGGCCGCCTGACCCGGCCCAGTCGACGCTCGCCTGCAGCGATGGATCGCCGTCGCTGAACGTGATGCCGCGATACCGATAGTCCGACAGCAGCGCGACCTCACCGGTGAAATCCGCCCACGCCGGCGTCACGCTCACGCACGCCGACGCGACGATGGCGCGCAGCAGTGTGGCGGGGGACTTCAGGGACGGTTGCCGTGCTTCGCGGATGAGGTGCACGCGGCAGCGTCACGCGGCGCCACGGCGCGCAGGACTGCGCATGGTTCGATGCGCGCAACCCCGGTGCTGCCGTCGTACGAGGCCGTCGATCGCAGCAGCGTCTTCAGATCCGACGGGCTCGTGCGTGGTGCGAGTTCCAGCACCAGGGCCGTCAGGCCGCTCACCTGGGCGGCGGAGAACGACGAGCCCGACACGAAGGCGAAGGTGCCATTGGGCGTTGCCGAAAGGATGTCGCGGCTCGGAGCCTGCAGTCCAGCCTGCACTGCCGGCGGCGGCGCGTTGCCGTAGACGGCCAACACCTGCGGATGCGTGGCCGGAAAATCCGGTCCGCCAGTATCGTCACCGGCGGCCACGACGACGGTTCGCTGCTTGAGCGCTTGATCGATCAGGGCTGACAACAGCCGGTCGGAAGGGCCGGTGACGCTCAGGTTTATCACATGGGGCGAATCGCGCAGCGCATGCTGCAGCGCCTTGGCCAGCGTGAAGGTGCTGCATTGCGCACCGTCGGCCCTTGACTCCCAGCAGGCACGCAAGGGGACGATCCGCGCCCCTGGGGACACGCCGACGAGACCGGTGGCGCTGTCGAGGCGCGCCACGGCCAATGCCGCGACGGCGGTGCCGTGCAGCTCCGCCGGAAAGCGCCCGGCGTCGACGAAATTGCGTGGGCCGGACCATTGGCCCGACAGCACCGGATGCTTAAGATCCACACCGGTGTCGATCTGCGCGATCGTGACGCGACGCCCGGTCGCGATCCGGTGCATCGCATTCAATTCGTTCCATGCCGGCGCGCCGACGTCGCTGCTCGCGACAGGCGCCGTGTTGAGTGCACGGAAGCGTTGCATCGGTTGCGCCCAGGCGATTCGTGCGTCCCCGTTGAGCGCCGAGAGGACCGCGCCCGGATCCTGACCGTCCTCGATCCGGGCGACGATGCAGTGCAGTTCGAGCGCCGGCATCGGCCAGTCGTCCAGCACGACGATACCGCGCTCGCGAGCCACCGCACGCGCGGTGCGCATGGCCTGGTTGCGCGCATGACCGGCGCCGTATTCGGTGCCGCCATAATCGTACGGGCGCAGGTCGACCCGCGGCGGGCTCGGCACCATCACCATGATCTGGCGCGCCAAGCCGTCGGCATCGATGTTCTGCGCTGCGGGGCCGGCCCGATGGGCGCAGCCGGCCATCGCGATGGCCAGTATCAGGGCAATGAGGTGCGAGCCGACGCGAGCTACGGGTGCGATCACAGGTGCATTCCGTCGGTGCCGGGCGCGGGTTGCGCGAAGCGCACACCGGGGTTGGCACGCAGCCGTTCCAGTGTCGCGGCCTGCTGTCCGGCCGGTGGCTCCAGCGTGTAGGCTCCGCGTGCATTCGGCCCGTTCACGATCCGCGCTTGCGATGCACGTAACAGGTCGTGGATACGCTGCAGCGTCATGGCGGGATCGAAGATCACGACCACCGCGTCGGGCGACAGCGCGGTGGCCGGTGAATCGGACAGCGTCCGGTACTGCGGCTCCGGGTCGGGGCGACCCGAAAGGACCAGCGCCGCGATCACGACGAACTGCATGGCCGCCAGGGGCAGCAGAATGGACGGTCGCAACCACGTGCGCCAACCCGACAGGGGCACGGCGGGCGACTGCAGTTCGTCGATCCGGGCGGCGAGGCGGTCGAAGCCGCGCACCATCGCGAACGGCGTCACGTCGAGGCGGACCGTCGCCGCGAGCGCGCGCTGCTGATCGCATTCGCGCCGGCAGGCGACACAGTCGTGAACATGCGCGTCGACCCATGCGAACTCGGCGGCGTCCAGCGTGCCGTTCACATACCACGGCAGCAATTGCATCGCCTCGCGATGCCGCGGATCGTCGTGGGTGAACAGACGCGGCTGATTCATTCGTCCGCGTCGTCCGATTCCATCGCCACGCGCAGCTTGCGGCGCGCGTGGAACATGCGCGTCTTCACCGTATCGACCGGGCATTCCATGATCTGCGCGATCTCTGCATACGCGCAGCCGTGGTAGTAGGTCAGCTCGACCACCGCGCGCTGTTCGGGCGAGAGCACGTCCAGCGCGCGTCGCACCTGGCCCTGCAATTGCGCGCGCATCGCATCGCGTTCCGGATCGTCGGGCGCGTGCGGGTCATGCAGCGGGTCGTCCCGGGGGGCAGCGCGGCGTGCGGAATGCGCAGCCTTCAGTGCCTTGCGGTAGGCGATGGCGAAGATCCACGTGGAAACCTTTGACTGGGCCTTGAAACCCTTCGCGTTCTGCCACACGGCGAGCATGGTCTCGTTCAGAACGTCGTCCACGATCTGCGGCTGACGCATCACCTGATCCAGGAAACGGACGAGCCGTGGCCAGTAGTCACGGTACAGCCGCTCGAACGAGCGGCGGTCGCCGGCGGCGACGCACTCCAGCAGCGCGCGCTCGTTGCCATCGTCGGCGAGGATCCTGCGCGCCGGATCGTGACTCGAGGTCTCCATGGCCGGGATTCTATGCCCGGCATCGGGGGATGCGGTGACCTTGCTGGTGTCCATGGCGATCGTGTGAACGGCGGTATCTCGGGAAATAGGCCGAGTTGCGCATTTTCGCGAATGAGTTGCGCTGCTTTGAACCTTTCCTTGGGGCGACCGCACCTACCGGACAGAACTCGGCGCAAGTCCCTGGTTGAACCGTCGACTCCCAAGAAGAAAGAGGCTGCCTTCACCATGTATCCCGTTCACTCCGTGGCTGTCGCGGTCTGCGCACTGTCGATCGTCTTTACATTCGGCTCGGCCATTGCCGCGATCGCGCCGGGCCAGTCGGACGATTTCCAGGGCGGCACCACTCAAGGGTGGTCGATCGGTCCGAACTCGTCGCTGCCCCCCGACGTCATCGCCTCGGGCGGGCCTGGCGGCAGCGTCGACGCCTACCTGCGCCTGCAGGCGAGTGGTTTCACCGGGCCCGGCGGCAAGCTCGTGGCGTTCAATGCCGGGTCGTGGGTGGGCGACTACCTGGATGCCGGTGTGACCGCGATCACGATGCAGGTCCGCAACTACGGAACGACGGACGTCGCGCTGAGACTGATCCTGGAGGGCGGCATCGTCGACGCGCTCGCGTCGCTGGAGGCGGTGAACGTGCCCGCCGGTAGCGACTGGACCGAGGTGACCTTCTCGCTGGCGGCCGCGGCGCTCGGCGGCGGGGATTTCCAGAGCGTCATGGGCAGCGTGACGACGCTCAACCTCGTCCACAGTCCCGCTTTCATCACCGCACGCACGCAGACGCCCTTCGTCGCCGCCGTCATCGGGGTGGACAACATCACCGCCGTGCCGGAACCGCAGGCGCTGGCCCTGACGGCCGTGGGTATTGGCGCACTGCTGCTGCGCTTCGCGCGGCGGCGCCATTGCTGAACGAGCGAAACTGCCCGAGTACGATGGAGATCGCCCCATGCACAGCACAGTGAAGTGGTTGGCCGCCGCTGCAGCGCTCGCGTGGTGCGGCGCTGTTTCCGCCCAGCAGAACACGGGCTTGCCGCTGATCCAGCGCGGCGACATCGCGATCCGTCTCGAAGCGATCGTGACGGGGATGGGGGCGCCGGACTACGCGATCAGCCCGCCGGGCGACCTCGAACGCCTGTTCGTCGTGGAACAGAAAGGGCTGCTCCAGATCGTGCGCAACGGCAGTCTGGTCGCCACGCCGGCGCTCGACATCCAGTCGCTGGTGTCGCCTCCTTTCATCCCTGCCAACGCCAACGACGAACGTGGCTTCCTCGGCCTCGCATTTCATCCGGGCTTCAACGATCAGCAGCACGCGGGCTACCGGACGCTCTACACCTATACGACGGAACCGATCCTGGTGGGGACCCCGCCCACGTACGCCGCGCCCAACAACGCCACGCAGAACTACAAGACCGTCATCACCGAATGGAAGATGTCGGCGGGCAATCCGGACGTGGTCGATCCGGCGTCGCGGCGCGAGATCATGTCGTTCGGCAAGAACGCCGGCAACCACAACGGCGGCACCATCGCCTTCGGGCACGACGGCTATCTCTACCTGGGTCTGGGTGACGGCGGCAATGCCAATGACGTCGGCGCGAGCCATCTCGAACCCGGCGGCAACGCGCAGAACCTCAGCACGCCGCTCGGCAAGATGCTGCGCATCGATCCGCTCGCCCCAGCCGCGACGATTGGAAGTGCGGATGCTGTCAGCAGCAACGGGCAGTACCGCATCCCGGTCACCAATCCGTTCCAGGGAGCGGGACAGGTCCCGGAGGTCTACGCCTTGGGACTGCGCAACCCGTACCGGTTCAGCTTCGATCGGCTCACCGGTGATCTCATCGCTGCGGACGTCGGCCAGAACAACGTCGAGGAGATCAACCTCATCACGCTCGGTGGCAACTACGGCTGGGCGGTCAAGGAGGGAGATTTCCTGTTCGATCGCTCCAACGGCACCATCGGTGTGCGCAGTCCCGGCAACCCGGCGGGCCTGATCGACCCGATCTCCGGGCCAGGCGGAACTCTCGAGTACGATCACCGGGACGGCATTTCCATCACCGGCGGCTTCGTCTATCGCGGTGACGACATCCCCGAACTGGTCGGCAAGTACGTGTTCGGCGATCTCGCGATCCGCAATGCGCCGCCCCGGGTCGATGGACGACTGTTCTACGCCGATCTCGAAGAGGGCGTCATCAAGGAGTTCCTGCTGCCGCAGTTCGCCGGCGACGCGCTGCCCGATGGCCTGACGGTGCACGGCTTCGGTGAAGACGGCAATGGCGAGCTGTATGCGCTCGTCACGAACACGCCGGCCAACGGCACGGGGGGAATCCTCTACCGCATCGCGCCCGTGCCGGAACCGGAGACGCTGGCCTTGTTCGCCATGGGCGCGCTGGTGCTGATGGTGCGCGCGCGACGGCGCTTCGCGGGAGCGGTCCGGGGATGAGGCAGATCCTGGCCGCTGCCGCGGCGGCGCTGGTCCTCTGGTTCACCGTACCCACGGTCTCCGGCGTGGTGCCGGATCGCTACGTTTCGGTCACGGCAGCGATGCCCGACCCGATGACCGTCGTGCTCCTGCTCGGCGCGCTCGGTTTGATCGTCCACTGCACGAGGCGCCGGCGCGAGAGCTTCCTGCAGTCCTTCATCCGTAGAAAGAACTGATTCCGACACCACTCCAGGAGACCGTCATGAATGCCGCTCGCATCGCTGTCGCAGCACTGTTGTTCACCGCCTGGGGCGTGGCTCACGCGCACATCCAGGTCTTTACCGGAACACTGGCGCCGGAAGCATCCGGTGCCACGGGTTCGGGCACCGTGCGGGTGGAGTACGAAGAGGAGATCCATGCGCTGACTATCGAAGCTTCGTTCTCCGGCCTCTCCGGTACGGTCACGCAGTCGCACATCCACTGCTGCACCACCGTCGCGGGTACCGGGAACGCGGGGGTCGCCGTAGGCAATCCGTCGCTGACCGGATTTCCGCTCAACGTGCAGTCCGGCACTTTCCTCAACAGCTTCGACCTTTCGACCACCGGCGTGTATGGGGCCGCGTTTCTTGCCGGCAGTGGTGGCGCCGCCCTCTCTGCGGAGGCGTTCCTGATCGCGGGTATGCTGGCAGGAAAGTCGTACCTCAACATTCACACGACGACTTTCGGTCCTGGGGAAATTCGCGCGTACCTCACCCTCACGCCGGTGCCCGAACCGGAAAGCTACGCCCTGATGATCGCCGGCCTGGGTTTGCTCGTCTGCGCTGCACGCGCTCGGCGTCGCTGAGGCGGTCGCAGGACCGCCGCCGGGCCCGACCGGTGGTGGGGCAGTCTCAGCGACGCACCCGGCGCGGGGCGCGCGCCGGGGACGGGAACGCCGCGCGCCACGCGGGCGCGTTCAATGCGAGCCGACGCGTGATCCGCAACGCTACCCAGTCGACGACGCAGTACGCCGCCGCGATGCCGCTCGGTGGATTGCCCATGCCGAGTGTGCCGGTCGGCTCGGTCGCGGCCCAGGTCCAGGTGCCGAGCGCCGTGCCGTACAGCTCCAGGAACGCGGTGATGAAGAAGGCACAGGCATACACCAGCGGTGCGCGGCCACGCAGCACGAACAGGGCGAACAGCGCGAACAGCAGCAACCCGAACAGGTCGGGGGTTGGCGAAATCCAGGCGCCCCAGATCGCCCAGGCGCCGCCGGCAGCCAAGGCGGTCGCGCAGACGGTGCGCGACCAGCGCTGCGCCAGATCGGCGCGCGCGGCGGCGATGGCGGCCAGGTAGACCAACCCGTGCCCCGGTGGAACGAAGGCCGGAACGTTGTCCAGGCGATAGGTGTAGAAGCCGAGCAGGGGGGCGGCCAGGAACTCGCCGATGGTCGCAAACACTGCCGCCACGAAGACCTGCCGGCGCACCGCGGGCGTCTCGCCGGCGAGCAGACAGGCGAGAAAGACCACGGTGATCGCCCCCAGTCCGTGCTGCTGCCAGAGGGTCGCGTTGCGGTCGAACGCCAGCGCTGCGGCGATCCAGATCGCCAGCAGCACGACGATGGTCGCGTTGCGACCGGGTGTGAATGCACGCATGCGAAACGGGTGAAGGGGGTCTTGCCTCAGCTACGCGGGGAGGTGGCCTGCCGATGCGCAACGCATCCTAGCGGATATCGGCACCCGCGCCGATATCTTCACTGGTAGCGCAAGGCCTCGATCGGTTTCAGCCAGGCGGCCTTGCGGGCCGGATAGAAGCCGAAGAACACGCCGATCAGCGTCGCCACCGCGAAGGACAGCAGCACCGACCATGCGGTGACTTCGGTGTAGATGCTGGTCAGGCGACTGGCGAGCAGGGCGCCGCCGACGCCCAGCGCGACGCCGATGACGCAGCCCAGCACCGACACGATGATGGCCTCCAGCAGGAACTGCGCGAGGATGTCGCGGCGGCGCGCGCCGATCGCCATGCGGATGCCGATCTCGCGGGTGCGCTCGGTCACCGACACCAGCATGATGTTCATGATGCCGATGCCGCCCACCACCAGCGACACGCAAGCGACGGCCCCGAGCAGCAGGGACATGACCTTGGTGGTCTGCGCCTGCACGTCGGCCACGGCGCTCAGGTTGCGCACGGTGAAGTCCGGTTCCTGGCCTTCGGGCGTGCGGCGGCGCTCGCGCAGCAGGCGGTTGATGTCTTCCTCGGCCTGCGCCATGGCGCTTTCCGACACCGCCTGCACCATGATCATGCGAACACTGTTGGGAAACTGGCTGCCGAAGACCTTGCGCTGTGCGGTGGTGAGCGGGATCAGCACCGTGTCGTCCTGGTCGCGGCCGTCGAAGCTCTGGCCTTTGCGGTCGAGCACGCCGGCGACGGTGAAGGGAATGTTCTCGAGGCGGATGGTCTTGCCCACGGCCGGTTCGTCGCCGAACAGGCGGTCGAGCACGGTCTGGCCGAGGATCGCGACCCGTGTGGCATTGCGCACGTCGGTTTCAGAGATCGGGTCGCCGTCGACGACGGCCCATTCGCGCACCGTGAAGTAGCCGGGTGTGACGCCGTACACCTGGGTGTTCCAGTTGGCGGCGCCGTAGACGATCTGGCGCGAGCCCGGCTGCATGGGGGCTACTTCCGCCACCGTGTTGAGCTCGAGCAACGCGCGGGCATCGTTGATGGTCAGGGTGGGCGCCTGGCCGGTGCCGGACCGCACCCCCGACGTGGTGGAGAAACTCGACAGCACGATGAAGAGGTTGCTGCCCATGCTGGCGATGGCCTGCTTCACCACGTACTGGGCGCCCTGGCCGATGGCGAGCATGAGGATCACGGCGCCCACGCCGATCACCATGCCGAGCATCGTGAGGAAGGTGCGGAGCTTGTTCGCACCCATCGACTTCCACGCCTCGCGCAGGATGGCGCCGATCATCGGGCGATCTCGTCCACGGCCCGCACCGGGCCGTCGTGGGTGACGATGCCGTCGACGAAGGTGACTTCGCGCTGCGCGAACCGCGCCACGTCGTGTTCGTGCGTGACCAGGACGACGGTGATGCCGGCCTCGGCGTTCAATCGGGTGAAGAGCCCCATGATCTCGTGGCTCGTCGCAGTGTCGAGATTGCCGGTCGGCTCGTCAGCGAGCAGCAGGCTGGGGCGGTTGGCGAGTGCGCGTGCAATGGCCACGCGTTGCTGCTGGCCACCCGAGATCTGGCTCGGGTGATGTTCGACGTGTCGGGAGAGACCCACGCGCTCCAGCAGTTCGCGAGCGCGCTCGCTGCGTTCGCGCCGCGGGGTGCCGGCATAGATGAGCGGCAGGGCGACGTTCTCCAGCAGGCTCGCGCGCGGCAACAGGTTGAAGCCCTGGAACACGAAGCCGATGAAGCGGTTGCGCAGGCGGGCGAGGTCGTCCGAGCCGAGCGCCGAGGTGTCGTGCCCGTCGAGCACGTAGCGCCCGCGCGTGGGCGTGTCGAGGCACCCGAGGATGTTCATGAACGTCGATTTGCCTGAGCCGGAAGGGCCCATGATCGCGACGAACTCGCCACGGCGGATCTCGAGGTTCACGTCCTTCAGCACCGGCACGGGACCGGCCGCGGTCTCGTATTGCTTGTAGAGGTGCTCGATGCCGACGACGACACCGTCGGGGGATGTCGCCATGCTGGTCAGAACGCGCGCACGCGCGGGGCCGGCTGGCCCGACCCGGACCCGCTGCCGTCGGCCACGCGGTTCTGGGTCGCCACGCGATCGCCGGCCTTGAGCTCGCCGCCGGTGACCTCGATGAATTTGCCGTCCGAAAGCCCGGTCTGGATGGTGACGGCTTCGAGTTTGTCGCCGCGTGCCAAATACACCCGTTGCCCGCCGCCGCGCTGTTTCTTGTCACCCGGTGCGGGTGCGGCCGCGGCCGTCTTCTTCGGTTCGGGCGGCAGATCGCGCGGCCGGAACCGCAACGCCGAACTCGGCACGAGCAGCACATCCTCGCGCTTGTCGACGTCGATGTAGATGTAGGCCGTCATGCCGGGCATCAGCTTGAGATCGCGGTTGTCCACCGCCACCACGACGTTGTACGTGACGACGTTCTGCTGAATGATGGGCGACAGACGGATCTGCGATACCTTGCCCTCGAACCGCCGGCCGGGGAAGGCATCCACGCTGAATCGCACCGGCTGGTCGATGCGAATCTTGCCCACGTCGGCCTCCGCGACGTTGGTGTTGATCTGCATCACCGAGAGATCCTGCGCGATCTGGAACAGCGTCGGGGTCTGGAAACTCGCCGCGACCGTCTGGCCGATGTCGACCTGCCGCGAGACCACGATGCCGGAGACGGGCGAGCGGATCACGCTGTAGTTCACGTTCGCCTCGTCGCGGGCCACCTGGCCCTTGGCGGTGCGCAGCAGCGCCTCGGCGCCCTCGCGCTGCTGCACGGCGGCGTCGAGATCCTGCTTCGAAACGTACTCCTGGCCATAGAGCTCGCGGACGCGGGCTTCGTTCGCCTGTGCGAGCTTGAGCGATGCGGTGGCGTTGGCGACATTGCCACGGCTCTGTTCCACCGCCGCGCGGAACAAGGTCGGGTCGAGTTCCAGCAGGACCTGACCGGCCTTCACGGTCGAATTGAAATCCGCATGCAGTTTGCGCACGGTCCCAGAAACCTGCGTGCCGACGTTGACCAGCACCACCGGATTCAGCGTGCCGTTGGCGGTCACCGTCTGCGTGACGTCGCCCTTGGTGAGCTCCTCGAACTGGTAGCGTTCGTCGAGCGTCTTCACGTTGGCGGTTTGCCAGTAGCGCCACCCGGCATAGGCGCCGGCTGCGACCAGCAACAGCACGAGGAGGCGGATCATCCAGTTGCGCAGGGTCTTGGTCATCGGGGTGCGGCAGCGGCAAGGTCGTTGAACAGGCCGGCGTCGAGACCGCCGATGGCCTTGGCAAGCGTGATCTTCGCGACGTTCCAGGAAAACCGCGCCTGGATGCGTTGCAGGTTGGCATTGGCGAGTGCGCTCTGGGCGTTGAGCAGATCGGTCACGGTCCCGACGCCGGCCTTGTAACGGCCCAGGGCAACGTCGTAGGACTCGCGGGCGCTCGCCACGAGGTCGCCGGCGGTGGTGAGCGACTGGTTCTGCGTGCGCAGATCCTGGAACGCCTGCCAGACGTCGAGCGAGACATCGTTGCGCAACCGGTCGCGGGTGGCTTGCTGCTGCTCGAGCAGCTCGCGGGCGGTGCGGATGCGGTAGGTGGACTGGTAGCCGGTGAACAGCGGGATGCTGATCTGGACACCGATGGTGCCGCTGCGCGATTCCAGCCCCGGATTGTTGTTGGTCCCGGCGCCGGTACCGAAGGCCGAGATGGTGGGCTTGCCGGCCGCTTCCTGCACGCGCACGTTCGACTCCGCCGCGCGCACGTTCGCTTCGGCCGACAGCAGGTCGGGGCGGCGCGCGACCGCGGTCTGCACGAGTTGCTCGATCTGCGCGTCGGCGAGACGGCGGGCTTCGAGATCCGCCGGTGCCACGATGCGCACCGGGCGATCCGACGTTATGCCGATGCGATTGGCGAGTACACCACGCGCAGATGCCGCGCCACCCTCGGCCTGCACGCGCGCGAGTTGCGATTGCGAGAGCGCGGTCTGGGATTGCAGTACGTCAGCGCGCGTGGCGGCGCCGGCCTTCTGCCGGGCGCGCGCAGCGTCGAGGCTCTTCTGCGCGGACTCTTCGGCCGCGCGCGCAGCGACGACGGCCTCCTCGTTGGCGAAGAGCTGGAAATATGCGGAGGCGGCGTCCTGCAGCACGGTCTGCAGCGTGAAGTTGTGGCTCCAGTCGGCAGCGAACAGGCTCTGGCGCGCCTGCTCGAGCGCGGCATCACGACCGCCGAAATCGAACAGCAGGTAGTTGAGGGCGATCGAGCCGGTCGCCTGGTCGCGGCGCCCCGACTGCACGGTGTTGCGCTGGTCGGTGCTCTGCAGGGCTCCGGTGACGGTCACGCTGGGGAGGTACGCTCCGCGGGCGACGCCCACCTGGGCAGCGGAGGCCTTGGCGGCAGACCAGGACTCGCGCGTGCGCGGGTTGTTGCACAACGCCAGTTCGATGGCGTCGAGCAAGGTGAGCGGATCGGGCACGACGACCGGCGCAGGGCAGGGCGGACCGGGCGGTTGCTCCCACGCCTGGTGCGGCTCCGGTGGCCGCAGCTTCGCGGTGTCGAAGGGGTCGTCCTTCGCGGCGAACCCCGGGAGCGCCAGCGCGAGCAGGGCGACGCCGACGGCGTGGCGGAGGACGGGGGGAAGGCGCATGGTGGATATTGAAACAGCCCCGTGTAAACGCTGCATATCAGGCGTCGGGAATTTTGTAACGCAGTATGTCAACTCCCGTGGGCCGCAAAGGTCCCTTACAACATGGTCACCCACGGGCCGGCCCGGACGCGGTACAAATAGGTCATGGATACGCAGGATCACATCCTCGTCGTCGACGACGACCTCGAGATCCGCTCGCTGCTGGGCGACTACCTGCGGCGCAACGGCTACCGCGCGACGGTGGTGCCGGACGGCCGCGCCATGTGGCAGACGCTCGACTCCGCGCAGGTGGACCTGGTGATCCTCGACGTGATGCTGCCGGGCGAAGATGGTTTCTCGCTGTGCCGGCAGCTCGGCGTGAAGAAGGCGCTGCCGGTCATCATGCTGACGGCCAAGGGCGAGGACACCGATCGCATCGTGGGCCTGGAGCTGGGTGCCGATGACTACCTGCCGAAGCCGTTCAATCCGCGCGAACTGCTCGCGCGCGTGAAATCGGTGCTGCGCCGCTCGCGCGCCATGCCGCCGGTGCTGGAACCGGACGACGCCAAGGCGCTCGCGTTCGCCGGGTGGACTCTCGATCTGGAAGCGCGCCACCTCGTGTCGCCGCAGCAGGTGGTGGTGGCGCTGTCGGGCGCGGAGTACCGGTTGTTGCGGGTGTTCCTGGCGTATCCGAACCGGGTGCTGTCACGCGACCAGTTGATGGACCTCACCGTCGGGCGCGAAGCCGATCCGCTCGACCGCAGCATCGACGTGCAGGTGAGCCGGTTGCGGCAGCGCCTGGGGGATGCCGGGCGCGATCCGGAGATCATTCGCACGGTGCGCGGCGAGGGGTATGTGCTGGCGGCGGCGGTGCGGGCGGCAGCTTGAACGGCGGCCCCCACCCTGACCCTCGCCCGCCCGCGGCGGGGGAGGGGATGTACGGATGGTTGCGGCGGCTCGTGCCCGATTCGCTGTTCGGGCGCATCGCGCTCACGTTCATCGGCGTGCTCGTGCTCACGATGGGCATCACGCTGTTCGTACAGATGCTGGATCGCGAAGCCTCGGTGTTCCGGGCGAGTGCGGGACCGGCCGCACGACGGGTGGTGGATCTCATCAAGCTGCTCGATCGCCTGCCGCCGACGCAGCGTGTGGCGCTGGCCGAGATCGCCGAAGCCCAGGGTGTGAAGATCGAGCTGCTCGCGCCGCCGCAGACGGCGGCCGAGCCCGACCCGGACGACGATGACGCTGTTGCAATGCTCGGCATGCTCAAGGACCGCATTGGCGCGCAACGTACGCTGGGGGTCGGCGTGACGCGCCGGTTCGGCGAGGCGACGGTGCCCGGCACCATGGGCGAGCGCACCGAGCGCTTCGCGTTCAACGTGCTGGCGCAGCTCGACGACGGCAGCTGGGCGCGGTTCGCGCTGGAGGAACCGCGCCGCCTGCCGCGCTGGCCCACGCGCGTGGTCCAGAATCTGGCGGTGATGCTGGTCGTGGTGGCGATCCTGTCGTTCGTCGTGGTGCGCTGGGTGACCCGGCCGCTCAAGGGCCTCGCCGAGGCCGCGGACGAACTGGGCCGCAACATCGACCAGCCGCCGGTGCCGGAGACAGGACCGCAGGAGGTGCGACGGGCGGCACGCGCGTTCAATACGATGCAGGAGCGGCTGGGCCGTTACGTGCACACGCGCACGGCGATCCTGGCGGCCATGTCGCACGATCTCAAGACGCCGATCACGCGGTTGCGCCTGCGCGCCGAGCTGCTCGAGGACACGGCGCTCCGCGAGAAATTCCTGCGCGATCTGGACGAGATGCAGCGCATGGTCGGCACGACGCTCGACTACATGCGGGGCCTGGACGATCGCGAGCCGCTGAGCCCCATCGACGTGGACGCACTGCTGGAAGCGTTGCGGGCCGATGCCGAAGAACTGGGTCATCCGGTCGTCGTCAGCGGCAGGGTCAGCACGCCGTTTGCCGGCAAGCCGCTCGGCCTGCGACGCATCCTGCAGAACCTGCTCGACAACGCGCTCCACTACGCGCGCGACGTGGAGATTGCGGTCGACGATCGGGCGGACCGACTCACCATCGCGGTGCGCGATCGCGGGCCCGGTATTCCCGGCGAGCTGCTGGACAAGGTGTTCGAGCCGTTCCACCGGCTCGAAGGGTCGCGCAATCAGGGCACCGGCGGTACCGGACTGGGCCTGTCGATCGCACGCAATCTGGCCCAGGCCATGGGTGGTGATGTGACTCTCGCCAACCGTGCCGGCGGTGGGCTCGATGCGCGCGTGATCTTGCCGCGCAGTAGCAGTGCCGGGATGCGAGTCGCCTGATCCGCATCGGAAGCAGCCACCTTCACGGTGGCTGCACATGACCGTGCCAGACGTGTTCTGCGCGGCCTCGCGTTGGAGCACGGAGGCCGCATCCGCCCGCGTTACTGCGGCAGGATCACGGTGTCGATCACGTGGATCACGCCGTTGGTCGCGACGATGTCGGCAGCCACCACCTTGGCGTTGTTGACGGTCACGCCCGAGCCATCCTTCTTGAGGGCGACAGTCTGGCCTTGAACGGTCTTCACGTTGGCCGTCGGCACGTCCTTGGCCATCACTGCGCCGGGTACGACGTGGTACGTTAGCACCTTGGTGAGCGCGGCCTTGTCCTTGAGGAGCGCGTCCACGGTGCCGGGCGGCAACTTGGCGAACGCCTCGTCGGTCGGCGCGAACACGGTGAAGGGTCCGGGGCTCTTCAAGGTATCCACGAGGCCGGCAGCCTGGACGGCGGTCACGAGCGTCTTGAAGTTCCCGGCCGCCACCGCGGTGTCCACGATATCGGACTTGGCGGCGGGGGTGGTCTTGTCGGCCTGGGACATGTTGGCGCAGGCGGAGAGGATGCCGGCAACGGCGGCAGCGATGAGGGCACGGCGAGCAATCATGGTCGAAACTCCTGAATCTACGAGTGGAATGGACGGCTCCCGGGAAGGGGCCGACGAGCTTGCGGCTGCCGGGGGACCGGGGCGCCACCGGCCTTCCGGGGGAGCTGCCGGAACCGAGCAGGCCCCGAACGACTCCAACCGCAACCAATGAGACTATAACTTGAACTGATTAGTTCACAAAAACAACCGATGGGTATTCTTGCCAGGCTGACCGTGCGTCAGCAGCAACAGAAGGTCCGCGAGGACGCCATCCTCGACGCCACCCGGGTGATGCTCGCGAAGAAGGGGTACGACCTCATGACCGTGGACGAGGTCGCCGCCGAAGCCGGGATCGCCAAGGCGAGCCTGTACAAGCACTTCAGCTCCAAGGAGTCACTCGCCGCGGCGGTGATGATCCACTTGCTGGATCAGGCGATCGCCTTCCTCGAAAGCCTGCCACCGGAGCTCGCACCGGTGGACAAGATGCGGGGCCTGTTGCGCTGGGCGCTCGACCTGCGCCTGGACGGTGGATTGCCGCTGCTGCCGTCCACCAGTTCGACCCTGCAATCGAACCTGCTGGCCAACCGCGACTACGTGAAGCGCATCCTCGCCTTGAACGAACGCATGCTGGATCTGGTCAAGGCGGCCCAGGCGCAAGGGGTGCTCGACCCGGGCCTGCCGCCGGACGTGGTGGTCTTCAGCCTGTACGCGCGCACCTGCGATCCGGCCGTCGAATACCTGCAGATGAGCGGTCGATATACCCACCAGCAGGTGACGGAGTACCTGGTCAAGGTGGCATTTGCGGGGTTGCAGGGCACCCGGTGAATCCGGGGGCGGCTGCGGGCACGACGATCGTCAGCCGCATGCCATCGTCGACATGATCCGTAGGCGCTCTTTCATCGTGGCGGTGGCGGGCGCCGCCGCCGGGATGACCGTTGCCGGTTCTGCGCGTGCCCAGTTCGCCGACGTGGAGAGGCGCACCGGCAGCCGGTTCGGGCTGCTATCCGCGGATCCCTGGCGGGCACCGCGCACGCGCGTCATCGAGGTGCCGGGTTTCGTCGATGCGAACAGCATCTGGGGCGCGACCGGACGCGACGCGACCGGGCGCATCTGGATCGGTGTGTCGGCCAAGGCGCCGGGCGGAAGCGCTCATCTGATGCAGTTCGATCCGGTAACGAACGCATGGCGCGATTTCGGCGGCGTCGTGGAGCGGCTTGCCGAGGTCGACGTGCTGCGTCCCGGTGCGGGGCAAGTGAAGATCCACTCGAAGATAGTGCCGGGCGACGATGGCCGGCTCTACTTCACCTCCATGGACGAAGAAGGTGAGGTCGAGGACGGTTCTGCGCTACCGAAGTGGGGTAGCCACCTGTGGCGCGTGGACGTCGAGTCGGGTCGATGGGAACATCTGTTCGCGGCGCCGGAGGGTCTGGTGGCAGCGGCCGGCGGTGGGCGCTGGATCTACGCGCTCGGCTATTGGGATCACGTGCTGTACCAGTTCGACAGCGTCACGCGGCAGCAACAGCGGGTCGTGGTCGGTGCGGTCGGCGGTCATGCATCGCGCAATGTAATCGCCGGCGCCGATGGCCATGCGTTCGTGCCGCGCGTCACGCGCGATGGCTATGGAACGTTACGTGCGGTGCTGGTGGAGTTCGATACCGAACTGCGCGAACGGGCGGTGACGCCGCTCGAACACTATTTCGCCGAGACTCCCGCGGCCGAGGATCACGGCATCGTCGGCCTTGCGGCGCTGGCCGATGGGCGATCGCTGTTCACGACCCACACGGGCCACCTTTACTCGATCGAACCGCGCGAGGGTGCCGCTGCACGGATCACCGCGTTGGGATGGTTCCACCCGCAGGGGGCGTCGTATGCGCCGTCGCTATTCGCCCTCGACGGTCGAACGCTGGTGGCGGGCATCGCCCGCCGCGGCGATCGCTACGAATGGATCGTGTTCGATCTCGCCTCACGCACGTCGCGGGCGTTTCCTTTCGACACGCACGAGGTGGTCGGACCCTTGCTGTATGGCTCGACCACACGCGACGATGCAGGGCGCTGCTACGTCGGAGGCTGGCAGTCGACAGCGGATGGAGGCCATCGACCACTGCTGATCCAGGTGGAACTCGGCGATTGATCGCCTCGCAGTTCAGATTGACACTCGCGGCTACCCAGGCCTACCGTCGAACGCGAGGTGTAGCGAGGAGGTGTCGGCAATGTTTACATTCAACAATATCCGCGTCACTCATCGCATTCGGGCAATCGGCTCCCTCGTGTTCGGTCTCGTGGTAGCCAGTGTCAGTACCCTGGCTGTTTCGGCAACCGTCTACGTCACTGTGGACGGCGCTATCTCGACGCACCCGACCGTGATCGCGGACAGCGTGTCCTTCGCATCCGCAAGTGCCGAACTTTCGCCTGGTCTGTTCAAGGCCAGTGGGGAGGGCACGCGCAATCAGACCTCCGGAAACGTGACCGCAGGGATTCTTGCTCCCGGGTTGCTGCTGACCAACTCAGGCCAAGCGGGGCGTCTGTATCCGTCCGTTCGCGTTGTCGGCGACTACTTGCTGGACACGTTCGACCTAGGATTCGGTGGGGGAAGTCGTGCGATAGCGTTCGCGAGGTTGTCGGTCAAACAGGGGGGTGACACCTACGTGACCCAGGCTACGCACACCGTCACCAAGGTCTTCGATGGAGACGGTACCCTCCTCAGCACGGACAACGAATTCGTGCCCGCCATTGCCGCCGGCGGCAACCTGATCGTAGCGGAATCGTCGCTCGATCGCCTGGATATGACCCTGATCGTTCCGAGCTTGACGATTGCGCCGGGTACTTCCGTGCAACTATGGTTCGAGCTGAGAGTTCACGGTTCCAGTACGGTGGGCATCGGTGCAGCCGACTTCAGTAACTCCGCCCAGCTGAGCCTCGTGCATGACCCCGGAGTCGTCCTCGGTAGTGACGCCGGTGCGCCGCTCGGATGGATTACGCCCGTACCGGAGCCCGGAATCGCATGGCTGCTCGGAGCCGGGCTCGCTTTGTTGAGCTTCGGGTACCGGATGGCGATTCCACGGGACCGGCATACCTGAGTGCAAGGGCTGGATTCCAGGGGCCCCTCTCCATCTGGTTCGTTGGCGACGCAGGACGCGGCCGCGCGTGTGCCCCGAGATTCGACCAGGCGCAACGTCGAGAGGGCGCAGTGGCGCCAAGAGCAGTCCGTCAGAAACGACGGCGACCCGGCTGATGGCCTATCGCGGGGACGTCATCTCAGTGGCGCCGGGCCACCCCAAGCCACTGAGGCGCCCCCTCGGGCGCAGCGACTGCTTGGAGCGTACGGGCGGCTTCATTTCAGCGGTCGCTCCCGACAGGCGGTGACGTGTCCGCAGGCGGCTCGAGGGAGGCGCGGAATGCGTCCAGTATCGGCTGGACGTCTGCCCGCCGTCCCTTCATCTTGTCCTGGACCTCGGCCGTGATCTTGTCGATGTGGCGGATCAGTCCACCCTGCAGCGCACCGCCCAGTAGCTTGGCGTAGCGTGGCCCCATGCATGTCGGATTCTGCGGGCTGCACGCGACGAACTGCCACGCATCGCGGTTCTTCGTGGTGAAACCGATCTCGTTGTCCTTCTCCGGGATGCGCGGCACGGCGATCTTCTGCAGCGCCTTCAATTCGCCTTCCGCCCCCTTCAGGTCGTACTGGAAGCGCCCGGTGTAGGTGTAGTTGAAGAGCGTGGTCTCGCCGATGAACCAGTCCATCATCGCCACCTGCGCCTGGCCCGACGAGGATTCGAGATGGGTCGCGATGACGTCGGCTTCCTCGCCGCCGAAGGTCTTGCCGACGTAGTCGACCCAGATGTCCTTGACCCAGGTGCCGGTCGCGACGTTCTTCATCGGTTCGACCGTCTCTTCGAGCAGCAGCGTCTCGGCCTTCTGCCAATGCTCGCCGCCTTCCTTCCAGGTGGGCCCGAGGCCGGCCTCCTTGCCCCATTGGGCGAGCAGCCCGCGCGCAACGCGGATCGATGCCTGCTTGATGATCAGGTTCGCTGCGCCGGTGACCAGTTCCTGGGTGTGGGCGTTAGCCACCCGTTCGACCGCTTCGCGCTTGTGCGATGCGAGTTCGGCGTGCTCGTCGTAGTCCTGCGCAGACGCGCTGACGGCGGCGAACAGCATCGTTCCGGCAGCGAGCCGGATGCTACTTGGGTACGCCATGACGCTATCGAAGGGGCGGAACGGGACTCTACTGAGATGCGGGTTTGACGAAGAACATCAAGTGCTGCCAGGGCAGATCGTCGAGCGTCCGTTGCCAGCGCAGCCCGGCGGCTTCCACTTCGCGAACGGCTTGGGCCTGTGACATCTTGTGCAGTGGTTTGATGGGCACCTTCGAATCCTCTGCGCGATACTCGACCAGCGCCAGCCGGCCGCCCGGCTTCAACGCTTTGGCGATGGCCCGCAGCATTTCGCAAGGCTGCGAGAACTCGTGGTAGACATCAACCATCAGGGCAAGGTCCACGGAAGCTGCTGCCAGCGCAGGGTCATCGACACGACCCTGCACCGCTTCGACGTTGGCAGCGCCCACGCGTTTGCGCTTGTCACGGATCGCGGCCAGCATCTCCGGCTGGATGTCCACGGCCAGCACTTTGCCTCGTGGCACGAGCGGGGCGATGCGAAAACTGAAATAGCCCGTGCCGGCACCGATGTCGGCGACGACGTCGGTCGGCTTCACCTCGAGCAGCCTGATCAGCGCTGTCGGGTTCTCTTCGGCTTCACGTTCGGGACGCTCGAGCCAGCCGGCACCGAGGTGGCCCATGACAGGCGAGGTTTCGCGGCCCAGATAGAAGCGACCGGTTGAATCCGGGCCGGTGGGTGTGCGGGTTTCGTAGGCTGTGGCGCAGTCGGCAGCGTGGGCCGGGAGCGCGCCTGAAAGGAGCACGACCAGGCTCGCTGCGAACCACCGCTGCCCCCATCCCAGCCTTCCCCCACGCTTCGCGCGGGGGAAGGGGTGTACTTCCCTCCCGGAGGGAGAGGGGCTTGAAGCTCCCTTCTCCCTGGTGGAGAAGGGCTGGGGATGAGGGGGAGCCAATACTCCACCGCAGGGGTTGGCGCAGCCGACCCCCAATTACTTCTCGGTCGTCTTGCGGATCTCCTTGGTGTCGCTCCACTCCTCGATGCCGGTCTGGATGTTGGTCATGCTGAGGAAGAGCTGGTAGTAGACGTCCTTGATGTTCTTGTCTTCCTTCACGATCGAAGTGATCTCGCCGCTGACGCGGAAGCCCGCACCGACCATCTTGCCCACTTCGGTGGACTTGTTCTGGTCGTAGTACTCGCTTTGCTGGCGCTGGATCTCGTCGATCTGCTTCTGCATCTCGGCCTGGTCGGTCGCGAAGCGCACCTTGCGGCTCTTCTGCAGCGTCGCGCGCATGCGGTTCGTGATTGCACGCGTATCGATGTATTCGCTGGTCTTGTTCTTCACCTCCTGCACCGTGACGATGGGCAGGTTGCCGCTCGAGATCACCGGCGCTTCCGACAGCATCGACTGCGACATCTGTTCGGCGAGCATCTGCAGGTCGGTGGAGCCGAACTGGTTGGTGACGGTTTCGACGGAACCGGCATCGCCGTACTTGGTCTTGGGGCCGCCGCAGGCGGTGAGGGCCAGCGCGGTGGCGAGTACCAGGACGGAGGGAAGGCGGAACAGCGCGAAGGAAGTAGATGTCATGTCATTCTTGCCCCATGAAAATGAACTTGAAGTCGCGAGCCTTGGCGTTCGGCGCAATCGTCGTGACGGTCTGACGGGAGTTGCCGTACAGCAGCAGCGGCTTCCACGACTCTTCGTCGGCGGCACGCATGCCCTCGGCATCCATCCAGCGGAACTTGTACTGGAGGCGCTCCACGTCGGATTCGTCGTTGTGGACCACCACGTCGATCTTCATGAGATCGCCGGTCGTGGTGCAGCGGATCTCCTCGATCTCCACGTCCGGGCTCTTGCTGCCTTCCTTGGCGACCTTGGCCTTGACCAGGTCTTCCATGGAGCTGATCTTGGATTCGCCGACCGGACAACCGAAGGCGAAGCCGGGCTTCTCGAAGCCCTTCTTGGTGCCGCAGCCGGCCGCCAGGGCGATGGCGAGCAGGGCGATGACGAGGGTGACTGCTTTCATGGGAGGGTCCTCCGGGGGGTAGAGACGGCAACAGGGTAATCGAAGTTCACGACGGAAACCTGAACGGCGTCGGCTCCGGGCGCCGCGACGGATTTCGACCCTGCGGGCAGGGGTGCGGCGGGCATGCCGGGAGACGCCGCTGGGGTGGTGAACGGGCGCCCACCGAGCAATCGTGCAGTCACCAACGCATGGGGGCCGGCGAGGTTCACATCGAAGGTCGCGCGGCCATGACCGGTGCTGATGTCGATGTTGTGCTGCCCGCGTGACAGGCGTGCGCGCGCCACCGTGACGTGGGCGGGCAGGGTGCGCCAGCCGCGCTCGTCCGCCTGTTCGGTCACGGCACCGCCCAGCTGCAGGGCCAGCAGACCGAGCGACATGCCCAGCGTGTCCTGGCCTTTCCTCTGCTGCTGGGCGATCTGCTCCTGCATCTGGTATTGCGCAACCGCGCGCGAGGATAGGCGAATGAATGCGCGCAGCATGATGCCGGGCATGTCGTCCTTCAGCGTGCGGCGTGCCATCGAGTCGAGATCGAGCACGTGTGCCGTGCGCACGTCGAGGTCCTTGTCGATCCGAACTGACGGCGGGTTATACGGGGCCACCGCCGGCATGGTGGGGAACGATGCCGAGATGAAGATCCAGCGGCCTTGCGGCCCGACCGGAATCGGCAGGTTGAAGCTTTGCGATGCGCGGCCTGGTATCACGCCGGTTTCGATAACGAACAGCACGTCGCAATAACCCTCGTCCTTCGCTGCCAGGCGCGCGTCCAATCCGCCGAGCGAGTCCTCGAGCATGCCCTGGCCGGGACGCAATTCGATGGCGGTGCGGTATCCCGGCGCTGCGAGGCTCGGCTCGCCGAGCGCCTCGTAGACGAAGCCCGCCAGGTAGTGCGACAGGGCATTCTGATAGCCATTCTTCAGCGCATTGACTTCGGGGTTGTCGATGGTCTGCACCGGGTAGCCGTTCAGCTCCTTGAAGCTCTGGCGCGCGCCTTTCTTCCTGGCCTCTTCCGTGACCTTGAGGTATTCGTCCTCGCGCAATGCCTGGATCATTGCCTCGCGTTCGTGCGTGCGCTTGATGTCCACGCGGGCGGTGTCCCAGTCGCCGAGATCCATGCGGTTCATGGCCATGAGCGTGGTGACCATGACCTTCTCGTAGTCGTGCCCCTCGTAGGTGCGCACCTTGTCGTTCACCAGGTAGCTGCCCACCGAGCCGCCGGTCCGTGCTGCGTTGAGCTTCGAGGCCTCTTCCCACGCCTGCACTTTCGCGTCGGCCGAGGTGAGCGCCACCTGGCTCCCCTGGAAGTCGCCCTTCAGTCGCCTGAGCTCGCCCGACTCCATGTCGTACAGCAGGTCCTTGTCCTTCGACTTGTTGTTGCTGTCGAGGACCTTGATGGCGCCGTCGACGTCGCCCGCGGAGGCCAGCGCGATGGTCTTGTCCATTTCCGCCTTGTAGCTGCGGAATGCGGCGCAACCCGAGCCGGCCAGGGACAGGGTCGCGACCAGCAGCCACGTCAGGAGGGACGTTGCCCCGGGCAGCGGTTTCACGGCGTCGGGCGGTGGTCAGCGGTCATGGGCTGGGTGGCCGGGCGTACACAGCCCGCCGGCCGGGAATTCTGGCATGGCGGCGACGGAGCCGCCAGCGCAGGCTGTGGCCAGGGGCGACCAGCCAGGGCAACCTCTTTCACCACGAAGGACACGAAGGGCACGAAGGAAACCCACGAAGGAAACCCGAAGGGAAAGCATGTCGGGGAATCCTTCGTGACCCTTCGAGTCCTTCGTGTCCTTCGTGGTGAAAGAAGTTGCCCTACCTGCCAGCTGCCGCGATTCAGCGTATCGCCACACCCCAGGGCATTTCCCCGACCTCGATGTCCTTCAGCTTCGCGTTGGTCTCGGTGTCGATCACCGATACCGAATTGGAGCGGCCGTTGGCCACGTACAGCTTGCGGCCGTCGGGTGTGAGCGCGAGATTCCACGGGCGCTTGCCCACGGGAATCGTGGCGACCACCGTGTTGCTGGCGGTGTCGATGACGGACACGGTCGCGTCCTTGCCGTTGGTGACGAACACGCGCTTGCCGTCGGGCCGGACCGCGACGCCGTTGGAGAACGTGCCGGTCGCGATCTCGGCGATGACGGTGAGGCTCTTCATGTCGATCGCGTAGGTCTTGCTCGCGAGTTCGCAGGCGACGTACAGGCGGCTCCCGTCCGGTACGAACGCCATGCCGCGCGGCCGGTCACCCACCATGACCGTACCGATCTGCTCGCGCTTCTCGACGTCGATGATGTCGACCTGGCGGCCTTCTTCTGCGCCGGTCACCACGAGCTTGTTGTCGGGGCTGAACACGGCGTGCTCGGGATTGTCGCCCTTCACCTTCACCGCGAAGGCGCGCTTGCCGCTGCCTGAGTCGACGAAGTAGATCGAGTTGGTCTTCTCGATGGCGACCACGATCCACTTGCCGTCGGGAGAAATTCCCACCCCTTCCGGGGATTCACCCAGGTCGATGGGTTGACCGAGCTTGCCCGACTCGACGTCGATGGTGGCCAGCGCGTTCTTGGGTTGATCGCTCACGTACAGCGTGCGTCCGTCCGTGGACGCGGCGATGCCGCGGGGCTTCTCTCCCGCGGGTATGGTGCGTACCACTTCGTCCGTAGCGGTGTCGATGACGCTGATGGTCCCCGACTTCTCGTTCGGGACATAGGCGAACGGCGCGGCGAAAGCGGCCGTCGCGACGAAAAAGCCCGCCATCGCGGCGGGCAGGATTCCTTTCATATGCGGCTCCTCTCTTCTTCTGGCTTCAGTGGTAGCCGCTTCGACAGCGTCAGCGCGGCGGACGTTCGATGAAGTATCGCACACCGATCCACGCGGCCCGCGGCGCGCCCGGGCCATAGAACGTTTCGCGTGCCCACATGTCCGAATTGGTCTGGAACACCCCGGCGGCGTTGAACGGGTTCTCCGCGAGGATCGCCGCGGTGTTGAAGCGGGTGTCGAACACGTTGTTGATGCGACCGAAGATTTCCCAGCGTGTGGCCACGCGGTAGCGCGCGGTCAGGTTGAGCACCGCATACGCGGCCGTCTTGCCGGCACCGAGGAACGTGCGCGTGTCGTTGCCGATCGGGTCGGTGACGGTGCCGGGCTCGTGCTGGTTGTTCTCGTTGCCGCGCGCGAAGTTGCCCGTCATCGCGACGACGTTCGCGCCCATGCTGAAGTCATCGGTGAAGCGGTAGTTGAAGTTGAGGCGGAACTGGTGCTGCGGGATGCCCGGAATGCGGTCGCCGGCACGCACGCGGATCTCATCATCCGCGGTTACGCCGCCGAAGCCGCGCGACGAGTTGTTCTCCGCGAGGATGGTGGCGTCGGTCTGGTAGGTGGCGTCCACCAGGCTGTAGTTGGCCGAGATCGTGGAGCGGCCCACATCCGTGGCGACGCCGAACTCCAGGCCCTGCCGGCGCGTCTTGCCGAAGTTGGTGAAGTAGCCGGCGCTGGTGGTGGTGCTGACGAACAGGATGTCGTCGTTCAGGTTGGTCTGGAACAGGGCGGCGTTCCAGCGCACGCTCGTGCCCCACAGGCCGCGGGCACCGATTTCGTAGGTGCGCGCCACGACCTGCTTCAGGAACGGATCGGCCGCCAGCGCGTTGGGCAGCGTGCAGGGGTTGGCCGGGTCCGCGCAGCCCAGTTCGATGGGGGAGGGTGCGCGGTTGCCCTGGCTTGCCGAGACGTAGGTCGTGAGGGCCGGGGTCGGCGTCCAGTTGAGGCCCAGCGCCGGGTTCACTTTCACGTAGGTGAAGTCGCCGTCGAGATTGGGCGGCGTGGAGTTCAACCGGTCGGTGTTCTTGACCGCCGTATGGTTGTAGCGGGCGGACCCCGTGAAATGCCAGTTGGGCATGAAGGTCCACGTGTCGGTGAAGAACAGGCTGCCCGTGCGCGTCCGGCCGGTCAACGCGTTGCCGAGGACATCCGCCGCGCTCTGGACGACTTGCCGTGTGGAATCGAATTCACCCGTGCCCGAGCTCTGGTCGAAGTCCGCCTTGGCGTCGTCATAGGAGGCGCCCACCGCGAGCTGGTTCGTGTCCCAGGACTGCGAGTACTGCAGCGTGCCGCCGAGGGAATGGCCTTTGGTCTTGGTGCGGTTGTTGACCCCGGTCTCGCTGTTGAAGCCCGCGCCGCCATTGGCGCCGGTTTCGCCGTCGTTCGGTCCACCCTCGAAATCGTCGTTGACGTCGCCGTTCAGCGTCTCGGTCTTGTTGTAGCGGTAGTAGACGTTGCCCGAGATCAGCCGGTACGCGTCGAGCGCGTGGCTGCCGGTGAAGTTGACCATGCCCATGGTGTTGCGGGTGTTGTCGGGCCTGGTGAAGATGCGGTTGCGGCTCTGGTTGAGGAAACTCTCCGGCGTGACGCCGTTGCCGATCAAGTCGGTGCGGGCGTAGGTGAAAGACACGTCGAAGTCCGTGTCGTCGGTCTGCACGCCGGTCTTGGCGAAGAACTGCTTCACGTCGGTGGGCGAGAAGTCGCGCCAGCCGTCCTCACGGAACCAGTTGCCGGCGATGTAGAAGTCCTTGTTGCCGGAGTAGCCGCCGTGCTCGAACTGCGCCTGGGACCGGCCCCACGAACCTCCGGACAGTTCGATGTTGGTATTGGGGAACTGGAAGCCGCTCTTGGTGCGCAGCGACAGGGCGCCGCCGAGGGTGTTCAGGCCGAACAGGGGGTTCGAGCCCGGGATCAGGTTGATCGTGGAGATGGCGTTCATGGGGATCAGGCCCCAGTTCACCGTGTCGCCGAAGGGCTCGTTGATACGCACGCCGTCCTGGAATACGGACAAGCCCTGCGGCAGGCCGAGCAGGGGCGAGGCGGTGAAGCCGCGATAGTTGAGGTCCGGCTGGTACGGATTGCCCTGGACGTCGTTCACGTTCACCGAGGGCATCTGGCTGGTCAGCAGGTCGGGCAGGCTCGTGGTCTGGCTGCGGCGGATGTCGGCGGCCGTCGCCGACTGCACGTTGCCCGGGAATTTCTGGATCGACAGCCCCAGGCCGGGAAGCGGCGTATTGCCGATCACGGTGACGCTCGGGGTTTCCAGGGTCGCTCCCGGGTTGTCAGCATGGGCCGGGAGCGCACAAGCGGCCGTGACGGCGAGCGCCAGCGCCCGCGGACGGAAGGGGGTGGGATGGCGGGACGCCATGGTTCTCTCCTCGAAATATTGTTGTCGTGGCCCCTGACACGCAGGGCGTCGGGCTCCCGGGAGGCTAATGAGTTAGCCCCCATCCAGCGACGGAATCCATCCCAGTGAAGACCGGGAAAAATTCCCGGTCCGAGGAGAACTGCGAGGAAGGATTCCCTGTTCGGCTCCGCCGGTCTTGGGTATAACCCCGCTTGTGGCGAGCTCCCTGGCGGGGCCGCACTCTTCCGACCGCGAGAGGTCACCCCATGCAAGCCGAACTTGCCGCACAACCCGCGGCCTCCCTGCCGTCGCCGGTCGCGGCGGCTCCTGCGCCCATGCGGCAAGCCTGGGCGGATCTGGGCCTGGTGGCGCTGATCACCGTCGGCACCTTTGCCATCGGTGCCGCACTCGAATTCTCCGAATGGCTAGCGGCCCACTCGAAGACCTACGAGGCTTATCAGCTCGACGAACTGCCGCTTGCCCTGGCTGCCATGCTGCTCGGGCTCACCTGGTATTCCTGGCGCCGGCACCGGCACGCCTCCCGGGAGATGGGACTGCGCCTGCGCACCCAGGCAGCCCTGGTCGAGAACGAACGTCACTACCGCATGCTGTTCACCGAAGACCTGTCGGCCAACATGCTGGCCGACGCCGAGGGCGTCGTCAGCCTGGCCAATCCCGAGGCCGCCCGGCTGCTGGGGTTGCCGTCTGCGGAAGCAGCCGTGGGCCAGCGCATCGGGGACTTCTATGCGGATCGGGAGTTGTGGCGCACCCACATGGCAGCGCTGGCAGCCGGCGGCAAGCTCGAGCCGCCCGTGCTCACGTTGCGCCGTGCCGACGGCAAGGAGTGTCGCGTGATCGCCAAGCTCACGGTGCGGCGCGATTCGACCGGCACGTCGCAGGTGCACGCGTTCTTCACCGATATCACCGCGCTCGAACAAGCGCAGACACAGCTCGCCAAGACGCTGGCCGAGAACCGGCAGCTCATCCAGCGCAGCATCCAGGTGCAGGAGGACGAACGCCGCAACATCGCGCGCGAACTGCACGACGAGATGGGGCAATGGCTGAACGCCCTCAAGCTCGACGCCGTGTCGATCCGCGATCGGGCCGACGGCGAGATCAAGGCGGCTGCCCAATCCATCGTCGAGGTGACGAATCACGTGTACGAAGTGGCGCGCAACCTGATGCGCCGCTTGCGGCCGGTAGCGCTGGACGAACTCGGATTGCCCTCGGCGCTGCAGTATCTGGTCGATCAGTGGCAACGGCGCCATCCTGGTGTCAAGTGCACATTCGCGACTGATGGCTCGCTCGAGGAGTTGGGTGAGGTGGCGAACATCACCCTGTATCGCTTCGTGCAGGAATGCCTGACCAACGTGGCCAAGCACGCCGAAGCCGGCGAAGTGAAGATTGCGTTGAAGCGCATCGACGGCACCGGGGCGGTGGAGCTGGCCGTCTCCGACGACGGGCGTGGTTTCGAACCCCGGCGGGCGACGCTCGGGATGGGTTTGCTGGGGTTGCGCGAGCGCATCGAGGTGCTGGGGGGGGCGTTTACGCTGGAGGCGGGTACGGGGCGCGGGGTGAGCGTGCGCGGCGTGCTGCCGGCGTAAAAGCGTTGCTATCGACTACTCTGATGAGCATGCGTTAGTTCTCCCTCACCCCAACCCCTCTCCCGGGGGGAGAGGGGCTTTGCATCCCGCTCCTATCGGGTGACGTGAAGGTGCGCCTCCCTCTCCCCCCGGGAGAGGGACCGAGGGTGAGGGAAATCACGCGACAAACAAGAAGGTTTCACAATGAGCAACGCCAAAACCAGAGTCCTACTCGCCGACGACCACGCGGTAGTCCGCGAGGGCTATCGCCGCCTGCTGGAGCGCACCGACGAGATCACCGTCATCGCCGAAGCCGGCAGCGGCGAGGACGCCTATCGCATGTTTGCCGAGCTCGCCCCCGACGTCGTGGTGCTCGACATCAACCTGCCGGGCATCGGCGGCATCGAGGCCGCGCGACGCATCCTGGCCCGTGACGCGCAGGCCAAGATCCTCATGTTCAGCATGCACGAGGACGTGGTGTTTCCGTCGCGCGCATTGCAGACCGGTGCCCGTGGCTACGTCACCAAGTCGAGCGCGCCCGAGGTGCTGGTGGAAGCGGTGCGTCTGGTGGCGGCCGGCAAGCTCTACATCAGCCACGACATGGCACAGGAGCTCGCCATGCAGATGCTGCCCGGCAACGAGAATCCGCTGCAGGCGCTGAGCCCGCGCGAGTTCGAGGTGTTCCGGCTGCTGGTGGCGGGGCATCCGATCGGGGAGATTGCGAAGATCCTGTCGCTCTCCTACAAGACCGTGGCGAACCACCAGTCGAATATCCGCCAGAAGCTCGACGTATCGAACACGGCGCAAGTGGTGCGCATGGCTCTTGCCCACGGGATGTTGTCGGCGGAGCCGGTGCCCGGGGCGGCCGAAACACCCGTCGAGCCTTAGCCCGAGCGGAGGGATCGAGCCCCCGGCAGGGAAACATTCCTGCCTGCGGTCGAGCGAATTCGCTCTGCCGTGCAGCGGGGACGGCGGCCATGATGGCGCCGTGTCGTTCGGTACCGCGGCGTGCAGCTTGGCGACCGGTCCGGGTGACTCCGTAGTA
>LNFM01002180.1_pt1 | contig 78503 bp, 79 predicted proteins | sample 596031 | NCBI WGS metagenome assembly LNFM01 (sample SAMN04254537, study PRJNA301005) | activated carbon metagenome | isolation source: dual media filters at the Ann Arbor, Michigan drinking water treatment plant | place: USA: Ann Arbor | reverse complement strand
GTACGCCCGGCGTCCGACCCGTCGGCCCTGGCGACGCCGCTCGACACCTTCCGGCCGGCGACGGAACTCGAGCGCATCCTGATGCGACGCCAGACCGGGTCGGGAGCGCCCTATCGTCAGATCCGGCCGCCCGCGGCCGCCGGCTTCATCGTGGAGTGAGAACCATGGCACGGCACATCCCTGCAGGCCTGGTCCTGGCTCTCGCCCTCGGTGCCTGCGGCTCGGACAACTACTTCCCCGGCCAGGACGTCGACCGCCGCGGCACCTGGCAGGCCGAAGGCATCAACGACCGCAACCTGCGCGCACAGGTCGCCAACCCGGCGCATCTGACGCGCGGCGCCGGGGCGGCGACCGATCGTGGCGACCAGGCAACGGCAGCGATCCGGGCGCTCAACGCCGGCCGTCGTCCGCCCTTGCCGGCCGGTCTGTCGGAAATCGGCACCCAGGGCGGCAGTACGGCCGCGGGCGTGACGAGTGGTGGAGGCGGCAGTGGCGGTGGTCAGAACTGATCGGATGGCGGTCCGCGAGGTCCCTGACGCGACGCGCGGCGGGGCGGTCATCGCGGCCGACCGCCCGGCGCTCATGGTCTTCGTCGCCGACGAAGCCAGCGAGGCGGCGATCCGCGGCGGCATCGGCGACGTGCTCGGCGCGCAGATGCGCCGCGGCACCGTGCGCACCGCCGTCAAGGCGCTGGAGAAGGAGACCACGCCGCGGGTACTGATCGTCGACATCAGCGGCGTCGACGACCCCTTCGCCGCGCTGGACGACCTCGCTTCCGTGTGCACGCCCGATGTGCGGGTGCTGGTGGTCGGCGAACGGACCGAGATCGGCTTCTATCGCGACATCACCCGCAACGTCGGCGTGCATGAATACCTGCACAAGCCGCTCACGCGTGACAATGTGGCGCGGCTTTTTGCGTCGCATATCCAGGGCGGCGGCGAGGCCGGGCAGGATCGCGGCGGCCAGGTGACGGTGGTATGCGGCGTGCACGGCGGCGTCGGCGCCACCACCATCGCGGTGAATCTCGCGCTCGAACTCGAGGACGCGACGCGCAGCCATGTGGCGCTGCTGGACCTTCACCTGCGCGGCGGCGCGGCGGCGATGATGCTGGGCGCGCGCGTGACCTCCGGCCTGCGCATCGCCATCGAGGAACCCGAGCGCGTCGACGCGCTGTTCCTCGACCGCGTGGGCGTGTGATCGCCGCCGAGGAGCCGATGGAGGCGCAGATCAAGCCGACCGAGGAAGGCGTGCGCCGCGTGGTCGACATGCTGCGCCAGCGCTTCAACCACGTGGTGGTCGACCTGCCGATGCCCCCCGGCCCGGCCGAGGTGGCGGTGCTGCAGAAGGCGCGGCACGTCGTGCTGGTGCTGGGCCCCGATGTCGCGAGCATCCGCGATACCGTCGCGATCAAGAAGCTGGTGGCGCTGACCGGCGGGTCCGGGCGCGTGATCACAGTGCTGAACGGGCTCGGCCGGCGCGGCTACCTGCCGCTGAAACTGATCGAGGAAGGCATCGGCGCCGCCCCGGACGTGTCGATCGGCGACCTGTCGCGGCAATTGCCTCGCGCGGCCAATCTCGGCCGTCCGGCGCGCAAGGACAGCGCGCCGCTGCGCCGGGCGCTCGGCCAGCTGACCCAGGAAATCGCCGCGGTGCGGTCGAGCGGCCCAGGCGGTTCCTTCTTCGCGCGGCTCTTTGGCAAGGGAGGCGGCTGATGCGCCCCTTCGGACGACGCAGCGACGGCTCGCCGCATCTCCCGGTGCCGTTGTCGGGGGAACCGGAGTTCCGGTCGGTCAACATCTCGGCAGGCGACATCGCGCTGTCCGACAGTGCGGAACTTGCGCGGCTGCGCACGCTGGTGCTGGAACGCATCGATCCGGTTGTGGCCGGCGAATTGCCGGCGGCGGCCTTGCGCCAGCAGCTCGATGCCCTGGTCCACGAGCTCGCGAGCCGCGAGCGGATGGAGATCTCCGCGCGCGACCAGTCGCGCATCGCGGAGGAAATCGCGCGCGACATGGTGGGCTATGGCCCGCTTGAGCCGCTGCTGGCCGACGACACCATCAACGACATCATGGTGAACGGGCCGGACCATGTCTTCGTCGAGGTGAAGGGCAAGCTGATCCGTACCAATGTGCGGTTCCGCTCCGCCGCCCAGATCTCGGCGATCGCGCAGAAGATCGCCGCGACGGTCGGCCGGCGCGTCGACGAATCCTCTCCGCTGTGCGACGCGCGCCTGCTGGATGGTTCGCGCGTCAACATCGTCTTCCCGCCGCTGGCGCTGGACGGCCCCTGCATCTCGATCCGCAAATTCGCCAAGAAGCGCTTCGACCTGGGCTTGCTGGCGCAGAACGGGGCGATGTCGCCATCGGTGCAGCGCATCCTCGAGATCGGGGCGCGCTGCCGGCTGAACGTGGTCATCTCGGGCGGCACGGGCTCGGGCAAGACCACCATGCTCAATGCCATGTCGCGGCTGATCGACCATGGCGAGCGCATCGTCACCATCGAGGACGCGGCGGAACTGCAACTCCAGCAGCCGCATGTCGTGCGGCTCGAGACGCGCCACGCCAACCTCGAGGGCCGCGGCGAAGTCACCGCCCGTGACCTGGTGCGCAACGCGCTGCGCATGCGCCCCGACCGCATCATCGTCGGCGAGGTTCGCGGCGGCGAGGCCTTCGACATGCTGCAGGCCATGAACACCGGCCATGACGGATCCTTCTGTACGGTCCACGCCAATACCGCGCGCGATGCGCTCACCCGCATCGAGAACATGGTGATGATGGCGCAGTCGACGCTGCCGTCGCGCGCCATCCGCACCCAGATCGCCGCGGCGGTCGACCTGATCGTGCAGATCGAACGCATGCGCGACGGTGGCCGCCGCGTGTCGCAGGTCGCCGAGATCTGCGGCCTGGAAGGCGATGTCATCACGATGAACGACATCTTCACCTTCCAGTACGAAGGCGAGACCGCCGAGGGCAAGCTGCGCGGGTCCTGGGAATCGCCCGGCATGCGTCCCGCCTTCGTCGAGCGGCTCAATTACTTCGGCATGCTCGATCCCTGGATGCGCGCGCTCCAGGAAGCCTGAACATGGACCGCACCCTTCTTTTCGGCACCGCGGGCGTGCTGACGGTCGCGCTGGTGACCGGCGTGCTGACGCTGCTGAAATCCGGCCAGCAGCGCCGGCTCAAGGAGCGCGTGTCGACCGCCGGTGCGCTGGAGACCCCCGGCCTCCAGGCCAGCGGCCTGCCCAGCATCCGGCTGCATACCACCGAATCGCGCCCGCTGCTTGAACGCCTGCTGCGCCTGCTGCGCTACCACCCGGATGTGCCGCAGGCGCATACCATCCCCTGGTACCTGGTGCTGATCTTTGGCGTGCTGGTCGCCGCGCTGGTCGCCAACATGATGTCGGGTCCACTCTCGCTGCCGTTGTCGATCCCGCTGGGCATCGCGACGGGGCTGTTCATGGTGCGGGCGATCTTCGCCTTCCAGTACAACAGCTACGTCGACAAGGTCTTCAAGCAGATCCCGGACGCCATCGGGCTGATGGTGCGCGCGATCCGCGCCGGCCTGCCGGTCGGCGAGGCGATGCGATCGGTCGCGGCCGAGTTGTCCGCGCCGCTGCGCGACGAATTCTCCCGCATGCTGGGCGATGTCGCGATCGGTCGGCCGGTCGACCAGGCGCTGATGCGGCTCTACAAGCGGACCGAACTGCCGGAATTCTCCTTCCTGGCCGTGACGCTCGGCATGCAGTCGCAGACCGGCGGCAACCTGGCCGAGACGCTCGACAACCTCGCCGACATCGTGCGCAAGCGCGTTGCCCTCGCGAAGCGCGCCAAGGCCCTGGCGGCCGAAGCGCGCATGCAGGCCGGCATCCTGATGGCGCTGCCCTTCGTCGCCGCGCTGGCGATGTCGCAGATCCAGGACTTCTACATCGAGCAGTTCAGCACCCCCGCCGGGCAGAAGCTGGCCCTGATCGGGCTGGGGTTCTCGCTGTCCGGCTTCCTCATCATCCGCTGGCTCATCAAGCGCGCGGGAATGGATTGACCGCCATGGCCGAGTTCTTCGCCGAGGCAGGCTGGCTGCCCATCCTGGCCGTCGCCGTGGCCGTGTGCCTTGCGATCATCGCCGCGATCGTCCTGGCCCGCGGGGCCGAGGACCGCGACATCTCGGGGCGCGTCCAGAGCGTCCTGCGTCCCGGCCAGGCCGACCGCGGCGATGGCGGTTCTGGCATGAACGCCGCGGCGGCGCCGTTCCGCCGGATCGGCGAGAAATTGCGCAACACCACCCTCGTATCCGACAAGGATATCGAGGATTTCCAGCTGGCGATCGCCTCGGCCGGCCTGAACCCGCGGGCCGCGGTGCCCACCTTCATCGGCGTGAAGGCGGTGCTGATGGTGGGCCTGCCGGTGGTTGCCGGGCTCTATTGCTACTTCAACACGGTCGACCCGCTGCGCATGGCGATGATCATCTTCGGCGCCATCATCTTCGGCATGTTCGGCCCGAACATGTTCCTCACCTACATGAAGCGGAAGCACCAGGAGAAGCTGCGCAAGGGCCTGCCGGATGCGCTCGACCTGCTGGTGGTGACCGCCGAGGCCGGCATGGGCATCGAGACGGCGCTCGACCGCGTCGCGCGCGAGATCGAGAACAACAACCGCCCGCTGGCGATCTCCTTCCTGGTGCTGGTGCAGGAACTGCGCATGCTGCCCGACCGTCGCCAGGCGCTGGAGCGATTCGCGCAGCGTTCGGACTTCGAGGGCTTCAAGCGACTCGGCGGCACCCTGTCCCAGACCCTGAAATACGGCACCCCGCTGGCCCAGGCTTTGCGCGTGCTTGCGGCCGAAATGCGCCAGGACCGGATGCTTCGCATCGAGGAAAAGGCGATCCGCCTGCCGGCGGTGTTGGTGATTCCCCTCATTCTGTTCATCATGCCCGCGGTGTTCATTTCCCTGGTCGGGCCCTCGGTGCTCCAGCTCCGCGGCGGCATCCTCCAGGGCACCGGGGAGAATGCCAGGCGATGATCCGCAGCCCATCCCGCTTCGTCGTGCTCCTGGGCGCCGCCTCGGTGCTCGGCGCCTGCGCGAATGACGGCATTCGCGACCCGGACGCCGCATCGCGCATGCGTGTCGCCTCCACCGCGGAGGCGGGCGGCCAGATGGATGTCGCGCTGTCGATGTACGGCGCAGCGGCTGCGCGCGACCCCAACAATGCCGAGGCGCAGGCCCGCTTCGCCGCGGCGCTGATGCGCGCGGGCAACCGTGCCCAGGCCGAACAGGTGCTGGCGGCCGCCGTGCAGCGCCGTCCGGACGATGGCAGCCTGCTGATGGAACTCGGCAAGATGCGCCTGCGCAACGGTGCGGCTGGCGAGGCGCTCGGCCTGTTCGACCGCGTGCTGGCGCGCGATTCGCGCAACGTCCCGGCGCTGGATGGCCGCGGCGTTGCGCTCGACCTGATGGGGCGTCACCCGGAAGCCCAGGATTCCTACCGTCGTGCGCAGGCGGTGTCGCCCGACTCCATCTCGGTCGCGAACAATCTCGGGCTCTCGCTGCTGCTGGATGGCCGCCCGGATGAGGCACGCGCCGTGCTGGAACCGTTGGCGCGCCGTGCGGACGCCAACCAGCGCGTCACGGCGAACTACGCCATCTCGCTGGCCGCGACCGGAGACGAGGCGGCGGCCCGCACGGTCCTCGGCGGCGAGGAGGCAGACCTGCGCGGCGTGGCCGAGGTGCTGCGCGTGAACCGCCAGGTGATCGAGGTGACGCCGGCCGGCGACCGCAGCTGAGCGCGCCCGGGCAGCCACGTCAGCGCAGCCGATCCTGTCGCATGCGTCGCGGACCCCCTGACCGGCCGCCAGCCGCGCCCTGCCTGCCGGACGCCCATTCCGCCGTCGCCCCGACATGAGCGCCGTGCAGGATGGCCGGACGCGGCGCATCCCCGAACTCGCGGCCAGCGCCCTGGGCGCCGTCGTCTTCGGGCTCTACATCGCCGTGCTGATCGCCGGCCTGGTCCTGACGGACCAGCCGCGCCGTTCTGACTTCATCGCCTTCTACAACGCCAGCCAGATGGTGCTGATGGGCGACGCCGCCGGCGCCTACGACTGGTCGCGCCTGAGGGTGCTGCAGGCCGACGTGCTCGGCATCCCGCCCGAGGCCCTGGTGGGTTTCCTGGGCTGGGTGAACCCCCCGCCGTTCCTGTTCTACGTGCTGCCATTTGGGCTGCTCCCTTATGCCGGCGCGTGGTTCGCCTGGGTGATGGCAACCGTCATGGTGCTGGTATTCGCGATCCGCACGGCGTTTCCCGGCATTGCCGTGCCGGCCTCGCTGCTGGTGCTGGCCATGCCGGCGGTGCTCATCTGCATGGGGCTCGGGCAGAACGGGCTGCTGACCGCCGCGCTGCTGTGCCTGGTGATGGCGCAGCTGGATCGGCGCCCGCTCCTCGCCGGCCTGGCGCTTGGCCTGCTGACCTACAAGCCCCAGTTCGGCCTGCTGTTGCCGCTGCTGCTCGTGACCACCGGACGCTGGCGGGTGTTCGCCGCTGCGGCCGCGACCACGGCGCTGCTGGTGCTCGCCTCGGTCATAGCCTTCGGACCCGAGGCATGGGTTGGCTTCCTCGGCGCGCTGTCGCGCAACGACGCGATGTACCTGGCCGAGCGTCATGATGCCCTGCCGCGCATCCAGTCGGTCTATGTGTTCGTCTTCGACACGACCGACAATCGCAATCTCGCCTGGAGTGTGCACGTCGTCTTTGCCGCTGCCGTCGCCGCGCTCGTGCTGCGCCTGTGGCTGCGCCAGCCGGCGGGCCCGGGCGAGGCGCGCGCCGCGGCCGCGATGGCGGCGGCCTTCCTGATGACTCCGTTCAGCTGGATCTACGATGCGCCGGCGCTCGGCGTCGCTGCCTTGTTCCTGGCGGCGGCGGCGCGGCGGGACGGCTGGCTGGCCGGGGAACGCGCCATCCTGGTGGTGGCATGCCTGCTGCCCGGGATCGTGCTTGCGGGTGTGCGCTTCCCGCTTGTGGCACCGGCCGCCTGGCTTCTCGTGCTGGCCTGTGCCTGGCGGCGCGACCACGCCGCACGGCTCACCCCGGTGCCGAGCGGCTCGCTGTCCGCAGGCACATGATCCGCGGGCGGTTCGGCCCGGCCGCGGCGGGCCGGCCGCGCAGCCGCAACTCGACATTCGGCACCGCGACCACCGGGCGAAGGTTCGGCGCCGAGGACCCCAGCAGCAACACCGCCCCGCGACCCGACGCGCACAGCCCCGCCATGGCCGGCCCGGGCAGCGGGATCACGCCGGGCGCCGGCCCGGGCACGAAGCCCTGCCCGGTCATCGCCGCCATCACCCGCTGGTGGTAGATCAGCCCGCGTTCCGGCGTGCCGGAATGGTATTGCGCCGTCGCGGTCTGCCAGTCCCCGGTGCGGGCGTGCAGCGCGCGCAGGAAGCGCACCGCATAGGCGACATTGGTCGCGGGGTCGAAGCCGGCCTCCACGCTGGGGAAGGCGTTGGGGTGGTGCAGCAGGTTGATCTGCATGCAGCCGATGTCGATCGACCGCGTCCCGCCAGCCAGGCGCGCCTGCACCTCGGCCACGGCCTCGACTCGGGTGGCCATGTAGCGGCCCTCGCCGGCAGCGTTGAAGGACCACGGCCAGGGCTGCACACCGCCGGTCGGCGTGCGCCGCCCGGTTTCGACCCGCGCGATGGCGCCCAGCAGGCCAGGTGGCAGCCCGGAATTCTGTTCGGCCGCAGCAATGGCCTGCGCGCAGACATCCCAGGGGCTATCGGACAGCACCGGCAGGGCAGGGGACGCAGGTGCCGGGCGGGCCACGACGCGCCGCGCGGGCGTTGCCGCGGCCGCCGCTGGACGGGCGGCCTGCGGGCGTGGCGTGGCGTTGGCTTCTGCCCGATGGGGCGCCAGCAGCAGCAGCGGGGCGACCAAAGCCAGGGCCAGGCGGAGCGAACCCCCTGCAGCGCGGTGTCCGTGCGCAAGCATGGCGCGGTCATGGACCGTGTTGTGGCGCCGGGTCAAGCGCGCAGCGACGATCCAGTACGTTGCAATTCAGAAATGATCTGCCCGCAGCACCATGCAATCGGTAATCGACACGATGGCCGGACGGGCGCCGAGCAGTTCCGCCTGCGCCGCCATCACCCGCCCGGCCAGGTCGGTCGAGGCGATGCAGATCACCACCACATTGTCGTCGACACCCCCCGGATCCCCGGCGCGGCGGATGCCCTGCCGGCCCCGACCCGAGAGCACCGGCAGCACCGTCCAGCCGGTGGCGCCCAGCTGGTCGAGCAACGCCGTCACGGCATCGGCCCGCACCGCCTCGACCACGATCTCGATCCGCTTGCGTGGGTGCATGTTCAGCCCGTCCCCGTGACCGCGCGCGCCACCCAAAGCCAGAGCGGGATGCCGACCAGGATGTTGAAGGGAAACGTCACTGCCAATGAGAGCGTCACATAGATGCCCGCATCGGCCGTGGGCAGCGCCATGCGCATCGCCGCCGGCACCGCGATGTAGGACGCCGAGGCGCCGAGCACCGCCATCAGCCCCACGCCGCCCGGCGACAGCCCCGCCAGGAGCCCGGCGCCAAGCCCGAGCGCCCCGCCCAGCAGCGGCATGACCAGCGCGAAGCCGACCAGCCGCGCATCGAGCCCCCGCCCGCGGTCGCGCAGGCGCCGCGCGGCGGTCAGCCCCATCTCCAGCAGGAACAGGCACAGCGCGCCGGGGAACAGCGCGGTGATGAAGGGGGCCAACTGCCGTTCGGCGCCCGCCGCGCCGATCCAGCCGATCAGGAAGGCGCCGAGCAACAGCACCACCGACCCGTTCAGCAGGACTTCGCGTGCGAGTTCGCGGCCCCCGCCCGCGGTCTGCTCCCCACCGCGCCGTGCCAGCAGCAGGGCGGTGAGGATGGCGGGCGTCTCCATGGCCGCCAGCACCGCCGGCATGAAGCCTTCATAGGGCACGCCCGCCGCGTTCAGCTGCCCGGCCGCCGCGGCGAAGGTCACCACGCTGACCGACCCGTAATGCGCCGAGACCGCCGCCGCGGTCGCCCGGTCCAGCCTGGTGCCTGCCCGCAGCACCGCATAGGCCGGGATCGGCATCAGCGCCGACAAGGCGACGCCCAGGACCAGCGCGGGCAGCATGGCCGCTGCCGCGCCGGGTTGCGCCACCGCGATGCCACCCTTCAGGCCGATCGCCATCATCAGGTACAGCGACAGCGACTTCGCCAGCGTGTCCGGCACCGACAGGTCCGAACGCAGCGCCGCCGCGGCGAAACCAAGCGCGAAGAACAGCACGGGCGGCGGCAGGAGATCGGCGAGGGACATGCGCGCCGGCGCATAGCCTGGAAGGCGCGTTACGGCCAGATGCCGGTTGCGCGATGGACAGCGGACGGCGGCGCTGCGACCCTGGCGCCAATACCCCGCCCCGAACGGCAGGGAGGCCAGGAGGAAACACCATGACCATTGCCATCCCGCGGCGTGCCCTGCTCGCCGTGCCGCTCGCCGCCCCGGCCATCGTGCAGGCGCAGGGGGCGTGGAAGCCGTCGCGCCCGGTCAGCATGATCGTGCCCTTCGCCGCCGGATCGGGCACCGACACCGTCTCGCGCCTGCTGGCGTCGTTGCTGGAAGCCGACTGGGGCACCCAGATCGTGGTGGAGAACCGCCCGGGTGCGAATGGCGCGATCGCCGCGGTTGCCACAGCCCGTGCCGCGCCGGACGGCCAGACCGTGATGATCACCACCAACAGCCCGCATGGCGCCACTCCGGCGCTGATGCGCCGGCCAACCTATGACGCGGTGGCCGACTTCACGGCGATCTCGCGCATGGGAACCTACATCTTCGTCCTCGCGCTGAACGACCAGGTGCCGGCGCGCACGCTGCCGGAATTCCTGGCACTCGCGCGCGCTCAGCCGGGGCGCCTGACCTGCGCGTCAGGCAACACCACCGGCGTGGTGGGCGCGGCCATGCTGAACCGCCTCGGCCAGGTCGAGATCACGCACGTGCCCTACCGATCCTCCCCGCCGGCGATGACCGACGTGATCGCCGGGCGGGTCAGTTCGATGTTCGCCGATGTCGCGGCCTCGCGGGCCTTCCTGGCGGAGGGCAAGTTGAAGCCGCTCGGCATCACCTCGGCGCGGCGCACGCCGCTGTTTCCGGAATGGCCGACGCTGGCGGAATCGGGGCTGTCCGGCTTCGAACTGCTGTCCTTCATGGGGGCGGTGGGGCCCGCGCGCATGCCGGAGGAGGTGGTGGTCGGCTGGAATGCCGCCATCCGCCGCGTGTGGGAGCGCCCGGAGACCGAACGGCGCCTCGGCGAATTCGGCATCGAGCGCGTGACCTCCACCCCGGCCGAATTCGGCACCTTCATCCGCGAGCAGATCGCCTTCTGGGGCGAGCAGGCCCGCGCCGCCGGGATCGAGCCCGAGTAGCGGCGTCGCGCCGAAGGCGCGCGGGTCAAGCGAGGTCTGCCGAAGGCGCGCGGGTCAAGCGAGGTCTGCCGAAGGCGCGCGGGTCAAGCGAGGTCCGCCGAAGGCGCGCGGGCAAGCGAGGTCTGCCGAAGGCGCGCGGGCAAGCGAGGTCCGCCGAAGGCGCGCGGGCAAGCGGGGTCCGCCGAAGGCGCGCGGGTCAAGCGGGGTCCGCCGAAGGCGCGCCGGTCATATGTGTTCCGTCGAAGGCGCGCGGGTCATCTTCCCGCCACATGCGCTTGCATCATGTCGGCCATCGAAGCGTCGCGCTTGCTGCGCGGCATCGACGTCACCACTTCCCAAGAACGTTCGAAAGGTTGGGGGAGGCCGCGACCGTGATCCGAAGGACAACCAGCATGACCGCACCCATCCACACCACCACCCTGGCCCGCGCAATCGCCGAGATCGCCGACGGCGCGCTTGCGGACCGCATCCGGCTGGAAACCGCGGCGCGCGTGGTCGCGACCGCGCGGCGTGCCGCCGCCCAGGCCCCGCTGGGCGCGGCGGCCCTCGCCGACCCGGCCGTGCAGGCGGTGACCGAGATCGCCCGCCACTGGGATGCCCGCGCCGTCACCGCCCTGGAATACGCCGAGACGCTGCCGGCTGCGGCGCTGGAACGCCTGCTGCGCGCCGCGCCGGGCTGGGCCGCGGCCTTCGCGCCGCGCCCGGATCGCCTGGCCGCGTGACAGCGGTGCCGCACCCGGTGCCAACGCGCCGGGTGCCACCGCGACGCGTTCGCGGTATACCCGCGCTTCCTTTGAGCACGGGATGGGCATGATGGCATCGAGCGGCGCAAGCCGGGGCAGGGCAGCCGACGCGCCGCGGCGCGTGCTCTTGCTGACCGGCGCTTCGCGGGGCATCGGCCACGCCACGGTCAAACGGTTCTCCGCGGCGGGGTGGCGGGTCATCACCGTCTCCCGCCAGCCCTTCCCGGAGCAATGCCCGTGGGAGATGGGGCCCGAGGACCACATCCAGCTCGACCTCACCGACCCGGCCGCAACCGAGACCGCGATCGCCGAGATCAAGGAACGGCTGAAGCCCGAGGATGGGCGGCTGGACGCGCTGGTGAACAACGCGGCCATTTCGCCGAAGGGACCAGGCGGGTCGCGGCTGGGCTCGCTCGAGATGGACCTGGAGGGCTGGCTGAAGGTCTTCCGCGTGAACTTCTTCGCCCCCGTGCTGCTGGCGCGCGGGCTGGTCGAGCCACTCAAGAAGGCCAGCGGCGCCGTGGTGAACGTGACATCGATCGCCGGCGGCCGCGTGCACCCCTTTGCCGGCGTGGCGTATTCCACGTCGAAGGCCGCGCTGGCGGGGCTGACCCGCGAGATGGCGGCCGATTTCGCGCCGCTGGGCATCCGCGTGAACGCCATTTCGCCGGGCGAGATCGACACCTCGATCCTGTCGCCGGGGACCGAGAAGATCGTGCAGGAACAGATCCCGATGCGCCGGCTGGGCCGGCCCGAGGAAGTGGCGCAGGCGATCTACTTCCTGTGCACCGAGGCGTCGTCCTACGTGAACGGCGCCGAAATCCACATCAATGGCGGGCAGCATGTGTGATGCGCCCGCCGAGGGCGGGCGCCGCATCCTTTTCGTGCCCTCATGCGGCGTGCGCCGGCGTGCGCCGGCTTGCCTTCGCGCCACGCACTGATGCTCTCGGCGCGGCTGGTGCGCGGGCAGCGGTCGCGCTGTGCGCTTGCGGATCGCGCGAGGCGCAATTCGACCCGTGCGTGTTGTTCCCGCGGTTTGCCGCGTGTCGTCTAGCGTAGCGCACGCGCGCGGCGTCGCCTCGCTGCGACTGCTGCTGCCGTTCCTGAGGCCGTATCTGCTGCGCGCGGTGGCGGCTGCCGTTGCGCTGCTGGCCGCCGCCGGCCTCACGCTTGCGATCGGCCAGGGGCTGCGGCGCATCATCGATGACGGCTTCGGCGGCGGGCCCGGCGCGCTGAACCAGGCGGCTGCGGTGATGGGCCTGATTGTCGCGGCGCTCGGGATCGCGACATCGCTGCGCTACTACCTGGTGACCTGGCTCGGCGAACGCGTGGCGGCCGACCTGCGCCGCGCGGTGTTCGATCACCTGACGCGCCTCGATGCGCGTTTCTACGAGACGGCGCGCACCGGCGACTTGATGTCGCGCCTCACCGCCGATGTCGCGCTGCTGCAGTCGCTGATCGGGTCGGCCATCTCGATGGGGCTGCGCAATGCGCTCACCGGCATCGGCGCCTTTGCGATGCTGGTGCTGACCAGCACGAAGCTGGCGGGCTTGATGGCGGTGGTGGTGCCGCTGGTGGTGCTGCCGATGATCGTGTTCGGCCGCCGCGAGCGGCGGCTGTCGAAGGCGGCGCAGGAACGCGTGGCGGACCTGGCGGCGACCGCCGAGGAAGCCATCAACGGCATGCGCACCGTCCAGGCCTTCACGCATGAGGCGGCCGAACGCGCACGCTACGGCGCGGAATCCGAACGCTCCGTCCAGGCGGCGCTGAAGCGCGTCGCGACGCGCACGGCGTTGATCCTCACTGTGATCCTGCTTGGCTTCGGCGCCATCACCTTCGCGCTGTGGGTGGGCGGGCAGGATGTGATCGCCGGGCGCATGTCCGGCGGCGACCTGACCGCCTTCGTGTTCTACGCCGTGCTGCTCGCGAGCGCGGGGGCGACGGTCAGCGAATTGTGGGGCGAGATCCAGCGCGCCGGCGCGGCGGCCGACCGGCTGGCGGAAATCCTGGCGGTGCAACCGACCATCGCCGCCCCTGCCATGCCCGCCGCGCTGCCGGCGCCGCAGGGGCGCGTGTCGTTCCGGGACGTGACCTTCCGCTACCCCTCGCGCCCCGAGGTGCCGGCGCTGGACGGCTTCTCGCTGGAGGTCGCGCCCGGCGAGACGGTGGCGCTGGTCGGCCCCTCGGGCGCGGGCAAGACCACCGTGCTCGCGCTGCTGCTGCGCTTCTACGACCCGCAACAGGGCCGCATCGACCTGGACGGCGTGGACATCGCCGCGGCCACGCCCGAGGCGGTGCGCGCGCGCCTCGGCCTGGTGCCGCAGGACCCGTCGATCTTCAGCGCCACGGTCGCCGACAACATCCGCTACGGGCGCCCCGATGCCGCCGATGCCGAGGTGCGGGCCGCCGCCAAGGCCGCCTCCGCCGCCGATTTCATCGAAGCCTTGCCGGACGGCTACGCCACGCATCTGGGCGCGCGCGGGGTCACGCTGTCGGGCGGGCAGCGCCAGCGCATCGCCATCGCCCGCGCCATCCTGCGCGATGCGCCGGTGCTGCTGCTCGACGAAGCCACCAGCGCGTTGGACGCCGAGAGCGAGCGCGCCGTGCAGGATGCGCTCGCGCGGCTGTCGCAGGGGCGCACCACCATCGTGGTGGCGCATCGGCTCGCCACGGTGCGTGCGGCGGACCGCATCGTGGTGATGGAGGCCGGGCGCATTGCTGCCACCGGCACGCACGAGGCGCTGCTGGCGCAGGGCGGGCTCTATGCACGCCTGGCCTCGCTGCAATTCACCGATGCCTGATCACGCCAGGCGTCGGGCCATGTGCACGGTCTCGCCTTCCAGGAAGGGCTCGCGCGCCGTCACGGCGTAGCCGCTGCGTGCATACAGCGCGATGTTCGACGCGAAGGCGCCATTGGTCAGCAGCCGCAGTTCCGACCGCCCGGCCTCGCGCGCCAGCGCGTCCGCATGCGCCAGCAGGCGGCGGCCGAACCCTTGGCGCTGGTGGTCGGGATGCACAGCGATGTTCTCGATCCACAGATGGTCGTCGCGCAGGTCGGTCTCGATCAACGCGAGCACGGCCAGGCCGCGCACCAGCAGGTCGAAGCGGTGCGCCAACACGGCGGCGGCATAGTCCGCGCGCATCGGCAACGGCTCGCGCCCGATCAGCGGCACCCATCGCGCATAGGCGGCGCGCGTGACGTCGCGGATGGCGGCCGCATCGGCGGGCGTGGCGCGGCGCAGCGCGGTAGGGGGAGGCGGTGCCATGGAACGGATCCTTGACGCATTGGACACGAAAAACCCCGCCGACCTTGCGGTGGGCGGGGCGCCGGGGCGACGGAGCCGCGGGGTGTGGTGCCGCTAGACTCGCATCGTCGGATCGGGCGCGCGCCGCCACGTCGTCGGGCGACCGCGTCGGGTGGCGATGATGGCGGGGCGCACGATCATGGGGTCGATGGTCGCGAGGGCGCCCTGCTGCGTCAATGGTTGTTCAGAAAGGCCAGCACCGCCGCATTGAAGTCGCCCGGGTTGTCCGCCTGCACGCTGTGCGCGGCGTTGGCGATGGTCACGCGCGTGGCGTTGGGCATCGCGCCTTCCAGCGCATCGAGGATGGTCCCGAATTGCGGCTGCGACCGGTCGCCGCCGGCCAGCAGCGTACGGATGCCGATGCCCTCGGCCTCGGCGCGGCTATAGGGCTTGCGCTGTTCGTTGACCTGGCCGAGCAGCGTGCGCGCATTGTCGCGGTTCACCGCCTTGCGGGCTTCCGAGCGCTTCTCCCAGGCGCCAGGGCCGCCGGTGTGTTCGGCGATGACGGTGAGGCCTTCCTCGACCTTGCCCTCGCCGATCAGTGCGGCGCCGCGCGCGAAGGCCGCGCCCTGCTTGCCGGCGGGCGGCGCGCCGCCGAGCGTCTCGTCCAGTTCGCCGCCCGGTTCCAGCAGCACGAGCGAGTGCGCCAACTCCGGATGATGCTGCGCGACCCGGAAGGCGATGTGCCCGCCGCGCGAATGGCCCACCAGTCGCACCGGTCCTTCGCCCAGCGCGCGGATGAAGCCGGCGATATCGGCGGTATGGCGCGCGATGGTGAAGTCGCCGCCCTCGGTCCATTGCCCCGGCCAGCAATGGCGCAGGCTGACGGCGATGGCGTGGTGCTTGGCGCCGAAGGCCGCCATCTGCCCGCCCCAGGATCGCTGGTCGCCCAGCGTGCCATGCACCATCAGCAGCGGCGGGCCGGACCCGGCCTCGGCATAGGCGATGGGATAGCCGTCGAGGGTGATGCTGGGCATGGCGCTTCCTCCGTGGCGGCACCGCGCAGGCCGGTACGTCGGGGCTGGGCGCCCCATGCACAGTCATCGCGTGACGATGGGGCGGTCAACCCATGATGGCGCTGTCGCCGCCAGCGTCGAGAGCAGATCCCGATCAGGTGGCTTCATCTGATCAGGTGAAGAGGCTCGCAACAGAAGGCCAGATACGTTGCCGGGAGCCAAGGCGAAGGGAAACGGCTCTAGCGGCCCGGCTGGCTGCCGCGGTTTCTGATCATGGCGCGCGCCTCCGCGTAGGGTGGCGCGTTCGGGAAGCCGCTCGAACGCAGCACCTCCGTGAAGCAGCGCTGCCGCGTGGACTCGTCCGTGATCCGGCGCTCGACGATGCTGACCAGCAGGCCCATCGCCACCTCCATGGCGCCAGGCGCCCCGGGTTCCGGCGCGATTCGGAGCATCGCGGCCGTGTCGCGGAACGACCGATCGAAGGCGGTGGCGATTGCCTGGCAATCCGCGCCGTTCCCCGGCACCGCGGCCCGGCGCGGCGCGGCACCGAAGGCCAGCGACGCGAAGACCTGCTCGGCCAGCGCGTCGTAGGTTGCGGCTCGACCGGCCGCCCCGGCGTCGCCGACCGTGCTCTCCCGTAGGAAAACGAGCCCGGCGGCGCTTTCCGTCCCGTCAGGGCCAAGGCAGATTCGTGCGCGCATCATGAACTGGCGGGGCTCTGGGGGGTTGGCGCCCGTCACCCGATCCTGTCCGGCGGGCAGTGCACCACTGACGTCGAGCGGGACGCATCGCGTCCGTGGGTCGACCGGACCCAGATCCCTGCGAAACCCCGGCCGGCGGGCGAATTCGAGGAAGCCCCCTGTGCTCGCACCGCTGCTGCCGCTGTCCAGGACCTGCTGCAGCCGAGCCCTGAGCGCTTCCGGATCCTGGATCGGGAGATCGGGAGGCACCTGGAATGGCGCAAACTGAATGGCCACGGCGTCCATCTGCCACTGCGATGCGTTTGGCGCGGCGCGGCGTGCCTGCACCCGCGGCGTGACCAGGACGAAGGTTCGGGCGAAGGACGGCCCCATGCGGATCTCGCACCAGTCGGAACCGGGCAGCGTGACCGAGACCGCGCCGCGCCCCGCCGTGAAGTCGATGCGCGCATCCGGCCCGGCGAGCATCCGCCCTGGAAGCCGCGCGCATTCATCGGCGGCAGGGCCTCCGGGTGGCACCCCATTCGCGCGACCTGTAGGGCGCGCCGCATCCGGTTTCGCATCCAAGGGTCCGGGCGAACATCCGGCCGCCGGCACCAGCCAGGCCAGGGCAAGGGCCGTGCGGATCAGACCTGTGTGCCGACGTGCCGCCCCTGACATGCGTCCCTCCGGTGACTTCGGTGGACACTAACGGGCCGCTCGCGCCCCTGCCTTGCTGTGGCGCAAGCCGCATAGGCACGCGGTTTCGGTCAGTGCGAGGTGCGCCCGCGGCTCACGGCGTGCGCGCTTCGTCCATCAGCCTCCGGAAGCGCCTCACCACGGCCGCCAGCCCGTCGAAGACGCTCTGCGAAATCAGGAAATGGCCGATCGACACCTCGGTCACCTCCGGCATCGCGGCGATCGGGCCGACCGTGTCGTAGGACAACCCGTGGCCGGCGTGGCACAGCAGCCCCGCCGCGCGTGCCGCGACCGCGCCGGCCTTCAGCCGCGCCAACTGCGCTGAGCGGCCCGCCACCGGTCCCTCGGCATAGGTGCCGGTATGCAACTCGATCGCCTGCGCGCCGATGCGCGCCGCGGCCTCGATCTGTGCCGGATCCGCCTCGATGAAGATGGACACGCGTACCTCGGCGGCGCGCAGGCGGTCGATGGCCTGCGCCAGGAACGGCCCGGCGCGCAGCACGTCGAGCCCGCCCTCGGTGGTCAGTTCCGCGCGCTTCTCCGGCACCAGGCAGCAATAGGATGGGCGGATGCGTTCGGCGAAGGCGACCATCTCCTCGGTCGCGGCCATCTCGAAGTTCAACGGCGCGGCGACCTCGGCGCGCACGCGCTCGACGTCGGCGTCGCGAATGTGGCGGCGGTCCTCGCGCAGGTGCATCGTGACACCATCCGCACCGGCTTCGACGGCGATGCGCGCGGCTTCCACCGGGCATGGAAAGGCGCCGCCGCGCGCGTTGCGCAGCGTCGCGACGTGATCGACATTCACCGAGAAATCGAGATGCGTCATGCGAAACCCCTTGCGCGGGCCAGCTCCGCCGCCAGGCGGATCGCCGCGATCAATGATGACGGATCGGCCCGCCCGGTCCCCGCGATATCCAGCGCCGTGCCATGGTCCGGGCTGGTGCGCACGATCGACAGCCCGAGCGTCACGTTGACACCACCGGCCATGTCGAGCGTCTTGATCGGGATCAGCGCCTGGTCGTGGTACAGGCAGATCGCCGCGTCATAGGTGGGGCGCGCGAGCGCGGTGAACATGGTGTCGGGGGGCATCGGGCCGCGCGCATCGATGCCCTCGGCGCGCAGCGCAGCCACCGCGGGCGCGACGATGTCGATGTCCTCGCGCCCCATGGTGCCGGCCTCGCCGGCATGCGGGTTCAACCCGGCCACCGCGAGGCGCGGGGATGCGATGGCGAATTCCACGCGCAGCGCGCGGGCGGTGATGCGGGCGGTCTCGACGATCAGCGCCGGCGTCAGCCGCGCGATGGCGCGCGCCAGGGCCTCGTGCACCGTGACCGGCACCACGCGAAGATCGGGCGATGCCAGCATCATCACCGGCGGGGCGCCGGTGCCGGCGATCTCGCCCAGGTATTCCGTGTGGCCCGGATGGCGGAAGCCTGCCGCTGTCAGCGTGGCCTTCTGGATCGGGTTGGTCACCACACCTGCCGCGCGGCCGGCGCGTGCCAGCGCCACCGCCTCGGTGATGGCGGCGATCACCGCCGGGGCGTTCGCGGTGTCCGGGTGGCCAGGTACCGGCGGGCAGGGCAGCGGGCGGTGCAGCACCGGCAGCGCCTGCGCGAAGACCGCGGCGGCTTCCTCCGGCGCATCGATGGCCCGCACCGGCACGCCGAAGCCGCGTGTCGCGTCGTCGATCAACAGGAAGGCAGGGCCGGTCGCGTGCAGGGCGCGCCAGGCGCCGGCGGCGATCTCGGCACCGATGCCGGCGGGTTCTCCCATGGTGAGCACGAGGGGGCGCATGGCGTCGCGTTTAAGACCTGCCGGGCCTCCTGGCGAGGGCTTGCGCGGCCGCAAGGCAGCGCGCGCCGCGCATGGTAGAAGCGCGGCATGGAGTTCCTGGCGAATTGCCTGCACGACCTGACGGCGCTCGGGCCCGGCGGTGTGCCGGCGGTGATGGCGGCGCTGTTCCTCGCGGGGCTGGCCGGCGGGGCCACGCATTGCGCGGGCATGTGCGGGCCCTTCGTCATCGCGCAGGCGTCGGCGGTGGCGGACCGCGCGGCGGCGGGGGGTGCGATGGCACGCATCGCCGGCGCGGCGCTGCTGCCCTATCACGCGGGGCGCATGCTCGGCTACGCGGTGCTGGGTGCGGCCGCCGGCGGCCTTGCGGGGATCGTGGCGCTCGGCAGCGGTTTCCGCTTCGTGCTGGCGGCGCTGCTGGCGGTGGCGGCGGTGTTGATGTTCGCGCAGGCCAGCACGCGGATCGCGGCGCTGCTGCCGCGCCTGCCGGCGCCGCGGCTGCCCGGCGGACTCGAACGCCGCCTCGGCGCGCTGCTGCGCGCGCCCACCGGGCTGCGGAGCGTGGCGCTGGGGCTGATGCTCTCGGCGCTGCCCTGCGGGTTGCTGTATGGCGCGCTGGCGGGGGCGGCGGCGACGGGTTCGGCGCTCGGCGGCGCGCTGGTCATGGCGGCCTTCGTGGCGGGGACGGTGCCGGCGCTGGTCGGCGTGGCGCTGCTGGGTCGCTTCTTTGGCCGGCGGGCAGGCCCCGGGATGCGCGTGGCGGGCGCAGCGCTGTTCGCGCTGAACGGCGTGGTGCTGATGGCGATGGCGGTACGCGTCGTGGCCTGACGCCTACCGCACCAGGTCGCGGTACGCGTGAAAGGTCGCATGCCCCACCAGCGGGATCACCAGCGCCAGGCCCAGGAAGAACGGCACCATCGCCATCGCCGTGAACACCACGATCAGCCCGCCCCAGAACAGCATCGCGGCGGGGTTCGCGAGCACCGTGCGGACGGAGACCGAGATAGCCTCCATCGCGGTGATGTCGCGATCGACCAGCATCGGGATCGACACTGCCGAGATCGCGAACGCCGCGCCCGCCAGCACCGCCCCCGCGCCTGTCCCGACGATCAGGAAGGGCAGCAGCATGTCCGACCGCAGCATCGCCATCGGCAGCGATTCGAGCGCCGGCGCGAAGTTGATGCCGAACATCAGCATGAAGATGAGGGCCGCCACGCGCACCCAGAACAGGTGCAGCACCACCAGCACCACGCCCATGAAGGCCAGCTGCCCGCCATTGCGCGTGAAGCCCTGAAGGCAGGCGGCGAAGGTGACGGGCTGGCCGGCCTCGCGCAGGCGGGAGGCTTCGTACAGCCCGGCCGCGAGGATGGGGGCCACCATGAAGAAGCCCGCCGAGGCCGGCAGGATGGCCCAGGCGGTGCGCGACCACAGCAGCAGCATCGCCAGCAGCCAGCCCGCCAGCGTCAGCGCGCCGCCATAGAAGAAGCCGATCTGCGGGTTAGCCATGAGGTCGCGCCACCCCGCGGTCAACCAGGCCCAGGGCCGGTCCGGCGCCACGGTTCGAATGGTGGCGGGGCGGCGGGTGGCGATCTCCGCATCGCTGGGCATGGCTGGTCCTACTCCCCCCGGGACAGTGGCGCAGACTAATCCTGTTGCACCGCAAGAAACTTGATCCGGATCAAGGACGCGTCACCGGGCGGGGGCTTCCCTGCCGGCCATGGCGCGCGACGCGACTCCGCGGTGGCGCCGGTGTGGGAGAGATCGGTCGTGGCAGCAGCAACGGCAACCGCCGCCCTGGCTCCGGGGCAGGCATATCGGGCGCAGGAGGTGACCTATGTGGAGGCGCCGATCCGCGCCTTCGCGGCCATCACCGCCTTCTGGGGCGTGGTGGGGTTCCTGGTGGGCGTGGTGATCGCCTCGCAGCTGGCCTTTCCGCTGCTCAACCTCGACCTGGAATGGACGACCTTCGGGCGGCTGCGGCCGCTGCACACCAGCGCGGTGATCTTCGCCTTCGGCGGCAATGCGCTGCTGTGCACGTCGCTGTTCGTCGTGCAGCGCACGTGCCGCGCCCGGATGTTCGGCGGCGACGATGCCGGCTGGTTCCTGTTCTGGGGCTATCAGTTCTTCATTGTCATGGCGGCGCTGGGCTACGTGCTCGGCATCACGCAGGGCAAGGAATACGCCGAGCCGGAATGGTATGTGGACCTCTGGCTGACGGTGGTCTGGGTCGCCTACCTGATCGTGTTCGGCGGCACGCTGGTGAAGCGCGTCGAGCCGCACATCTATGTGGCGAACTGGTTCTTCCTCGCCTTCATCATCACCGTCGCCGTGCTGCATATCGGCAACAACATCTCGATCCCCGTCAGCCTCGGGTCGGCGGCGTCCTATTCCGCGCCGGCCGGCGTGCAGAGCGCGATGATCCAGTGGTGGTACGGCCACAATGCGGTCGGCTTCTTCCTGACCGCCGGCTTCCTCGGGATCATGTACTACTTCATCCCGAAGCAGGCCGACCGCCCGGTCTATTCCTACCGGCTGTCCATCGTGCACTTCTGGACGCTGATCTTCCTGTACATCTGGGCCGGCCCCCATCACCTGCACTACACCGCGCTGCCCGACTGGGCGCAGGTGCTGGGCATGGTGTTCTCGATCGTGCTCTGGATGCCCTCCTGGGGCGGCATGATCAACGGGCTGATGACGCTGTCCGGGGCGTGGGACAAGCTGCGCACCGATCCCGCGCTGCGCTTCTCGGTCACCGCTGTCGGCTTCTACGGCATGTCCACCTTCGAGGGGCCGGTCATGTCGATCCGCGCCGTGAACGGGCTGTCGCACTACACCGACTGGACCATCGGCCACGTGCATTCCGGCGCGATGGGATGGGTCGGCTTCATCACCTTCGGCGCGCTGTACTACCTCTTCCCGGTGCTGTGGCGGAAGAAGGCGATCTGGAGCGAGAAGCTGATCGCCTGGCACTTCTGGTTGGCCACGCTCGGCATCGTCTTCTACATCACCGCGATGTGGGTCTCGGGCATCATGCAGGGCCTCATGTGGCGCGCCTATGATGAGCTCGGCTTCCTCCAGTACTCCTTCGTCGAGACCGTGGAGGCGATGCACCCCTACTACGTGATCCGGCTGCTGGGTGGCGTGTTGTACCTGGCCGGCGCGCTGATCATGGCCTTCAACCTGTGGAAGACGGTGACTGCCGGGGAGGAGGCCGCGCCGGCCCCCGCCGACGTGCCCGTCTCCGCCATCGCCGTCGCGGCGGAATAAGGGAGCACACGCAGATGTTCGCATGGCTTCGCGACCACGGCATCATCGAGCGCAACGTGGTGCTGATGGGGGTGCTCACCCTCATCACCATCTCGATCGGCGGCCTGGTGCAGATCGTGCCCCTGTTCGCCATCGAGACCACGATCGAGCGCGTGGCGGGGGTGCGCCCCTACACGCCGCTCGAACTCCGCGGGCGGGACATCTACATCCGGGAGGGCTGCTACAACTGCCATTCCCAGATGATCCGCCCCTTCCGCGACGAACTCGAACGCTACGGGCACTACTCGCTCGCGGCCGAGAGCATGTACGACCACCCCTTCCAGTGGGGCAGCAAGCGCACCGGGCCGGACCTGGCGCGCGTCGGCGGGCGGTATTCGGATGACTGGCAGGCGGCGCATCTGCGCTCCCCGCGCGACCTGGTGCCGGCCTCCATCATGCCGCCCTACGCCTTCCTCGACCGGCCGCTCGATGTCGCGGACATCCAGCAGCGCATGCGCGCACTGCGCGCGGTGGGCGTGCCCTACACCGACGACATGATCGCCAACGCCGCGGCCGACCTGCGCGCGCAGGCAACACCGGATGCGGACCCCGGCGCCTTCCAGGGCCGCTACGCCCGCGCCCGGCAATCCGCCTTCGACGGCAATCCCGGCGTGGTGACCGAGATGGATGCGCTGGTGGCGTACCTGCAGATGCTCGGCACGCTGGTGGATTTCCGCGACGTCACGCCCGCGCAGTTGCGCCAGCCGTAAGACCAGCGCGATGCAAACGCTGATCGATAACCTGCCGGCCCTGCGTACCCTCTGGGTGGTGTGGTTCTTCGTGCTCTTCCTCGGGATGCTGTGGTTCGTGCTGCGCCCGTCGAAGAAGCGCCACTTCGAATCCAAGGCTGACATTCCGCTGCGGGACGACGACACGCCCCCGCCCCCGACACGCTGACAGGAGCATCCCAGGATGCCGACGAAGATCGAGAAGGACAGCCTGACCGGCACCGACACCACCGGCCACGAGTGGGACGGGCTGAAGGAGCTGAACACCCCGCTGCCGAAATGGTGGCTCTACACCTTCTACGCGACCATCGTCTTCGCCGTGGTCTGGATGGTGATCTACCCATCCATCCCGGGCTGGAAGGGCACCAGCGGCTGGGTGGCGCGCGAGGCGGTGGTGGCCGATGTGGCCGCCGCCCAGGCGCGCAACGCGCCGATGATGGCCCGGCTGCGCGAAGCAACCCCCGCGCAGATCGCGGCCGACCCCGAGATGCGCGCCTTTGCCACCGCCGGCGGGCGCGTTGCCTTCGCCAACAACTGCGCGGGCTGCCATGGCGCGGGCGGGCAGGGGGCGATCGGCGGCTTCCCATCGCTGGCCGATGACGAGTGGATCTGGGGCGGGTCGCTGGAGGCCATCCAGCACACCATCCGCCATGGCATCCGCGCGAACGAAAGCGATGACCAGCGCCAGAGCATGATGCCGCGCTTCGGCGCCGATGCGCTGCTGACCCGCGCGCAGATCGACGACGTGGCCGAACACGTGCTGTCCTTCACCAGCCGTGCCACCGACCAGGCGGCCGCGACGCGCGGTGTCGCGCTCTATGCCGAGCAATGCGCGTCCTGCCACGGCGAGCGTGGCGAGGGGAATCGCGAATTCGGCGCTCCGCGCCTGGCCGACCAGGTCTGGCTCTATGGCGGCAGCAAGCGGGACATCGTGGCGATGATCGGCAACCCGCGCGCCGGCGTCATGCCGTCCTGGCAAGGGCGGCTCGACCCGGCCATCACCAACATGCTGACCCTGTACGTGCACTCCCTGGGCGGGGGCGAATAGGCCGCGCACCATGGGCACGATCGAGGCACCACACCGCGCGAAGGCCGACCGGCCGGCGGCGACACAAGCCGCCGCCGACCAGCCGATGTATGCGTCGCGGGTCAAGGTCTATCCGAAGCGCGTCTTCGGCAAGGTGCGTTCGGTCAAGTGGGCGGTGCTGATCGTCTGCCTCGTGCTCTACTACGTCCTGCCCTGGCTACGCTGGGACCGCGGCGAGGGCGTGCCCGACCAGGCGGTGCTGGTGGACATTTCCAACGCCCGCATCTTCTTCTTCTGGATCGAGTTGTGGCCGCAGGAGATCTATTTCCTCGCCGGTGGGCTGATCCTGGGCGCCTTCGCGCTGTTCGCGGTCTCCTCGCTGTTCGGCCGGCTGTGGTGCGGCTTCACCTGCCCGCAGACGGTCTGGACCGACCTGTTCATGTGGGTGGAGCGCTGGATCCAGGGCGACCGCAACGCGCGCATGAAGCTCGACCAGGGGCCGAAGGACGCGAACTACTGGACGCGCAAGGCGCTCACGCATGGCGTGTGGGTGCTGATTGCGGCCGCCACCGGCGGCGCCTGGGTGATGTACTTCAACGACGCGCCGACCGTGACCTGGGCGATCCTGACCGGCGGCGCGAGCCTCGAGGTATACTTCTTCTTCGCGCTGTTCGCCGGCTTCACCTACCTGCTGGCCGGCTGGGCGCGCGAGCAGGTCTGCACCTACATGTGCCCGTGGCCGCGCTTCCAGGCGGCGATGCTCGACGAGAATTCGCTGGTCGTGACGTATCGCGACTGGCGCGGCGAACCCCGCGGCAAGCTGAAGGGCGAGGGCCACGGCGATTGCGTCGACTGCTTCGCCTGCGTGCATGTCTGCCCGACCGGCATCGACATCCGCGATGGCCAGCAGCTGGAATGCATCGGCTGCGGCCTGTGCGTCGATGCCTGCGACAGCGTCATGGCCAAGCTCGGCAAGCCCAAGGGGCTGGTGGCCTTCGAGACGCTGAAGAACCTCTCGGCGAGCGCCGCGGCGACCGCCGCGATCCGGCCCGGACCCGAGCGCCAGAAGGCGGGCATGGCCGCGCGCCACATGCCGCGCTTCATCCGCCCGCGCACCATCATGTATGCCGGTGCGCTCACGCTCGTGTCGGTGGTGATGCTCGGCGCCTTCCTGCTGCGCTCGACGCTCGACGTCACCGTCATCCGCGACCGCGCGCCGCTGTTCGTGCGCCTGTCCGATGGCGGCATCCGCAACGCCTATACCGTCAAGATCGTCAACAAGACACGCGAGGAAGCGCCGCTCGCGCTGGTCCTGTCCGCCCCCGAGGGCTTCCGCATGGTGGTGCAGGATGTCGAGGCCGACGCGCAGGGCCGCCCGCTGCTGCCGCGCCGGGCCGACGGCATCGCCCAGTACCGCGTGCTGGTCAGCGTGCCCGGCGGCCGGCGCCTGGCGGAATCGACGCCGGTCACCTTCCGACTGCTCGACCCGGCCGGGCGCGCGGTGGCAAGCACATCCTCCACCTTTGCAGGACCCCGCCCATGAGCGCGTCCACCTTCGACCCGCGGCGCGGCCGCTGGATCCCATGGGCCTTCGTGGGCGGCATGACGGTCGTCGTCCTGGTGAACCTGGTGCTGGTCTATTTCGCCATCTCGACCTTCACCGGCGTCACGGTGCCGCGTGCCTATGAACGCGGCCGCGGCTACGACCAGGTGCTGGCGGAAGCCGCCCGCCAGGATGCGCTGGGCTGGCGAACCGAGGTCACGCTGGCCGGCGGCGCCGTGACGGTCAGCGCGACCGACCGCGACGGCCGTGCCATCGCCGGTCGCATCGAGGGCGTGCTGCTGCGCCCGCTGGCAGGGGCCGAACTGCCGCTGGTCTTCGCCCCGCGCGGCGTCGGGCGCTGGGCGGCCGAGGCGCTGCCCCCGCAGCGCGGCCAGTGGGAGGCGCGGCTCACGCTGTACGGACCGAACGAGACCGCCTTCGACATCCGCCGCCGCCTGGTCGTCCCGTGAGCCTGATCGGGCGCACCGCACCGCTCGCGCCCGCCGGGGTCTCGGCCGCTTCCTGCGCGCATTGCGGCGGGCGGCTCGCCCCGGGCCAGGCACGCTTCTGCTGCACGGGCTGCGAGGGCGCGCACGGGCTGGTCGCGGGCCTCGGCCTCGATGCCTTCTACCGCCGGCAGGAAACCGAGGCGGGCACGCTGCGACCCGAGACGGCCGCGCCGGCGACCGACCTCGCACCCTTCGCCAGCGCGGAACCCGACGGCGTGCAGCGGTTGGACCTGGTGGTCTCTGGCCTGACCTGCGGCGCCTGCGTCTGGCTGGTGGAACAGGCGCTGGCGGCGGAACCCGACGTGCTCTCGGCGCGCGCGGCGCTCGCCACGCGCCGGCTGTCCGTGACGTGGCGCGGGGAAGCCGCGCGCGCCAACGACCTGGCCGGGCTGCTGGCACGGCTCGGCTTCCGCACCGCACCGTGGTCGCCCGCCTGCCTGCGCGCCACCGAGGACGCCGAGGGCCGCGCCCTGACCCGTGCGCTCGGCATCGCCTTCTTTGGTTCGATGAATGTCATGCTTGTCTCGGTCGCCGTCTGGGTCGGCGGCGACATGGGCGAGGCGACGCGCCACGGGCTGCACTGGCTGGCCGCGCTGATCGGGCTGCCGGTGGTGTTGGTGGCGGGCATGCCCTTTTACCGCTCGGCCTGGGCAGCGCTGCGCGCCGGCCGTCCCTCCATGGACATGGCGGTCTCGCTCGGCGTTCTCGCCACCGCGGCGATGTCGCTGTCCGAAACCTGGACCAATGGCCCCTACACCTATTTCGACGGCGCCACCGCGCTGATCGCGCTGCTGCTGGCCGGGCGTGTGCTGGACCGCGCGGCGCGGCGCCGCGCGCGGCAATCGGTCGCGGAATTGCTGGCGCTGCAGGAAGGCGTGGTGACGCGCCTGCTGCCGGATGGCCGCAGCGAAGCGGTGCCCGCCGAAGCCATCGCCGCCGGCGAGCGCGTGCTGGTCGCTGCCGGCGAACGCCTGCGCCTGGACGGCGTGAGCGACGACGCGACGCTGCTCGATGCCGCCGCCACCACCGGCGAAAGCCTGCCGCGCGCCTTCGCCGCGGCCGACACGCTGCCGGCCGGCGCGGTGAACATGGGCGCGGCCTTCACCATGACGATCAGCGCCGCGGCGAAGGACGGATCGCTCGCCGCCATGGCGCGGCTGCTGGAACGCGCCGAGCAGGCCAAGGGCCGTTTCGTCGCCCTCGCGGATCGTGCCTCGCGCATCTACGTCCCGGTGGCGCATGCGGTGGCGGCGGCGACCTTCCTGCTGTGGTGGGGCGTGCTGGATGCGCCCTGGCAGGTCGCGCTGGTGAATGCCGTCTGCGTGCTGCTGATCACCTGCCCCTGCGCGCTCGCGCTGGCGGTGCCGGCGGTGCAGGTGGTGGCGGTGGGGGCACTGTTCCGCCGCGGCGTGCTCGTGACATCGGCGACCGCGCTGGAACGCCTTGCCGGTGCCGACCATGCGGTGCTGGACAAGACGGGCACGCTCACCGAAGGCCGGCCGGTGCTGTTGCCGGAAGGGCAGGACGACACGGTGCTGGCGCGCGCGGCGGGCCTGGCGCGCGCGTCGCGCCATCCATTGGCGCAGGCGCTGGCGCGCGCCTGCCCCGAGGCGCCTCTCGTGCAAGGTGTGCGGGAGGTCGCGGGGCAGGGGCTGGAGGCGGGTGCCGCGCGGCTCGGTTCGCTGGCCTTCCTCGGCCTGCCGGCATCGAGCGACGGCATGACGCTGGCGTTCCGCGAGGGCGACGCCGCGCCCGTCCTGTTCCGCTTCGCCGATCGCATGCGGGAGGACGCGCCGGAGGCGGTGGCGGCGCTGGCGGCACTGGGCTTGAAGGCGGAACTGCTGTCGGGCGATGGGAAGGGCGCGGTCGCCGCCTTGGCCTGGCAGGCCGGCATCGCCGATTGGCGCGCCGGCGCCGACCCGCTGGACAAGCAGGCGCGCATCGCGGCGCTGATGGCGCAGGGCCGCCACCCGCTGATGGTCGGTGATGGCATCAACGATGCCGCGGCACTGGCCGCCGCGCATGTCTCGGCGAGCCCCGCTGGGGCCACCGACCTCGCGCAGACCGCGGCCGACCTGATGCTGCAGCGCGAGGGTCTCGCCATGCTGCCGGCGGCGGTGCGCATCGCGCGGCGCGCGCAGGCGATCGCACGGCAGAACATCGGCTTCTCGGTGGTCTACAACGTGCTGGCGGTGCCGCTGGCGGTGGCCGGGCTGGTCACGCCGCTGATCGCGGCGCTGGTCATGGCGTCATCCTCCATCATCGTCGTGATGAATGCGCTGCGCGCGGGGAAGGACTGACGCATGGACATCCTGGTCTACCTGATCCCTGTCTCGCTGCTGCTGGGCCTGGTGGGCCTGGCGGGATTCCTCTGGGCGCTGCGATCGCGCCAATACGAAGACCTCGATGGGGCGGCTGCCCGCATCCTGTTCGATGACCAACCCCGCAAGGAGAGCCCGAAATGACCGGTGCCCGCGCCTTCTTCCTGATCGTCTACGGCCTGCTGGCGCTGGTGGGGCTGTTCCTCGCCGCTGCGGCCAAGGATGCCGGCATCACCATCTTCGCCTGGGGCCTGCTGCTGTTCGGCGTGCTGAACGCGTATCGCACGATCGGGGCGCATTACAGCGATGCCCGGCCACGTTGAGATCGCGACCCCCCGTCACGTCGTAAGGGCCTGACGGCGTCGCTCAGGGGACCGGCGAGACGGTGCGCTTCAGGCAGCGCAGCGTGAAGGCGGTGCGCGTGTGGCGCACACCGGGCAGGCGGTAGATCCTCTCGCGCAGCAGGCGTTCATAGCCCGCGGTGCCCCCCACCGCCGCCTTCAGCATGTAGTCGTATTCGCCGGTCACCAGCCAGCATTCCAGCACCTCGGGGATCGCCAGCACCGCTTCCTCGAAGCGCGCAAGGTGCGTATCGTCGTGGCGCTCCATCATCACTTCCAGGAACACCGTGTCGGGCAGGCCGAGTGCGGCCTGGTCCAGCATGGCGTGGTAGCCCTGGATCACGCCCGCCTGCTCCAGGCGCTTCACCCGCGTCCAGCAGGGCGATGGCGACAGCCCCACCTCCTCGGCCAGTTCGGCATTGGTGAGGCGCGCCCGGCGGGCCAGCGCGCGGAGGATTTTTCGGTCGATGGCGTCCATCGCGGCAGGATGTTCCGTCTCTTCGGCGCTGCACAACAGGAATCGAAAAGAACCGCCGTGCCGTTGGGCGCATCATCCTGGCATTGGCAGACTGGTCCGGGACCCCCAACATGACGGCCATGGGCAGCATCATCCGACCCGACGCGACGCTCGAGGAACGCTGGGACGCCGTGGGCGGGCCGGTGCTGCTCACCGGTACCCAGGCGCTGGTGCGCCTGCCGCTCCTGCGGCGCGAGATGGATGCCGCGCTGGGGTGGAAGACCGGCGGCTTCATCTCCGGCTATCGCGGCTCGCCGCTGGGCGGGTTCGACCGCGAATTGGCCAGGCAGGCGGTGCGGCTGAAGGCGCACGACGTGGTCTTCCAGCCGGGGTTGAACGAGGACCTCGCCGCCGCCGCCATCTGGGGCACGCAGCAGGTCGGGCTGACGCCGGGCGCCACGGTCGAGGGCGTGTTCGCCATCTGGTACGGCAAGGGCCCCGGGGTGGATCGGTCGGGCGACGTGCTGCGCCATGCGAATTCAGCCGGCACCGCGCCGCGCGGTGGCGTGCTGGCGCTGGCCGGCGATGATCCGTCGAGCAAGTCCTCTACCATCACCTCCGGCTGCGAATACGCCTTCATGGATGCCGAGATCCCGGTGCTCGACCCCGCCGATGTCGGCGAGGTGCTGGAGTTCGGCCTGAAGGCCATCGCGCTGTCGCGCTTCGCCGGCACCTGGGCCGGCATGAAATGCGTGGCGGACACCATGGACGCGTCCATGACCGTGTTGCTCGACCCGTCCCGCTACGTCACGCATGACCCGGTGGGCATGGAGCCCTCTCCGGATGGGCTGCACATCCGGCTGCGCGACGCGCCGATCGCGCAGGAGGCCCGGCTGCGCCACTTCAAGCTGCCGCATGCGGTGGCCTTCGCCCGTGCCAACGGCTTCGACCGCATCGTGCTCGACGGCCCGCACGCGCGCTTCGGCATCGCCGTGCGCGGCAAGGCCTATGCGGTGTTCCGCCAGGCGCTGGAGGAGGCCGGCATCACCGACGCCATGGCGCGCGATGCCGGGCTGCGCATCTGGAAGGTCGGCCTCGCCTGGCCGATGGACACCGAGGCCGCGCGCGCCTTCGCCGATGGGCTGGAGGAAGTGCTGGTCATCGAGGACCGCCGCCCGATGCTGGAATGGCAGCTGCGCGACGCGCTGTTCCATGCGCCCGTGCGGCCACGGGTGGTCGGCAAGAAGGACGAGCACGGCCGCCCCCTGCTGTCCGACCTGACCGAGCTCGACACCGGGCAGATGCTGCGCGCGCTGGCCGCACGCCTGCCCGAAGCGCTGCGCACCAACCGCCTGCACGACCGCATCGCCGAACTGGATGCGCTGGCCGCCGCGCAGGCCGCGCCGCTGCATGCGCGCGACCCGTATTTCTGTCCCGGCTGCCCGCACAATTCCTCGACCAGGATCCCCGAGGGGCCGGCATCGGCTGCCACTACCTGGCCAAGAACATGGATCGGAATTCCGACCTGTTCACCCAGATGGGCGGCGAGGGCATGCCCTGGATCGGCCAGTGCCACTTCACCAGCGAAAAGCACGTCTTCGCCAATATCGGCGACGGCACCTGGGGCCATTCGGGCAGCCTGACGGTGCGCTTCGCCGTCGCCGCGAAGGCCAACATGACCTTCAAGATCCTGGTCAATGGCGCCGTCGCCATGACCGGCGGGCAGATGCCCGAGGGCGAGATCAATGTCCCGCACATCGCCGCCGCGCTGCGCGCCGAGGGCGTGCAGCGCATCGAGATCGTGGCCGACGACGAGGACCGCCACCGCGGCAACCCGCTGATCCCGCCGGGCACCGGCTTTCATCACCGGTCGCAACTCGACGCCGTGCAGCGCGAATTGCGCGCCGTGCCCGGTGTCACCGCCATCATCTACGACCAGGAATGCGCCACGGAACGCCGCCGCAAGCGCAAGCGCGACCTGGCCCCCAAGGCCGAGCGCCGCGTCATGATCAACCCGCGCGTGTGCGAGGATTGCGGCGATTGCTCGCGCGCGTCGAACTGCCTGGCGGTGGAACCGGTCGAGACCGAATTCGGCCGCAAGCGCCGCATCGACCAATCCGCCTGCAACCAGGACCTTTCCTGCGTTCAGGGCTTCTGCCCGTCCTTCGTCACACTGGTCGGCGCGCGGCCGGCGGAACACGTGGTCACGGCGCAGGGCGCCGCGCCGCCCGAACCGACGCTCCCGGTGATCGGTGCCGAACCCTGGAACCTGCTGATGGCGGGCGTGGGCGGGCAGGGGGTGTCGTCGCTCGCCGCCATCCTGGCGCAGGCGGCGCATCTGGAGGGGCGGCCGGTGCGCAGCCTGGATTTCCTCGGCCTCGCGCAGAAGGGTGGCGGCGTGTACGCGCAGCTGCGCATCGGCGCGGTGGGGGCTGCGCCGGATGCCATCGCCGGCGCGCGCATCGGCGCCGGCGGGGCCGACCTGCTGATCGCCGCCGACATGGTGGTGGCGCATGGCACCACGGCGCGGCCGCTGCTGGGGTCCGCGCGCAGCGTCGCGGTGGTGAATGCCGACCTCGCGCCCACCGCGCAATTCGTCAAGGACACCGGCACGCGCTACCGCGCCGCGGAGATGCTGGCCAGCATCCGCAGCGCCTGCCGCGAGACCATCGCCCTGCCGGGCACCGCGCGCGTCACGGCGGAACTTGGCGATGCGGTGATGCTGAACGTCTTCCTGCTCGGCATCGCCTATCAGCGTGGCCTGGTGCCGCTGAGCGCCGAGGCGATCGGGCGTGCGCTGGAACTCAACGGCGCGCAGGTGGCGCTGAACAAGGAAGCCTTCGCCCGCGGCCGTGCGGCGGCGCTGGAAGACCTGCAGCCGCCGGCCGAGGCCGCCGAGACGCTGGATGCGCTGGTGGCGCGCCGCGTCGCCGACCTCACGGCCTACCAGTCCGCGCGCTACGCCCGCGACTACGCGGGTTTGGTCGCGCGCGTGCGTGCCGCAGAAGCCGCCGCCATCCCCGGCGAGGAACGCCTCGCGCGCGCCGTCGCGACGCAACTGCACCGCCTGATGGCCTACAAGGACGAATACGAGGTCGCGCGCCTGCATGCCGACCCCGCCTGGCGGGCGACGCTCGCGCAGTCCTTCACCGGCACGACGCGCATCGAGATGCATCTCGCGCCGCCGATCCTGGCCAAGACCGACCCGGTCACCGGCGTGCCCGCCAAGCGCGCCTTCGGCCCCTGGATGCTGCGCGCGATGGCGCTGCTGCGGCACGGCAAGGCGCTGCGCGGCACCGCGCTCGACCCCTTCGTCCGCACCGAGGAACGGCGCATGGAACGCGCGCTGCCGGGCGAATTCCGCACCGGGATCGAGCGCTTCCTCGCGACGCTGCCCGCCACCCACGCGCAGGCCTGCGACTGGGCCGAGGCCTGGGCCGGCGCGAAGGGCTTCGGGCACGTCAAGGCGCGCAACCTCGCGGCGGTGCGTAAGCGGCTCGCGGGCCTCGCGCCGGGCTGACGCACCCTGCGCCGGCGCTGGTACGGCGCGCGCGTCCCCACTGGCCGCATCCTCGATGCTGGGGCGCCGCGGTCGCGAGAACCCGCTCAGGCCTGCATCGTCTGGGACACGCCCGCCGGCGCGGCGGTGCGCCCGCCATCGATCACGTACTGCGCGCCGGTGACATTGCCGGCGAGGTCCGAGCACAGGAACAGCACGACATTCGCCACTTCCTCGACCGTGCCATAGCGCCGCAGCGGGATGCCGGCGGTATAGGCCGCCTCGACACTCTCGGGCCGGTTGGGCGAGATCTGGCGTTCGATGTCGCGGATCATGCGCGTGTCGATCGGCCCCGGGCAGACGGCATTCACGCGGATGCCGAGCGGCCCGACCTCGCCCGCCGCCGATTTCGTCAGCCCCAGCACGGCATGCTTCGAGGCGACATAGGCCGGCATGTTCGCCGTGCCGACCAGCCCGGCGGTCGAGGCGGTGTTCACCACCGCGCCCGCGCCCTGGCGGATCATCACCGGCAGCACGTGCTTCAGGCCGAGGAAGACACCCTTCACATTGACCGCCATGACGGCATCGAAATCGGCTTCCGCGGTGTCGACGATCGGCGCGATGCGCCCCTCGATGCCGGCATTGTTGTGGAAGCAGTCGATGCGGCCGAAGGCGTCCAGGGCACGCGCGACATAGCCGGCGACATCGGCGGCGCGCGTCACGTCGGCCACGCAACCCAGCGCCCGGTCGGCGCCGATCTCGGCCGCCACCGCATCCGCCGCGGCGGCGTCCCGGTCGACCACCAGGACCCGTGCGCCGCGCGCCGCGAAGGCCAGGCACACGGCGCGCCCGATCCCGTTGCCGCCGCCGGTGACCACCGCTGCCTTTCCGCTGAAGTCCATGGGCCTCTCCTCCGTGTGTTGCCGCCACCGCGGCCTGGCCGAGGCGCGGCCGGGTCGACCTACGGCGCGGGACGCTCCGGTCGCAGAGTGCGGCGGATGCGCCGGCACGTCGATGTCGATGCGCGGCCCCTTGATCGCCTGAACCAGGCCTGGGCGCGACCTGGCCGGGCACCGGCGGCGCGCGCACGCCCCTCGGGCGGTCCTCTTCCGCAGGGGGGCGGACCTCGCCCGCGGCTCGCGCTATGCTGGCATGCAGGGGGAAACCGATGACCCAGACCTTCGACCTGTCAGACGCGACGCGGGACCTGCAATCCGTCGCGCGCGACTTCGCCCGGGAGGTGCTCGCCCCCCATGCGGTCCGCTGGGACGAACAGCGCCACTTCCCGCTGGACGAAATGCGGCAGGCCGCAAGGCTCGGCATGGCCGCGCTCTATGTGCGCGAGGAAAGCGGCGGGGCCGGCCTCACGCGGCTCGATGCCGCGGTGGTGTTCGAGGCGCTGGCCACCGGCTGCCCCACCGTCTCCGCCTACCTGTCGATCCACAACATGGTCGCCTGGATGATCGACCGCTTCGGCGATGACGCGCAGCGCGCCGAACACCTGTCATCGCTCATCAGCATGGATCGCGTCGCATCCTATGCACTGACCGAGCCGGGATCGGGCAGCGACGCCGCCGCGCTGCGCACGCGTGCGGCGCGCGACAACGAAGGCTACGTGCTGAACGGCACCAAGCAGTTCATCTCCGGCGCCGGCGTGTCGGACCTGTACCTGACCATGGTGCGCACCGGCGGCGACGGGCCTTCGGGCATCTCAGCCCTGCTGATCCCGAAGGAGACGGCCGGGCTTTCCTTCGGCGCGAACGAACGCAAGATGGGCTGGAACGCGCAGCCGACGCGCCAGGTGATCCTGGAGGAAGCGCGCGTGCCGGCCTCGGCGCTGCTCGGCGCGGAAGGGCAGGGCTTCCGCTTCGCCATGGCCGGCCTGGATGGCGGGCGGCTCAACATCGCCGCCTGTTCGCTGGGGGGTGCCGAGGCCGCGCTGGCGATCGCGCTCGACTACGTCCAGCAGCGTCGCGCCTTCGGCAAGGCGATCGGTGATTTCCAGAACACCCAGTTCCGCCTGGCCGACATGCGCACCGAGTTGGAGGCGGCGCGTGCGTTGCTTTGGCGCGCCTGCGCCAAGCTCGATGCCGGCGCGCCGGACGCCACCGCGTTCTGCGCCATGGCCAAGCGCTTCGTGACCGACACCTGTTCGCGCGTGGCCGATGACGCCCTGCAACTGCTCGGCGGCTACGGGTATCTCGCCGACTACGGGATCGAGAAGATCGTGCGTGACCTGCGCGTGCACCGCATCCTGGAAGGCACCAACGAGATCATGCGCATGATCGTGGCGCGCGGGATGCTGACCACGCGCTGAACGCCGCGCGGGGCCGCAAGCGCGCGCCGACCCTTACGCCCACATCACCGAATTCCCGTCGAAGCCCTCGGGCGGGAAGCCGGGCAGCCAGAAGGCCATGTCCGCCTCGCCATCGCCGTCGAGGTCGATGCGCAGCTGCTTGGTCGCCTCGTCGAAGCGGCCCTCCATGCCGCCATCGCCGCTGAAGGAAAACGCGCCGCGCCAGCTGAACGGCCCGCCGCTGCCGATGCCGGCGAAGCCGAAGACATCGCCCTCGAGCGGGTTGAAGTTCACGATGGTGTCGGGTGCGGCGGCCGAGGAATGCGCCACGGCGGTATAGATGAACAGGTCCGCCCCGCCGCCGCCCACCAGGTGGTCGGCCCCCGCGCCGCCGCACAGCGTATCGGCGCCGGCCCCGCCGATCAGCGTGTCGTGACCCTCGCCGCCCTCGAGCATGGCCCGCCCGCCGCCCGGCGCCACGGTCATCAGGTCCGAACCCGCGCCGCCGCGCACCCGTTCGACCTGCGACACCAGCACGCTGAAGCCGGCATCGCCCAGCGTCAGCATGTCGTAGCCTTCGCCCAGCGATGCCACCACCGTCGCGGCCGCGCCGTCCAGGATCACGTGGTCGTTGCCGCGGCTGCCCTGCACGCCCTCCACGCCCAACAGGCGCACCGCGTTCGACCCGGGACCCAGCACCACGCGGTCGATGCCGGCACCCAGGTCGATCACCGCCCCCGCGGCGACGCGCGACAGCACCACGGTGTCGTTGCCGGCATTGCCCTCGATGCGTTCGGCATCGGCGACGATCACCTGGTTTGCACCGGGCCCGAGGCGGAGCAGGTCGTTCCCGGTACCCATGCGCAGCACCACGCCATCGGCCCCGCCGGCCAGGTCGATGGTGTCGTCGCCGTCGCTGCCGATCAGCAGCTCCACGCCGGCCACGGACGTGGCGTTGCCGCCGCGCGTGAGCACCAGCCAATCGTTGCCGGCCCCCAGGTCGACCAGGCCCGCCGGCATGGCGCTGCCCAGGATGATGGCGTCGTCCCCGCCGGCGCCCAGGATGGTTTCCGCCATCGCGACGGTGACCACGTTGCGCCCTTCGGCCAGGATGACCGTGTCGTTGCCCGCCCCCATGTGCAGGTGCCCTCTGCGCAGCGGGTCGAGCAGCGTGGCACGGTCGTCCCCGCCGCCGGCCTGCAGCATCTCCACGCCGCGCAGGCGAACCACGTCGTGGGTGTCGTCCAGGATCAGCCGGTCGCGCCCGGCGCCGAGCCCGACCAGCGCGTTGGCCGCACGCCCGGCGATGGTGACCTCGTCATGCCCGGCGCTGCCGTTCAGCACTTCCACCCCCGACACGGTCACGCTGCTCCCACCCGGCCCCAGGGTCAGGCGGTCCGTCCCGTCGCCGAGATCCAGCAGCATGTCGCGCACGCTGCGCATGAGCTGGACAACATCCGCCCCGGCGCCGCCGACCAGTGTCTCGACGCCGCTGATGGCCAGGGTATTGCCGCCATCGGCCAGGCGCAGCCGGTCCTGCCCACCCTTGAGGTCGATCGTGCCGGCCATCGGCGCGGTCAGCGTCAGGTCCTCGTCGCCGCCACCACCCTGCACGGTCTCGATGCCGATCAGCCGCGCGCTGACCGGCCCGCCACGCACCACCAGGCGGTCCTCGCCGGCGCCCAGGTCGATGACGCCATCGGTGATCGCCCCGGACAGCGTGACGATGTCCGCCCCGTCGCCGCCGAACAGGGTCTCGGTGCCCACCGCGCGCAGCAGGTTGCCGCCATCGGCCAGCATCAGGCTGTCGCGCCCGGCGCCAAGGTCGACATGCCCCCCGATGATGCGCGTGAGCGAGACGACCAGGTCGTCCGCCTCGCTGCCGAACAGCGTCTCGACGCGGCGCATGTGCAGCGTGCCGCCGCCCAGCAGCGTGACACGGTCCGCGCCGGCGCCGCCGGTGACCGTCTCGACGCCGCGCAGGCTCACGGTGTTGTCGCCATCGGCCAGCGCCACGCTGTCGGCGCCGTCGCCGAGGTCGATCAGCGCGCCCGCGGCGAGCGGATCGAGCACCAGCAGCCGATCGCCCCCGCTGCCGCCGATCACGGTCTCGACGCCCGACAGGCTCAGCACGTTGCCGCCATCGGCCAGTGCCAGCCGGTCGGCGCCGGCGCCCAGCGCCACCAGCCTGTCGGCCAGCGAGCCGCCGAGGGTGATCGCATCCGCCCCGGCGCCGCCCACCAGGTTCTCCACGCCGGACACGGCAAGGGCGCCGCCGCCATCGCCCAGCAGCAGCCAGTCCTCGCCAAGGCCGAGGTCGATGCTGCCGCCGTACGCGCCTTCGATCGTGATGCTGTCGTCGCCCGCCCCGGCCGACAGCGACTCGACCCCCCGCACGGTCAGTGTGTTGGGCCCGTCCGCCAGGATGACGACGTCATGGCCGGCACCGAGGTCGATGCGCGCGCCGCCCGTGACCGCCCCGGTGAAGGTCACGACATCCTGGCCGCCGCTGCCGATGATGGTCTCGATGTCGGGCGCGAGCAGCACCTCGTTGCCGGCGGAGGCGGTGAACACCAGCCGATCGGCCCCGCCGCCCAGCGAGACGTAGCCGGCGAAGCGGGTCGAGGAGGAGACATCGTCCGCGCCGCTGCCGCCGAGCACCGTCTCGACATTCATGACGCGCACGACATTGCGGCCATCGGCCAGGATGAGCGTGTCACTGCCGCCGCGCAGCGAGACGGTCATGCCCTCGACCGGCGCGGCCAGCGTGATGTTGTCGGTCCCGGTGCCGCCGTTGAGCGTCTCGACCCCGGCGACGACCAGCGTGTTCGTGCCGTTGGCCAGGCTCAGCTGGTCGGCGCCGTCCAGCAGGTCCGCCACGGCGCCGGACAGGGCGCCGGTGACGGTGATGTCATCCGCGAAAAGGCCGCCGGTGAGGCTCGCGAAGGCTGGCAGCGCCTGGGCGTTGGGCGCCGCGGTGGCAAGCGTGACGACGGACAGGGCGGCGGCTCCTGGTCAGAGCCGGCGCGGGGATGCGCCGGACTCCGCCAGGATGCCCGCCTGTCTTTAAAAGGAGACGAATTTCCGAGAATAATCTCGTGACGTGAGATGAGGTCCCGAAAACATCCTCAGGTCTTGATGGGGCCTCGACTGCCACGGCCACCACCGGGCGGATCGGTCGGGTCGGTGTCGCTCGGCCCCGATGGCGGCCGTGCACCGCCGCCGCCACCGCGCCCGCCGCCGGGCGGGTCGTTCGGATCGGAGTCGGTCGTGCCTGTCCGCGGCCGCGCGCCGCCGCCCCCGCGCCCACCGCCGGGCGGGTCGTTGGGGTCCGCGTCGGACACCCCGGTGCGCGGCCGTGCGCCGCCACCCCCGCGTCCGCCGCCGGGTGGGTCATTGGGGTCGGCGTCGGTCGCACCGGTGCGGGGGCCGCCGGTGCCGCCGCGCCCGCCTCCCGGCGGATCCGTGGGGTCGGAATCGGAGGCGCCGGTGCGCGGGCGGCCACCGCGCTGCGTGCCCCGGCCGCCGCCGGCCGGGTCCTCCGGATCCGAGTCGTTCACCCCGGTGCGCGGCCTTCCGCCACCCTGCGGCCCGCGGCCGGCATTCGGCGGGTCGTTCGGGTCGGCATCGGTCACGCCGGCCTGGGGTTGGCGCTGCGTCGGCGCATTGCCGGTGCCGCGGCCCTGGCCGGCCGGATCCGACGGATCGGCATCCGAGACACCCGAAGGCGCGTTGCGTGGCGCGGGCGGGGCGGGGATGGGGCTCGGCGAGGGCGCGGGAATCGGTCCGGGCGACGGGGCGGGGCCCCCGCTCTCGCCTTTGGTGCCCTGGGCCAGGGCCACGGCGGGCAGGGCCGCGGCGCCGCCGACCGCCACGCGCACCACGAGGAGGCGCCGGGCGAGGCGATGGTCGGGAGAATCGGGCATCGGGCCGTTGCTCCGTTGATGGGTCGTCGGCGGCATTCTCGGCGTCGCGGCCATGCGGACACAAGGCCGAACCGGGCGCTTCGGAGGTCGCGGTCGATGACGCACCGAACGCCTTCATGGGGCTTGCATTAATGTTCTAGTTTTGTTCTTATCATCGCATGACCCATGCCACCGCCATCGACCCCTCCCTGGTCATCCCGCCCCATCCCGTCGTGGTGCGCTTCGTGCCCGCCACGCCGCCGGCCCGCGTGGCCCGCCGCGCGTTGCGCGACTTCACCGGCTTCCTAGTGCTCGCCTGGGCAGCCGCCGAGATCGCGCTGTGGGCCGGCGGCGCCTGACCACGGCGCCGCGCCCATGCCGGGCCGCCGGGGACCCCGGATCGTGCTGATGCGGCCTTGCGCCGAACCCCGATGCCGCGCCGTGCCCGGCGCGGCGCCTCTCAGGCAGCGCGGTCGCGCAGGATGGCCACCGCGCGGCGGAAGCCATCCGCCATGCGCTCCGCGGGCATGGCGCCCGAGAACAGTAGGTGCCGGTCCAGCAGGAAGGACGGCACGCCGCTGATGCCCGCCTGCGCCAGCGCGAGGGTCTCTGCCACCACCTCGTCGCGCGCGGCATCCCCCTCGGCGAAGGCGGCGAGCGTCAGCGGCGCCATGCCGGCGTCCGCCCCCAGCGCCGCCAGCACGGCGCGCGACCCGATATCCTGCCCCTCCTGGAAATAGGCGCGGAACACCCGCTCCATCGCGGCGTGCTGCACGCCGTCGGCACCGGCCAGGCGGATCAGGCGATGCGCCTCGATCGTATTGGGCGTGCGCGCCATCAGGTCGTGGCGGAACACCACGCCGGCGACGCGCCCGGCATCGGCCACCTGCGCATCGAGCTCCTGCGAGCGTTCCCAGGATCCGAACTTCTCGGTGCGATAGGTGCGGCGGTCGACGCCGCCCTCCGGCATGTCGGGGTTCAACTGGTAGGGCAGCCAGCCGATGTCGAAGGTCAGGCCCTCGGCTGCCAGCAACGCCAGCGCCCCGTCCAGGTGCGCCTTGCCGATCCAGCACCAGGGGCAGATGGCGTCGGAGACGATCTCGAGGCGGCCGGCGACGGGATTGGACATGGCGGGGTTCTCGGTTCGTGCAGCCGGGAGGATGGGGGTGGGCCGCGGCTGAGACAAGCGGCGCTGTCCCGGAGAGGGGCTTTGCCCCCCTCCGGACCTCCCCCCACCAAGGGGCAGCGGCCCCTTGGATCCGCGGGCATTTGGTCGGGGGCGTTTGGGGCTGGGCGTTGTCAGTGTGCTCGGTGCGATGGGGGGCCTTGGACGCCGCCCCGCTTCCGCGCATGGTCGCGCGCATGTCCAGAACCTTCCCTGCTGCCCATCCCGCCCCCTGGCCCGAGGCCACGCCCGCATCGCTCGGCTTCGACGCCGCGCGGCTGGACGCGGCGGTCGCCTTCGCCGCCGCTCACGAGACCCCCTGGCCCTATGACCTGGCCGGCCATATCGGCCGCGGCGGCTTCGAACCGCCGCCGGACAACGAGGTGCTGGGCCCGCTGTGGCCGCGCGGCGCGCCAGGCGGACTCATCACGCGAAACGGCGTGCTGGCGGCCCGCTGGGGCGACACGCGGGAGGTCAGCCAGACCTTCAGCGTGGCGAAATCCTATCTCTCGCTGCTGGCGGGTATCGCCGTGGCCGACGGGCTGATCCCCGACATCGACCGGCCGGTGCGCGAGAGCGTCGACGATGGCGGCTTCGACAGCCCGCAGAACGTCCCGGTCACCTGGCGGCATCTGCTGACCAACACCTCGGAATGGGAAGGCACGCTGTTCGGCAAGGCGGATGCCATCGACCGCGGCCGCAACCTGGGTGTCGAGGGCCAGGGCAAGAAGGGCGAGCGCGCGCTGGAGCCCGCCGGCACGCATTGGGAATACAACGACGTGCGGGTGAACCGGCTGTCGTTGTCGCTGCTGCGCGTCTTCGGCCGGCCGCTGCCCGAGATGTTTCGCGAACGCGTGCTCGGCCCGATCGGCGGGTCGGCCGATTGGCGCTGGGATGGCTACCGCACATCCTGGGTCACGCTGGCGGATGGGTCGCGCGTGCAGTCGGTACCGGGCGGGACGCATTGGGGCGGCGGCCTCGCGATCCACGCCGAGGACCAGGCGCGGGTCGGGCTGCTGGCGCTGAACCGCGGCGCCTGGGGCGGGCGCCAACTGGTCCCGGCATCCTGGTTCGACCAGTCCACGCAACCCTGCGCGCTCAATCCGCACTACGGCTTCCTGTGGTGGCTGAACAGCGACGGGGCGCGGTTTCCCTCGGCGGCGCGCGATGCCTTCTTCGCCTCCGGCGCGGGGGGGAACCTCACCTGGGTCGATCCGTCCAGCGGCATCGTGGCGGTGCTGCGCTGGACGGATCCGGCGGCGATGGATGGCTTCATCGGGCGGGTGCGCGCGGCCATTCTCGGCTGATCGTGGCGGCCGCGGCTGCCGGCACGGGCGCTGCCACGCGGCGCGGGTGCGGGATGCGGATTCGCCGCGGCGATCGCATTGCCGAAAGGGTGGTGCGAATCAGGGCTGCCGCAGGCTTCGCCGCGCGCCGGTTGCGCACTCCGCTGCCGCGGGGCAATCCTCGCGCCGGGCAGGCGCGGGGCAAGCATGGCGCCGGGCAGGCGCGGGGCAAGCATCGCGCCCGGCAGGCGCGGGGCAAGCATCGAGCAGGGCAGCGCGGGGCAAGCATCGCGCCGGGCAGGGAGTGGCGCGCATGGAGATCGGCATCGTCGGGATGGGGCGGATGGGGGCGAATATTGCCCGCCGCCTGATGCGCGGCGGGCACCGCTGCGTCGTGTGGGACCGCGACCCGGCGGCGGTCGCGGCGGTCGTGGCGGATGGCGCGGCCGGTGCGGCGGACCTGCCCGGCGTGGTCGCCGCGCTGGCCGCGCCGCGCGCGGTCTGGGTGATGCTGCCGCATGGCGACGCGACCGACCAGGCGGTCGCCGCGCTTGGCACGCTGCTGGCGCCGGGCGATGTCGCGATCGATGGCGGCAACACGCAGTGGAAGGACGATGTGCGGCGCGCCGCGGCGTTGGCCGCGCATGGCATCGACTACCTCGACATCGGCACATCGGGCGGCGTCTGGGGGCTTGAGCGCGGCTATTGCCTGATGATCGGCGGCAAGGCTGCACCGGTGGCGCGCCTCGCGCCGATCTTCTCCGCGCTGGCGCCCGGGCGCGGCGACATCCCGGCCACGCCCCGCCGCGAGGGCCGCGCGCCGAATGTCGAGGAAGGCTGGCTGCATTGCGGCGGCCACGGCGCCGGGCACCTGGTCAAGATGATCCATAACGGCATCGAGTACGGGATGATGCAGGCGCTGGCCGAGGGGCTCGACCTGCTGCGCGCCGCCGACAGCCCGGAACTGCCGCCGGACCACCGGATCAGCGTGGACGTGGCGGATGTCACCGAGGTCTGGCGGCGCGGGTCGGTGGTGACGTCCTGGCTGCTCGACCTGACCGCCGCCGCGCTGGCGGAGGACCCCGCGCTGGCGAAGTATTCCGGCCGCGTCGGGGATTCCGGCGAGGGCCGCTGGACGGTGCAGCAGGCGGTCGAGACGGCGGTCTCCGCGCCTGTGCTGACGGCGGCGCTGTTCGCCCGCTTCGCCACGCGCGACGACGGGCATTTCGCGGGCAAGGCGCTGTCGGCCATGCGCGCGGGCTTCGGCGGGCATCTGGAGCCGCGCAAGGAATGAGCGTGTCCGCCATCGTGGTGATGGGTGTCTCGGGCTGCGGCAAGACCACGCTGGGCGCGCTGCTGGCCGACCGGCTGGGCTGGCCGTTCGAGGACGGCGACGGTTTCCACCCGCCGCAGAACGTCGAGAAGATGCGCGCCGGCACGCCGCTCACGGATGACGACCGCTGGCCCTGGCTCGACGCCATCGCCGCCCGCATCGCCGCCGCGCGGGGCGGCGCGACCGGCGTGGTCATCGCCTGTTCGGCGCTGAGGCGCGCCTATCGCGACCGGCTGCGCGACGGCCACGCCGATATCCGCTTCCTGCACCTGACCGGCGAGCCCGGCCTCATCATGGCGCGCCAGGCCGCGCGCACCGGGCACTACATGCCGGCCAGCCTGATCGCGAGCCAGTTCGCCACGCTGGAGCCGCCGGACACCGAGGCGGATGTCATCGACCTCGATGTCGATATCGACCCGCCGGCGATCGTCCAGAAGGCCATCGCGGCGCTGCGCCGGCGCGGCGACATCGCGTGAGGCGAAGCATCGCGGTGGTCGGCGCCGGCGTGGCTGGGCTCGCCGTCGCGACGCTGCTGGCGCGCGCGGGCCATCGCGTGGTGGTGCTGGAACGCTTCGACCGGCCGGCGCCGGTAGGGTCCGGGCTGATGCTCCAGCCGACCGGGCTTGCCGCGCTGCAGCGCCTCGGGCTGCGCGAGGAGATCGCCGCGCTGGGCGCGCGGATCGACCGCCTGCACGGCACGACGGACCGCGGTGCCACGGTCTTCGACCTGGCCTATGGCGACCTCGCGCCTGGTCTGCATGCGCTGGCGGTGCATCGCGCCGCGCTGCACGGCGTGCTGTGGCAGGCCTTCGCCGCCTGTGGCGCGCGGATCGAGACGGCGCGCGCCGTGGCCGGCGTGGCCGAACACGCCGACCGCATCCTGCTGCACGACGCCACCGGCGCGACGCTGGCGGAGGCGGACATCGCCATCGATGCCTCCGGCGCGCGGTCGGGCCTGCGCGCGCTGGTCGACCCGACGCCGCCGCGCGCCTTCGCCTATGGCGCGGTCTGGGCGAGCGTGCCCGATCCCGGCCTGGCACCCGGCATGCTGCTGCAACGCTATGTCGATGCGCGCATCATGCTGGGCTGGCTGCCGGTCGGCCGCGCGGAGGCTGCAGGCAAGCCGCTCGCCGCGCTGTTCTGGTCGATCAAGCCTGGCGACCACGCCGCCTGGGCGGCCCGCTTCGACGGCTGGCGCGCCGAGGCCGCGGCGCTGTGGCCGCCCATCGCGCCGGTGCTGGCGGCCTTGCCCGGGCCGCAGGCCTTCACGCCGGCCACCTACATCCCGTTCACCGCGAAGCGCCCCTGGCGCGGGCGGCTGGTCCTGCTGGGCGATGCCGCGCATGCGACCTCGCCGCAGCTGGGGCAGGGGGCGAACAGCGCGTTGCTGGATGCGCTGGCGCTGGCCGATGCGCTGGCGGCCGAGCCCGCGCATGAAACCGCCTTCGCGCGCTACGCCGCGGCGCGGCGCGCGCATGTGCGCTTCTACCAGCGCGCCAGCGCGGTGATCACGCCGTTCTTCCAATCCGATGCCCGCAGCCTGGCGGTGGTGCGCGACCTGGTCTTCGACCGGCTGAAGATCGTGCCCTGGCTGCGGCGGGAGATGATCCGCACGCTGGCGGGGCTGAAGACCGGGCTGCTCGCGCACCGCGACCCGGCGGTGCTGGCCGGCGGCGCTATTCCGCCGCCATCGCCAGGCCCGGCACCGGGCCGTTCGTGATCGCCGTCATGCGCTCCCGCACGTCGAAGATGCGGATCTGCAGGTCGGTGATGTCCGGGTTGGCCTTCATGCGCGCGACGATCGGGCCGGCCACATAGGCCTCGGCGGCGGCGCGCGTGTCGAACAGATAGAGGCCGCCGGCGCGCCGTTCGGCATCGCCATCCAGCCAGATCTTCCACTGCAGGCCGGGCACCGCGAGGAACTGCTTCGCGCGGTCGTCGGTGTAGCGGGCCTCCCATTCGGCCTTGGGCATCTCGGGGCGCGTGTAGTTCACCTGCACGATCATCATGGCGTCGGTCCTCCGGATGCAGCCTGCGCCCGATGCGCCGGCGCGCGCAACGCACGGGTGCGCGCGCAGGGTGCGGCCGCGGTCGGGCGCGCTCAGCCCTCGATCGCCTGGTAGGCCAGCATGTTGACCAGCCGCCGGTAGCGTAGCCGCATCTCGCCGGGCGCATGCGCCATCAGCACCACCGCCAGGCGCTCGGCGGGGTCGACCCAGAAGAAGGTGCCGAACACCCCGGACCAGCCGAAGGCGCCGGGCGCGCCCATGAAGGCCGACCCGCCCGGGTTGCGCCGCACCGCGACCGTCAGCCCGAAGCCGTAGCCGGCCAGGCCCGGATCCATCCGGTCCGGCCCGCCCTCGATGCCCTGCAGATGGTCCGAGCCCATCCAGCGCACCGTCTGCGGCGAGAGCACGCGCACCCCGCCCAGCGTGCCGCCGGCGCGCAGCATCTCGGCGAAGCGCAGGTAGTCCGCCGCGGTCGAGACCAGCCCCGCGCCGCCCACTTCCAGCCGCGGCGCCGCAACCGGTGCCGCGACCGACTGCGCCTTGCCGGTCAGCGGGCACGCCGGCAACGCCTTGGCGAAGCGCGCCAGCCCGCCTTCCGGCAGCGCATAGCCGGTGTCGTCCATGCCGAGCGGCGCGAAGATCCGGTCGCGCATCAGCGTGCCCAGCGAAGCGCCGCCCGCCGCGCCGGCCACCAGCCCCAGCACGTCGGTCGAGAAGCCGTATTCCCAGGCCTCGCCCGGATGGTGGCGCAGCGGCGTCGCCGCCAGCGCGGCCGCCAGGCTCGCGGCATCATGGTCGCGCGAGACGGTCAGCGAGGTCCCCGGATGCGCCGCATGCACCGCGGTGGCGCCGAAGCCGCCATAGACGAAGCCGGTGGTGTGGCGTGCGGCGTCCTGCACCGTCATGGGCCGGCGCTGCGCCTCGGTCTCGATCGGGCCTTCGCCCGACAGCATCCCCGGCGTCGGCTTCGCGACCTGCATGCTCATCAGCGGCGGCACATAGGCGCCGACCGGGTCGGACAGCAGCAGCCGGCCTTCCTCGACCAGGCTCAGCGCCGCCACGCCGCACACCGGCTTGGTCATGGACGCGATCGCGAACAGCGCATCGGCGCGCATCGGCACGCGCGCCTCGGCGTCCAGGAAGCCGATGGCCTCCATGTGCACCAGCCGCCCGTCGCGCGCGATGGCGACGACGCCGCCGGGGAAGCGGCCTTCCGCCACCTCGCGCTCCAGCGCCGGGCGGATGCGCGCCAGGCGCGCGGAGGACATGCCGACGCTTTCGGGCCGTGCCGGCGCCAGCGGGGCGATGTCGGTCTGGATGGTGTCCATCACGCGGCTCCTTCGCCGGCATAGGGGTTGGTGCGTCGCTCCTCGCCGAAGGTCGAGCCCGGCCCGTGGCCGCAGATGAACTGGATGTCGTCGCCCAGCGGGAACAGCTTGCCGCGGATGGCGGCGATCAGCGCATCGGGGTCGCCATAGGGAAAGTCGGTGCGCCCGACCGAGCCCTGGAACAGCACATCCCCCACCAGCGCTATCCCCAGCGCGACCGAGACGAACACCACATGCCCCGGCGTATGCCCGGGGCAATGCAGCACCGCGAAGTCCTGCCCGGCGATCTCGACGCTCTCGCCGTCCTCGAGCCAACGGTCGGGGGTGACCGCCTGGCACGCCATCCCGTATTTCGCACCCTGTTCGGGCAATCCATCCAGCAGGAAGGCATCGGCGCGGTGCGGTCCCTCGATCGGCACGCCCAGCGCCTGCGCGAGTTCGCTGGCGGCACCGGCATGGTCGAGGTGCCCATGCGTCAGCAGGATGCGCTGCACCTGCACGCCGGCCTGCTGGATCGCCTCCTGGATGCGCTCGGCGTCGCCGCCGGGGTCGACCACCACGCCGTGCTTCGTCGCCTCGTCCCAGATCAGCACGCAGTTCTGCTGGAAGGGCGTGACCGGGATGATGGCGGCGGCGATGCTCATGCGTCCGACCTTGGCGCGCGCCCCGCACGGCGTCCAGGGATCAGCGCCCGATCAGCGCCGGCAACACCTCGGCGCGCAGGCGTTCGACATTGCCGCGCGCCACCTCGGGCGAGGCCGCGACCGAGCGCGCGATCACCATCGCGCCGTCGCGCAGCAGCACCAGCGTGGACCCCGCGATGGCACCGGCGCGATAGGCCGAGACCCAGCCCACCGCGGGCCCGAGATCGGCGCCCTCCACCCGGCAGGTCGGGTTGCGCCCGCGGCATTGCTGGTCGAGCACCGTGATGGAGGTGGCGCCGGAGCGCAGCCGCCCCTCGGTGCCGTCCTCCTGCCGACCGACGCGCAGTTCGACCATGGGCGCGCCATCGCAGGCGGCGCAGGTCAGGGTCATCCGGTCCCCCTCGATCTGCGCGACATAGCCCGCGCCGAGCGCAGCGACGGCGCGCGCCTCGAGCGCCGCCAGCGCCGGCCCGTCCTGCGCGCGCGCGCCGTTCGCAAGCATCACGCCCGCCAGGGCCATCCACCACCGCATCGCCGCACCATCCTTCCGTCGCTGTCGGACGGCAGCGTCCTGCCCGGCGCGGCGGCGCGTCAACACCTGCGCGCGCCTGCTGCGCCCGGCGCGTGGCCATCGACCTGCCGGGAGCCAGCACCGCGCGACGCGTCCGGCCCGGCGCGTCGTGCGCGCGGAATCACGACCGCCGCGCCAGCGCCGAGAGGTGCATCTGCGCCGCCGCCGCCGCGGCATCCTCGATGGCGCGATAGGCGGCGACGAGTTCGGCGCCGAGCGGCGTCAGCGCCGCGCCGCCGCCGCGCCGCCCGCCGGCGCTCGCTTCCACCGCCGGGCCGGCGAAGGTGGCGTTGACCTCCTCGACCAGCGCCCAGGCGCGGCGATAGGACATGCCCAGCGCACGCGCCGCCGCGCTGATCGACCCCTCGCGGCCGATCGCTTCCAGCAGCATGACCTTGCCCGGGCCGAGCCGCCCGCCCGCCAGGTCCACCCGGATGGACAGCGCCGGGCCGGTCATGCGCCGGCAGCCGCCCGCGCCGCCGCGACCCTGGCCGCACCGGCGCGCCAAAGCCTGACGGAGGCATGGGCCACCAGGGCAAGGGCGCCGGGCAGCACGGGCCGGCGGAACGCGGCGCCGCCCAGGCCCACGAGCCCGCCCGGCGCACCGATCGCGCCCCCGCGCAGCAGGGCCGCGCCGGGCGGTGGGGTCACCGGGCGCTCCCGGCCGGCATGAGGTGGATGGCATCCCGCAACAGGGAGACGGTGCAGTCCTCGCCCGCCGCCAGGCCGTTGCGCAGCGCCGCGTGCAGCGGCATGGAAAAGCCCAGCGTGCCGCCCGCGGCGTCGCCGACCTCGAGCGTGATGCGCGCCTCCTCGCCCATCGGCAGCAGGTCCAGCACGCGCGCCGGGATCGGGTTCTCGCGCTCGCCGGCCGACGGGCGGCCGCGGCGATGCAACACCACGCCCGCGCCCGCCACCAGCCAGTCGACCAACGCACCGGCGGGGAATCCGGGCGCCGGGGCGGCCTCCAGCAGCCATGCGCCCCATCGCAGCATCGTCGCCGCGGGCGTGTGGCGCTCGACCACGCCCTGGAACAGGTTGTGCAGGTCGAGCAGGCGCGCGACCTCGGCGCTGGCGGGACGGGTGAGCAATTCGGCCGGCGTGCCGGTCTGCAGGCCGCGGCCGCGATGCATCACCACCATGCGGTCGGCCAGCGCCAGGGCTTCCTCAAGGTCGTGCGTCACCAACAGGATCGGGATCGCCAGGCTGCGCCGCAGCGCCGCCAGTTCCGTCTGCAGGCGCCGGCGCGTGGCGCGATCGACGGCGGAGAAGGGTTCGTCCAGCAGCAGGATGGCGGGGTCGCGCGCCAGCGCGCGGGCCACCGCCACGCGCTGCTGCTGTCCGCCCGAAAGTTCCGCCGGTCGGCGTTCCTCCAGCCCCGAGAGGTGGACCATCGCGAACAGGTCCCGCACGCGCCCGGCGCGCATCGCCCGCGGCACATGCCCCATCGCCGCCACGACATTGGCGGCCGCCGTCATGTGCGGGAACAGCGCGTAGTCCTGGAACACCAGCCCGACCGGGCGGCGATGCGGCGCCAGGTCGACGCCCGCCGCCGCGTCGAACCAGGTAGCGCCCGCGCAGGCGATGCGCCCCTTGGCCGCGCGATGCAGCCCGGCAATGCAGCGCAGCGCGGTGGACTTGCCGGCGCCGGAGGGCCCGACCAGCGCAAGCATCTCGCCGGGTGCAACGCGCAGCGACAGGTCGAACGGGATAGGCGCCGTGGCGGCCAGCGTCAGCGAGAGCCCGGTCCCGTCCGCCGCGGCAGCCGTCCCGGCCGCGGTGCCGGCCTCACGCATCGCGGGCTCTCCGCCCGACGCGCCGGGAGAAGGTATTGGTCAACCCGAGTGCCACGACCGACACGCCCAGCAGCACCGCCGACATGATGGCCGCGCCGCGTTCGTCGAAGGCCTGCACGCGGTCGTAGATGGCAATGGCGATGGTCTGCGTCTCGCCCGGGATGGCGCCACCCACCATCAGCACCACGCCGAATTCGCCGAGCGTATGGGCGAAGGTCAGCACCGCCGCGGTGGCAATGCCGGGCCATGCCAGCGGAACCTCAACCCGCAGGAACACGCGCCACGGCGCCATGCCCGATGTCGCGCCGGCCTCGCGGATCCGATCCGGGATGGCGGCGAAGGCGTTCTGGATCGGCTGCACCGCGAAGGGCAGGTTCACCAGCACCGAGGCGAACAACAGCCCCTCGAATGAAAACGCCAGGCCATGGCCGAACACCGCCTGCCAGGCCTGGCCCAGCGGCGAGAGATTGCCGAAGGATACCAGCAGGTAGAACCCGACAACGGTCGGCGGCAGCACCAGCGGCAGCGCGACCGCGGCCTCGATGAAGCCGCGCCCGGCGAAGCGCCGATAGGCCAGGATGCGCCCGAGCCAGATGGCGAATGGCACCAGCAGCACCAGTGTCCAGAGCGCCAGGACGACCGAGAGGCGGAAGGCGGTCCAGTCCATGCTGCGCGCTCACTCGCCCGGCAGCACGAAGCCGTAGCGGCGCATGATCTCGCGCGCGGCCGGCCGCTGCATGAAGTCGTAGAATGCCGTGGCGACCGGCCCGGCGCGGCGCGTCAGCACCATGCGCTGGCGCAGCGGTTCATGCAGCGTCTCCGGCAGCAGGGTGTAGGCGCCGCGGCCCTGCATGGCCGGGGCGAGGACCAGCGAATAGGCCACGATGCCACCCTGGCTGCCGCCGGCGAGGGCGAATTGCGCCGCCTGGGAGACGTTCTCGCCCAGCACCAGGCGTGGGCTGATGCCGTCCCACAGCCCGGCCGACCGCAGCGCCTGCTGGGCGGCACGGCCATAGGGCGCGTGCTCGGGGTTGGCGATGGCAAAGCGCGTGACGCGGCCGGCCGCCAGCGCCGCGCGGATCGCGTCCATCCCGCCCGTGGTTCCGATCGGCGACCCCGGCGGGGTCAGCAACACGATGCGGCCGATGGCGTAGGGCTCGCCGCGGTCCCGGGTGTGGCCACCCTCGGCGAGGCGGAACACGAAGCCTTCATCGGCCGACAGGAACATCTCGACCGGGCTGCCCTGTTCGATCTGGCGGGTGATGTTGCCGGACGAACCGAGCGCAAGCCGGACCTCCTGGGCGGTATCGGCGCGGAAGCGCGCGGCGATCTCGGCCAGGGCGAATTGCAGGTCGGAGGCGCCGGCGACCAGCGGCGCCTGGGCCCGCGCCGCCCCGTGCAGGGCGAGCAGGCCAACGAGCGCGGCAAGGACGAGGCGACGCATCCAGATTGTTCCCCAGGCGTTGTGTCCAAGCGAACATAACGACGCGCCCGCCACCCGGCAATTTTCGCCGGGCTGTTCATTGTTAATTCAACTCTCGCGCGCTTTCCTGCATTGATCGGATCGCAGGACGCGATGGCCACCTACTCCTTCACCGATGTCGCTGGCACCAGCCTGGCCTTCGTGCCGGCGCAGGATCTGCTCGTCCTGCCCTTCGGCATCCCGGCTGCCGCGCTGCGATTCACCGCCGCGGGCAGCGACCTGCTGGTCACCGTCGGGTCGGATACCGTGCGCCTGCTCGGCATCGGGCTAGGCGGGTCGGGGCTCAATGCCGTGAACCTGGTGTTCCAGGATGGCAGCCTGCTGATCCTCGATGGCCCCGCCAGCAACGTGCGGACCGGTGGGGATGGCGCGGACTGGATCGGCGCCGATCGCGGCGGGGACGACCGCATCACCGCCGGCGCGGGTGACGACTACATCCGCGCCGAGGCGGGGCTCAACGCCCTCGACACGATCGATGGCGGGGAAGGCACGGCGGATGTGCTGGTGCTGTCCGGCACCCTCACGGTGGCGCTCGGCCCACTCACCGTCACGGGCATCGAGCGCTTCGAGATCGGCGCCGGGACCGTCTCGATCACCCTCGACGCGGCCACTGTCGCGACCGCCACCCCGGCGGCCGGGGCCGTCTTCACCATCGACGGGTCGGCGCAGGGCATCGGGCTGGCCCTGACGGTGGATGGCCGTGGCGTGTCGGCGTCGGGGATGGCGCTGCTGGGTGGCGGCGGGGATGATTCGCTGGCCGGCGGGTTGGCCGGCGACAGCCTGGCGGGCGGCGCCGGCGACGACACCATCGACGGCTTCTGGGGCGACGACACCATCTCGGCCGGGGCCGGCGCGGACCTGCTGACCGGCGGGCTGGGTGACGACCTGTTCCTGTTCGACGTGGCGGGCCTGCCCAACAGCCCGCCTGCCACCCCCGACCTGATCACCGATTTCGAGGGCGCCGGCGCGACGAGCGGCGACCGGATCGGCCTGCCCGGCGTCGTTTCCATCGGCCTCGGCCTCACCTTCCATGTCGGCGGCGCCGATTTCGTCTTCGAGGGCTACGCGGAATCGGGCGTGCAACTGCCGGCCGCGCGGATCGGCGATGGCTTCGCCGACGTCATGTGGCGCCTGGTCGAGGGCGAGGCCTGGCGCTTCGAGGTATGGGCCGACCTCAACGACGACGGCCGCTTCAGCCCCGACGACCTGTTCCTGCGCATCGCCGTGCCGGCGGGCGATGCCGCCACCACGCTGGTGCCGGGCGATTTCCTGGCGGCCTTCGCCGGCCTGGTCGGCAGCCCGGGCAACGACGCCTTCACGGGGCTCGGCGCCACCGACGACCAGTTCTGGGGGGAGGGCGGCAACGACGTGCTCTCGGGCGGCGACGGCGTCGATGTGCTCGAAGGCGGGCTCGGCAACGACACGCTGTATGGCGGGGACCTCGCCGACGAACTGCGCGGCGGCCCTGGCTCCGACTGGCTCGAGGGCGGCGAGGGCTGGGACACGCTCTATGCCTTCGACAACCTCACGCCCGAGACCGAGGCCCCCGAGGACCGCAACCACCTGGCCGGCGGCGCCGGGCGGGACATGCTGTTCGGCGGCGCCGGCCTCGACACCCTGCTGGGCGAGGATGGCGACGACCTGCTCTGGGCTGGCGAGGGCGCCGACAGCCTCGCCGGCGGCGAGGGCATCGACCTCGTGTACGGGCTCGAGGGCGATGACGTCCTCGATGGCGGTGCCGGCGACGACACGCTGCTGGGTGGCATCGGGGCCGATACCCTCACCGGCGGCGCCGGGGCCGACCTGTTCATCATCGACCTGTCGACCGGCGGCCAGGCCGACGCGACCGGCGATGGGCCCGACTGGATCACCGACTTCGACGCGACGCAGGGCGACGTGCTGTCCCTCGCGCTGGTCGGCGGGCTGGTCGGCGGCGCCTTCGGCCCGGGGCCGCTCGGCTGGCGCGGCACGCTGGCGCCGCGCGAATTGTCGCTCGGTGTCGGCCTCGGCAGCCCGCTGCCGGGCAGCGACCTGGGGCCTGGCACCTACCAGTCCTGGTTCCTGCCGGCGGTGTCCGGCGGCCTGGCGGCGGGCGGCTGGTTCATCGTCGACCTCGACCAGGATCTGGTGATCGGCGCGGACGACGCGGTCATCCGCATCGGCAGCCTGGCCGCGCCCGGTGGGCTGGCCCCCGAGCACTTCGCCGAGGGCACCTTCCGCGTGCGGGTCGGCACCGCCGGCAACGACGTGCTGCTGGCCGCCGCCAGCGGGCAGGAGGTGTTCGGCCTGGCCGGCAACGACCGCCTGACCGGGCGCAACGGCGCCGACCGGCTGGTCGGCGGGGAGGGCGACGACACCCTGCTGGGCGCCGGCGGGGTCGACCAGCTATGGGGCGGGGCGGGCAATGACAGCCTCGATGGCGGCGCCGGCGACGACGAGGTGTTCGTCGAGGGCCCGGGCATCGAGGATCAGGACGGCATCTTCGCCCGCAACACCCTGGCCGGTGGCGACGGCAACGACAGCCTGTGGGGTGCCGATGGGCGGGATTCCCTCGATGGCGGGCTGGGCGCGGATCGGCTCCATGGCGGCGTCGGCCTCGATACGCTGTTCGGCGGGGAGGGCGACGACACCCTCGTGGCCGGCGATGGCGCCGACCTCGTGGTGGGGGGCGCCGGTGCCGATTCGATCGATGCCGGCGCCGGCGACGACACGGTGGACTACGACCCCGCGGATACGCGCGTCGATGGCGGGGACGACAACGACCTGCTGGTGCTGGCGGCCGCCGCGACCGTCACGCTCGAGAGCGCCATCGACCAGGTGGCCGGTGGCGGCATCACCCTCGGCTTCGAGGGGGTGGACGCCTCCGCGGTGGCCGGCGCGATCACCCTGGCGGGGTCGACCGCGCGCAACCGGCTGATCGGCGGTGCGGGCGACGACCGGATCGAGGGGCGCGACGCCAACGACACGCTCGATGGCGGCGGTGGCGCCGACACCATCGATGGCGGCGCCGCGGATGATGTGGTGCAGGGCGGCGCGGGCGGCGACCTGCTGGATGGCGGCGAAGGCTTCGACATCGCCTCCTATGCCGATGCGGGCGCGGGAGTGATCGTCGGGCTGGTCGCCGGCGGCGAGGGCGACACGCTCGCGGGCTTCGAGGGGCTGCGCGGTTCGGGCTTCGCCGACCGCCTCACCGGCGCGGGCGACGCCAACCGGATCGAAGGCCTGGCCGGCGACGACACGCTGGATGGGCTGGGCGGCAACGACACGCTGCTGGGCGCGGCCGGCCGCGACAGCCTGGCCGGCGGCGCGGCGGCCGACAGCCTGTTGGGCGGCATCGACGCCGACACGCTGGTCGGGGGCGAGGGCAACGACGTGCTGGATGGCGGCGAGGGCGCCGACCGGATGCTGGGGGGCTTCGGCAACGACCTGTATTGGGTCGACAGCCGCAGCGACGTGGTGCTCGACTTCCTCAACAGCGGCGAGGACACCGTCGTCGCCGGCAGCAATATTTACCTGTCGCCCAACATCGAATGGCTCATCCTGGCGCCGGGCGCGGGCGGGATCTTCGGCATCGGCAACATCGGCAACGATCGCATCCGCGGCAACGAGGCGCTGAACCTGATCATCGCGCTGGGCGGCGACGACACGGTCTGGGGCGGCGATGGCGGCGACCGCATCCAGGGCCGCGAGGGCGCCGACAGCCTGATGGGCGAGACCGGGTCCGACTTCATCTTTGGCGGCAGCGGCGACGACGTGATCGATGGCGGCACGTCGCGCGACAACCTCCAGGGCCAGGACGGCAACGACACCATCCGCGGCGGCACCGACAGCATCACCGACGTGCTCTATGGCCAGGCCGGCAACGACTGGCTCGATGGCGGGCCCGGCCACGACCTGATGTATGGCGGGCTGGGCAACGACACCTTCATCGCGAGCCAGCAGGTGGACAGCATCTTCGAGGCGGCCGGCCAGGGCATCGACCTGGTGGTCGCGCGCGGCGCGGGGTCCTTCACCCTTCCGGCGAATGTCGAGCAGTTGCTGCTGGACGGTGCCACGCGCGGGATCGGCAATGCCCTGTCCAACCGCATCACCGGGTCCGCTGCCGCGGACACGCTGTTCGGGCGGGAGGGCAACGACACGATCATCGGCGGCGCGGGCAACGACGCGCTGTTCGGGGAAGCCGGGCGCGACGCCTTCCTGTTCGCCCCGGGATCGGGGGTGGACGCCATCCGCGACTACGTGCCGGGCTTCGACCGGCTGCTGCTGCAGGGCTACGGCTTCGCCAGCGCCGCCGCCGTGCTGGCGGTGACGCGGCAGGGCGGCAGCGGGGCCATCATCGACCTCGCCCCCGGCGATTCCGTGCTGCTGGCCGGCGTGCCGAAGTCGGCGCTGGGGTCGGCGGATTTCGTCTTCCTCGCGTGACTCTTCCTCGCGTGACCCTGCGCCCCCACATGGCGAAGTCTCGGTGTAGGCGAAGGAGGATGCGATGAGCGCACAGGCGGGACATGATGCCGCGACCCTCGGCGGCGGCTGCTTCTGGTGCCTGGAGGCGGTGTTCAAGGACTTGCGGGGCGTGGCGTCGGTGATGTCGGGCTATGCCGGCGGGCATGTCGACAACCCATCCTACGAGGCCGTCTGCGGCAAGCAGACCGGCCACGCGGAGGTGGTGCGCGTATTCTTCGACCCCGCCGAGCTGTCCTACGCGGACCTGCTGCGGGTGTTCTTCACCATCCATGACCCCACCACCAAGGACCGCCAGGGGGCGGATGTCGGCCCGCAATACCGGTCCGTCATCTTCACCCATTCCGAGGCGCAGGCCGCCACCGCACGCGAGGTGGTCGCGGAGGTCGAGCAGGCCGGCCTGTATGATGGGAAGGTCGTGACCGAACTGCTGCCCGAGGCGCGCTTCTGGCCGGCCGAGCCCGAACACCACGACTATTTCGCGCGCAACCCGTGGTCGGGCTATTGCCGGGCGGTGGTGGCGCCGAAGGTGGTCAAGTTCCGCAAGGTCTTCGCCGACCGGGTGAAGCGGCCGGCGGCGTGAGGCACGCCACGAGGCGCGTCTGCGCGTCTGGACCGCGGCCTTCCGCGACCGCAGGCTCCGCTGGGCGCGGTGGCGTTCAGGCGGGGCGCTGGTCCGGCTCGGCGCGCCCATGATGGGGTGATGTCTGCGCGATCGTGGCCAGGAGGCCGTCCGCGCCGTGCTGCCCCGGCTGGCGTTCTCCGACCAGCGCCGCGATCTCGGATTCGTCGAGCAGCTGCGCCCAGGCCAGCAGCGTCGTGTAGCGTGCGATCTTGTAGTGCTCGACAGCCTCGCCGTCGGCGATCGGGCCGGTATCGAGAGCGGTGCCCGGTGCTGGCGCTTGGTCGAGCAGCGCCTCGCTTTCCTCGATGAGGCGCAGGGTCGTCCCGCAGGGCTGGCCTGCCGCGCGCTTGCCGAAGATCTCGAACACCTTCTGCAGGCGCTCGACCTGCCGCAGGGCCTGTTCGCGATGTTCGGAGAAGGCGTGCTTCAGGCCGCCGGCCCGCGCGGCCAGCGCCGTCGTCGGCAGCGCCCTTACAAGTTGTCGCTCGGCGAAATAGATATCCTTGAGCGTCAACAGGAACAGGTCTCGGATAACCATGATGCCGGACGCCCCGTGATTTGCAGGTCCAATCACCAGGCACAACGGCGCGCCGAAGGTTAAGTTGCAGCCGCGACCCACGCCAGTTCAGTGCCTGTAATGTCGTGCACGGGGAATTGCGTTTTTGTATTGCACAGCAGCAATTCTCACCAGCGGGCGGTGCCAGTCCGGCGGGCGTCGCGTTTGACGTGCCGCCATGCGAAGCGCCACGTGTACTGGCATTGGCTTGTTGCAACCACCGGATGCGCCGGCGCGGTCGTCGCGACGAAACCGTGTCACCAGACCAGGCCGGAATTTGCTATGCAGGGCTGGATGTGAGCCTCGCGCCAGAACCGTCGTCCGCCGCCGGTTCGAACGCGGGGAATGGAGCGCGCCCTGCGCCACAGGCAGCGCGAAGGACAGGACACCGAACGATGCTCTTCAAGCGTGACAAGACCCCAGCCGAGACCTTTCCCGTCGCGCGCAGCGAGAATGCGTGGCGCGAGGCCCTCAGCCCCGAAGCCTTCCGCGTGCTGCGCCAGCACGGCACCGAACGGCCCGGCACCTCCCCGCTGAATGCCGAGAAGCGCCCGGGCACCTTCAGCTGCGCCGGCTGCGGCACCCCGCTGTTCGAAGCCGGCACCAAGTTCGAAAGCGGCACCGGCTGGCCGTCCTTCTTCGCGCCCATCGAAGGCGCGGTGTGCGAGACAGCCGACCGGTCCTTCTTCATGACCCGTACCGAGGTGCATTGCGCGCAATGCGGCGGCCATCTCGGCCATGTCTTCCCCGACGGGCCGCAGCCGACCGGCCTGCGCTACTGCATGAATGGCGTGTCACTCGCCTTCCACCCCGCGGACAACTGATCCGGACCGGCCGGCGCCCCGCCGCTGCGGGGTCGACTCCGCGCTTGCTTCGCGCGCAAGCACGGCGCAATTTCCGGCGCGACGGCGCCCCCTCCGTCGCCCAGAGCCCGTATCATCGCCATGCGTCGTCGCGCCCTCCTGCTGACCGCCCCCCTGCTGCTGCTGGCACGCCCGGCCGCGGCCGACCTCGTCTATGTGCTGAATTCCGGGGATTCGAGCATTTCGATCCTGGATGCCTTCACCCGCCAGGAACTGCGCCGCATCCCGGCCCTGCGGGAGGTGCACCACCTGGTGCTCTCGCCGGATGGGCGGGACCTGCTGATCGCGGATTCCGGCGGCAACGAGATCTTTTTCGTCGACCCCGCCACCGGCGACATCCGCCGGCGCGAACGGGTCTCGAACCCGTATCACCTGGATTTCTCGCCCGATGGGCGCTTCTTGGTGATCTGCTCGCTGCGGCGCAACCAGGTCGATGTGTACGACGCACGGTCGATGGCGCTGCTGGCCCGTCTGCGCATGCCCGAGAAGCCCTCCCACATGGCGTTCCAGCCCGACGGGAAGGTGGTGTTCGTCACGCTGCAGGGCAGCGGCACCGTGGCGGCCATCAGCCTCGAGACCTTCCAGGCCCTGTGGGAAGCGCCGGTCGGGCGCGAACCGGCCGGCATCGTGTGGCATCGCGGCAAGCTCATTGTCGGCATCATGGGCTCCGACCATTTTGCCGTGCTGAACCCCGGGAGCCGCGAGATCGAACGGCAGATCGTGATCGGGCGCGGTGCGCACACCATCTTCGCGCAGCCCGATGGCCGCGCCCTGTGGGCGACCAGCCGCGTCCAGAGCCGCCTGGCGGAGATCGACCCGTCCACGCTGGATGTGCGCCGCATCATCGAATTGCCCGGCGGGCCGGATTGCATCGCCTTCGATCCCGATGGCCGGCTCTGGGTGACGCTCCGCTGGTCCGGGCGGATCGCGCGGGTCGATACCCGTACCGGCGAATTCGAGACCATCCGCGTCGGCCGCAGCCCGCACGGCATCTTCATTCATCCCCGCCGCACCGAGACCGAGGGCGTGGCGCAGACCGTGTCCGCCCGCCCCGCCACGCATGCGCGCTGAGGCGCGCCGCCGCATCCTCGGCGCCATCGTCGCCATGCTGGCGGCGCTCGGCCCGGCCGCCGCGCAACCGCCACCCGCCTGCCGCGCCGGCACGGTGTACCTGACCATCGACACCGGATGGGGGCGCGAGGCGGATCGCATCGCCGAGATCCTCAAGCGCCGGGGCGTGCGCGCCACGCTGTTCGTCGCCAACGAACCCACCCATACGGGGGAACGCAGCCTGGCCCCGGCCTGGGCCGCCTTCTGGCGCGCCCGCGCCGCCGAGGGCCATGTCTTCGCCAGCCACACCGACCGCCACTGGTATTTCCGCGGCGATGCCGGCCCCGGCCGCACCCGCTACGTCTCCCGCACGCGGGAGGGCGAGGAGGTGCTGGACCAGGCGGCCATGTGCCGCGAATTGGCGCGGCCGATCGAGCGCCTGCGCGAGGCCGTCCCCGATGCCGTGGTGCTGCCGCTGTGGCGCGCGCCCGGCGGCATCACCACGCCCGGCGCGGTGTCCATGGCCGCCACCTGCGGCCTGCGCCACCAGGGCTGGACCGCGAACGGCTTCCTCGGCGACGAATTGCCCAGCGAGGCGCACCCCAACGCCGCCCTGGCGCGCCGCGCCATCGCCAATACCCGCGACGGCGAGGTGCTGGTGATGCATTGGGGCATCCGCTCCCGTCGCGACCCCTATGCCAATGTGCTGGACGAGGTGATCGTCGGCCTGCAGGCGCGCGGCTTCTGTTTCGCCACCTTGCCCGCCGAAGGGCGTCGGTAGAGTCTCCGCGGCCATGATCGAGTCCTTCAACCGCGCCCTGGACGATGTCACGGGCTGGATCTTCGAAGCCGCGCTGCAGCCCCTGATGTACGAATGGGGGCTGATGGATTGGGCCGACGACGCGCTGGAATGGCTGGAATTCGGCCTGTTCGGCGTGTTCTCCATCCTGGTGGTCTACCTGGTCTGCCGCCCGCTCGAGGCCTGGCGGCCGGTCGAGCCCGTCACCGACCGCGGCGCCATCCGCACCGACATCGTCTACACGCTGCTGACGCGCCTGGGGCTGCTGCCGATGGTGGCCTTCGTGCTGCTGGCCTCGCTGCAGGCCTGGTGGGAGGGCTCGGTCGCCGACAGCGGCTTCGTGCCGCCCACCATCGAGACGGCCTTCCCGCAACTGCGCGAGATGCCGCTGCTGGCGTTCGCGATCTACGTGGTGATCCTGGATTTCGGCGAGTATTGGCGGCACCGCTTCCAGCACAGCTTTCGCTGGTGGTGGGCGTTGCATTCCATCCATCACGCGCAGCGCCAGATGACCTTCTGGACCGACGACCGCAACCACATCCTCGATGAGGTGATCGCCGCGCTGTGGTTCGGCGCCATCGCGCTGCTGATCGGCGTCCCGCCTGGCCAGTTCCCGCTGCTGGTGCTGGTGATGCGCCTGGGTGAGAGCCTGTCCCACGCCAATGTGCGCCTGTCCTTCGGGCGGGTGGGCGAACGGCTGCTGGTCTCGCCGCGCTTCCACCGGCTGCATCACGGCGTGCTGTCCACCGCCGACCACGGCAAGAACTACGCGGTGTTGCTGCCGGTCTGGGACTGGATGTTCGGCACGGCGGATTTCAAGCGCGATGTCTTCCCGCAGACCGGCGACCCCGAGGCGCCGGAGGCGCTGGCCACCGGTGGCTGGCTGCGCCAGCAATGGGTCGGGCTGAAACGCATGGCCGGCGCCATCCTCGGGCAGCGCGCGGCCTAGCCCGGTTCTTCGCAATGGCCCGCGGCAACCGGACCAGGCGTCGGTTTTCACAAGCATCGTGTCGCCCTGGCCGGGCACGGTCCTGACCTGGCGGCAGGGGATGCGGGTCGCTGTGCATGTCCTGGCGCAGGCGGCGGTCATCCGCGTGCGCTGCGCCCGGATCGCAACCCGGCGTCGCGCCTGTCCTGGGTGGTGGTGATGCTGGTCCTGATGGCGGATGCCGCGACGACCGCCGCGATCCGGGTGCGCCAGCAGAAGTTCCTCGCGCACAGCCGCCACGTGACCGCGGAGGAGGTCGCCGCCTGGCCCTGGACGCGGCGTCTGTGGAACAACGCTGTCGCCGTGCCGGGGCCGGTGCTGTCGGCGGCGGGTTGCCGTGCACCGGCGCGCCGCGCCACACTCCGCAAAGGCCCGGGAGACAGTGCCCATGATCCGACCGACCCGACGCGCGGCGCTGATCGGCGCCTTGGCGGCAGTGCCGCTGCCGGCGCTGGCGCAGGCGCGCTTCCCCGACCGCTCGATCCGCCTCATCGTGCCCTGGACCGCCGGCGGGCCGGCCGACCTGGGGTTCCGCATCATGGCCGAGGTGGCCTCGCGCCGCTTCGGCCAGCCGGTGGTGGTCGAGAACCGCGCCGGGGCCTCCGGCACGCTCGGCGCGCTGGCGCTGCAGGAATCCCGCCCGGACGGCCACACGGTCTCGCAGATGCATGTCGGCGTGGTGCGGCAGATGCTGCTCAACCCGCGCCCGCCCTACGACCCGATCAACGACCTGACCTACATCCTGCAGATCACCGGCTTCGTCATGGGCCTGGTGGTGCGCGCCGATGCACCGTGGCGCAACCTCGAGGAATTGCTGGCGCATGCGCGGGCCAATCCGGGGCGGATGAATTTCGGCTCGCTCGGCATCGGCTCGACGCAGCACCTGGTGGTCGAGCGCATCGGGCTCGCACAGGGCCTCAGCTGGACGCATGTGCCCTATCGCGGCACGGCCGACACGCTGCGTGCACTGATGGGCGGCGAGATCGACTTCGCGTCGGAAGCCTCGGGCTGGACGCCGCTGGTCGAGGCCGGCAACCTCCGCCTCCTCGCGACCTATGGCACGCAGCGCGCGCGGCGCTTCCCACAGGTCCCGACGCTGCGCGAACAGGGCCTGGACATCGTCGTGGACAGCCCGGGCGGGCTGATCGGCCCACGCGGCATGGACGCCGCGGTGGTCGCCACCCTGGCCGACGCCTTCCGCGCCGCGGCGCAGGACCCGGCGCATATCGCCTTCCTGGAACGCATGGACCAGCCGCTGATGCTGTTGGATGGCGCCGCCTATCGCGAACAGATGCGCCGCACCATGGAGGAGGAGCGCGCGCTGCTCCGCCGGCTCAACCTGCTGCCGGCTTAGGCGGCGTCGGCGCACGCTGTTCACTTCGGACACGACCTTGGGAGAAGCACAGATGACCGAGACCATCCCCGTCCTCGACCTTGCTTCGCTGCGCGCGGGCGCGCCCGGCGCGCTGGACGCCCTCGGCGTCGAACTGCGCCACGCCTTCACCGAGGTCGGCTTCTATTTCGTGCGCAACCACGGCATCGACCAGGCGCTGCTGGACGCCACCTTCAACGCCGCCGAGCGCTTCCACGCCCAGCCGCTGGACGCCAAGCTCGCGCTGCGCATCAACGAGCACAATATCGGCTACATGCCCATGCGTGGCGCCACCACCCGCGTGAACGCCGTGGGCGATGTGGCGCTGCCCAACGCGAACGAGGCGGTGTTCTTCAAGCGCGATCTGCCGCCCGACCACCCGGACGTGCGGGCCGGGCTGCGCTTCCGCGGCGTGAACCAGTGGCCCGCCGACCTGCCCGGTTTCCGCGACCAGGTGCGGGCCGCCTGCGACGCCTTCGAAGGGCTCGCGCTGTCGCTGCTGCCGGTCTATGCGCGCGCCCTCGGCCTCGCGCCCGGCTTCTTCGCGCCCTTCTTCACCGACCCGATGTACACGCTGCGCATGTCGCACTACCCACAGCAGGAACCGACGGCGCCGGCGAACGAATTCGGCATCGCGCCACACCTCGACACCTCCTTCATGACCATCCTGGCGCAGAACCGCATTCCCGGCCTGTCGCTGCGCCTGACCACCGGCGAATGGGTCGACGCGCCCGCACCCGAGGGCGCGCTGCTCATCAATGGCGGCATGATGCTGCGGCGCTGGACCGACAACCGCTTCCTCGCCACGCCGCACCGCGTGATCAACCGGTCCGGGCGCGAACGCTATGCCATCCCGTTCTTCTTCGACGCGAACTACAGTGCGGTGATGGCACCGGTCACCGCGGATGGCAGCCCCGCGCGGATGCCGGCCATCACCTATCCGGAGTTCATGACCGGCTACCAGCGCGCGAATTTCCACCACGCGGCGGCGGGCGAGGAGAAGGTGGAATTGCAGGGCGCGTAGCGCCGCCGCCGACCCCCGCCATCGTCGCGCCGCGGAGGAAACCCGCACCATCCAGCACGGCATGGAAGTCCGGCCTGCGCGTAACCAACCGCCGCTTCGCAGCGAATACCGGCTGGATCGCCGTCCATCCAGGAGCACGCCGCATGTCCGCTACACTCACCCTCGCCCGTCGCGCCACGCTGTTCATCGCCTTGGCCGCCATTCCGGCCGCCGCCCCGGCCATGGCGCAGGAAGCCGGCCTGGTCACCCGCCCCAGCGCGCACCCGGTGCGCACCACCATCGACCGCTTCGCGGCGGCCGTGCGGGAAGCGAACTGGGTGGTCTTTGCCGAGGTCGACCACGCCGCCGCGGCGCAGGCCGCGGGGCTCAGCCTGCGCCCGCGCACCGTCGTGCTGTTCGGCAACCCGCGCGGCGGCACGCCCGCCATGGCGGCCAACCCGACGCTCGCGATCGACCTGCCGATGCGCGTTCTGGTCTGGCAGGATGATGCCGGCGCCACGCAGGTCACGCGCAGCACCGGCGATGACACCGCCACGCGGGTCTTCGCCCGGCACGGCATTCAATTGCCCGCAGAGGCACGCCGCATGACCGAAGCGGCGCTGGAAGGCTTCGTGCGCCGGGCGACCGAATAGCCCCGGGCGCGTGCCCGCGGACCTGTCGCCCGAACCTGGTGCCGGCGCGCGCGCGCCGGCCGCACTGCCGACCGCGCGCGCGCACCCCGTCGGGCTGCTGCTGGCGGCGATCGGCACCGCTGGCGTGGTCGCCGCGATCGCCCCGCTGCCCGACCCCGCGCTGCTGCCGCTGCTGGTGGTGACCATGGCGCTGGGCGCTGCGTTCGTGCTGCTGGAGTTCGGTTTCTCCGGCGGCTTCCGGACCTTCCTGGCGGATCGCGACGGCCGCGCGCTCGGCGCCGCCTTCATCGTGCCTGCCGTGGCGGCGCTGGTCGTATTGCCGGTCGGCGTGCTGGCCGAGGGCTATGGCCGATACGTCGCACCGGTCGGGCCGTCACTGCTGCTCGGCGCGGCCTTGTTCGGCGTGGGCATGATGCTGGCCAATGGCTGCGGGTCCGGCACGCTGGCGGCGGCGGGGCAGGGGTCGCGGCGCATGTGGGTGGCGCTGCCGTTCTTCTGCCTGGGCGGGGTACTGGGGTCCCTGGTGCTGCCATCGGCCATGCGCCTGCCGGGGATCGAGGTGGATCTCGCCGCGCTGCTCGGCCCCTGGGGCGGGCTGCTGGCGACCGAGGCGCTGCTGCTGGCCTGCGCCGCCGCCACGCTGCGCGGCGCCCGCCCACCGGCGGCCCGGCTGCGCGCCGGCGCCGTGATCGGCGCGCTGGCGGCGATGGTGTTCCTGGTCTCGGGCCTGCCCTGGGGCATCACCATGGGCCTCACGCTGTGGGGCGCGCAGGCCATCACGGCTGTCGCGCCGGTGCTGTCCGGCACCGAATTCTGGTCGGACCCCGGCATGGCGGCGATGCTCGATGGACCGCTGCTGGCGATGCACGGGTCGCTTGGCGATGTGGGCATCCTGCTGGGCGCGCTGGGTGCCGCGGCGGCGACCGGGCGGCTGCGCCATGGCGTGCCGATCGGCCTGCGCGGCGCGGCGGGCGCGGCGCTCGGCGGCCTGCTGATGGGCGTGGGCGCGCGGCTGTCCTTCGGCTGCAATGTCGGCGCCTTCCTGGGGGGTGCGTCCTCGGGCAGCCTGCATGGCTTCGTGTGGATCGCGGCGGTGCTGCCGGGGTGCTGGCTGGGCCTCAGGCTGCTGCCGGTGTTCGCGCCGCGGGGCGCGCGTCAGCCGCCGGCATCGTTCAGCGTCCAGTCGTAGTCACGCCCGGCGACGGTCGTGGCCGCCGCAAGCCGCGCGGCCAGCGGTGGCGCGGCGTGGCGGCGCAGATGCGCGACCACGCCCGCATCGTCGCCGCCGACACTCTCGCGGAACCAGTGATGGATCGACGAAACCCGCAGCCGTCCATGCGGCAGCGCGCCTGGGCGGCCCGCGCCACGCCGTCGGCCGGCGGCGACACATCGCGGCCGAGCCACACCAGTCAGGGACGTCTCGCCCGACGCAGCCTGGGGCAGCAGCGCCGGCAGGCGAGCAGGGGCAGGATGCGGCGGGTCGCGTGGGTCACCGATGGATCCGGGCGGGCATGGCGGGTGTCGGCGGTGTCGCCGCGGGTACGGTCCCGCGGACGGGTTCTCATTCTGGAGCGATCGGTCCAGTATTGCGCCGCGCCCCAGCCGGCGCCACCGGGAGAGCCACCATGTTCCTTCGCACCGCCAGCGCCCTGCTGCTGGCCGCCGCCACGCTGGCCGCCATGCCGGCGCAGGCCCAGCCGATCCCGCCCGAGCGCATCCTCCGCATGGTCCCCAACGCCGACCTGCAGACGCTCGACCCGATCAACACCACCGCCGGCGTCGTGCAATCCCACGCGCACATGATCTACGACCAGTTGTTCGGGCGCGACGCGAACCAGCGCCCGCAGCCGCAGATGGTCGGCGCGCATTCGGTCAGCGCGGACGCCCTGACCTGGACCTTCACCCTGCGCGACGGGTTGCTGTTCCACGACGGTGCACCGGTGACGGCGACCGATGTGGTGGCGTCGCTGCGCCGCTGGGGCGCGCGCGACCCGCATGGACGACAGATCCTGGCGATCACCGAGGCGCTCACGGCCGAACCGGACGGCAGGACCATCACCTGGCGCCTGCGCCGTCCCTACGGGCTGATGCTGGATGCGCTGTCGAAGCCGGCCGGCAACATGCCCGCCATCATGCCCGCGCGCATCGCCGCGACCGACCCCTTCACCGCCATCACCGACACGGTGGGCTCCGGCCCCTTCATCTTCGTGCGCGAGGAATGGATCGCGGGTTCGCGCGTGGTCTATCGGCGCAACGCCGCGTATGTGCCGCGGACCGAACCGGCATCGGGCACCGCCGGCGGCAAGGTCGCGCATGTCGATCGTGTCGAATGGCTGAACATCGCGAACGCGCAGACCGCGGTGCTGGCGCTGATCCAGGGCGAGATCGACTACATCGAGAGCCCCGGCGTGGATTTCCTGCCGATGCTGCAGCGCCGCGGCATGCGCATCATCCGCACCAATACGCTGGGCGCGCCGGGCATGATCCGCCCCAACCACATCCACCCGCCCTTCAACGACGTGCGTGCCCGCCAGGCGCTGATGCTACTGGTGAACCAGGAGGAAATCCTCCAGGCGATGTTCCCCGACCCGGCGCTGTACCAGGTCTGCCACGCGTTCTTCGTGTGCGGGTCGCCGCAGGAATCCGACGCCGGCGTGCCGGCCGGCCTCGGCAGCCCCGCCGCCCGCGAACGCGCCCGTGCCCTGCTGCGCGAGAGCGGCTACGACGGCACGCCCATCGTCATCATGGACCCGACCGACAATCCCTTCGTGCATGCCGCCACGCTGGTGCTGGCGCAGCAGATGCAGTCGGTCGGCTTCCGCACGGATGTGCAGGCGATGGACTTCGCCTCCATGGCCGGCCGGCGCGCCAACCGTCGCCCTCCCTCTGAAGGCGGCTGGCATATCGGGCTGACCTTCTGGAACGGGCTCGGCGCCTCCGATCCCGTGGGCAACGTGCCGATGCAGGGGTCCTGCGAGCGCGCCTGGCCGGGCTGGCCCTGCGACGCCGAGCACCAGGCGCTGATCGACGCCTTCCCCTATGCCGCGAACGACGCGGAGCGGCAGCGCATCCTGACCGCGCTGCATGAAAGCGCGTATCGGCTGGTGCCCTACGTTCCCTATGGTCAGTGGTATCTGCCATCGGCGATCACGCCGCGCATTTCGGACGTGCTGGCGATGCCGGGGATCATCATTGCCTGGAACATCCGCAAGGCGGCACGGTAGGGCGAGGGGCCTTGCCCCTCGCGCTCCCCACCAAGGGGCAACCGCCCCTTGGATCCGGGGGGACGTAACGGCGGGCACCAGGCGGGCGAAACCAGGGCAGACGCTGGAGACGCACATGAACAACGCCGCCTCGCGCCGCGCCCTGCTGTTGGGCGCCACCGCCGCGCTCGCCGCCTGCGCGCGCGAACCCATGGCTGACCTGGCACTGCTCTACAACGCGGCAGCACAGAACCACGGCCTCGACCGCAACCCGATCATCGTCATCCCGGGCCTGCTCGGCAGCCGCCTGCGCGACCCCGCATCAGGCCGCATCGTCTGGGGCGCCTTCGACGGCAACGCCGCCAACCCCGCCACCGCCGACGGCGCCCGCCTGGTTGCACTGCCCTTCACCGACATGATGATGACGCCGGGCAGCGCTGTCGCGGCGGATGGCGTGCTGGACCGCGTGCGCATCCGCATCGCCGGCATCCCGATCGCCCTGCAGGCCTATGCCGAGATCATGAGCACGCTCGGCGTCGGCGGCTATCGTGACGAGGCGCTCGGCCTCGGCGGCCACGTCAACTATGGCTCCGACCACTTCACCTGCTTCCAGTTCGCCTATGACTGGCGGCAGGACAATGCGCTGAATGCGCGCCGGCTGATGGCCTTCATGCGCGAGAAGCGCGCCTACGTGCAGGGCGAATACGCGCGCCGCTACGGCGTGCGCGACGCACCGGTGAAGTTCGACATCGTGGCGCATTCCATGGGCGGCATCGTCGCGCGCTACGCCATGATGTATGGCGGCGCCGACCTGCCGGCGGACGGCACGCTGCCGCCGCTCACCTGGGAAGGTGCCGGCATGATCGCGCGGCTGATCCAGGTCGGCACGCCCAACGGCGGGTCGCTCGATGGCTTGCGCGTGCTGGTGGACGGGCGGGATTTCGGGTCGCCGATCGTGCCGCGCTACAGCCCGGCGATCCTCGGCACGATGCCGTCGCTGTACCAGCTGCTGCCGCGCCAGCGCGCGCGGCCGGTGGTGTTGGCGGGCACGGATGCCGCACTCGACATCCACGACCCGGCGGTCTGGCAGCGCATGGGCTGGGGCATCGCCAAGCCGGGCATCGACGCCGACCTGGCGCAGCTGATGCCCGACGTGGGCAGCGCCGAGGAACGCCGGCGCATCGCCATCGCGCTGCAGGCGCGGCTGCTGGCGCGCGCACGCGCCTTCGCCGCCGCCATGGACCGCCCCGCCGCCATCCCGGCGGGCACCGAGCTGATGGTGGTGGCCGGCGATGCCATGCCGACCACCGAACGCTATGCCGCCAACCCCGCCAACGGCGCCATCGTGCAGGCCGCAACCGGGCCCGGCGACGGCCTGGTGCTGCGCGATTCCGCATTGCTCGACGCACGCCAGGGCCAGGACCCGGTGGCGCGCGGGCCGGGGGTGGTAAGTCCGATGGATGTCCGCCGCGCGCTGTTCCTGCCGCGTGAGCATCTGGAAATCACCCGCGACCCGACCTTCCGCAACAACATCCTGTACTGGTTGCTGGAGGAACCGCGCACCGGCGTCAGGCGGGCAGGAACGACAGCGCCAGCCCCGCCGCGGCGCTGATCGCCAGCGTCCGCGCCAGGCCCTGCTTCAGCCCGAACAGCAGCACCGCCGCCAGCAGCGCCAGCGCCAGCGCGCTCGGTTGCAGCGTGCCCCACACCGGCACGTCGATCGCCGCCGGGCCGATCGGCACGCGCTCCACCTGCGCGAACACCACGCGCAGCCCGAACCACAGCGCGAGGTTGGCGATCACGCCGACCACCGCGGCCGTGACCCCGGCCAGCGCGCCCTTCAGCCGCGGCTGGTCGTGCATCCGCTCGACGAAGGGCGCGCCCAGGAAAATCCAGGCGAAGCACGGCGCGAAGGTGACCCACAGCGTCAGCACGCTCGCCGCCACGCCGCCCATCACGCCATCGGCGCGGAAGCCCGCCAGGAAGCCCACGAATTGCAGCACCAGGATCAGCGGCCCGGGCGTGGTCTCCGCGAGGCCGAGCCCGGCCAGCATCTCGGGTGCGGTCAGCCAGCGGTAGTGCTCGACCGCTTCCTGCGCGACATAGGCCAGCACCGCATAGGCGCCGCCGAAGGTCACCACCGCCATCTTCGAGAAGAACCAGGCGATGTCGCCATAGACGCCCGCGCCATACAGCAGCGCCACCGGCCACACCCACAGCGCCACCGCGATCAGCCCGGCGCGGCGCGCCGCCGGCGCCATGCGCGCGATGCGGTCCGGGTCGGCGGCCAGCGCGGCATCGAGCAGCGCCGGCGGCCCGGCCTTCGCCGTGCCGTGGCCCGCGGCGGCGAAGGCCTGCGGCGCGGCATAGCCGATCGCGAGCGCGGCCAGCACCACCACCGGAAATGGCAGGTTGAACACAGCGAGTGCCAGGAACGCCGCCGCCGCCAGCAGCCACGGCGCGGTGCCCTTCAGCGCGCGCCTGGCCACGCGCAGCAGCGCTTCCACCACCAGCACCAGCACCGCGCATTTCAGCCCGAAGAACAGCGCGGCGATGATCGGCACCTCGCCCAGCGTGGCGTAGATGATGGACAGCGCCAGCATGACCGCCGCGCCGGGGATGATGAACAGCAAGCCCGCCACCAGCCCGCCGCGCACCCCATGCATCAGCCAGCCGAGATAGGTCGCGAGCTGCTGCGCCTCCGGCCCCGGCAGCAGCATGCAGAAGTTCAGCGCATGCAGGAACCGCGCGTCGGAGACCCAGTGGCGTTGGTCCACCACCTCGCGATGCATGACCGCGATCTGCGCGGCAGGCCCGCCGAAGGACAGCAGGCCGATGCGCAGCCAGACGCGGATCGCCTCGTTGAAGGTCGGGAAGGCAGGTGGCGTCATGCGGGTTTCCCGGGGGCGGGCCAGTTGTGGGTCTCGTCGGTCGCGTCGCGCGCCCAGCGGTAGAAGGCATCATACAGCGCAAGCCCGGCATCGAGCTGCACCAGGTCGTCGCGATGCATGCGCGACAGGCCGAGCGAGGCGGCGAGCAGCCCGGCGGCCTCCGGCGCCAGGTCCGCCCGCGCGGTGTCCGCACCGCGCACGATCAGCGCGAGCCGGTCGAGTGCGGGCGTATGCAGCGCGAATTCATCCAGCATGACGTCGAAGGTGCAGAATTCGCCGCGATGCGACCAGAACACGCCCTCGATGTCGAAGGGGGTGGCGGCGAAGCGCTCGGCCACGGCGGCGACCTCGGCGGGTGCCACGAACAGGAACACCGCAGACGGATCGACGAAGCGGCGGATCAGCCAGGGGCAGGCGATACGGTCCACCTTCGGCCGCGCGCGGGTGACCCACAGCGTGCGCCCGGCACCATCGCGCACCGGCACATGGGTGGGTGCGACCAGCGGCAGGCCGGCGTCGCGCCAGGCCTCGAAGCCGCCTTCGAGCGATTCCGCCGCCGCCCCGGCGTGACGCAGCCAGGCGGCCGCCCCCTGGCTGAGCTTCAGCCCCTTCTGGCAGACCACCGTCACGTCGCGCCCGGCGAAGCCGCCGGCCCAGTCCGCGACATCGCGGTGGGATCGTCGGAGCGCACCGGGCAGGAAGCGCGGATCGGCCGCCGCATCCTCGGGGGTGCGGACATCGATGATGGTGGGCGCATCGGGAAGCCCGATGCGGCGCACCAGCTGCTGCGTGGTGACGATGGTGGGAGCCGGCATGGGGGCGTCCTCTCCGGAAAGGAGTGCGGGACGCGATGCTTCGGCCGGAGCCTCACGGGGTGATCGCGGACGTCCCCATGGGCGCTATGTGGCGAAGGGCGGCATGGCGTGTCAAGCGCGCGGCGGTTACTCCGCCGCCGCAGCCAGCAGGCTCTCGCCGGGCTTCAGGCGGCTGAAGCGTACCGGCTGCCAGTCCAGCGCGATGCGCCCATCGGCCAGCGTGATGCGCGTGGCAGCCAGGCCGGCTGCGTCGTCGTTCGTCTGCGGGTGGTCCTCGCGCCAATGCGCGCCGCGGGATTCCTCGCGCGCGATCGACGCGGCCACGATGGCGCGGCTGACCAGCAACTGCGACTTGAGGTTCAGCCAGTCATGCCAGGTCAGGTTGAAGGCGCGGTCGCTTCCGTCGACGCCGGTCGCGTCCACCTCCGCCTCCAGCGCGTCAAGGCCCGTGGCGGCCTGCGCCAGGCCCGCGCCATCGCGCAGGATGCCGGCCTTGTCCCACATCAGGTCGAGCAGCGCGTCGCGGATCGGCGAGAGGTTCCGCGCGGGTTTCGCGAAGGGGGCGTGGATCGACGCCACGGCTTCATCCAGCGCGGCGGCGTCCGGTTCCTCGAAGGTGCCCTCGCTCGGAACCCAGCGCCCCATCGTGTCGCCGGCGATGCCGCCGAACACCGTCGAGTTCGCCACGCCATTGCCGCCGAGGCGGTTCGCGCCATGCACGCCGCCGGTATCCTCGCCCGCGGCGAACAGCCCCGGCATGTCGGTCGAACCATCGGCGCGGAACACCAGCCCGCCCATCATGTAGTGCGCGGTCGGCACCACCGGTACGCGCCCGCCGGCCAGGTCGAAGCCGACATCGGCGCAGCGTTCGACCATGCCCTTGAACTCGCGCGCCACGCGATCGGGGCCGAGATGCTTCATCTCGATCCACAGCCCGCCCTCGGCGTTCACGTTCCCGGCGAGGATCTCGCGCTGCATGGACCGGCTGACGATGTCGCGCGTCGCGCGTTCGCCGCGCGAGTCGTACTTGTGCATGAAGCGCTGGCCATCGCCGCCGAGCAGGTAGCCGCCGGCGCCGCGCAGTCCTTCCTCGATGATGGTGCCGGTCATGCGCGTGCCCGTCCCCGCCAGCACGCCGGTCGGGTGGAACTGCACCATCTCCATGTCGCGCAGCGGCAGGCCCGCGCGCAGCGCCATCGCCATGCCGTCGCAGGCCTTGTCGCCGGATGGCGTGTGGTACTTGTACATGGTCGGCCCGCCGCCGGTGCCCAGCAGCACGGCGCGCGCCTGCACCAGCACCAGCCCGCCCGTGCGCATGTCGATCAGCAGAACGCCGGCTATGCGCGACCCGTCGCGCGATGGCAGCAGCGCGACCGCGCGGTGTTCCTCCAGGCGGTTGATTCCGCGCGCCCAGACCTGTTCGGCCAGGCGGTTGACGATCTCGATGCCCGTCAGGTCGCCCTTGTGCACGGTGCGATCGAACGTCTGCCCGGCGAAGGCCTTCTGGTGGATGGTGCCGTCGGCGTTGCGGTCGAAGAAGCAGCCCCAGCGGTTCTCCAGCTCGCGGATGCGCTGTTGCGCGCCGACCACCAGCGTCCAGGCCAGGTCCTGGTCGTTCAGCCACTTGCCGCCGTCGAGCGTGTCCATGAAGTGGCGCTCGGCGGAATCCCCGGCGGCGATCGCGACGTTGTAGCCGCCCTGCACCATGCGCGTGCAGCCGCATTTGCCCAGCAGGCCCTTCACCGCGATGGTGACGTCGAGCCCGGGTGCGGTATCCTTCGCGTGCAGCGCGGCGAGCAGCCCGGCGCCGCCGGCGCCGAGCACCAGGATGTCGGTGCGGCGGCGGGTGATGGCGATGGGTTCACGCATGCGTTTCATGCCTCCGTGGTCCAGCCCGCCGCTGCGCGGTCATCGCGGTCCCCGCGGGCTGGCGGGCACGCCGCAATTGCAGTCCTCGGCGGGGGCCGATTGCAGGCGCGGGGCGGGCACCGGCACGTCCATCTGCCCGGTGCCGTAGCCGCGGCCCAGGACCAGCGTCGCGGCGACCTCGCCCAGCGGCGGCGGCACGACATGGAACAGCAGCAGCAGGAGGAAAACCACGCTCACGCCGCCCCCAGCTTCTCAAGCACCGCCTGGCGTCGCCTGGCGGCCTCCGCGTTCACGGTCGCGTAGAGGCTGCCGCCATGGCTGTCCATCGCCACCAGCAGCGGCCCGAAGCCCTTGATGCGGAACTTGTAAAGGCTCTCGGGATTGAGGTCGTCGAGGTCGACATCCTCCACCGCCTCGATCCACGTCGTCTCCAGCGCCGCCGCGCCGCCGACCACCGCGAGGTACACGCCGCCCAGGTCGCGGAAGGCATCGAGCGAGCCCTCGCGCAGCCCGCCCTTGCCGATGATCCATCAGCGGGCGGGTGAAGCGTTCCATGCGGTCGGAGGTTGTCGTGCCGACGCACACCGCCTCGTAGCCCGAATGGTTGGTGCCCGACCGTTCAACCTTGCGCAGGTTCGGCGCGGTGTGGATCACCGCATGGCCGCGCAGGTCGAACGTCGTGCGGCGACCATGGTCGAACATGTGGATCTGCGTGGCGTCGCGGATGCCGAACAGCAGGTCCTCGAGCGTGACCGTGTCGCCGATGCGCAGGGCGCGGACCTGGTCCTCGGTGATCGGCATGTGCAGCGTGTGGTGGGCCATGGTTCTAGAACCCGATCGCCACGCCCGCGGGCGTGAAGGTCGCGCTGGCGCGGCGCGCGGAATGGCACTGGATGTTCACTGCGACGGGATTCATCGTGATGTGCGTGCCGGCCGTCTCCACATGCACGGCGAAGGCGGTGGAATCGCCGCCCAGGCCTTGCGGCCCGATGCCGAGGCTGTTCACCGCCTCGGACAATTCCACCTCCAGCTTCGCCCCTTCGGCATCCGTGCAGCGCGAGCCCAGCGGACGCGTCGCCGCGATCTTCGCGAGATGCATGCACAGGTCGGAAGTCCCGCCCACGCCCACGCCCACGATGGTCGGCGGGCAGACCTTGCCGCCCGCCTGGATCACGCGGTCCACCACGAAGCGCTTCACCGCCGCCACGCCATCGGCGGGGATCAGCATCTGCAGGAAGGACCCGTTCTCGGACCCGCTGCCCTTCGGGATCATCTCGATGCGCAATTCGCGTTCCGCATCGGTGAAGTCGATGTTGATGACCGGCACGCGTTCGCCGCAGGAGGTATGCTCGTTCCGGCGCGTGATGGGATGCACGACCGAGGAGCGCAGCGGGTGCTCGCGTGTCGCACGCGCCGTGCCGCGCGCGATGGCCTCCTTCAGCGCCCAGCCATCGACCTGCACGTTGCGCCCCACCAGCACGTTGAAGATCGGGATGCCGGTGTCCTGGCACAGCAGGTTGTCCATGCGTTCCGCCACGCCGATATTCTCGATCATCGTGGCGAGGATGGTGCGCGCGGTGCCGTCGGTCTCGCTGGCATCGAGCCGCGCGAAGCCCGCCTTGATGTCATCCGGCAGGATCTTGCAGGCGCGGATGTACAGCAGCTTGGCCGCTTCTTCGATCGCGTCGGGTTCGACCCGCAGCGGCGCGGCGTCGTCCTGCGCGTCCTGCGGCGCGACTCCCGGCTTGCTCATCAGCGTCATGGCGGACCCTCCGTTCAGACCAGCAGCGAAATGCCCGAGACCAGCAGCAGCCCCAGCAATACCACGCGGAACCCCTGCGCCGGCAGCACCCGATACGCCCGCAGGCCCAGCCAGGTGCCAAGCACCAGCGCCGGCGTGGCCAGCGCGGCCAGTACCAGCGCCTCCAGCGTGAAGAATCCGGTCGCGGCGAGCCCCACGCAGGTGATCGCCTGCATGAACACGATGAAGGGCTGCATGAAGGCGCGCGCGCGGTCCTTGGGCCAGCCCTGGATGTCGGCCCACATGGCCGGCAGCGCGCCGACGAACCCGCCGATGCCGCCCAGGATGCCGCTGAGGAAGCCCACCACGCCATCCGCGGTGCGGCTGCCCCGCATGTCGGGCGGCGCCATGCGCAGCACGATGCGCGCCAGCATGTAGCCCGCATAGACCACCAGCAGCAGCCCGATGCCGGCCACGATCAGGCGCGCCGGCCCCTTCGCCAGCACCAGGATGCCGACCGGCAGGCCCGCCACCGCCACCGCCAGGAACAGCCGCATGCGCGGCCATTCGATGTGCCGCCACAGCGTGGGCAGGCTCATGCCCTGCGAGATCAGGCTGCCCAGCACCAGCACCGGCGCCGTCACGCTGGGCGAAACCACATGCAGCAGCATGCTCGCCGCCACCAGCACGAAGGCGAATCCCGCCACGCCCGCGCAGAAGCCGGCGACGAAGCACGCGCCGGCCACCATCGCGGCCTCAGGCCACATTGAGCAGGAACACCAGGCCCACCAGCAGCGCCACGCCGGCCGAGATCGCCACCATGTCCTTCTGCCGCCGCCGCCAGCCGAGGAATTCCAGTGCCATCACGCGCAGCCCGCCCGCCAGATGCGCGGCCAGCAGCACGACCAGGATGGTCTCGGCCGCCTTGGCCAGCGGGTTGTCGGTCCAGCGCAGGAAGCCTTCGAGCCGCGCCTCGCCGGTGATCGCACTGCCCAGCACCCAGAAGTGCAGCGGCAGGAACAGCGCGAGCAGCAGCCCCGAGGCACGGTGCACCACGAAGGCCAGGTAGGTCGGGTGGGACCGCGGCCGCAGGTCCATCATGCATACAGCCCGATGGCGGCGCGGATGCCGAAGCCCGCCGTCAGCAGCCCCGCGGCCAGCCAGGCGAGATCGGCGCCGCGCCCGCGCAACCCGATCGTCTCGGCGGCGATGTTGCGCAGCCCGATCGCGCCATGCAGCCCGGCCGCCAGCGCGAACACCACGTAGAACAGCAGCCAGGCCTCGTTGCCCTGGGTGCGCTCCAGGATCTCCCGCGCCGACAGCCCCCCGCGCACCGCGGTCACGATGGTGACCAGATGCACGACCACGGCGATACCCAGCAGCATGGCGGTGACGCGCTGCACCACCCATAGATGGACGCCGGGGTTCGACTTCACCGCCGCCCCAGCAGCGTGTCCCAGAACAGCACCCGCTTCAGCCCGGCAATCGCCGAGGAGGGGTCGAGGTTCTTCGGGCAGCGTTCCGTGCAGGATTGCGTCGAATGGCAGGAATGGCAGCCGGCATCACCCGCGACGGCGTCGAGCCGTTCGCCGCGCGCGCCATCGCGTACATCATTCACCAGCGTCCAGGCGCGGTTCATCGCGGCGGGACCCAGGTAGTCGGCATTCCACGCCACCACGTCGCAGGATGCGTAGCAGACCGCGCAGCCGATGCACTCGATCCCGGCATCGGCCTCGCGCCGCGCCTTCGATGCCGGCGGCACCACCGCGAAATCCTCGGGCACCGCGCCGTCGGGTGACTGCTTCGGCAGGAACGTGCCGCGCGCGCGCTGCCACTTGTCGAAGAACGGCGAGAGATCCGCCGCCAGGTCGCGGATCACCGGCAGGTTCGCCAGCGGCCGCAATTCCAGCGCGCCATCGGCATCCACCACGCGCTTCACATGCGTCCGGCAGGTCCAGCGCGCGCGTCCGTTCACGGTCATGGCGCAGGACCCGCACATGCCCACACGGCAGGCGAAGCGATAGGCGAGGGACGGGTCGAGCTCACGCTGGATATGCGTGACCACGTCTAGCACGGTCTGGTTCGTGCGCGCCGGCACCTCGTAGCGCTGGAAGGCGCCATCCTCGCCGCCGCGCCACACGCTGACCTTCAGGCTGGCCGGCTCGGCCATGCGTTTCTCCCCTCGCCGGCGCGAGACTACCGGCGCTGGACAGCCTGTCCAGCCCGTGGCGAGGTGCGCGCGACGATCGAACGGGAGGACACCATGGCCGAGATGATCCGCGGCGCCGACATCCTGGTGCAGGCGCTGAAGACAGCCGGCGTGAGCCGCATCTTCAGCCTGTCCGGCAACCACATCATGCCGGTGTACGACGCGCTGGTCGGCTCGGGCATCGAGATCATCCACGTCCGCCACGAAGCCGCCGCCGTGCACATGGCCGATGCCTGGGCGCGGCTGACCGGCGAATGCGGCGTGGCGCTGGTAACCGGCGGGCAGGGGCATTCCAACGCCGTGGCCGCGCTGCCCACGGCGATGGCCGGCGAGGTGCCGGTGCTGCTGCTCTCGGGCCATGCGCCGCTCGGCGAACTCGGCCTCGGTGCCTTCCAGGAACTCGAACAGGCGCGCATGGCCGAGCCGGTCTGCAAGAAGGCCTTCACCGCGTCCAGTCCCGAGGCGCTGGCGGGCGAGGTCGCGGGCGCGATCCGCCTGGCGCGATCGGGCCGCCCGGGCCCGGTGCATCTCTCGCTGCCGACCGATGTGCTCGATGCACGCATCGCGCCGCCCACCATGCGCGGCCCGGCCGCCACGGCGCCCGCGGCAGTGCCGCTGTCGGCCGACAGCGCGGCGGCGATCGCCAGCGTGATCGCGCGCGCCGAACGCCCGGTGATCATCGCGCCACCGGCGCTGTGCACGCCCTCGGGCCGCGCCGCCATCGCGGCATTGTCGGCGGCGGCGGGGCTGCCCGTCGTGGCGATGGAAAGCCCGCGCGGCCTGGGCGAGCCGTCGCTCGGCGCCTTCGCGCAGGTGCTGGCGGAAGCGGACCTGGTCGTGCTGCTGGGCAAGGCGCTCGACTTCACGCTGCGCTTCGGCCGCGCGCCGGCCATCCCCGCCGCCGCGCGCTTCGTGGTGGTGGACGCCGATCCGGATGTGCTGGCGCGCGCGGTCCGCAGCCTGGGCGACCGCATCGCCATCGCCGCGATGGCCGGCGCGGCCGAGGCGGTGGCTGCGCTGACCACCGCCATCGCCCCGCATGCGGGCACCGCCTGGTCGCAGCGCCTGGCCCACGCCATCGCCTTCCGCCCGGCGGCCTGGGATGCGCTGGCCGGCGCCCCCGAAGGCCCGATCCACCCGGCCACGCTGTGCCACGCGCTGCGCCCCTTCATCGCCGCGCCGGACAGCGTGCTGGTGGTCGATGGCGGGGAGATCGGGCAATGGGCGCAGTCCATGTTGTCCGCGCCCGCACGCCTGATCAACGGCGTGGCGGGCGCCATCGGCGCGGCCATTCCCTTCGCGCTCGCGGCCCGCGCGGCGCGTGCCGATGCGCGCATCCTGTGCGTGCTGGGCGACGGCACCTTCGGCTTCCACATGGCGGAATTCGACACCGCGCATCGCCACGGCCTGCCCTTCGTGGCGGTGGTGGGCAACGACGCGAAGTGGAATGCCGAGCACCAGATCCAGCTGCGCGAATACGGCGCCAACCGCGCGCATGGCTGCGAGCTGGCGCCTGGCACGCGCTACGACCTGGTGGTGGCGGCGCTCGGCGGGCATGGCGAATTCGTCACGCGCGCAGACGAGATCGCGCCCGCGGTCGAACGCGCCTTCGCGTCCGGCAAGCCGGCCTGCGTGAACGTGGTGATCGAAGGGCAGCCGGCGCCCAGCGTCCGGATGGCCTGAACCCGGGGTGAAGACGCCTCGGCCGCCCGGCCAGGTGCCGACAGGCGCCACCACGGCGCCTTGGCCGCCAATAGTGAATTCAGAAATACTCGTGTTAACCACTGGCCAAAGACCGCCTCGGATACAAAGTCATAGTACTTCTGAATGACTTCGCCCCATTCCTGCCGCATTGCCTGATCCGATTGGGCGCTCGGCTTGTTGTGGAAATTCGTGTTTGATCTTTCGGCGGGACTGTGATCGTTAGGCGCCATGACGACCGCGAATGGTTCGTCGGCACCCCCCTGCCGACGACTTGTTGCGGCGCCCGCGCGCGTTACGCCGCGGGTCGCCCGTCCCTCCGGGAGCCGGCTTCGCCGGGTCTGGGCGCTGGCAGATCGACGACGACGGCGCCTGCTGTCGCCGGTCTTCGCGTCCGTGCTGGTCGGCGCCATGATGCTGTCCACCGGCGCCTGCGCGCAGCACGAACCGCTCGATGGCCTTGCCCTCGCAGCGCCCGTCGTCCGCGACCAGTCGCCGCGCGGCTCCTGCCTGGAAGCAGCGCGCGATGCCGAGCGCAAGCACGGCCTGCCCGAAGGCCTCCTGGTCGGCATCGCGCTGAACGAAAGCGGGCTGCATGCCCATGCGCTCAGCATTGGCGGTCGGGCGCACTACCCGGAATCGCGGGCCGAAGCGGTGCGCCTGCTGCGCGCCTCCGGCGGGCGCGCCATGGCCGGCTGCGTGCAGGTCAATGCCGGCGTGCATGCGCGCGGCGGGCAGGACTGGCCGCTCGACCCCTGGCGCGCCACCGACTGGGCGGCGCGCTATCTGCGCCAGCACTACGAGACCTATGGCGACTGGGGCCTGGCCGTGGTGCGCTGGCATGGCGGGTCGCCGCGCCAGATGACGCGCCTGGTCTGCCGCGTTCGCAGCAAGATCGACGTCGTCGCCCCCGACAGCGAGTTGTTCACGCAACGCTGCCGCGGCACGACCACCCAGTGGGCCGCCCAGCGCCGCAACGGCGCCGCCCTGCTGGAACTGGCCGAGGCGGCTAACTGATCCCCATGCCGGCCGCGCGCGCCAGCACGCGGTCGGTGAAGGCGCCGGCGGACCCGAGATAGCCTGCCGGATCCGTCATGCGGGCAATGGCCGCGGCATCCAGCTTCCCGGCCAGCCGCGCATCACCCAGCAGCGCCTCGGTCAGGCTGACACCCGTGTCGCGCACCGCGTCGCAGGCGTCGTTGACCACATGGTGGGCGTCCATCCGCCCGAGCACCGGTGCGAGGCCCATCATCACCGCCTCGCTCACGATCAGCCCGCCGGTCGCATCGAGGTTGGCGCGCATCCGCGCGGCATCGACCACCAGCCCCTCGGCGATGAAGCGCGCCTGCGACAGCGCGCCATGGCCCAGCAGGAAGGCCTGCGGCAGCGCCAGCAACTCCGCCTGCCAGGGGCCGGTGCCGCGCTCCAGGTCCTGCGCCATCGCGCCGAGCATCTGCGGCACCAGCGCATGCACACCGCGCGACTGGGACAGCACGTATTCGCAGGCGATCGGGTTGCGCTTCTGCGGCATGGTCGATGACCCGCCGCGGCCGAACACGTGCGGTTCGG
>LNFM01001406.1_pt1 | contig 78567 bp, 66 predicted proteins | sample 596031 | NCBI WGS metagenome assembly LNFM01 (sample SAMN04254537, study PRJNA301005) | activated carbon metagenome | isolation source: dual media filters at the Ann Arbor, Michigan drinking water treatment plant | place: USA: Ann Arbor | reverse complement strand
TGAAGTCCAACCCGAAGGGCGTGAAAGAGACCGACGTGTCCCTGAACGTGCTGGAAGAAGTGGCCACGGGTACGGGCAAGTAATTGCCCCCACCGGCACCGGGGCTCGCGCCCCGGTGGCTACAACAACCCGCCTCTGCTCACGCAGTGGCGGGTTTTTTTTGACCAGTTCACTGCGCGGCCTGCCTCAGCATCTCGACCACGGGCCGCCGCAGCACACCGCGCAAACCCCACCAGCCGGCCGCCAACGACAGCAGTGCGCCCGCCAGCGCACCGATCAATGGCACCCAGGGCGACGGTTGCCAGCTGAAGCCGAACACCTGGCTGGCAAGCAACCAGCCCACCGCGACCGCTGCCAGAGAAGCCAACGTACCGGCCAGCGCGCCGACGCCCAATAACTCGGCCCGCTGGACCTGTCCGAGCAGCTTGCCACTCGCGCCGAGGGCGCGCATGACCGCGAACTCCCGCGAACGCGATTCACGCGTGGCGGTCACCGCCGCGAACAAAACCACCAGCCCGGCCGCGAGCGTGAACACGAACAGGAACTCAACCGCACCGACCACCTGCCCCAGCACGCTCTGAATCTGGGCGATCGATGCGGAGACATTGATGTTGGTGATGTTCGGAAACTGCCTGATCAGGGCGTTGTCGAACTCGGCCGCGGCCTTCGGATCACTGCTGGTCGGGACCTTGAATGCCGCGATATAGGTGATCGGCACGTTGTCGAGCGCGGCGTTCGGGAACAGCACGAAGAAATTCACCCGCATGGACGCCCAATCCACCTTGCGCAGGCTGGTGACGCGGGCCTCCACCGCCTGCCCGGCAATGTCAAAGCGCATCGTGTCGCCGAGCTTCAGCCCGAAGGTCTCGGCCAAGCCCGACTCGACACTCAGGCCACCGGGCTCCTCGGGTATCCAGCGTCCACCATCCAGTCGGTTGTGCAGAGGCAGCGCTGAGGAATGACTCAGGTTGAACTCACGCTCGACAAGACGGCGCGCGCGATCGTCGGTCATCGTGTCGGCATCGAACGTGCGGCCATTGATCGCGACCAGCCGACCTCGGATCATCGGAAACCAGTCGTATTGAGCGATGCCAGCCTCGCGCAACCGCGCCTGAAAGGCGTCAGCCTGATCGGCCTGCACATTGATGACGAATCGATCCGGGGCGTCGGGCGGGGTGGCCTCGCGCCAACTGGCCACCAGGTCGGTGCGCAGCAGCACCAGCAGCACCAGTGCCAGCAGCCCGACGGCCAGCGCAGACACCTGCAACACGGCGAACGCTGGCCGCGCCGCGATCTGCCTTGTGGCCAGCACCAGCCACCGCGGCGCATTGGACTCCGGCACCGCACGACGCAGCAGCCACACCGAGACCCAGCTCAACAGCGCGAACAGCGCAATGGCCAGGGCGAAGCCGCCCACGGCGATCAACCCCAGCTTCAGGTCCGACGATGCGGCGAGCAGCAAACTCGTGAAACCCAGTGCACCGGCCAGCAGCACCACGATCGACGCCGGCTTCAGTGCCCCCATCTCGCGGCGGATCACGCGCAGCGGCGGTACCTGTGCCAGCTGCAACACAGGCGGGGCACCAAAGCCCAGCAGCAGCGTGAAGCCCACCCCCACGCCGAACAACGCCGGCCACCATGACGCAGCCGGCAGGCTGGTGGTGACCAGCCCGGACAACAGCCAGACGAATCCGTGATGCACCGCGAAACCCAGCGCCACGCCGACGCCGCTGGCCAGCAGGCCCACCAGAGAGAACTCGATCAGATACTGCAGCGCGATGGTGCGCTGCGGCTGGCCGAGCACGCGCAACATGGCGCAGTCATCGAGGTGGCGGCTGGCAAAGTCGCGCGAGGCGATGCCCACCGCCACCGCGGCCAGCAAAGCCGACAGCAGCGCAACCAGGTTCAGGAACTTCTCGGCGCGGTCCAGCGTCTGGCGCAGCTCAGGCCGCCCGCCTTCGAGCGATTCAACGCGCACGCCGCGCAGCGCCCCCGATTTCAATTGCGCCTCGGTCCAGGTCGTGAACTCGCGCACCTGAGGTGCGTCGGCCTCAGGCGCGCCACTAGCCGCCACCAACAAACGGTACGTGACGCGGCTGGCCGGCTGGATCAAGCCTGTCGCCGCCAGATCGGCCTGGTTGAGCATCACCCGCGGCGAGAAGCTGATGAAACCGCCGCCGCGATCGGGTTCGATCGCAATGACTTGCGCGATGCGCAAGGTGGCATCGCCGAGCAGCAATTCGTCCCCTACCTTCAGCGCGAGCGCATCGAGTACCGCGGCCTCGACCCAGACGCTGCCTGGCACGGGCGCCTTCGCAACCGACGCTTCGGGCGTGCCAGGCCCAGCGTTCAGGCGCAGCTTGCCTCGCAGCGGATAGGCGTCGCTCACCGCTTTGACGCTGACCAGCCGCGACGCACCGCCCTGCGCATCCGGTGCGCGTCCCATGCTGGGGAACGTCGTCGTGCTGGCGGTCACGAGACCGAGCGCCTGTGCCTTGTCGACGATGACCACCGGCGTGGGCTGGTCGCTGGCCACGATGGCATCGCCGCCAAGCAGCTGTGTGGCATCGCGCGACAAGCCGGCATTGAGGCGATCGGCGAAAAAGCCCACGGCGGTCAGTGCCGCCACCGCCAGCGCGACCGCAACGAACAGCAGTTGCAACTCGCCGGCGCGGAAGTCACGCGTCAATTGCCGCCAGGCGAGCGCCCAGACAGACACGGCGTGGTGGGTTGAGGCAGCAGTCGAACTCATGTCCACACCTTACCTGAGTGGCTGCGCTGGCGCCTGCCATGGGTCATTGGCAAGCGCTCACGCTACAAGATCAGCAGCGCCCGGAAGTCGTTGACGTTGGTGTGCGTCGGACCCGTGACAACCAGATCGCCAAGCGATGCGAAGAACGGGTACGCGTCGTGCCGATCCAGGCTGTCCTGCGGCTTCAGGCCCAGCGCCTCGGCGCGGGCCAGGCTGCAGGGCGTGACGATGGCACCGGCGTTGTCCTCGACGCCATCGATGCCATCGGTATCGGCCGCCAGCACGTGCACACCCGGCTGCCCCTGCAGCGCGATCGCACACCCGAGGAGGAACTCAGTGGCTCGGCCGCCCCGGCCGCCCTTCGATGTCACGGTCACCGTGGTCTCGCCCCCGCTCAGGATCACGCAGGGCCGGCCGAACGGAGCGCCTCGGCGCGCCACTGCACGCGCCAGTGCTGCATGCACCCGGCCGACTTCACGCGATTCACCTTCGATTTCATCGCTGAGGATGTGAGCCTCGATACCGGCCGATCGGGCCACCGCAGCAGCGGCTTCCAGCGATTGCTGCGGCGTGGCGATCAGGTGCACTGCGTGGCCAAAGAACCGTGGATCGCCAGGCTTCGGCGTCTCGAACAATCCCCACTCCAGGCCCTGCCGGACGGGCTCTGGCACATCGATCGCATAGCGCCGCAAGATCGCCAGGGCGTCTGCGCAGGTGCTCGAATCGGGCACGGTCGGCCCGCTGGCAATCACCTCGGGCGCGTCCCCCGGCACGTCACTGATCAGCAGCGTCACCACGCGCGCCGGGTGACACATCGTCGCGAGCCGACCGCCCTTGATCGCCGACAGGTGCTTGCGCACGCAGTTCATCTCGTCGATGGCCGCACCGCTGTTCAACAGCGCCCGGTTGATGGCGCGCTTGTCGTCGAGCGACACGCCATCAGCGGGCAGCGTCAGCAGCGCCGAGCCACCGCCGGAGATCAGGCACAGCACCAGGTCATTCGCGGTCAATCCCTGCACCAACGCAGCGATGCGCTGCGCGGCCTGCACGCCAGCCGCATCCGGCACCGGGTGCGCTGCCTCGATGACTTCGATGCGGCCTGGTGCCGCTCGGTAGGTCGGCGGCACATGGTCGTAGCGAGTGACGACCAGACCGGACAGCGGTGCGTTGTCAGGCCAGAGCGCATCGACGGCGGCAGCCATCGCACCACCGGCCTTGCCAGCACCGACGACCACGGTGCGCCCCACGGGCGGTGCAGGCAGGAAGGGTGCCATCACGGACGCTGGCATCGCCCGCATCACCGCCGCATCGAAAAGCGCGCGCAAGAAGCCTTGCGGGTCGCCCTGAGGCGAGGGGACAGCGGCACAACTCATCGGACGCGGACCCAGGAAAATTCGAGCCAGTTGTCAGCCCGGTGCACCACGTCGATGTTCTGTCGCACTCCCCAGGGCACGACCTGGCGATGCAGCGGCAGTGTCAGCACCTGATCCTGGTGCTGCTGCAGGGCGGCCTTGATCAACTGCTCGCGCTTGACAGGGTCGGCCTCGCGGCTGGAGGTCGCGGCGAGCGTATCGAGCTTCTCATCGGCGATCTGGCCGAAGTTCCAGGCGCCGATGCCGCCCTCACCGCGGGTTCGCAACAGGGGCGTGAGTGTGGTTTCGGCATCGGTGATCGAGCCGCCCCAGCCGAGCAGGTACATCGAAGTGTCGAGCCGCTGCAGCTTGGGGAAATAGGTGGTGCGCGGCATCGCATTGACACGCAGCTTGACGCCGATCTTGGCCCACATGACGGCCAGCGCCTGGCAGATTTCCTCGTCGTTGATGTAGCGGTTGTTCGGGCAATCCAGTGTCACCTCGAAGCCCTGCGGATAGCCCGCCGCACTCAGGGCCTGCTTCGCCGCCGCCAGATCAAACGGCAGCCGCGATTCCAACGTGGCGTCGTTGTAGCCGCCCAGTGGCGATGGCGTGATGCCCCCGGTGGGCAGCGCCTGGCCGCGCATCAAGCGGCTGCGGATCGTTTCGATGTCGATGGCCTGGTACAGCGCTCGGCGCACCCGCACGTCCTTGAAGGGATTGCGGCCCTTGACATTGCTGTGCAGCAGCTGATCTCGGCCCTGGTCCATGCCAATGAACACGATGCGGTTCTCCGGCCCCTCAATCACCTTCACGCCTGGCGTCTTGCGCAATCGTGCGGTGTCCTGCGGCGCGGGATCGAGTACGACATCCAGCTCGCCGGAGATCAGCGCCGCCACCCGTGTTGCGTCGCTCTTGATCGGGGTGTAGATCACCTCCTGCACATTGCCCTCGAAGCGGCCCCACCACCCTGGAAATCGGCGGTAGACGGTCTTCACATCGGGCTGGCGCAGCACCAGTGTGTAGGGGCCGGTGCCGTTGGCATGCAGCGCGGCGTAGCCCTCCTGGCGGCTCTTGTAGTCGATCGGCCGAGCGGCGCCGTTCTTCTCGGCCCACAGGCGGCTCATGATCGGCAGCGTGCTCAGGTGCTGCAGAAAGATCGGGTTGACCTGCTTCAGCGCGAAATCGACCGTCAAGGCGTCGACCCGCTTCGGCTCACCCAACGCCTGCGCGTAGGCCTTGATGTCCGACGCGCTGTCGCGTGCACGCAGCACGGAAAACACCACATCGTCGGCAGTGAAAGGCGTGCCATCGTGGAACTTGACATTCGGACGCAGCTTGAAGCGCCAGTGCAGCGCGTCGGGTTGCTGCCATGAGGTCGCGAGCGCCGGCACGATCGCCAGCTGACGGTCGCGGCTGACGAGCGACTCGTAGACCTGGGTGTTCAGGTTGTTGGTCAGCGATTCGTTTTGCGAATGCGGATCCATGGTCAGCGGATCGCCCTGAGACGCCCAGCGCAGCGTCTGAGCCGCGGCAGGCATGGTCAACGAGCATCCCGCCACGACCCACAGCGACGCCAGAACGTTGCGCCCCAGCGCACCGCGCACGCCACGCCCCTCTGCCGAACCACCCACTGCCATGCGCCAACCCCGGAATGTCAAAGGGTCAGTGTAGGGCGCAGACGTGCCGCTTGTGGCTAGACCTTGCGTCCCATCTTGCGCAACGCCTCCTCACCCGCCCACAACTCATCGAGGTGCGCGAACTTCCAGGTGTCGTTCGATTCACGGCTGATGATGCGGTCGGAGCAGCTCGGATGAGACAGGTCCAGCAGGCGCGGCGGCACATGCAGCCCCTGCTTGGTGGAGAAAAACACCTTGACCACCGGGCTGGTCAGGGCCTGCTGGTTCTGCTCGGTGACGACCGCGAGCAGGCCCGACTTCAAGCGCACCAGTGAGCCCACGGGATAGATGCCCAGACTGGTGACAAAGGCCTTGAAGATCTGCAAATCGAAATGCCCGTTGGCCCAACTGGCCATCCTGGAAATCGACTCGGCCGGATCCCAGCCTTGCTTGTAAGGCCGGTTCGAGGTGATGGCGTCATAGACATCGCACACCGAGCCCATCCTCGCGAAGAGCGAGATCTGCTCACCCGAAAGCTTGTCTGGGTAACCCGACCCGTCCATTTTTTCATGGTGATGCAGGCAGACGTCCAGCACTTCGTCGTGAACTGATCCACCCGCCTGGAGCAAGGCATGCCCTTGCTGGGGATGCGTCCTGATCAGGTCGAATTCCTCGTCCGTGAGTCGGCCGGGCTTGTTCAGGACGTGCAGCGGCATCACTGCCTTTCCCATGTCGTGCAGCAGTCCGGCCTTGGCGGCCAGCCTCACCTGGGCTTCGTCCAGGTTGAGTTGCTTGGCCAATGCGGCCATCAAGGCGGACACGGCCACCGAATGCATGTAGCTGTAATCGTCGTGGGTCTTCAGCCTGGCCAGCGAGAGCAGCGCGCTCGGATTGCGCCCGACCGAAGTGGCTATTTCGTGCACCAGCTCGGCGCATTGTTCGTTGTAGACCACACGGCCCATGCGGGCCTCGGCAAAGAGCGAGGTCACCGCCGCGCGCGCCTGGTTGCAAAGCGCTGCCGCACGGCGCACCTCCTCGGCGAACTCCACAGTCTTGTCGGTCGACACGGCCGCCGCTCGCGCCAGATCGGCCGCGGTGTCAAGGTCCACCGCAACCCGACGCGTGGCGCCCGTACCGCCACTGAGGCGCTGGACACCCGGAGGGTCGTCGTCAGGGGCCGCGACGTCCAGCCCCTTGGCAACGTCGATCCAGCACTCCTCGATACCGCTTTGCTGCAGCTTGGCCAGGTCGGCGGCATCGCGCAACACGAACTTCGTCTTCCAGAAGGGATGATCCAGCCACGCCCCGCACATTTCGTGCAGGTGCATGCCCAGACGCATCTGATCGACGGGGACCTTCTTGAGGTTGGGCGTACTCACGTCAGCCTATATCGGTACCCGCAGCGCGCGCCTTGAGCCGATATGTAGGCTGGCCGGCCCCGCTTGAAGCTCAGCGGAACGACGGTTGCGAGACAGTACCCAGCGAACCAGGCAGGGAGCCGAGATAGGTGGCCAGTTCCTTCAACTCGGCGCGCGTGTACTGCCGCGCCATGCCGCTCATGATCGCGTTCTTGCGCCCGACCTGCGGATTGCCATCGATTTGGTACGCCTTCAACGCCACGTAGAGATAGTCGGCATGTTGGCCAGCGATCTTGGGATACGTCGGCGAGATCGGTGAGTCGAAATTCTCGCCGTGGCACGACGCGCAGTTGGCCTTCTTCAACAATTCGGCCACGCGCGGGGTGGGTGCCTTGGCAGGCGCACCGGCCGGAACGGGCCGAATGCCTTTGCCCTGCGCCTCGTAGAACGCGGCCAGGTCGGCCATGTCTTGTTCGCTCAGCGTGGCAGCGATGCCGCGCATTGATGGATGCAGACGCTCGCCGCTCTTGTAGGCAGCGAGTGCTGCCACGAGGTAGGGAGCGCTCTGGCCAGCCAACTTGGGCACCTTGTGGATTTCAGGAAAGCTGGCCTGGTAACCGGCAATGCCATGGCACCCGATGCACAGAGCCGCCTTGCCTTCGCCGGCCTTGGCATCCTGCGCGACGGCAGCGGTGCTGAAAGCGCCAGACATCAACATCAACGAGAGGGCGAACAAATGCAGTGGTCTCATGATCAGGCGAGTACGAAGTGCAGGGTGTTAAATAGCCCTGAAGTATAGAGGGCCCCCGAGGGGCTCCAGTGCTTGAAGAACCGCCCCAAGAATCAGTGGAGGGGGTCGTTTCTCTATACTGCCTCGGCATCGACGGTTCGGTGGACTGACAGCACAGCGACATGAAGTTCAAAGGCACGCAAGACTATGTCGCCACCGACGATTTGATGCTCGCGGTCAACGCCGCTGCCACACTGAAGCGCCCCTTGTTGATCAAGGGCGAGCCAGGCACCGGCAAGACGATGCTGGCCGAGGAAGTCGCCAAGGCCTTGGGCATGCCGCTGCTGCAGTGGCACATCAAGAGCACCACCAAGGCCCAACAAGGCCTTTACGAGTACGACGCCGTGAGCCGGCTGCGCGACAGTCAGCTCGCCGACATCGACGGTGGCGCGAAGGTGCGTGACATCCGCAACTACATCGTCCAGGGCGTGTTGTGGAAAGCCTTCACCGCCGAGCAGCCGGTGGTGCTGCTGATCGACGAAATCGACAAGGCCGACATCGAATTCCCGAACGACCTGCTGCGCGAGATCGACCGGATGGAGTTCTATGTGTACGAAACGCGCGAACTGATCCGCGCGGTGCATCGGCCGCTGGTGTTCATCACCTCGAACAACGAGAAGGAGCTGCCAGACGCCTTCCTGCGCCGCTGCTTCTTCCACTACATCCAGTTTCCGGACGCGGACACGATGCAGCGCATCGTCGAAGTCCACTTTCCCGACTTGAAGAAGAGCCTGCTCGCCGCTGCCTTGCAACGCTTTTATGAGGTACGCAGTCTGCCCGGCTTGAAGAAGAAGCCCTCGACCTCTGAGCTGCTCGACTGGCTGAAGCTGCTGGTCGCCGAAGACATTCCGCTGGCCGCCCTGCAAAGCCAGGACGATTCAGTGGTCGTGCCTCCGCTGCTCGGTGCGCTGCTGAAGACCGAGCAAGACACGTCGCTCTTCGAGAAGCTGGTGTTCATGCAGCGGCAACGCCGTTGAGCGGTCGGGCGCACCCGGTGCTGATCCAGTTCTTCCTGTCGCTGCGCGCTGCCAAGTTGACGGTGTCGGTGCGCGAGTACCTGACGCTCTTGGACGCGCTCCGGGCGGGCGTGCTCGACAACGATGAGACTGGCGGCCCCACGCTCGATACGTTTTATCTGCTGGCACGCACCACCCTGGTCAAGGACGAGGCGCTGTTTGACCGCTTTGACCAGGCCTTTGCAAGCTACTTCAAGGGCGTCGAGTCGCTGACCGATTTCGCGCAAGACATCCCGCTGGAATGGCTGCGCAAGGTGTTCGAGCTTGAACTGAGCCCCGAAGAAAAGGCGGCGATCGAAAAGCTCGGCTGGGACGAGCTGATGGAAACGCTGAAGCGGCGTTTCGAGGAGCAGAAGGAGCGCCACCAGGGCGGCAGCAAATGGATAGGCACAGGCGGCACCAGCCCGTTCGGGGCCTATGGCGTGAACCCGCAAGGCATCCGCATGGGGCAGGACCGCAGCCGCCAGCGCAGCGCAGTCAAGGTGTGGGACCAGCGGCGGTTCAAGGACTACGACGCTGAGGCCGAACTCGGCACCCGACACATCCAGATCGCGCTGCGCAAGCTGCGCCGCTTTGCGCGCCAGGGTGCCGCCGACGAGCTGGACCTCGACGACACGATCCGCGCCACCGCCGCCAATGCCGGCCAGCTCGACCTGAAGATGATTCCGGAGCGGCATAACCACATCAAGGTGCTGCTGCTGATGGACGTGGGCGGCACGATGGACGACCACGTGCAGCGCGTGGAGGAGATGTTCAGCGCCGCCAAATCGGCGTTCAAGCACCTGGAGTGCTATTACTTCCACAACTGCGTCTACGACTTCATGTGGAAGCACAACCAGCGCCGCCACAGCGAGAAGTTCCCGACGCACGACATCCTGCGCCGGTACAACAAGGACTACAAGCTCATCTTCGTCGGCGACGCGACGATGAGTCCCTACGAAGTGCTGCAGCCTGGCGGCAGCGTCGAGTATCACAACGAGGAACCCGGCGCTGCCTGGCTGCAACGGTTGACTCAGAGCTTCCCGAAGTTCGTCTGGATCAACCCCGAGCCGCAGGCACTCTGGAGCTACCGCCAGAGCATTGCCCTGATCCAGCAGCTGATGAATCAGCGCATGTACCCCCTGACCCTGCCTGGCCTGGACGCGGCCATGCGCGCGCTCAGCCGATGAGGTGGCTGCGGATTGCAGCGGCATTCGGTGGCTGCGCCCTCCTGCTCGGCGTCGGTGGCTGCGCCAGCGTGAAGCAGCTCTTCTTCGACGAGCCGGCTGCGGCCGCCGATGCGGCAAGTGCTGCGACCAAGCCCTCGGTGGCGGTGTATCGGCTCGATATCGAGGCACCGGGCGAATTGCGCACCTTGCTGCTGACCTACCTCGATCTGTCGCGCTTCCAGAACGTGCCTGAAAGCGAGGACATCACCCCCGCTGAAATCGACCGGCTGATCGCTGCTGCGCCGGCACAGGCGCGTGCCCTGCTGGAAACCGAGGGCTACTTCAATCCCGAGGTGAGCGTGGCGCGTGTGGGCGGTGAGGCCGGGCCAGCGGCGGCGCGCGAACGCGCAGAGGGCGCGCAGGATCCCGCCTCTGCCAGCGCGCGCACCGAATTGCCAGACCTGCCCTTGCTGCGAGTTCGGGTGAAGCCAGGCCCACGCGCCAACGTCGATCACTTCGCGTTTTCTGCGCAAGGCCCTCTGCAGCAAGCAGCTGTTGCCGGCTCGCTCGATGCGCAGGTGCTGATCGCCCAGGTGCGCAATGGCTGGCGCCTGCCGCCCGGCATGGCCTTCCAGCAATCCGAATGGAGTGGCGCGAAGAACAACGCCCTCGCCAAGCTGCGCGCCGACGGCTACCCGGCGGCCACCCTCAGCAGCTCGAGTGCACGTGTGGATGCCCAGACCAACACGGTTCAACTCGACGTGGCTGCCGACAGCGGTGTGCTTTACAAGCTCGGGCCGGTGCGCATCAACGGGCTTCAGCGCTACGGGGAGAACAGCGTGCAGAAGCTGTCTCTGCTCACGCCCGGCTCGCCCTACCGCGAATCGCAGCTGATCGACTTCCAGGAGCGACTGCAGAAGAGCGGACTGTTCGAGGGCGCCTCGGTGTCACTCGACACCGATCCCGCCACCGCCGAGGCCGCGCCGGTGAATGTGCAATTGCGCGAATTGCCGCTCCAGCAGGCCACCTTCGGTACCGGCTACAGCGCCAACACTGGGCCGCGAGTCACGGTCGAGCACACCCATCGGCAGCCGTTCGGCTGGGAGTGGATTTCCAAGAACAAGCTGGAGTTGGGCCCGAAACTGAAATCATGGACCGGCGAGCTGACGTCCTATCCGCTGGAAGGCCTCTACCGCAACCTGATTGCAGGCAGCGCCGAGCAACTGGAGACGGTCGGCGAGGTGCGCAAATCATGGGCAGCGCGGATCGGCCGCACCCAGGACACCACGCAGATCGAGCGGCTGTACTACATCGAGGCCACCCATTCACGCCTGGACACCACCTCCAACTCCGGAACGACCACGGTGAGCAACGACGCCTACACCGGCAACTACCACTGGGTCTACCGCGACGTCGACAGCGTGCTGCTGCCCACCGAGGGCTACACCATGTCAGCCGAGGTGGCAGGCGGATACGCGGTCAGCGGCACGGGCGCCGAGAGCAGCGGCCCGTTCGGCCGTGTGCACGGACGCTACACCCTGTACCGACCACTGGGCGGCGCGTGGTTTGCGACCGCACGGATCGAGGGCGGTGAGGTGCTGGCCAGCGACCGGGTCGGCATCCCGGACACGCTGCTGTTTCGCGCCGGCGGTGACGATTCCGTGCGTGGCTATGCCTATCGCTCGCTGGGGCCCAAGGTCGGGGGAGCCCTGCTCAGCGGACGCGTGTTGCTCACGGGCAGCGCAGAGGTGGCCCACCCGATTTCGGAGCGGTATCCCAGCTTGTGGGGCGCGGCGTTCGTCGATGCTGGCAACGCGGCCGACCGCTGGAAGAACCTGCGTCCCGTGGTGGGCTATGGCGTCGGGCTGCGCTGGCGCAGCCCGGTCGGACCGCTGCGCGTGGACGTGGCCTATGGCGACAAGGTCGACAAGGTGCGACTGCACCTGAGCGTGGGGATCGCGTTTTGAACGACACCGTCGACACCGCTGCAGCGACGCCGGCACCCGTGCCTCCTCGCCCACCACACAAGGGGATGAGGCGCGCTGCGATCGCGCTGCTGTCGTTGGCGCTCCTGATGGGCACGCTGGGTGCAACGCTCTGGTGGGCCGTGCGCAGCGAGGACGGCAGTGCGTGGCTGGTATCCCGGCTGCCGGGCCTCGAAGTCACCGCGCCCCGCGGCACGCTGTGGGGCGATTTCGAGGCCGGGCGCGTGGTGCTGAAGCTGTCTGGCACCGATCAGATCGTGTTCACCCAACTGGGCTGGCGTGGTCTGCGCCTTGCCTACAGCGACGCACCCGGCCTGTGGGCTCGGTTGTCCCTGGACCAGCTTTATGCCTCACGCGTCGATGTGCTGACGGCTCCGAGCGACGAGCCCATGACGGCCCCTGCCCGCCTGCAGCTGCCGCTGCAGGTCGACGTCGAGGCACTGACCATCGGGGCCTTGCACGCCCGTGCGCTGGGCACCAACCCGCTGCGTGACCTGCGCGCCCGCTTGCAACTGGGTGCGATCGACGGCGCCGAGCACCGCCTCGATACCCTGAGTGCCGGCTGGGACCGGCTGCAGGCCACAGGCGCGGCGCGCATTGCCGCGCGTTCGCCCTTCGCGCTCGACGTGACCCTCGCCGTGTCTCAGGCCGCGGCGACGCCTGTCACCAGCCCAGCGCCCGCGACCACTGCGCCGCCGGGCAAGCCACCGATCGACCTCACGGCATGGCGGGCGACGTTGGCACTGACCGGCCCGCTGGCGTCGCCGACGCTGAACGCCAGCGTTGAATCGCCAGCCACGGCGGCACACCCCGCGCAATCACTGAACGCAGAAGCGGGTTTGCGCCCCTTCGCCGCCTGGCCGCTGGCAGACCTGCGGGCGCAGACGCGTGCGCTCGACCTCTCAGCGCTGAGCAACTCCGCGCCGGTCACCGCCTTGACGGGGCAGGTCACGGTGGCAAGCACGGCGATCGATCGACCGATTTCCGCACAGCTCACGATGAACAACGACCTGGCCGGTCGCTGGAACGATGGGTTCGTGCCGCTGCGTCAACTCCAGGCCGATCTGAGCACACGCGCCGACGATCCCAGCGCGGTGGAGCTCAAGACCTTCAACGCCGAGTTTGGCAGCCGCACGCAAGCAGGAGGCAAGCTGTCGGGCAGCGGCCGCTGGCAGGCAGACCGGTCCACCTTGACAGCCACACTGCATGCGCTGCAGCCGTCGGTGCTCGATGCGCGCGCGCCGATGATGTCCATCGGCGGACCGCTCTCGTTGGTCATCGTGACGCCAACGGGCGCCACTGCAACACCAGCGAGCGGCGCGGCATCGTCGCCGACGCCCGCGTCAGCCGTCGCCACACCGCAGATCGAGGTACAGCTCGATCTGCGCGGCGTGCTGTCGCCGTCGGTCGGCGCGGGTCAGGTGCAAACCGCAGGCAAGACCGTGCAGCTCAAGCTCGATGCAGTGGCCGACGCATGGCACCTGACACTGCGAGAGGCTCGCGCGATTGCGGGAGGCGCGCAGGCGACGCTGGTGGGTGAGGCACGTCGCACCTCAGCCAGCGACCCCTGGCAAGCCAAGGGCCGCGCCACCCTGGTCGATTTCGACCCCCTGCCCTGGTGGCCTGGCCGGACCGATTCCCCGTGGCGCCGCGGCACCAACCGCATCAACGCAACGGGCGATTTCGATCTGGCGCTGCCAAGTCAAGGTGACGCGACGCTCACCGCGTGGCGCGGCAATGCGCAATTCGCGCTGGTACAAAGCACCATCGGTGGCACACCCCTGGACGGCAGCGCCAGCCTGCGCAGTGTGGACAGCAGCCAGGCCGACGCTGTGCTGGCCTTGCGGGTGGGCGGCAACCAGCTGCAGGCACAAGGCCGCTTCGACACCCGGACAGGCTCCGGCGCAGCCCACGGCGAAACCGACCGATGGAGCGTCAGCCTGGACGCACCGGACCTGGCGGCATTCGAGCCGCTGTGGCGCCTGGCGCAAGCGCCCGGCACCGATGCCACATTGGCCGGCGCCTTACGGGCATCGGCCACGGTCAACGGGCGCTGGCCCGAGCTCTCGACGCAGGGCGAGCTCAGCGCCAGCAGCGTGCGCGTCGCGATGGTCACGGTCGAACAGGCCCGCGCACGCTGGAACGCAGGCACCGCAAGCAGCGCCACCGTCGACATGGACGCGGACCTCTCGCAACTGAGGTGGCTGCGCCCGCCACCGGCCGGCACCCAACCGACACGCAGTGCCGGCGTGACCGAAAGCGCGTCACCCAGCATGGAGTCGGCGCAGCTGACCGTCAAAGGCACCGTGGGCGACCACGCGGTGGCGTTGCGCGCGAGCTCGAAGGCGCTACCGCCCGCTTGGGCCGATGCCGTGCAGGCACCTGGATCAGCGCCACCCGCACCGAATCCGCCCGACACCAGCGCTGCCGCGCGCAGTGCGTTCTTGCTGCAAGCCCAAGGTGGTGTGATCGACCTCGCGGGTCAACGCGCCGCCGGTTGGCGTGGTCGCGTGCAGCGGCTCGACTTGAAGGCCAGCCACGGCAACGTCGCGCCATGGATCAGCGCGAGCGACGTGGGCATCGACGCCGTGTGGGCGGGCGAGCCAGCGCGCCTCACGGTGCAACCCGGACAGGCCGAAGTGCTGGGCGCGGCCTTGCGCTGGAGCCAGCTGGCCTGGCAGGCCGCGGATGGCCTTGCAAAGCCGGCAAAAATCGACGCACAACTGGCCTTTGATCCGCTTCCGATGGCGCCGCTGCTCGCGCGCCTGCAACCTGGCTTTGGTTGGGGCGGCGACCTCACGGTCGGGGGCCGATTCGAGGCGCACAGCGAGGGGGGCCTGTCCGCCAACCTGGTGCTGGAACGCGGACGCGGTGACCTGACGGTCACCGACGAAATCAGCACCCAGTCGCTGGGCCTGACCAACCTGCGCCTGGCGGTGAACGCCACCAGTGGCGTGTGGACCTTCTCGCAGTACCTGAACGGCACGACGCTGGGGGTGCTGGCCGGTGCCGTGGTCGTGCGCACCTCGCCAGAGGTGCTGTGGCCCACGGCAGACGCCACGATGGAAGGCGCCGCCGAGCTCAACGTGGCGAACCTCGGCGCCTGGGGCACCTGGGTTCCGACGGGCTGGCGCCTGGGTGGGCAAATGAAAACCAGCGCGGTCTTCGGTGGCCGATTCGGCGCACCCGAGATCAACGGAAGCATTCAGGGCAACGCGCTGAGTGTCCGCAACTTCCTCGAGGGCGTGAACATCAGCGAAGGTGACGTGCTGATTTCATTGCAGGGCGACATGGCGCGCATCGAGCGCTTCACGGCCAAGGGTGGCGCGGGCAGCCTCAGCATTGAAGGTGCCGCATCCCTCGGCGAATCACCGAGCGCCAACCTGCAATTGAAGGCCGACCGCTTCGTACTGCTCGGCCGGGTCGATCGACGCATCGTCACCAGCGGCGCAGCCCAGTTGGCCATCGGACGCGATGCCCTGAACGTCAACGGTGGCTTCACGGTCAACGAAGGCCTGATCGATTTCACCCGCAGCGACGCGCCCACGCTGTCCGACGACGTGCAGGTGGTGCGACCGGCAGCCAGCGGCGCCACACGGGTCACGCAAGGTGGAACGCAGGCGCCGAGCCCAGGCGACCCGACGCCGCCGCTGCCGACCTCAACGAACGCGCGCAACGTGGAACTCGACCTGAAGATCGGGCTGGGCACCAAACTGCGGCTGCGTGGCCGCGGCATCGACACGGGCTTGCGTGGCGATCTGCGGCTGACCGCTCCCAACGGCAGGCTGGCCATCAACGGCACAGTCTCCGCGGCGGGCGGCACCTATGCCGCCTACGGTCAGAAGCTGACGATCGACCGCGGCCAGATCACCTTCAACGGCCCCCCGGAGAACCCGCAGCTCAACATCGAGGCCACCCGTCCCAACATCGACATTCGCGTTGGCGTTCAGGTGACTGGCACCGCACAGAACCCGCGCATCCGGCTGTTTTCAGAACCCGAGGTGTCCGAAGTCGACAAGCTGTCGTGGCTGGCGCTGGGGCGCGCGAGCGATGGCCTGGGCGGCGCCGACACGGCGCTGCTGCAGACCGCCGCACTGGCGCTGCTGGCTGGCGAGGGCGATGGCATCACTGACCAGTTCACCAAGGCCATCGGACTCGACGAACTGACGCTCAAGCAGAACCAGGGCGAGGTGCGCGAGACCGTCATCTCGCTCGGCAAGCAGTTGTCGCGGCGTTGGTATGTCGGCTACGAACGCGGCCTGAACGCCACCGCGGGCAGCTTTCAGCTGATCTACCGCATCGCGCGCAGCTTCACATTGCGTGCGCAGTCGGGCTTCGAGAATTCACTCGACGTGATCTGGACCTGGCGCTGGGGCTGAGTGCAAGCACCTTGCGTGTGAAAATTGCGGGCTACCCGCCGTAGCACAATGGATAGTGCGCATGCCTCCTAAGCGTGAAATACAGGTTCGATTCCTGTCGGCGGGACCAGAGACACGGACGAAAAGGCACCCAGAAACACCAGAAGCCCCGGAGAAGTTGGGAGCTTCCATCGGACGCAGCGTTTCGCGGGGTGGCATCGGCCATGCCAGCAACAGCAGCATGCCGCCTCCACGAATCCCGGGGCGGCTCACGCACCGCACGTTACGCCTCGCCGGAGAGGCCTTCGTGCGCGTCAGTTTTCTTGCTCGCATACGATCCCGGAAATGAACCTTCGTAAACCCCTCGTCTCCTTTGTCTTGGTCTCCTTGGCCGTTTCTGTGTCTGCGCAGTTCGTAGGTCCAGGCGCCGCATCACCGTATCGAACCGTTGCGGAGATCCTCAAGAGTGCCCCTGACGACATGCGCGTCGAGCTTGAGGGGTTCATCGTCAAACAGGTTGGCAAGGAGAAGTTCATCTTCACCGACGGGCAGTCTGAGATCCGTGTGGAGATTGATCAGAAGTACATGCCAGCTGATCGGTTCGACGAGAGAACAAGGTTGAGAATCCGCGGCGAAGTTGAGAAGGACTTTTTGGAGAGTCCAGAGATTGACGTCGATTCGGTTGTCCTGCTCAAGTGAGTGAGGCCCCTTGGTCAAACAGGGGGACCTCATTCGTTGGTCGAGGACAGGCGGGCTGCCTCCATGAGCTGAACAGGCACATCTCGCGCTTAGGCCTTCCTTGAACTCACCAACGCTGGCCGGCACCGGCGATGGACCAGAGACAAGGCGACGTCAGCGGACGCATCGATTGCGCACATCGACGGTGCGGTGGTGCAGCTTCACTTCTTGTCTGGAAGCTCCTCGTCCAACCCCTTCGACAAGGCGGCTCCTGCGTCGGCGCTCATCTCAACCGGCAGCACAGCACCGTTCGGGAACATGAGTTGCACCCGCACATTGCCTTCGGTGTCCGATGCAGTCACACCAGCGGCGAGCACTTCGAGCGCCGGGGGTGCCGAGCCCGGCGCCTTCGACGATTTGTCGAGCAATGCAATGGCGACTGCCGGGGCCAGCTCGGTGGAAATGGCGATGTCAGTCGCCGACTTCTTGGACCGCTTCCGAGGCTTCGGCTTCGCTGCAACCGTCTTTCGTGAGGGTGCGTTCATGGGTTGCTTGAGTCGTAGAAATTGAGCCATGCAAATGTACGTGAGTACCTGAGCGCATTCTTCAGTGCGGCGCAGGCGCAGGCACAAGACCTCATCGGGGTCGCCGCGTGCAAGGACAGTCCCCACGCATCTCGTACACTCGACACATCCTTTGGGGAGTAGCCGGCTTTCAACAGAAAGCGCCTGCGTCAACATACTCGGCCTGTCTTGCAGGCCGTGGTGCAGGCAACCACTCGGGTTGGCGAGACCATCGGCGCGTCAGCACGACGTAAGCCGGACAGTGCCGATGTGCCGCAGTGCTCGCCCGGCCAGAAATGCACTCCCCCGATGAGCCCTCTTTCGATCGTGCTGCTGTCGCTGGCCATGTCCACCGACGCGTTCGCCGCTGCGATTGGCAAAGGCACCGCACTGCAAAAGCCACGTTGGAGCGAAGCACTGCGAACAGGCGCCATCTTCGGCGTCATCGAAGCCATCACACCCGTCATTGGCTGGGCGCTCGGCCTGACGGCTGCCAACTACGTCAGGGCCTCGGACCACTGGATCGCCTTCGGGTTGCTGGTGGGCCTTGGTCTGCGCATGGTCTACAAGGGGCTCACAGCGCCCACGGTTCAGGTCGGGGAGCGGCTCACGAGGCACCCGTTCTGGCTGCTGGCACTGACGGGATTTGCCACCAGCATTGACGCCATGGCAGTCGGTGTCGGGCTGGCGTTCATCAACGTGAACGTCTTGCCCGTAGCCGCTGCGATCGGCTTCACGACTTTCGTGGCAGTGACCGCTGGCGTGATGGTGGGGCGGGTGCTCGGAACGGTGGCGGGCAAGTGGGCCGAGGTATGCGGGGGCATCCTGCTCACGGGCATCGGTGTATCGATCTTGATCGAGCACCTGGGTGTCGGCTGAATGGCAGGCTGATCTTCGCGGCCCGCTTGTCAGGGTCGCTGTCGGCGATGGTGCGCCGGATCACCGACGGCCAGTGGCGGGTGGTTCGGTATCGAAACTCGCCCACAGCGAGTCACTGGGCGATATTTCGCTCACCTCCGGCTTGCGTGGCTCGACGCCTCGTCGCCGGTCCTGACCCTTCGGCATCTCTACATCTCGAACGCGGCGATCCCTCCCGGAGCGCCGCTCGGCATCCGATCGTGCTGTTTTGCTGGAGAGGGTGCTCATCGTCTTGATTCTTGCCGAATCTTCAGAGTGCAGGAGCGTTCCGGTCGTGCGTCAAAGGGGCATCGGAGATACGCGGACTGGCAGGTGCGGGCAGCGCATTCGTCATCGATGGGATGTCAATTGCCGTCGCTCGATGGCAGGCGGACTTCGTGCAGCCGGTGTAGGCGCATCAATTCACTTGCCACCAGCGGCGCAAAGCCGAGCCGACCACCGCGGCGGTCGATCATCAGTTCATCGAAGACCGCTTCGGTCTGCGCGGCATCCGGCCAGACGGCCGCCAGCCGATTGGCCAGTCGGGGATACATCGAACACAAGGCCAGCGGGCGTTCCCGCGTGGGCAGACTGCGCAGCCACTGCCGCGCCTCGGCAGACAGCGCACGGTCCTGCTCGCTGGGCAGGGTGCGCCGCTGCTCCGAGCGAGGCACCGACGCGCCCTGCCCCGGCGCGGTGGGCGTGCCGCCCACCAAGGTCAGCGTCGTGACCCGATCGGCTTTGGAACTCCTGAATATGCTGAACATCACACGGCCTCGTCGTCGATCGATGACGATGCGGGCAGGCGCTGGAGGGCCATCGCCACGAACCCCGGCAGGTCAGTTCGGTATCGGCGACAGGTGCGCCAACTTGAACGTCGGGGCAAGCCGAATGCGTCAGACTTGACGGCACCTGCTGATTTCTTTGAGGCCCAGGCATCCTCAACTGAAACTAAGCTGGCCCGATCAGCATCCATCCACCACTGGGTTCTATACTGAGACGAGGATCGGATGCACAAGCCAGTTACGGGGTCGGACATGGGTACGAAGCTCAAGATTTCAGGTTGGGTCGCGCTGGGCGCGGTGGCTGGCGCGCTGGTCACGATGCAGTTGCAGGCGACCGCCCGGAACTCGGTCAGCTCTCTGCCACTGGATGAATTGCAGCAACTTGCAGCGGTGTTCGGCATGGTCAAGAGCGACTATGTGGAGCCGGTCGACGAAAAGAAGCTGATCACCGATGCCATCGGCGGCATGGTCGCTGGGCTGGATCCGCACTCTCAGTACTTCGACAAGAAATCGTGGAAAGAATTCCGCGAAGGCACCACCGGCCGCTTCGTGGGGGTGGGTATCGAGATCGGCATGGAAGACGGCCTGGTGAAGGTGGTCACGCCGATCGAAGGTTCGCCGGCTTACCGCGGCGGGCTGAAAAGCGGCGATCTGATCACCAAGATTGACGACACCATCGTCAAGGGGCTGACGCTGGAGCAAGCCGTCAAGCGCATGCGCGGTGAGCCCGGCACCAAGGTCGTGCTCACGATCTTCCGCAAGGCCGAAGACCGCTCGTTCCCTGTCACCATCGTGCGCGAAGAAATCCGCACGGTCAGCGTGCGCGCGAAGATGGTCGAGCCAGGCTACGCGTGGTTGCGCGTCAGCCAGTTCCAGGATCGCACGGTCGAGGACTTCGCCCGCAAGATCGAAGAGATCTACAAGCAAGATCCCAATCTGAAGGGCATCGTGCTCGATTTGCGCAATGACCCGGGAGGTCTGCTCGAAGCATCGGTGGCCATTTCGTCGGCCTTTCTGGCAGCAGATGCGACCGTGGTCACCACCAACGGCCAGATCCCTGAATCGAAATCCATCTTCAAGGCAGCGCCTGAGTACTACCTGCGGCGCGGTGGCGCCGATCCGCTGCGGCGCCTGCCGGAAGCGCTGAAGTCGGTGCCGTTGGTGGTGCTGGTGAATGAAGGCTCGGCTTCGGCCAGCGAGATCGTTGCTGGCGCCCTGCAGGACAACAAGCGTGCCACGGTGATGGGGGCACAGACCTTCGGCAAGGGCTCGGTGCAGACGGTGCGGCAACTGTCCCCGGACACTGCGCTGAAGATCACCACCGCGCGGTACTACACCCCGAGCGGCAAGTCCATTCAGGCCAAGGGCATCGTGCCGGATGTGATGCTCGACGAAACTGCTGAGGGCAATCTGTTCTCCGCCTTGCGGCCTCGGGAAGCCGATCTCGAAAAGCACCTGCAAAGTGGCCAGGGCGCCGAGGTCAAGGACGAGGCACGCGAGAAGGCACGCGAGCTCGCGCGCAAGAAGCTGGAAGAAGAAAGCGCGAAGAAGGCTGCCTCACCGATCAAGCCACCGGCCGAGTTCGGCAGCGCAGACGACTTTCAGCTGGCTCAGGCCATCAATCGGCTGAAGGGCAAGCCGGTGCTGGTCAGCAAGTCGATGACAGAGCGCAAGGTCGAGACGGAGTCGAACTAAGTCCCCAGCGAGCCCGTGCAGCACCGCCCATCGGTGATGGCCTGCGCCACCCATCCAACGCCCGCTGCTTGCGGGCGTTTTTTCGTGCCGCGATGAACGACGACCAATTGCTGCGCTACTCGCGGCACATCCTGCTCGATGAGATCGGCATCGAGGGCCAGCAGCGGCTGCTGGCTGCCCATGTCCTGGTCATCGGAGCTGGTGGACTGGGATCGCCGGTGGCGATGTACCTGGGCACGGCCGGTGTCGGCCGGCTGACGATCGTCGACGACGACACGGTCGAATTGACGAACCTTCAGCGCCAGATCGCTCACACGATGGCCAGGCTCGGCGCGGCCAAGGTCGATTCCGCAGCAGCCACGGTGCATGCCATCAACCCCGAGGTGCAGGTGATCGCGCTGCGCGAACGCGCCGATGCCGCGCGGCTGAATGATCTGGTCGCCGCCGCTGATCTGGTCGTCGACTGCTGCGACAACTTCGCGACCCGACAGGCCGTGAATGCCGCCTGTGTGCGGCACGCGAGACCTCTGGTATCGGGGGCCGCGATCGGTTTCGATGGCCAGGTATCTGTTTACGTTACCGACCGACGCGACGCTGCGCTTCCTTGCTATGCCTGTGTCTTCCCGCCTGCGGCCAGCTTCGAGGAGGTGCGATGCGCGACGATGGGCGTATTCGCGCCCCTGGTGGGCATCATCGGCAGCGTGCAGGCCGCTGAGGCGTTGAAGCTGCTGGTCGGTGTGGGCGCCTCGTTGGCCGGTCGCCTGCAGATGCTCGACGCTCGCCGGATGCAATGGACCGAGATACGGCTGGCCCGCGATCCCCACTGTCCGGTGTGCGCTTCGCTGCACCGATGACACCCCTCATGCCACCCACGAGCTAAGCTGCATCGCATGGACAAACGCAACGACCTCACCGCCCGCAATTTCCCGACGGCCCAGGAAGACGCCAGCACCGCCGCGCCACCCTCGTTGTACGGTGGGCCAGAGAGCGCCTACCGCCTTGCCTTCACCGACAACGATTTCCTGCTGCGCGAAGAACTGCGGCCCGTGCGCATGCAGCTCGAACTGCTGAAGCCGGAGATGGTTCAGAAAGAAGCGGGCATCGAGTCGACCATCGTGATCTTCGGTAGCGCCCGCATCCTGTCCCCTGAGGCAGCCGCCGCCGATCTGGCGCAGGCCCGGGCGCATGACGACGCCCACGCGGTGCGCGTTGCCGAATCCCGGGTACTGATGTCGCGCTACTACGACGAGGCCCGGCGCTTTGCGGCCCTGGTCACACAGCGCACTGCCGACATGGACACACCGGTCTATGTGGTCACCGGCGGCGGACCCGGCATCATGGAGGCGGGCAACCGCGGCGCATTCGAAGTCGGCGGCAAGAGCATCGGCCTGAACATCGTGCTGCCGCACGAGCAGGAGCCCAACCCGTACATCACGCCTGAGCTGTGCTTCCAGTTTCACTACTTCGCACTGCGCAAGATGCACTTCCTGATGCGCAGCATCGCGCTGGTGTGCTTCCCGGGCGGCTTCGGCACGCTCGATGAACTGTTCGAGACGATGACGCTGGTGCAGACCGGCAAGTGCCGCAAGCGGCCGATCCTGCTGTTCGGGCGCGAGTTCTGGTCGCGGCTGATCAACTTCGACGTGCTGATCGAGACCGGCATGATCTCGCCGGGCGACGTGCATCTGTTCCGTTACGTCGAGACCGCCGAGGAGGCCTGGGCCGTGCTCGAAGACGAATACGGCTTCGACGCGCCGCCCACACAGACCGGTGAGTTCGCGGTCGACATCTGACGCCATCGGCTGACTGTCCATGAACCCGCACCTGAGCCTGATCGGCGCGCCCACCGACATCGGTGCCGGAAAGCGTGGCGCCAGCATGGGTCCCGAAGCGCTGCGGGTGGCGAACCTCGTGCCGGCGCTGCAGGGCCATGGCCTGGAGGTGCTGGACCGCGGCAACCTCAGCGGCCCGACCAACCCGTGGCTGCCCGCGGCCGATGGCTACCGCCACCTGCCCGAAGTGATCGCCTGGAACCGCCTGGTGCACGACGCGGTCTACGCCGAACTCAAACTCAACCGCATGCCAGTCCTGCTGGGTGGTGATCATTGCCTGGGGATCGGATCTATCAGCGCGGTGGCGCGCCACTGCCGCGATGTCGGCAAGCGGCTGCGCGTGCTGTGGCTGGACGCGCACGCCGACTTCAACACCCAGATGCTGACACCCAGCGGCAATCTGCACGGCATGCCGGTCGCCTGCCTGTGCGGTCATGGCCCGCAAGAGCTGATCGAGATCGGCGGTCAGGTGCCCGCTATCAGCCCGAAATGGGTGCGGCAGATCGGCATCCGCAGCGTCGACGCGGGTGAGAAGCGCTTCGTGCATGAGCAGGAACTCGATGTCTTCGACATGCGCTTCATCGACGAGATGGGCATGCGCCACGCGATGGAGCTCGCACTGGCCACGCTGGACGTCAACACCCATCTGCACGTGAGCTTCGACGTCGATTTCCTCGACCCGCCGATCGCACCCGGCGTCGGCACCACCGTGCCGGGCGGTCCCACCTACCGCGAAGCACAGCTGTGCATGGAAATGATCGCCGACACCGGCCGGCTGGCGAGCCTTGATGTGATGGAGCTGAACCCCGCGCTCGACGTGCGCAATCAGACCGCAGAGGTGGCGGTGGACCTGATCGAAAGCCTGTTCGGCAAGAGCACCCTGATGCGGCGCTGAGGCGCCCGCAGCGAACGGATCAGCGGGTCAGCAAGCGGCTCACCGCCGTCACATCCTCGGGCTTCAGCTGACCGGCCGCTTGGCGCAGCCGCAGGCCCCCTAGCAAGGTGTCATAGCGCGCTTTCGAGAGATCTCGACGTGTGGTGTAAAGCTGCGTCTGCGCGTTCAGCACGTCGATGTTGACCCGCACGCCGACGCGATAGCCGAGTTGCGTGGCCTCCAGGGCCAGCGCGCTCGATGATTCAGCCGCCTCCAGTGCGAGCACCTGCGCCTGCAACGACTGCACGCCGAAGTAGGCTTGCCGTGTGCCGAGCGATACCGTGCGGCGCGCGGCCTCGAGATCATTCTGGGATTTTTCTTCGAGCGACAGCGTTTCCTTGATGCGGTTCTGTACCGACATGCCGGAGAACAGCGGCAAATTGAACTGCACGCCGATGCTGCCCGTGTTGGTGGTGCCGGCGCTGGAAAGCTGGCTACCGCTGCGGCCTGTCGAGTTGTACTGGCTGGCCACACTCGCCACCGCATCCAGCGTGGGGAAGTGACCTGCCCGGGCCTTGCTGGTTTCGAGGCGTGCCACATCCAGCGACAACTGCGCCAGCCGCACCGACGGGTGCTGTGCATCGGCGGTGCGAGCCCAGACTTCCGCATCCGCAGGTGTGATCGGCGGCAGGCTCACGGGCGTCGCCAAGCCCTTGGGTTCGACCTGGCTGCGCCCGACCAGCTGATCGAGTGCGATGCGCTTGTTGCGCAGATCGTTGTCGGCAGCGAGCTCTTGGGCGGTCGCCAGATCGAAGCGGGCCTGCGCCTCCCGCGTGTCGGTGATGGTGGCGGTGCCGACCTCGAAATTGCGCTTCGCCGATGCCAGCTGCTCATTGATCGCGACCTTGCTGGTGCGCGTGGTGACCAGCGCATCCTGCGCTGCCAGCACATCGAAGTAGGCCTGGGCCAGCCGCACCATCAGATCCTGCTCGGCGACCTCCAACCGAAGCGCAGCGGCTTCCAGTTCGCGCTCGGCCTGGTCTATGGTGGCGCTGCTGTTGCGGTTGAACAGGGGCTGACGTGCCGAGACCTGGCCTGACCGGGTGTTGAAGGAGCCATTGCCGAAGCCGGTCTCGACGCGGCCGGTATTGGCGCTGGCATCCAGGCTCACACTCGGGCGCAGCAGCGCATCGGCCTGTGCGGCCCGGAAGGGTGCCGAATCAGCGAGAGCGCGCGCCGCGAGGTAAGTGGCGTCATAGCCGCGCGCCGCGGTGTAGAGCTCATCGAGGCTCTGGGCCTGCGCACTGAGCCCGCTGAGGGCCAAGAGGCTTGCTGCCAAGGCTCGGGAGAAGAAGGTGGCGGTCAACGGGTTTCCCTCAAGCGCGGCGCTCAGTACCGCGGCACACCCGCATCGACCTCCAACGACCAGGCGTCGATGCCGCCGGTGAAATTGGTGACCGAGGTGAAGCCGTGGCGCTGCTCCAGGAACGCGGCCACCTGCGCGCTGCGCATGCCGTGGTGACACAGGCACACCGTGGGACGCGACGGGTCGAGCTCCGCGACCCGCTCGGCGATCTGGCTCATCGGCAGGTTGATGGTCTCGAGGCCGTCGGCGTGCAGCGAGGCCAGCTCGAATTCCCACGGTTCGCGCACATCCAGCAGCAGCGGCCGCGAAGAAGCGGGCTGGGTTGCCCCGTCGCCGACGAGCAGGGCTGCGAAATCACGCGCGCCGATGTGCTGCATCAGAAATGGAACCGGCTGGGCTCGTCGAAACCGCGCAGCCGCGGCGCCACGGTGTCGAACAGTTCGACGCTGCTGATGGCGCTGCGCTCACCGCCACCACCGGCCAGGCTGCGGGTGTACAGCACCGCCTGCATGATCGGCAGCTGCCCGACGATCGCCACCAGTCGGCCGCCGGGCTTCAACTGATCCAGCAGCACCTGCGGCACCTGGGGCACGGAGCCAGACAGCACGATCACATCGAAGGGGCCTTCGCCGGGGCTGCCCTTGGCGCCATCGGCGCAGCGCACGGTGACATTCGCGGCCCCGCTACGGCGCAGATTGGCGGAGGCGAACGCGGCGAGATCGGCATCGATCTCCAGACTCAGGACCTGCTGTGCCCGGTGCCCCAGCAAGGCGGCCATGAAGCCTGAGCCGGCGCCCACCTCGAGAACGCGCTCGTGCTTGCCGACATCCAGTTCTTGCAGCAGCCGTGCCTCGACCTTTGGCGCCAGCATCGATTGCGCGGGACCGGTGGAAGTGGGTAGCACCACCTCCGTATCGACAAAGGCCATCGAGCGCGAAGCCGGTGGCAGGAAATCTTCGCGGCGGACCACCGCAAGCAGCGTCAGCACCTCGGCATCGAGCACATCCCAGGGCCGGATCTGTTGCTCGATCATGTTGAAGCGGGCGTGTTCGATGTCCATGGATGTCGGGTCTGGAGGCAGTGAGGTTGAAGCGGAGCGGCGACGGTTGGTTTGCCGCTGCGTAGTTTATTTGCCCACGATCAGCGGCGGCGCGACGACGGGGTGATGACGACGCGACCAACGCTGCTTCGCCCACGCCGACAAATCGTCCAGATAGCAGTAGACCACCGGCACCACCACCAGCGTGAGCAACGACGAGGCGATCACGCCGCCAATCACCGCCTGACCCATCGGCGCGCGCTGCTCCGCACCTTCCGACAGCGCAAAGGCCAGCGGCACCATGCCGAAGATCATCGCCAGCGTCGTCATCAGGATGGGGCGCAAACGCACGCGCGCCGCCAGCAGCAAGGCGCTTTCGCGGTCCATCGCCACCTCACCCGGCACGGTGCCATCGCGGGCACGGATCGCGAAGTCGATCAGCAGGATCGCGTTCTTGGTCACCAGGCCCATCAGCATCACGATGCCGATGATGCTGAACATGTTCAAAGTCGAGCCGAACATCAACAGTGTGAGCACCACGCCGATCAGCGTGAGCGGCAGCGAAGTCATCAGCGCCAGTGGTTGCAGGAAGCTGCGGAACTGGCTGGCCAGGATCATGTAGATGAACACCACCGCGAGGCCCAGCGCACCGATGGCGTAGCTGAACGACTCGGACATGTTCTTGGTGCTGCCACCAAAGCTGTAGCGGTAGCCAGGCGGCCAGGCGACGCTGTCGAGGATGCGGCGGATGTCGGCCGACACATCGCCGGCGCTGCGGCCGTAGGCGTTCGCATCCATGTTGATCTCGCGGTTCAGGTCGCGCCGGTTGATCTGGTTCGGTCCGGTGGAGGCCGTGACATCAGCCACCTGCGACAACCGCACGATGCGCGGCAGCCCATCGGCACCCGCAACCACCGGCACCGGCAGGCGCTCCAGGTCGGCCAGCGAACCGCGGCTGTCCGGCGTCAGCCGCACGATGACGTCGTAGTTCTCGCCATCGGGCGCGCGCCAGTTGCCCACCGTCGTGCCGGCCACCAGCGACCGCAGCGTGGTGGCCAGCGTGTTGACGTTGAGCCCCAGGTCGGACGCTGCTTCACGCTTCACGTCGATCGCGACGGTCGGCTTGTCCGGCTTCAAGGTGCTGTCCAGATCGACCAGCCCCGGCACCTGATTCAGTTGCTCGGTGATCACCTTCGACAGCCTCTCCAGTTCGCCCAGATCGCTGCCCTGTATGGAGAACTGCAAGCTCTTGCCGCCGCCCAGATCGGGTGAGCCGATGTTGGTGACCGTGATGCCCGGGATGCGGGCCAGGCGCTCGCGCATCGGCACGGTCATCTGCTCCAACCCGCGTTGGCGCAGATCGCGATCGACCAGGCGCACATAGGTCGAGCCGTAAATCTTGCCTGCGGCCGTACCGCTGTTGATGGTGGTGACGGTGTACTTCACCTCGGGCAACTCGCGCAGCGCCAGATCGACCTGCTTGGCTCGGGCTTCGGTCACTTCGAGCGACGAACCGACCGGCGTGTAGAAGTTGACCGTCGTCTCCGAGAAATCCGCCTTCGGCACGAACTCGGCGCCGAGCACCGGAATCAGCAGGAAACTGCCTCCAAACGTGGCCACCGCGATCGCCAACGTCGACAGCCGATGTCGAAGCGACCAGCCCAGGATGGACTGGTAGCCGTGACCCAGCCACACCGTGAAGCGCTCGAACACCCCGGTGACGCGACCCAGCGTGCGGTCGTACAGGCTGGTGGTTGCGCGCGGTGTGCCGGTGCGGTGAGCCGCTTGCGGGTCGTTCCAGATGCTGGAGAGCATCGGGTCGAGCGTGAAGCTGACGAACATCGAGATCAGCACCGCCGCCACGATCGTCAAGCCGAACTCGTGGAAAAACTTGCCAACGATGCCGCCCATGAAGCCGATCGGCAGGAACACCGCGACGATGGACAAGGTGGTGGCCATCACCGCGAGGCCTATCTCCTGGGTTCCGTCCAACGCGGCCTGGTGCGCACTCTTGCCCATCTGCACATGGCGCACGATGTTCTCGCGCACCACGATCGCATCGTCGATCAGCAGCCCCACGCAGAGGCTCAACGCCATCATCGTGATGCTGTTGATGGTGAAGCCGAAGGTGTACATGAAGCCGAAGGTGCCGATCAGCGCAATCGGCAGCGTCAGGCCGGTGATGACCGTGCTGCGCCAGGAGTTGAGGAACAGGAAAACGATCAGGATGGTGAGCGCAGCGCCCTCGATCAGGGTGTGCTTGACGTTCGCCACGGCCACACGGATCGATCGGGAGTTGTCGCGATTGATCTCGACGACCACGCCGGGCGGCGTCACCGGCGCGGCCGCGTCGATGGCCTTGCGCAGGCCGTCGACCACCTCGATGGTGTTCTCGCCCTGCGACTTCAGCACCGACAGCAGCACCGTGCGCTGGCCGCTGTAAAGCGCCAGGCTTTCCACTTCCTGCGGGCCGTCGACCACATCGGCGACCTGCCACAGCTTGACTGGCGAGCCGCCGCTGACGGTGGCATTGCCCGTGCCAGGTGTGGCGGCACCACGGCGAGCGACGACGATCTCGCGAAACTCTTCCGGCCGTTTCAAGCGTGCGTTGATCTGCACCACACGCTCCTGCTCCGCAGAGCGGATGGCGCCCATCGGCAGTTCCTGGTTCTCGCTGCGCACTGCGTTGATGACGTTGTCGACGCTGACGCCCATCGCCTCCATCGCAGCAGGCTTCAAGTACAGGTTGATCTGCCTCGACACGCCGCCCACCACGCTCACCGAGCCGACGCCCCGCACGTTCTCCAGGCGCTTTTGCAGCACCTGCGTGGCCCAGGTGGTCAGCTCCTGGGGACTGTGTTGTCCGCTCGGCGACAAGACCGCCAAATTGAAGATCGGTGTGCTCGCCGGATCAAAGCGCGAGACCCGCGGCTCCTTGACCTCGTCACGCAGGCTCGGGCGCAACGCGGCCACTTTCTCGCGTACGTCTTCGGCCGCCTTGCGGCCATCGACATTCAGGTTGAACTCGATGATGACGATCGAATTGCCTTCATACGAACGCGAATACAGCGAGCTGATGCCCGCCACGGTATTGACCGCCTCTTCGACCTTCTTCGTGACCTCGGTCTCGACAATCTCGGGCGAGGCGCCGGGGTAGTCGAGCTGCACCACGACCGTCGGGAAATCGATGTTCGGGAACTGATCCACCGACAAGCGTTGATAGCTGAAAAGCCCGAGCACCACGAAGGCCAACATGGCCATCGTGGCCATCACCGGGTTGCCGATCGAGACGCGGGTGAACCACATCGCTAGGGCCTGTCAGCACTCGAAGCAGGCGCAGACGCTGCCGATGCCGATGCCGCAGACCCGAGCACCCGCACCTGCGTCCCGTCACGCAACGCACCCGCCGAACCGCGCAGCAGCACCGTGCCGTCGGTGACACCACTGCTCAACTCGACCACCGACTCGATGCGACCATCGATCGGCAATTCGCCGCGCTGGCCCAGCGTCACCTTGCGTCGCTCGACGCGGTCGCCGACCACCGCCAGCACATACGGCTGCGCCTGATCGACACGCACTGCCGACAGCGGCACCGTCAACGCGCTGGTGGTGCTCAGATCAATCGCGCCGGTCAGAAACAGGCCCTGCCGCAGATTCGGGCGCGGATCGAGGCGCAGATACACCAGCACCGCCCGCGTGCCGGCCTGGGTGCTCGGATTGATGCGCACCACCTGTGCCGTCACCGGTCCGTCCAGGCCTTCGGCGGCCAGGCGGGCTGTCTGGCCAACGGCCACCTGGCCGATGTCCTCAGGCGCGACCGCCGCCTCCAGTTCGATGCGCGAGAGATCGACGATCTCGACCAGCCTCGCATCGACCGCCACCCGCTCGCCGGGCTGGACCAGCCGCTGCGAAACCAGGCCCGAGATCGGGCTCACCAGGCGCGCGTCGGTGCGCGCCTTGCGGGCGAGGTTCACTGCCGCCAGTGCGGCCTCGTAGGTGGCACGTGCCGCCGCTTCGTTGGAGATCGAGGTTTCCAGCCCCGTGGCCGAAATGAAGCCCTGCGCCACCAGCGCCCGGTTGTTGTTCAGCGCACGCTGTGCGATGTCCCACTGCGCCTTGGCCGAGGCCGCGTTCTGGTCGGCCTGCTGCACGCGCAAATCGACTTCCAGCGTGTCGAGTTGGCCGATCGTTTGCCCTGCCGTGACGGTGTCGCCTTCGCGCACCGTCAGTGTCTTCAGTTCAGCGGCCACCTTGGCGCGCACCACCGCGCTGTCCACCGCCTTCAGGCTGCCAGAGATCTGCAGCGTGCGATTGAACGGCTGCACGCGGGCGAACACGATGTCGCTGGCGTTGAGTTCCATGGCTTGCGCTGGCTTCGCTGGCGCCGCGGCTTCGGCCTGCGCCTGGGATCGCGCATGCAGCGTGCGGGCCACGAAACCGGCAACGAGCAACAACACCACCAACCCCACCACCCACCCCAACTTCAGGCGCTTCATCATCAGCTTTCAATCGTGCAAATCATCGGCATTCGGCGATGGCGTCATCGGGCCCTGCGCGGGGTGGAAGTATCGGGGCATTGAAATACCGCTGTTCGACGCTGCCCTTCCAACCGTGATCGAAGACCAGATCGCACACCACATCCGCGCGGTCAGTGTGAGTCAGTTCCAGTTCTCCAACGACAGTGAACCGCTCGTCGCTGAACGCCGCACTTAAGCGGTCAAGGAGCACACGCTTGTAGTCGGTGTCCGTCGATCCCTGCAGGTGCAGGCCTTTGGTTTCCATGACCACCGTGCGCGACCTGCCGCCCTCTTGCAACAAACCGAATACGAAGTCGGGGTACACCTTGTGGCGCTTCCAGCCCTGCAAGCCGTACTGCGTCTTGGCGACGTTGCGGTGCCACCAACGCAAGGCAGATTTCTCATCCAGGTAGCCGGCAAACTGCGCCTCGAACTGGTTGATGTCGGGTGTGTGCAGTGCGGGCTCCAGCAGGCTTTTTTGTACTGCACGCCCGTCGGCGCGCTGCAATTCGTGCGGCAGCGCGCCGGTCACTGCCAGCGCTGCATCCATCGGCAATTCATGGTCGGTGCCGTCGGCGCGCAGGCGGAATTCAATGCGCCCTTGCTGCACGAACCCCTCGAACACTGCCTGCGCCAGTCGGTCGCGCTCTGCCTCGATGTCGATGCGTAAGCGCTCGACCAGCGACGCGCTCGAAGCCGCCAGCACCCGCTCGTCATAGCCTTGCTCGCGCAGCCGCACCAGTACAGCATCGACCCAGCCCCACACCCACCAGGCGTTCGGCGCCACGTCGATCAACGCGCGGACGAGCCGTGCGCGGTCGAGCTTCAGGTCGCTTAGACCGGTTTCCGCGTCGGCAAAAGAGTGACTGCGAGTCAAGATCGACAGGTCGATGGCCAGGTGCTTGCCCCAGGCGCCTTGCGCATTCGGCGCCCATTCCTGCGCCAACGCATCCACATTCAGCGCTGCCCAGTCCAGATGAGCCAGCACGTCGCTGTCGTAGACCAGCGCACGGCGCGGCTCCCCGGGCTCGGCCCAGGTGACGGTGGGCACGAACAGCCGCAGCTTTGCGAACTGCGGCCGGCGTTTCAGCGTCACGGCGTGTGCCGCAGCAGTGCTGTCACTGCCGCGGCTAACCTGTATCGCCAGGTCGCCCATGCCCTCACCTTCCAGGGCCTTCTTGATGCCCTTGACCACCTCGGCGGTGTTCGCGTCGTAGCACTGCACATAGCAGGCATCGAGCGCCGCGCGCCCTGTCTTCACCGCGTGCGGAAGACGCAGGATGCGCCCCACCAGCTGCGTCATCGCCGCCGGGGCACGGCCGGCAGCGAGTGCACACAGCACATAGGCAAACGGGCAGTCCCAGCCTTCCTGCAATGCCGCCTTGGTGATGATGGCGCGTACCTCGCAGGTGGGCGATAACAGGTCAATGTTCTCGGGCTGCACCAGCTCGTTCTTGTCCGAGGTCTTGATGGCAATCTGCCGCTCGGCGAGCCCGAGTTGCATCAGATAAGCCTTCGCGTCCTCCGCGTGAATCAACCCCGAATCGCGCAGCTCGGCCCCAGTGCGCTCCACCTGTACCAGCAAGATCGGCCGGATGTAGCGTGCGGTGTCGGCCTGCAACGCGCTGGCCTCGCGTTGCAGCGCATCGAGCTGCGTCAGTGACGCTGTGAGGCAGCTTTGCCAATCATTCCAACGCTGTACATCGACATGTATTGGCAGCTTGATCATCTCGGCCTCGTCGAGATCGGTGCCGCGCACATCACAAAGGATGTTCGACCCCGCGACATCGACACCGCGCACGCGCCCGCCAATCCGCGGCGTCGCCGACAGCTCCAGCATGAAGCAGGGGTTGAAGCCGTCGAGCGTGCGCAGCGCGGTGTCGGAATAGGCGTGGTGGCCTTCGTCGATCACCACCATCGGGCGCAGCAGACGCATCACGTTGCCGAGCGAGCTTTTGACGATGCTGCCCTTTTGCGCATGGGCTTGCGGCGCGCTGCCTCCATACACCGAATACACATCGAGGTTAGGCACCTGCGCCAGCAAGGACCAATGCGCCTCGATGTCGTCTTCGCCCGGCAAAAAGCCCAGAACATTGCCCCGGTCGCGGAAGAAGCGCAGCGTCTCCTTCGACTGGCGCGCCGCCGATTGCAGCATCAGCACCATCACGCACAGATGCGAATCGGTGTCGATGCGGTTCAGCGGCGAGGTTTTTTCCAGCACCTTGACACGGCCCGCCCCCGCGTTGTTCAACAGCGAGCGGTAAGGGTGGTCGGGGTCGCGCAGCGCGGCAATAGTCTGCCGGTAGATCGCCTCGTTGGGCACGACCCACAACACGAGCCCGCTGTGGCGCTGCAAATAGGTGCCGAACACCCGCGCCACGCTGGCGGCGGCCAGCAGCGTCTTGCCGCCGCCGGTCGGCACCTTCAGACAGACGTTCGGGATCGGCAGGTCGAGCGCGCTCGATCTTTTGTCACCCGCATCACCATCACCCGCCCAGCGGCTCGAATACGGTTGCTCAGCAAAGGCCGCGGGTAGCGCGCCGCGTTGCTTCAGCGCCGCCCAGGTGCGCTTCGGGAAATCAGCTGCGCTGCGCGCTTCTTCATGCATGCCTTCCATCGCCCGCAACGTGGCCGCTGCCGAACGGGATCGTGCCTCGTGCTTTTTCAATTCGTCGATGTAGTCAGCTAACTGGGTCAACACATCGGTCTGGAAGCGCTTGAGTTGGATACCACCTACAGCACCAGTCTGCGCCGCAGCGCGCGTTGGCTGCCAGAACACGCGGCGATCCCGTTCAATGCGCGATCGAAATTTGTCGTCCAACTTGTCGGACAGCAGCACCACGTCCGTGCGATACAGCAGGCCCAAGGCCTCGATGCGTCCGTTCAGGCTGGCCAGGTCGCTGAACGTCCACTCTGGCGCGTCGATAGCAAGATCGATGTCGGATTCGACTCGTGCGGTACCTGTGGCGCGCGAGCCGAAGACATACACACCGCGCAACCCCGGCGTGGTGTCGAAGACGCCGCGCAATTTCGCCACGGCAGTGGGTGCGACGCCGAACAGAGCTTCACTCACAGCGTGCGCAACTTTTCAGCCAAGCGATCGAAGGCGCCCACTGCGCGCGCACGAATGAAGGCAGCCACCTGCACCGCCATTGCTTCCTGGTAGGTGTGGCTGGTCAGGTTGCGGTACTCACGCAGTTGATCCCACACCTCGGCGTCATCGATCAGCTTCGACTGAAACGCCTCAGGCAACACCGCCCAGGCCTTTTGAGCGAGCCGCTCACCTTTCGACTCCAGAAAGCGATGCAGACAGCGCCAGGCCATCTCGAAAGTGAACTCAAAGCGCTGAATCAGGGCATCGCGGACGAGATTTGTCTCGTTCTCAGCCAACGCTTCATGCAGCCTTGCCAGCGCCCGCTCGAACTGCTCAAGCTGATCTTCAAATCGCTCTTGCATCGCTCACCCTTCCCGGTACAGCGCAAACGGCAGCGGCGCGTAGTCAACGCCGAAGTCTTTCAACTGCCGGTTGCTCAGGTACTTGGCCGGCGCGAAAACCAAATGCGGCTTCGGCACGGCCGGAGCATCATGCTCGCGGCCCCAACTTTGGAAGTCCTTCGCACGCGACAGGTTCAACGCCGCTTCCGGGCTTTTCAGAAAGGCCAGATCGGGCCGGTAGACCAGCCACACGTGTGCGTCTTTCGCTTCGCCCAGGTACCACTCGGGCGCGCCTTTAGGCAGCTCAGGCAGGCTGCCGCCGGTAGCGGTGTGGAACAGCCATGCGCCGAGCGCGTCGGCTGACGGCAGGTGCTCACCGGAGAGCAGCTTGTCGAGGTCGAGCGGCTCGCCCAGCGTGCAGTAGGTGAACTCGCCACCCAGCCCCTCGGCGCGTTCGGAAATGCGCTTCTCGCCTTCCACGCGCAGCACGCCATCGTCGAGCTTGACATTGATCTTGTCGAAGCGCTTGTGCGTGACCGTGCCCTGGTCGGCCAAGTCGCCCTCCGCAAAGCCTTCGCGCGCCTTGATCGCCTCGACCTTCGCCAGCCAAGCGTCGGCTTTCTTGAACTGCGTGTAGGTGATCTTTTCTTCGAGCAGCACCTCGCGCTGGTTGCCGACCCAGGCATAGCCGTTGATCGCGCGGCGCACCCGCTCGGCGGTCAGCGTGTCGGCATAGGCTTCGCCCTCGACGAGGATGAAGCGGCGCGTCCCGCCGTCTTTCGCATTGGCCTTCAGCACCGCGTGCGCGGTGGTGCCAGAGCCGGCGAAGCTGTCGAGGATCAGCGCATCGGGCGCCGCAGCGAATTCAAGCAGCCCTTCAATCAGGCGAATGGGCTTAGGCGTGTCGAACACTTTCGCACCGAATATCTGCTTGATTTCTTCAGTCGCTTCGTGCGTGTGACCAAATTCCGAGTGCCGAAGGATGGTGCTAACGGGCCGCTCGGTTTCGCCTTTGAAGAATTGCTTGACCCAAACTTCCCACGTCCCTTCACTGTTCTTCTCAATCAACAGTTGAGGCGCGCCTTTCTTCAGTTCGGCAAGAACGTTCTTCTCCTCCCAACGCCACGTTCCCTCCTTGCCGTCGGGTTTGATCGGCCAGATAGGTGTTCCGTCAGGAGCAGTTATGGAGAACCAAGTGTTCGGACGATCGGCGCGCAACGAGTTAGACCCCTCCTTCCGCAGTGTTCGCAGACGCGCGCGCCGGCCGGAATGCGGGTCGACGTATGTAAACGCTCGGGCGTTCTGTTCCGTAGATTGCAGTGACAGCGCTGCGTCGGGCCTGCTTTTGGCGTAGCCGAGCACGGCGTCGTAATCTTTGCTGAACCCGGAAGCATCCATTCGAGGGCTGTAGACCTTCTCCCACGCCATCTGTGAAAGAAAGTTGTCCTCCCCAAAAATCTCATCCAGCACCATCCGCGCCCGGTGCACCTCGTTGTCGTCGAGCGTGATCCAGATCGAGCCGCTTTCACTCAGCAACTCACGCAGCAGCACCAGACGCGGCCACATCATGCACAGCCATTTGTCGTGGCGCAGCATGTCCTCGCCATCAACCGGATTAGTGCTGAGCCACTCTTTCATGATCGGCGAATTCACGCCATCGCTGTAGCACCAGCCTTCGTTGCCGGTGTTGTAAGGCGGGTCGATGAAGATCAGATCGACCTGGCCTGCGTAGCGCGGCAGCAGGCTTTTCAGTGCGTGCAGGTTGTCGCCGTGGATGACGAGGTTGCCGTTCAGGTCACCACCGCCGTTGGAATCCGGAGCGCCTTGGCGGATGCCCTTGCCCGGCTGCACCTCCAGCGGCCGGTACGGCACCGTCAGGTGGTGGTTGTAAACGTACTCTTTGCCTTTGAAGACGATTTCGGGCATGGGGGATTCAGTGGCGTCTGATGCACAAGGCGGCTTTCATTATCGGGTGGCCGATACGCCCAAGGGAATGCTCGGGGTAGGCAGGCAGAATCCCCCGCATGCTCTCGCTGGACCGCTTTTCGTTTCACCAACTGCTGCTGGTCGCCTTTTTGCTGATTGCCGGCCTGCTCAGCGCGGCGTCGCTGCGCGGTCTGTTCACGATCGAGGCCTTGATCACACAAAGCAGCGATGGCGCGCAGCAGGCGGTGTCACTGAGCGCGGCTGCCCAGCGGCTGGCCGAGCGCAGCGTGACGATGGAGCGTGCGGCGCGGCAGTACCTCGTGCTGGACGACCCGCTGTTGCGTCAGCGCTTCGACGAAGCAGCCAAGGAGGCAGCTGATGCGCTCAACCAGTTGGCCGCAGGCACCCGCGATGTCGAGTTGCCTGACGGTGGCCAGTCGCTCGCCGCCGCGTGGCATCGAACCTTGCAGACGCTGCGCCGGCAACTCAGCGGCGATGCCGAGACGCTGCGTGACCGTGAGCAAACGCTGACCTCAGCCTTTCGCGACCTGGGCCAGCTCAACATCGAGCTCGCCGACCAAGTCCGGCTGGCGACCGAGTCGCGCAATGCAGCCTTGCTGGAGCGGTTGGAATCGGGCCGCGCCGAACTGGCCCGACAGATCGTGGCCGCAATTGCCGTCGCGGTCGGCCTGGCGCTCGCCTTCGGTATCTGGCTGGCTCGGCCGCTGAAGCGGCTGGAAGCGGCCATCGTGGGGCTGGGCGAGAACCGGCTCGACCAGGCCATCGACATGCGCGGCCCGGCCGACGTGCGCCAACTTGGCCGGCGCCTCGAGTGGCTGCGGCTGCGCCTGGCAGAGCTCGACGACGACAAAGCGCGCTTTCTGCGCCATGTGTCGCACGAGTTGAAGACGCCGCTGGCCGCACTGCGCGAAGGCGTGGCGCTGCTCGAGGATGGCGTGACCGGTACGCTCAACGAGCCGCAGCGCGAGGTGGCGCGCATCCTGCGGCAGAACACCGCAGTGCTGCAAGGCCAGATCGAGGACCTGCTGCGCTTCAACACCGCTGCCTTTGACGCGCGCCGCCTGGTGCGCCGGCCGGTGGAACTGACAGCCCTGATCGCTGAGCAGATCGAGGCGCAAAAACTGCAATGGCAGGCGCGCAAGCTGAAGGTCACCGTGACCGGTTGGCCGATCCAGGCGGAAGTCGATGCCGAGAAGCTGGGCACCGCCTTGGGCAACCTGCTGTCGAACGCGATCCGGTTCAGCCCGATCGGCGGAAGCATCGTCTTCACGGTGTCGCAGTGGCCGGGGCGGGCGCGCATCGATGTCATCGATGAAGGTCCCGGCGTCGCGGCCGCCGACCGTGCCCGCGTGTTCGAACCCTTTTTCCGCGGCGAGCGCCAACCACCAGACGCACCGCGCGGCAGCGGCATCGGCCTGTCGATCGTGCAGGAACTGGTACGCGCCCACGATGGTCAGATCGACCTCTTGATGCCCGACGAGAATGCAGCGTCGGGTGCCCATTTCCGAATCGAATTACCCCATGTTCCTGTCCGTTGAGTCCGCCGTGCGGCGGTGTGCACTGCGGCCGTTGGCCGCAGTGATCGTGGTTGCTGGGGCCGTGAGCGCCTCAGGTTGCTCGATGTGGCAGCGCGCGCCAGCACCGCCCCCCATGCCGACACCGACCGTGGTCACCACGGCACCACCGGTGATCGCCGCGACGCCCGTGGCAGCGCCGACGCCCATCGATCTCGCCACGCCTGCCGATCTGGCATCTCGGCGCGCACTGGCCAACCACGAGCAGCTGCGCGCCCTGCCCCTCAGCGAGTTGGCGCAGGAGATCGCCCGTCTGAGCGCCCTGCCCCCGGCGCCGGACACCTCGATCGATCTGGCGATGGCGCTGCTGCTCACTCGCAACGGGGGTGAACAGACCCGAGCCATCGGGCTGGTCGAGCCACTGGCCAAGGGCGTCACGCCAGATGCCGAAGCCTGGCAGCCCATCGCTCGGCTGCTGCTGGCGCGGCTGCAGGAGTTGCGACGCCTGGAGGACTTGCTCGACCGCCGCAACCAGGAGTTGCGTGACAGCCAGCGCGAGGTTAAGCAACTCAACGAAAAGCTCGAAGCGCTGAAAGCCATCGAGCGCAGTCTGGCACCGCGTCCGATCTCCTCGGCCCCCCCTGGCGCTGCGGGCAGCAGCGCGCCTGCCGCAGCGACCGAAGCCACCTCGTCGCCCCGCGCCAAGGCGACCCTGCGCAAGGCGCCCTCATGAGTGCGAAGCTGCTCGTCGTCGACGACGATGCCGATCTGCTGCAGCTGCTGTCGATGCGCCTGACGGCGGCGGGCTACCACGTGACCGGCGTCGGATCGGCCGAAGAAGCGCTGGCCCACCTCGAAGCCTCGCGACCGCAGTTGGTGGTCAGCGACGTGCAATTGCCCGGCCGAGACGGGCTGGCGCTGTTCGATGCGATCCGTGCGCGTCACCCGGCACTGCCCGTCATCTTGCTGACCGCACACGGCACCATCCCCGATGCGGTCGAAGCCACCGCCCGTGGCGTCTTCACCTACCTGACCAAGCCCTTCGACGGCAAGGCGCTGCTCGACAAGATCGCCCAGGCGTTGGCGCTCGGCGCTCCGGCCGCCCACCCCATCGGCACCGATGAGGCCTGGCGTGCACCGATCGTCAGCCGGTCGGCGGTGATGGCGGAGCTGCTGGCTGAAGCCAAGATGGTGGCCGCGTCCGATGCGAGCGTGCTGATCTGCGGCGAAAGCGGCAGCGGCAAGGAGCTGCTGGCGCAAGCCATCCACCGCGCCAGCCCGCGCGCGGCACAGCCCTTCGTGGCGGTCAACTGCAGCGCGATCCCCGAGGCATTGCTGGAGTCCGAGCTCTTTGGCCACGTCAAAGGCTCGTTCACCGGCGCGGTCGCCCACCACCGCGGGCTGTTCCAGGCCGCCGACGGTGGCAGCCTGTTTCTCGACGAGATCGGCGACATGCCACCGGCCCTGCAGGTCAAGCTGCTGCGGGTGCTGCAAGAGCGCTCGGTGCGACCTGTGGGCGCCAACCAGTCCCTGCCCATCGATGTGCGCATCTTGTCGGCCACCCACCGCGACCTGGATGTGGCCATGGCACAGGGCCAGTTCCGCGAAGACCTGTACTACCGGCTGAACGTCGTCGCGCTGACCCTGCCCGCGCTCGGCGCACGGCGCGAGGACATTCCGTTGCTGGCCAACCATTTCCTGTCGGCGTTGAGCGAGAAGTACGGCAAGCGCCTGAACGGGTTCGCGCCAGAAGCCTTGAAGGCACTGACCGCCGCGCCGTGGCCCGGCAATGTGCGGCAGCTGCACAACGTGGTCGAGCAGGTCTGCGCGCTGACCACCACGCCCTTGGTGCCGCTCACGCTGGTACAGCGTGCGCTGCGGGTACCCAGTGTCGAGGTGCTGAGCTTCGCGCAGGCGCGCGAACGCTTCGAGCGCGATTACCTGGTCGGGCTGCTCAAGCTCACCGACGGCAACGTGGCCGATGCCGCCCGGCTGGCCGATCGCAACCGCACCGAGTTCTACCGACTGCTGCAGAAGCATGGCCTGACGCCGGGGCTCTTTCGCAACGACGGGCGACCCGATGGGTCGGCGGACGCCGCCCCCTCTGCGCCGCTGTCGCCAACTGGCGACAGCATTTAGTTCATATAAATCAACGGCTTGCGAAGTTGACCTCCACAAGCAGTCGCTGATTCGGGACAAGAATCGAGGTCAGAGGCCGTAGAAACCCGCGATTTGTCGCCACTGAGCGGAATTTCTGGCCCAAGTAGTTGATTCATAAGGCACTTTCGACACTGGCATGCACGTTGCGCTCAGGGGGCTCATCGTCCCTTCGAGCGCCCGATGAATCACCGTCCTGTCAACCGCCTGAATCGCTCCTTGACCGAAGCCAGCACCGGCTCGGCCGCCCCGGCAGCACTCGTTCATCCGAGCATGGGCGCCAGCATGCCGCCGATGAACCGCGGCTCGATGACCGCGCTACCCTGGCGTGGATTCTTCGGCGGACTGCTGGACGGCTGGATCGCCCTGGCGACACGGCTGGCGGGCCAGCCCCCCCTCGCTCACGCCCCTTTCGATGAAGCAGCGCCCGCGCCTGCCGATGCAGCGGCCACCGCCGCTTGGAAGCAAGCCGCTGCGCAACGCCGGCGCACGCTGCTGGCGCTGATCACGTTGTCGGTGGTGGGGGCCACCGCGATGCTGGACCACGTGCTGCCAAGCTACGACAGTGCCTGGTTGCGCACGACCCAGATCGGCTTGTTCTCCATCCTGTTTGGATGGGTCTCGGCAGGCTTTTACACCGCCATGATGGGGTTCTGGGTGCAGTGGCGCGGTGATCCGCACGCGCTCTCAAGCCAATCGGTCGCGCACCGTCCGATTGCTGCCGATGCGCGCACCGCGCTCATCATGCCGATCTGCAACGAGCAGGTGTCCACCGTGTTCGCCGGGCTGCGCGCCACGGTGGAGTCGCTGATTGCCGCGGGCGGCGCGCGCTTGTTCGATGTGTACCTGTTGTCCGACACCAATGACCCGGCCATCCGCGCCGCCGAGCTCGCCGCCTGGGCAGAGTTGCGTGATGAGCTCGGTGCCAGCACCCGCATCCACTACCGCTGGCGTCAGCGGCGCACACAGCGCAAATCAGGCAACGTGGCCGACTTCTGCCGACGCTGGGGAAAGAGCTACCGCTACATGGTGGTGCTGGACGCCGACAGCGTGATGACCGGTGACTGCCTGCTGAGCCTGGTGCGCCTGATGGAAGCGCACCCCGACGCCGGCATCATCCAGACCGCGCCGCAGGCGAGCGGCCTGTCGACCATTCATGCACGCGCCCAACAGTTCGCTGGCCGCGTGACCGGCCGACTGTTCAGCGCCGGCATGCAGTACTGGCAGCTGGGCGAATCACACTACTGGGGCCACAACGCGATCCTGCGCGTGGCACCCTTCATGGCGCACTGCGCACTGGCGGCGTTGCCGGGCCGCGGCGGCCTCAGCGGCCACATCCTGTCGCACGACTTTGTCGAGGCCGCGCTGATGCGCCGTGCCGGCTACCACGTGTGGCTGGTCAACGACCTCGAGGGCAGCTACGAACAGCAACCGCCGAACCTGCTGGAAGAACTTCAGCGCGATCGACGCTGGTGCCAGGGCAATCTGCAGAACGCGCGGCTGCTGGCCGAGCCTGGCCTGCATGGGGTGCACCGGGCGATGCTGGTGACCGGCGCGCTGGCCTACCTGTCGGCGCCGCTGTGGCTGGCCTACGTGGTGTTGGGTGTGGCGTTGTGGCTGTTCGGCGGCCACCCGATCTTCAACACCGACGCCGTGGTGCCGTTGGAGATCATCGCCCTGTGGGCCGGTACGCTGGCCATGCTGGTGATGCCGCGAGCCCTGGGCGTGGTGGCCATCGTGCTGCGCCGTGAACAGGCGCTGTATGGCGGTGGCGCAGCCCTGGTGCGCGGCGCGCTGATGGAAGGAACACTGTCGGTATTCCAGGCGCCGCTGCGCATGGTGGCGCACACGCTGTTCGTCGTCGTCGCGCTGACCGGCCTGAAGCTGGACTGGAAGTCACCGCCCCGCGAAGCCAACGACATCGGCTGGGCCGATGCATCGAATCGCTTTGCATTGATCGGCGTGGTGATGTTGGCGCTGGGCGTGAGCGCACTCATGCTGGCGCCGGCGACGCTGCTCTGGCTCGCACCGGTCGGCATTCCGCTGCTGCTCGCCGTGCCACTGGCGGTCCTGACCAGCCGCGCCGGGCTGGGCGAACGGGTGCGGCAACTTGGCTTGCTCGTCACGCCCGAAGAGACACGCACGCCGACCGTGTTGCGCGAAGCAGCGTCGTATGCCCGGCAGAACGCACGCCAACAGAGCCGCTTCGCGAACTGGCGGGCCACCCTGGAGAACCCGTGGCTGTTCGACGTGGTGCAAAAAGCCATGGGAGCGCGCAGCACGATGTGGGGTCAGCGCGGCCGGGCCCGGCGCCAACTGGTAGGCCGCCTGCGCGCCAAGCACGACCTCGACAGCTTGAGCGTGGGCGATCAGATGCGCCTGCTCAGCGAACCGCAGCACTTGGTGCGGCTGCGCGACCAATTGCTGGCACAGGCAGAACCGGCGCATGCGACCTGGCAGTCGCCGACAGCGCCGGCGCCCGCACGCCAAGCCAGGCGTGCCTGGCTCGCGCCGGCCACTGCCGCCTGAGGGACATCTGGCCCCCGTCGCTGCGATTGCGATGCAGCGTCACTTGCCGCATCGCGATGGTGAATATCAGTCGGCGGGCGGCGAGTTTCGAGCGTCGTCGTCGAGCCGACGCAGATACGCCATCTTCTCGGCGATCTTGAGCTCCAGCCCACGCGGGACCGGCTGGTACCAGGCGGGCTCCTGCATGTCATCGGGCAGGTAGGTCTCACCCGCCGCGTAGGCCTGCGGTTCATCGTGGGCGTAGCGATACTCGTGGCCGTAGCCGAGGTCCTTCATCAGTTGGGTCGGCGCATTGCGCAGATGGATCGGCACCTCGCGTGACTTGTCCTGCTTCACGAAGGCCTTGGCCTGTTTGTAGGCCTTGTAGCCCGCATTGCTTTTGGCGGCCACCGCGAGGTAGATGACCGCCTGCGCCAGCGCCAGTTCGCCCTCCGGTGAGCCCAGGCGTTCGTAGGTGGTGGCCGCGTCGTTGGCAATCTGCATCGCGCGCGGGTCGGCCAGACCGATGTCTTCCCAGGCCATGCGCACGATGCGGCGCGACAGGTACCTCGGGTCGGCACCGCCATCGAGCATCCGGCACAGCCAGTACAGCGCACCATCGGGATTCGACCCCCGCACCGACTTGTGCAAGGCCGAAATCTGGTCGTAGAAGTGCTCGCCGCCTTTGTCAAAGCGCCTGCCGCTGGCCGTCAGCGCGTTCTTGACGAACGGCGCATCGATCGTTTGCAACGCGGCGGCGCGCGCTGCCGTGTCGGTCTGCTCCAGCAGATTCAGCAGTCGCCGGGCATCGCCATCGGCGTAACCGACCAGCACATTGACGGCCGCATCGTCGAGCTGAAGGTGGGCCATGAAGGTGTCGTGCGCACGCTGGAACAACAGGCGCAGTTCAGCGTCCGTCAAGGCTTCGAGGACGTACACCTGAGCGCGCGACAGCAGCGCCGAATTCACCTCGAACGACGGGTTCTCCGTCGTGGCGCCGATGAACACCACCAGCCCCGATTCGACGAAAGGCAGCAGCCCGTCCTGCTGGCTCTTGTTGAACCGGTGGATTTCATCGACGAACAGGATCGTCTTCTTGCCGTGAGCGAGGTTCTGTTCAGCCTGCGCCATCGCCTCACGGATGTCCTTGACCCCCGAGAACACAGCGGACAAGGCGATGAATTCGTACTGGAAGGCCGAAGCCGTCAAGCGGGCCAGCGTCGTCTTGCCGACGCCCGGCGGCCCCCACAGGATCATCGAGTGCGGCTTGCCGGATTCGAACGCCAGCCGCAGCGGCTTGCCCGCGCCGATCAGCTGCGACTGGCCGATGACCTCGTCCAGTGTCTTCGGTCGCAGGGCCTCGGCCCATGGCGCCGTCGGTGCTGCAGCGAAGAGGTCAGCCACGCGCTTGCCCTGAGCCGAGCGACCTCAACGCAACCTCACTGCTCAAGAACATCAACGCCCTTCGGGATGACGAACGTGAAGCTCTCTGCCGGCAACTCGATGTTGGCGTTGAACTGCGTGAACGTCAGCCGCGAAAGCTGGGAGAAGTTGTCGGTGATCTCGACCGCGACGAGTTGCTTGCCCTTGAATCCGATGCGCATCGACTCAAAAGCACCGTCCTTGGTCTTCGGTGTGGCCTTGGCCCAGTCGAGCCCGTCTTTCGACGGCTCGGCGACCACGTCGAAATCGCGGCTCAGGTCACCGCCGGCCAGCAGCGCTGCCGGCGTCGCACCGAGCGCCTGGGTGAACTTGCGGCTGCTGACCTGGTTCAGATCGGCGTCATAGATCCAGACCTTCTGGCCGTCGGCAACGATCAACTGCTCGAAGGGCTTGGTGTACGCAAATCGGAAGCGATCAGGGCGAGCGAACTCGAAGCTGCCACTCGACGTCTTGGTCTTGGCACCGTCGGGCGAGGTGACGGTCTGGATGAAGTTGGCGCGCCCGGTTTTCACCTGCTGCACGAAAGACTTCAGCCCATCGACGGCGTCGGCATGCGCCGCCATCGGCACGAGCATCAGCCCCCACCAGGACAGCAGGCACGCAACGGCGCGCTTCATTCGCTGCGCGCCGGAACGATGATGTCGCGGTTGCCGTTGGTGCCCATGGCAGATACGAGCCCGGATTTCTCCATTTGTTCCAGCAGTCGCGCGGCGCGGTTGTAACCAATGCGCAGGTGACGCTGCACCAGCGAGATCGAGGCACGCTTGTGCTGCAGCACGATGGACACAGCCGAGTCGTACATCGGATCGCTTTCGTTGCCCGGCCCGCCGCCGTCGTTGACAGCGATCTCGCCGGAGTCGCCATCGAGCGTGCCGCCTTCAAGGATGCCGTCGATGTAGTTCGGCTCGCCCTGGCTCTTCAGGTAGGCCACGACGCGGTGCACCTCGTCGTCGCTGACGAAGGCACCGTGCACGCGAATCGGCAGGCCGGTGCCCGACGGCATGTAGAGCATGTCGCCCATGCCCAGCAGGGCCTCGGCGCCCATCTGGTCGAGGATGGTGCGGCTGTCGATCTTGCTCGAAACCTGGAAGCTCAGCCGCGTCGGAATGTTGGCCTTGATCAGGCCGGTGATCACGTCGACGCTGGGCCGCTGGGTGGCCAGGATCAAATGGATGCCGGCCGCGCGGGCCTTCTGAGCGAGGCGCGCGATCAGCTCCTCGATCTTCTTGCCGATGACCATCATCAGATCGGCCAGCTCGTCAATCACGATCACCACATGCGGCAAGCGCTGCAACGGTTCCGGTGCCTCTGGCGTCAGGCTGAAGGGGTTGGGCAGTGTCTCGCCACGCTCCAGCGCTTCATCGATCTTCTTGTTGTAGCCCGCCAGATTGCGCACGCCCAGCTTGCTCATCAGTTTGTAGCGCCGCTCCATCTCGCCCACCGCCCAGTTCAGCGCGTTGGCGGCCTGCTTCATGTCAATGACCACGGGGCACAGCAGGTGCGGGATGCCTTCGTAGACGCTCATCTCGAGCATCTTCGGGTCGATCAGGATCAGCCGGACATCACGCGCTTCGGCCTTGTACAGCAGGCTCAGGATCATCGCGTTGATGCCCACAGACTTGCCCGAACCCGTGGTGCCGGCCACCAGGCAGTGCGGCATCTTGGCCAGATCGGCCACCACGGGTGCGCCGACGATGTCCTTGCCCAAGCCCATGGTCAGCATCGAGGAGGCGCCGTTGTAGGCCTGCGAACCCAGGATCTCGGACAGGTAGATCGTCTGGCGCCGTGCGTTAGGCAGCTCGAGCGCCATCGTCGTCTTGCCCGGAATGGTTTCAACGACACGGATGCTGACCAGGCTCAGACTGCGGGCCAGGTCCTTGGCCAGGCCCAACACCTGCGCACCCTTCACGCCCGTGGCCGGCTCGATCTCGTAGCGGGTGATCACCGGCCCGGGCGAGGCGGCCACGACCCGCACCTCGACGCCGAAATCCTTCAGCTTCTTCTCGATCAGCCGCGAGGTCATCTCCAGGGTTTCGAGCGAGACCGTCTCGGTGCGGCCGGGCGCGGCATCGAGCAGATCGACCTGCGGCAGCTTGGTGTCGGCCAGTTCGACAAAGAGCGGCTTCTGGCGCTCCTTCACCACGCGGTCGCTTTTCGGCACCTCGACCACAGGGGCGGCGATGACGATGGGCGCATGGTCTTCGCTCAGTTCATGCTCGACCTCGGCGATGTCTTCGCGCTCGCGCAGCGCCTGCTCACCCAGGCGCCTGTCTTCAGCGCGCTCGATGCGCTCGACACGGCTGTCGCGCCAGGCATCGAGTCGCTCACCGATCGCGTCGGCCAGTTGCAGCCAAGAAAAGCGGAACGCCATCGAGACGCCGGCCACCAGCGTGGCGATCCACAGCACACCTGAACCGGCAAAGCCCAGGCCCTTCATGCTGAGCGAGCCGAGCAGGTAGCCGAGCACGCCGCCCGCATGGCCACCGGGCAGCTGTGCCTCGGCGTGGTAGATGCGCGTCCATTCGAGCGAGGTGCTGGCCGACAGCAGCAGCGCCAAGCCCAGCCAAGACACCCACGAGGGCCAGCCTGTGTGCATCGGCACCGCGATGGCCGTGTCCGCGCTGCCCCGGCGCAGCAGATCAGCAAGCGCCGCCAGCCAGCGGTGTAGCCCGAGTGCGATCAGCCACCAGGCAGAAAAGCCGAACAGGAACATCAAAAGATCAGATGCCCACGCGCCCAGCGTACCCACACTGTTGCGCGCCGCCTCGCCCGAACCCGAGGTAGAAAACGCCGCGTCGAGCGGGTGGTGGGTGAGCATGGCGATCAGCATCAGCAGCCACAGAACGCCACCGATCAGAACGCGTGCCTGCCGTCGCCAGTCGGCACTATGGGCAAAGGATCTGGACGCGCCGCGGGCACCATCCTGCGAACTGGATTCACCTGCGGCCAGGCCCAAGCCCGAAGAGGAATCTGCTGCAGAGGTGCGCAGCGAGCCGAGCGGAAATGTCATCCGCTCATTGTGGCCGAAGCGGCGGCCGTCGCCGCAAACCGGGGCGTCAGGTCAAGCGCTCTTTCAGGATCACCGACCCGTTCTCCTGCGTCTCGATCATGCCCCGCTCCTCGAGGTCTTTCATGACGCGGCTGACCATCTCGCGGGAGGCGCCGACGACCTTGGCCAAATCCTGACGCGAGACCTTGTTGCGGATGATCTTGACCTCGCCGATCGTGTCGGCCATGTCGAGCAGCGATCGTGCAACGCGGCCATACACGTCGAGCAGCGCCAGCGATTCGATCTGTCGATCGGCGCTGCGCAACCTTGCGACCAGGCCGCGCATGATGGCGTACGACAGGCTGGAGTTCTCGGGCAGGCAGCGGGCAAACTCCGGGCGGCCGAGGATCAGCATGTCGGTCTGAATCTCGGCGCGTACGGTGGCCGAGTGCGGTTCGTTGTCGATCAGGCTCATCTCGCCGACGTAGTCGCCCGACTCCAGCACCGCAAGAATCACCTCGCGGCCGCGGGAATCGGCTGTCAGCACCCGTGCCCGCCCAGTGAGAAGGATGAACAGGGCGTTTGATTTCTTGCCATGTTCCACCACCAGTTCGCCGCGCCGATAGCGGCGCTTGACAACGGCGTCGGCAATGCCTTGCGCCTGGTCGTTGGTCAGCAGCGAGAAGATCGGCACGCGCCGGATCAGGTCGAGATTTGAAAGCATCGCCATCGTGGAGCTCCTTTGCTGCGGTTATCGGCAGGGCTTGTGCGAAATTCACTCGACAAACGAAATTTCTCTATTGTCGCCATTGAATCGCTCGGGGCGGAGTCCTGAACGCGACATGTCAAACTGCACAGCTTCCTCTGCCATTCGTCTTTCGCCATGAGCCCCACACCCACCCACTCGCGCGTGCTGATCCTCGGGTCTGGCCCGGCCGGTTACTCGGCCGCCATCTACGCCGCGCGCGCCAATCTGAACCCGACGCTGATCACCGGCATGGCCCAGGGTGGTCAGTTGATGACCACCACCGATGTCGACAACTGGCCAGCCGATGTTGATGGGGTGATGGGCCCGGACCTGATGCAGCGCTTTCAGAAGCACGCCGAGCGTTTCAACACCAACATCGTGTTCGACCACATCAATGAGGTCGATTTTTCGCAGCGCCCACTGAAACTGACCGGCGACTCGGGCACCTACACCTGCGACGCGCTGATCATCGCCACCGGCGCCTCAGCAAAGTACCTCGGCCTGCCGAGCGAGCAGGCGTTCATGGGCCGCGGCGTCAGTGGCTGCGCGACCTGCGACGGCTTCTTCTACCGCGGCCAGGAGGTCTGCGTGGTCGGTGGCGGCAACACGGCCGTCGAGGAAACGCTGTACCTGTCGAACATCGCGAGCAAAGTGCACCTGATCCACAGGCGCGACAAGTTCAAGGCCGAAGCGATTCTGGTCGACAAGCTGATGGACAAGGTGTCCGCCGGCAAGATTCAGTTGCACCTTTGGCACACCCTCGACGAGGTGCTGGGCGACGACTCGGGCGTGAACGGCGTGCGCATCCGCAGCACCCAGGATGCATCGACCACCGACTTGGCGCTTCAGGGTTGCTTCATCGCCATCGGCCACCAGCCGAATACCGACATCTTCAAGGGGCACCTGGAGATGAAGGACGGTTACATCATCACCAAGGGCGGGCTGAATGGCATGGCCACGCTCACCAGCGTGCCCGGCGTGTTTGCCGCGGGCGACGTGCAGGACCATGTCTACCGGCAGGCCATCACCAGCGCCGGCACCGGGTGCATGGCGGCGTTGGACGCACAGCGCTTCTTGGAACAATGATCTGACGCCGTATTTGATCACCCGGGCGCAGAAGCCGGCTATACTCGCGGGCTTCGCTGTGCTTGCGGCCTCTTTCGTTTGAGGGCCGTCGTGCAGCGGCCACGTGGGCGCAAGCCACGATGCAGCCGACGCCCGGGGCGTGCCGCATCAGCGAAACCTGAAACACGAACCTATTGGAGCAGCGTCATGGCACGCGTCTGTCAAGTCACGGGCAAGCGCCCGATGTCGGGAAACAATGTTTCCCATGCGAACAACAAGACCAAGCGTCGTTTCCTGCCAAACCTGCAGTACCGCCGGTTCTGGCTCGAAACCGAAAACCGCTGGGTGCGCCTGCGCATCTCGAACGCGGCACTGCGCTTGATCGACAAGGTGGGCATCGAGAAGGTCGTTGCCGACCTGCGCGCCCGCGGCGAAATTTGACACGGAGCGGATCATGGCAAAAGGTGGACGCGAAAAAATCAAGCTGGAATCGTCAGCCGGCACTGGTCATTTCTATACGACCGACAAGAACAAGAAGACCAAGCCGGAAAAGATCGAAATCATGAAGTTCGATCCCAAGGCACGTAAGCACGTCATGTACAAGGAAACGAAGCTGCGGTAACAGCAGCTTCGCCCCTGACGTGAAAACGCCCCGCATTGCGGGGCGTTTTGCTTTGTGGGCTCGGTGACTGTCAGCGTCAGGCGTGCGCCGCGCGCAGCTTCAGCGCGAACTCCTGCAGCGTCGTGATTCCGCTGTCCTCAGCCTTCTTGCACCATGCCTGCAGATCGACCACCAACTGATCGGCGGACACATTGGTGCGTGTCCAAAGACTCCGCAGTTCCTCACGCATCGTCACCAGCTTGGACAGCACGGCACTTTGCGCGCACACCGACGCTACCCGTTCCTGCACGCTGTGGGGAATCTTGTCGTGATCGCGGTGCAACCAGCGTTTGGCGAGATGCATGTCCTTCCAGTGAGCGCTGTTCTCCGCACCCTCGGCCTTCAACCGTGCCAGTTCACTGCGGCATTCATCGCGCAGGTGATTGGCGTACTTCGCCATCACCTCGTACCGGTTGGCGATGATCGCCTCCAGCGTCTTCGAGTCGGCCACAGGCTTGACGGCACCCAGCTTGAGCTGCGGGGCTGTCTTGCGCACCTTGGCCCAGCCGATCATCTCCATCGCACGGATGTACATCCAGCCGATGTCGAACTCATAGGGCTTGACGGACAGCTTGGCTGACGTCGGATAGGTGTGGTGGTTGTTGTGCAACTCCTCCCCACCGATGATGATGCCCCAGGGCGAAATGTTGGTCGAAGCATCCTGCGCCTCGAAATTGCGATATCCCCACCAGTGACCCAGGCCATTGATGATGCCAGCCGCTGTGATCGGGATCCACGCCATCTGGACAGCCCACACCGCCAGACCGGCAGCACCGAACAACGCCAGGTTGATCAACATCATCACACCGACACCCTGCCAGCTGTAGCGGGTGTAGAGATTGCGCTCCAGCCAATCGTCCGGCGTGCCAAGACCGTACTTGGCCAAGGTATCGGCATTCTTCGTCTCGACCCGGTACAGCTCAGCCCCCGTCAGCAGGACGGTCTTGATGCCGCGGGTCTGCGGGCTGTGGGGATCCTCGGTTGTTTCGCATTTCGCGTGGTGCTTGCGGTGGACAGCCACCCATTCCTTGGTGACCTGTCCCGTGCTCAGCCACAGCCACAAGCGGAAAAAATGCGAGGGGATCGCATGCAGATCAAGCGAGCGATGCGCCTGCGAGCGGTGCAGAAAGATCGTCACGGCGGCGATCGTGATGTGCGTTGTCAGCAACGCATACAGAACCACCTGCCACCATGTGGTTTCAATCAAGCCGTTGGCCATCCAGTTCAGGAGGCTGTCCAACACCGTCGTCAATACGTTCATGAATCGCGTCCGCGCTGCAGTAATTCAAACCCTTCTATTGTAGGCGCCGACCTGCAGGTACCGATAGCCCGAACAAAGCAGGGCCTCTCTCGCAAATTGGAAACTGAGGCCGGCCCTGGTGGCATCACGCGCGTTGCCAGACCGCTGCGAAAAAGCCATCGGTGCCATGCCGATGCGGCCATAGACGCAGGTACGGGCCGCTGACCAACGTGCCGGCCTGCACCACATGCGCGTCCTCCAGCAACGAGTCGACTGCCATCGGCTTGAAATCCCGCAGGCGCTCGGCTGAAAACGCGTCGGCGATGGCTTCGTTTTCGGATTGCAGCAGGCTGCAGGTCGCATAGACCAGTCGGCCGCCTGGCTTGACCAGCCGCGCCGCGCTGGCCAGGATCGCTGCCTGCTTGAGGCGCAGTTCATCGACCGACTGCGGCGACTGCCGCCATTTCAGATCCGGATTGCGGCGCAGCGTGCCCAGGCCCGAGCACGGCGAATCGACCAGCACCCGGTCGATCTTGCCGGCCAGCCGCTTGATGCGATCGTCGCGCTCGTGGGCGATCTGCACCGGGTGCACGTTGGACAGCCCGCTGCGCGCCAGGCGGGGCTTCAGCGCAGCAAGACGGTGGCCAGAAGTATCGAACGCATACAAACGACCGGTGTTGCGCATGGAGGCGCCGAGTGCCAGCGTCTTGCCGCCGGCACCCGCGCAGAAATCGACCACCATCTCGCCGCGCTTCGCATCGGTCAGCAGCGCGAGCAGCTGGCTGCCCTCGTCCTGCACCTCGACATCGCCGCGCAGGAAGACCTCGAGCTTGTGCAGCGCCGGCTTGCCGTCAATGCGCAGACCCCACGGCGAATAGGGCGTGGGCAGCGCATCGATGTTCGCCACCTTGAACTCGGCCTGTACCGCGTCGCGCTTGGACTTGAAGGTGTTGACGCGCAGGTCCAACGGCGCGCTGCCGTTCAGCGCCTCGACCAGCGGCCAGAAATCGTCGCCCACTTCAGCGTGCAACCGATCGGCCAGCCACTCGGGCAGGTTGTGGCGCAATTTGTCGGGCAGCGCCGTGCGATCGACCACGGCCACTTTTTCCAACCACTGCACCTCGTGTTCTTGCAGGGCCGCGCGCAGAAAGGCCGCATTGCCTTGCCAGCCCAGGAGTGCCAGGCGCCGCTCCATCTCGCCCTTGCCCGACTGCGCCAGGTGCTGAAACAGCGGGCGCTGCCGAAGAACGGTGTACGTGGTTTCGGCCAACGTGTGCCGCTCGCGCATGCCAAGGCCGCGGTTCTGGCGAAAAAAGTCGGAGACGACGTTGTCGGCGGGGGCGCTGAACTGCATCACCCGATGCAGCAGTTCCGTGGCAAGTTCAAGCAAGGCGTTGGGATGCATCGACCGGATTATCCGGGGCGCGTTCAGTGCGACACGCTCAGCTGCCGATCAGCAATTGCGGCGCGGCACTGCGATGAACGATGCGCCCATCTGCCGTCGCTTCCAGCTGTCCCTCGATCCACCACCGCACGGCTCGCGGATACACCTGATGCTCCATCACCAGCACCCGCGCGGCCAGCGTGTCCTCGGTGTCGTCGGGCCGCACAGATACCACCGCCTGCGCGACGATCGGGCCGTGGTCGAGTTCAGGCGTCACTACGTGCACGGTGGTGCCCGCGACCTTGCAGCCGGCCTCGATGGCGCGGCGGTGCGTGTGCAAGCCCGGGAAAGCTGGCAGTAGAGACGGGTGGATGTTGAGCATGCGCCCCGCATAGCGCTGCACGAAGCCGGGCGTCAGGATGCGCATGAAGCCGGCCAGCACGATCAGCTCAGGGGCGAACCCATCGATGACCTGCGCCAGCGCGGCATCGAAGGCCTCACGATCCTCGAAATCGCGATGGTTGACCACCGCAGTCGGAATGCCATGCTGCTGCGCATAGACCAGACCACCGGCATCGCTGCGGTTGCTGATCACGGCTGCGATGCGCGCATCCCAGCCCTCGGCGGCGCAGGCCTCGGCAATCGCCACCATGTTCGAGCCGCGACCAGAGATGAGGATGACCAGGTTCTTCATGACGCAGAGTGTGTTTCAAGCGGTTCAACGGCCGGCCGCAGTGTATCGGCCCGCTGCGGAGCCCAAACCTACAATCGCCAGCCTCACCACCGAGCTGTCCCATGAAACAGAGAGTCCTCTCCGGCATGCGCCCCACCGGTGCGCTGCACCTCGGCCACTACCACGGCGCACTGAAGAACTGGGTGCGGTTGCAAGCCGACTTCGACTGCTTCTATTTCGTCGCTGACTGGCATGCGCTGACCACGCACTACGAAGACCGCGAGGTCATCGAGAAGAACGTCTACGACATGGTGATCGACTGGATCGCCGCCGGGCTGGACCCGGAGCAGTGCACGATCTTCATCCAAAGCCGCCTGCCCGAGCATGCCGAGCTGTTCACACTGCTGGCCATGGGCACACCGCTGGCCTGGCTGGAGCGCATGCCCACCTACAAGGACCAGATGGAAAAGCTGAAGGACCGCGACCTCGCGACCTACGGCTTCCTCGGCTACCCGCTGCTGCAGGCCGCCGACATCCTGATCTACAAGGCCGCTTACGTGCCGGTGGGGGAAGACCAGGCGCCGCACGTCGAGATCACCCGCGAGGTGGCCCGCCGCTTCAACCACCTGTATGGCCGCGAGCCGAACGCAGAGGCCCTGGCGCTCGCCGTCGTCAAGAAGATGAGCAAGAACGACGGCAAGGCGTTTGCCGCCGCACGCAAGGCCTTTCAGGAGACCGGCAGCGATGAATCTCTGGCGCAGGCGCGCGCGCTGATCGCCGCCAGTGGCGCCTTGAGCGCAGCCGACCGCGAACGGCTCGACGCTTTCCTGCGCGGCGCCGGCAAGACCATCCTGCACGAGCCGGCGGTGCTGCTGACCGAAGTGAGCAAGCTGCCCGGCCTCGACGGCGCGAAGATGAGCAAGAGCTACGGCAACGCGATCGCCATGCGCGAAGAGCCGGCCGTGGTCGAGCAGAAGATCAAGCGCATGCCGACCGACCCGCAGCGCGTGCGCCGCACCGATGCGGGCGACCCGGACCGCTGCCCGGTGTGGCAGTTCCACCAGGTCTATTCAGACGCCGATACGAAGGAATGGGTCGTCAAGGGCTGCAAGACCGCCGGCATCGGCTGCCTGGAGTGCAAGCAGCCGGTGATCGACGCCATCATTCGTGAGCAGCAACCTTGGCGCGAGCGCGCTGAGGCTTATCTGAGCAACCCGAAGCAGGTGCAGTGGATCGTCGAGGTCGGCACTGAGCGGGCACGTACCGTGGCGCGGGAGACGATGCGGGACGTACGGGATGCGATGGGGATCAATTACTGATCGCTGATCGATTGGCACCGTTGACTGCATGCGGGCATTTGCGCGTTGCTGCCGAGGGCGCGGGGTGACCGGCTCCGCTCATGTCCCCCGGGCCGGGTCACGGCTCGAACGCTTCGAATAAGCCGATCCGGCCCTCCTCCTTTACTTCGCTGTGCCGGTCACCCCACGCCCTCGGCAGGCAGAACCACCGCTGCATGCGAAGGCTTCAAACCCCATCCGCTTCGGTGGTGACAGGAGCGCTGCGGTGGGCCGCTGTGTGGAGTGAAGTAAGGAGGAGGGCCGGCCCGGGGGAGAGAGCCCGGACTCAAACAGTCCACTGGACTGTTTGTGCCTGGCGAGCGCCCGGGGCTCTGCCCCCGGGCATGAACGGAACACAGCGGCCCGGCGCAGCGCTCCCAGACTGATCTCAACAGACAGACCGTCGGATCACGCCGCCAGAAAGTGCTCGCGGTAGTACGCCAGTTCCTCGATCGACTCGCGGATGTCCGCCAGCGCGGTGTGGGCCTGGGCTTTCTTGAAGCCGTCCAGGATGCCGGGCTTCCAGCGTTTGGCCAGTTCCTTCAGCGTGCTGACGTCGAGGTTGCGGTAGTGGAAGAAATCTTCCAGCGCGGGCATCGTCTTGGCCAGAAAGCGGCGGTCCTGGCAGATGCTGTTGCCGCACATGGGTGATTTTCCTTTGGGCACATAAGCCTCCAGAAAAGCGATGATCTGCGCCTCGGCCTGCGCCTCGTCCACGGTCGATGCCTTGACGCGATCGATCAGCCCACTGCGACCGTGCGTGCCCTTGTTCCAGGCGTCCATCCCGTCCAGTGCGGCATCACTCTGATGGACTGCGATCGTCGGGCCTTCCACGCGCACATTCAGCTGTGAATCGGTGACGCGGTCATCTCGAGGTCGATCCAGATCAGGTTCTGGTCGCTCTTTGCCAAGGGGGTGGTCATGGTGCTTGCTCCTTGCGGGGATTGTCTTACGGCGGCCCGATCCAGCGGCCCGGCGCCCTACACTGCGCTCCGACGCCACCCTCTGAAGTTCCCTTGAACCACCCTGCCTTGCTGCTTGCGCTGCTGTTCGCCGCGGCCCTCGTCATTTCCCTGCTGATCCGCTTCTGGCTTGCTGCGCGGCAGATGCGCCACGTGGCACGGCACAGCGATGCGGTGCCCGCGGCGTTCTCCGACATCGTCACGCTGGATGCGCATCGCCTGGCCGCGCGCTACACCCTCGCCAAGGGCAGCTTCGGTCTGTGGACCATGGCCTTCAGCGCTGCTGTGCTGGTCGGCTGGACCTTACTGGGCGGCCTCGGCGTGCTCAACAACGCGATCCGCGAATCGATTCAACCGGCCTACGGCGACATGGCTTACCAGCTCGCCCTGCTGGCCGCGTTCGTGCTGATTGGGTCGCTGCTCGATCTGCCGTTCGATCTGTACAGCACCTTTCGTCTCGAGCAGGCCTTTGGTTTCAACCGCACCACCTGGAGGCTGTACCTCGTCGATGCGCTGAAGGGCATCGTGCTGGGTGCACTGATCGGCCTGCCACTGGCGGCCGGCATGCTGTGGATCATGGCCAGCACCGGCACGCTCTGGTGGCTGTGGGCCTGGGGCGCATGGATGGGTTTCAACCTTCTGGCGCTGGTGCTTTACCCGACGGTGATTGCACCCATGTTCAACACATTCAAGCCGCTGGCTGACAGCGCGCTCGAGTCGCGTGTACAGGCGCTGATGGCGAAGTGCGGCTTCTTCGCCAAGGGCTTCTTCGTGATGGACGGTAGCAAGCGCTCGGCGCATGCCAATGCCTACTTCACCGGCTTCGGCGCGGCCAAGCGGGTGGTGTTCTTTGACACCTTGCTCGACAAGCTGCTGCCCGGCGAGGTGGAGGCCGTGCTGGCTCACGAGCTGGGGCATTTCAAGCACCGGCATGTGCTCAAGCGCATCGCCTCGATGTTCGCGATCAGCCTGGTCGGCTTCGCGATCCTGGGCTGGCTATCGCACCGGATCTGGTTCTATACGGCCTTCGGTGTGCAGCCGTCGATGACAGCGTCGAACGACGCGGTGGCCCTGCTGCTGTTCATGCTGATCGTGCCGGTGTTCAGCTTCTTCGTGTCGCCGCTGTTCGCCGGCTTGTCCCGGCGCCACGAATTCGAGGCCGATGCTTACGCCTGCGCACACGCCAGCGGGCGCGATCTGTCGTCGGCCCTGCTCAAGCTCTACAAGGACAACGCGTCGACGCTGACACCAGACCCGTTGTACGCCCGCTTCTATTACTCGCACCCACCGGCCGCTGAACGGCTGGCGGCCATGCAGACACCGGCCACCGCCACATGACCGGATCGACGCCTTGAGCAAGGCGAAAGCCGACGACGCGCTGACGACCTCAGGGCTGGTGGTCTCGGGCTTCGGCCGCCACTACGTCGTCGAATCGGAGGCTGGGGCACGGACCATCTGCCATCCGCGCGGCAAGAAGAGCCTGTGCGTTGTTGGCGACCGGGTGCGCTGGCAGATCAGTGGCGACGAGGGAGTGATCGAAGAACTGGAGCCGCGACGCAACCTGCTGTTTCGCCAGGATGAATGGAAGACCAAGGCCTTTGCTGCCAACCTCGACCAGGTGCTGGTGATGGTGGCCAGCGAGCCGGTGTTCAGCGAATCGCAACTGGCGCGTGCGCTGATCGCCGCCGAGAGCGCCGGCATTGCGGCGAGCATCCTGTTGAACAAGTCTGACCTGCCGCAGATCGCCGCGGCGCGTGAGCGACTGAAGCCGTACAAGACCATGGGCTATCGGGTGCTGGAGGTGGCGCTGAAGACCCAGCCCGAGGCGTCTCGCGCGCTGCTGCTGCCGCTGATGTCCGGCCAAGCCTCGCTCGTGCTCGGACCCAGTGGGACCGGCAAGAGCACGCTGATCAACCTGCTGGCGCCCGATGCCCGCGCGCAAGTGGGCGAGGTGTCGCAGGCGCTGAACTCGGGACGCCACACCACCACGTCGACTCAGTGGTACTGGTTGGACATCGACCGCCGCACCGGCCTGATCGACTCGCCGGGTTTCCAGGAATTCGGCCTGAAGCAGGTCGATGTGCAAAAACTGCCGGCCCTGATGCCCGACCTGCGTGAGGCCTCGACGCGTTGTCGCTTCTACAACTGCACCCATCGGCAAGAACCAGGCTGCGGCGTGCGCGAGGCATTGGCGCAAGGTGACATCAGCGAGTCGCGCTACCGCATCTACGGCGAGATCCGACAGGAGCTCGAAGGCACCCGCTGGTAGGCGTGGGGGGTCACCCCACCAGATTGGCCAGCGTCAACAAGGCGAGCAGCAGCATCCACAAGATCACCGAGCGCCAGACCAGACCCACGATGCTGCGCAGATGACCAAGCACCGGCGTCGTGCCGGATGTGGAGCCCACAGCTGCCAAGTCTTCGAAGCCGACGCCTTTGTCGAAGGTCTTGGAGCGATCAGGTGTCACGCCCGGCGCGGCCGTGCCACCCAGTTGCACGCCCACAGCACCGGCCGCGGCGGCAAGAATGATGCCTTCGTTTGGATGCAGCCACAGCTCGGCATCGCGGCGCCAGCCGTTGATCGCCTCCTCGAAGTTGCCGACCACTGCGAAGCCAAAGGCGGTCAGCCGTGCCGGAATCCGGTCCATCAGGCCGAACAACCGCTGAGACAACGCCATCAGCCGCTCGTTGGTCGGCTCACCGATGGTGCGGCTGCGATAAGCCCAGTAACGGCTCGCGAACTCGGCACAGCGATACAGCACGGCGCCAGCCGGGCCTAAGCCGAGCGAGGACAACACCACAAACCAGAAGAACACGCCGAACACGTGGCGGTGAGCGGCCAGGAGCGAATGCTCGATCACATGGCGCAGCAGCTCGGTACGCGGCAACTCGCTCACGTCGAGGTGGCGCCATTCGGTCAGCAGGCGACGGGCTTCGGTCTCGTCCTCGCGGTCGAGTGCGTCGCGGATGTCGGTGAAGTAGTGGCTGAACTGGCGAAAGCCCAGCGTGAGGTAGAGAACCGCCACATTCCACACCAGCCCGAGGAGCAGGCTGTAATGTGTGATGCCCGCATGAACCAACCACACCAGCAAGCCCGGCAAGACGACCGTGATGATCCACACCACCCAGGCGTGATGGTCACGGCCTGCGTCGAAGTTGCGACCCACCCAGCGCTGCCAGGAAGTCATCGCCGAGTGAATCGCCGTGCCGCGCTGCAGGGGTTTGAGCTGTTCGAGCAGCAGCGCCAGGAGGACCGAAAAAAGGCTCATCGCGGCCGATGATAGCGGTCGCTCGCTCGCCCCTGGGCAGATCAGGCCGACAGGAATCGGTAGAAATTGCGCAGCATCGCCGCGGTAGCGCCCCAGATGAAATACGACTTCGGCAAACCATCCGCTGTCTGCGACATCCATGGCATCGACAGGAACTCCCGGGCCTCGTCGCCCTCGCCCACCGCATGCCGGCGGTGATGGGCAGGCGACATCAGGTAGGCCAGCGGAACCTCGAATACCTCCGCGACCTCGGAGGAATCCACCTGCAAGCTGAACCCCGGCTGCACCAGGCCCACCACCGGCGTGACGACGTAGCCAGTCACAGTGGTGTAGTGCGGCAAGGTGCCCAGCACCTGGATGAAGTCGTGTGTCAGTCCGACTTCTTCCTCGGCTTCGCGCAGCGCGGTCGCAATCGGACTTGCGTCCTGTGGCTCTGCACGGCCACCGGGGAAGCTGATCTGACCCGGGTGGTCGCTGAGACGCTCGGACCGCTGCGTCAGCAGCACCGTGATGTCGTCGCCACGAAGGATCAGAGGCATCAGTACCGACGCATGCACCAGTGACCTCGGCAGCGGTTGTCGATCGGCCACACGCTCGGGCTGCCACACGGGCGAACGCTCGAATCGGCCGCGCAACGCGGGCACCACGAGCCGATCACGCGGCACCGCAGGCAGGTGATCATCGATCGCCAGCACGGGGCACTGTTGCGGATCAAAGTTCAACGGCATCGAGGTCCTCGGAATTGAAAAAGCCGCCTCGAAAGGCGGCTTCGGTTCAGCCTTTAGCCAGCTTCCGACGCAGCCGGCTGCGCCAGGTCGCGTCGAAAATTGGCTGTGCGCTACCGGTCAGGCCAATTTTTCCTTGATACGTGCCGACTTGCCCGAGCGCTGGCGGAGGTAATACAGCTTGGCACGGCGAACATCACCGCGGCGCTTGACTTCGATCGACGCGATCAACGGGCTGTACAGCTGGAAGGTGCGCTCGACGCCTTCACCGCTGGAGATCTTGCGGGCGATGAAGCTGGAGTTGAGGCCGCGATTGCGCTTGGCAATCACGACACCTTCGTATGCCTGCACGCGCTTGCGAGTGCCTTCGACAACGTTCACGTTGACGATGACCGTGTCACCGGGCGCGAACGCCGGGATGGTCTTGTTCAGACGGGCAATTTCCTCTTGCTCGAGGGTTTGGATCAGGTCCATGGTTTCTCCGTGTGATCTTGCCCACGCTGGGTGGAGGAATTGTTCCGGACCTGCGACGCGAAGTGACAACGCGCGGCCGGACGTGGCAGAGGATCAGAAAAGCCCTCTAGTATATCCCGAGACTCGCCAAAAATCGCTCGTCTTCTGCACTGAGTTGCTGGGCGGCCCGTGCAAGAACGATCAGATCGGGTCGACGGCGTGCCGTCAAAGCCAGCGACTGCTCACGGCGCCAGCGCGCAATGCGGCCATGATGGCCCGACAGCAACACCGGCGGAATCGGCAGTGAGCCGTCGTCGGTCACCAGGTTCTCGGGGCGGCTGTAATGCGGCCCTTCAAGCAATCCGTCGGAAAAGCTGTCTTGTTGATGCGAGTGCGCATCCCCGAGCACGCCGTCCTGCAGCCGGGCCACCGCATCGAGCAGCGCCAAGGCGGGCAGTTCACCGCCTGACAGGACGAAGTCGCCAAGGCTCAGCTCGACATCCACATGGCGGTCGAGCACGCGCTGGTCGATGCCCTCATAGCGGCCGCACAGGAGCACAGCGCCAGGACCCGCGGCGATCTCGCGCACCAGGGCCTGATCGATGCGTCGGCCGGTGGGGGTGAAATGGATAACCGGCGCTCGCGTGTGAACCGCATCTGCTGCGCCAACGGCGTCGCCATCGCGCCCGGCGCGCACGGCAGCCAGAGCGCGCTCGAGCGGCTCGGCCAGCAACACCATGCCCGGGCCACCGCCGTAGGGCCGGTCGTCGACGCGGCGGTACTGGCCATCGGCGAAATCGCGCAGCGCCCACAGCCGCACATCCACTTGCGCAGACTCATAGGCCCGCCGCGTGATGCCGTGGATCAGGTGCGGCTCAAACAGCTCGGGAAACAGCGTGATGACGTCGAATCGCATGGCAGCGTCGGCTCGACGGTCAGTAATCGAGGCCCCAGTCGACGGTGATGCGTCGCTCGGGCAAGCTGACCGCATCGACGAAAGCGGCGACAAAAGGGATCAGACGTTGATCGGCTTCGGCGGTCACACCGGTAGCAGCCACCCTCAGCACGCTGTGCGGGCCTGTATCGATCAGTCCCACCACCTCCCCGAGGTGCTCGCCCTGACGGTTGATCACCGCGAGGCCAACCAGGTCGACCCAGTAGTACTCATCGGGTGGTGCCGTCGGGAAACTGCTGCGCGGGACGTAGACACGCGCACCACGCAAGGTCTCAGCACCAGGGCGATCGACGATATCCTGCGCTTGGGCGACCACCAGATCTCCGTGATCCTTGGCGGTCACGATCTTCAGCAGCGGGGGCAAAGGCGCGGTGTTGACGACCGACCTCGGGCCGATCGACTCTGGTGGCTTCAGCAGCCAGCGCTTCGAGGAGAACAGCGCCTGCGGATCCGCAGCGAACGGTTTGACCTTGAACCAGCCCTTGACGCCCCAGGCATCGATGATGATGCCCACCTCGATCGCATCGTCGGGCCAAGGCACCGCGCCGGCACCGGGATCAGCCATGGGCTGCACCCGGCGCGTCGAACGGGTCGGTGACGCCGACGATCAATTCAGACTCAGGCCGTCGCGGCCTTGGCCTGCTCGACCAGCCGTGCCACTGTCGGCGACAACTGCGCGCCGTTGCCAGCCCAGTAGTCGATGCGGTCGAAAGCGACGCGCAGGGGCTGCTCGCCACCCGAGGCGACCGGGTTGTAGAACCCGACGCGTTCGATGAAGCGGCCGTCCCGGCGGATGCGCGAGTCGGTGACGACGATGTTGAAGAACGGGCGCTTCTTGGCGCCGCCGCGAGCGAGTCGAATCACAACCATGGTATTTCCTTGAATGATGGGTTGCCCGCCGCATCCGGGAGACACTCCGGTCGCGCAGAACATGACGCCGCAGCCGCAGGGCCACGACAAAGATCAGTGCCGTAGATACGCCGACGGGCCCCAGCGCACCAAAGCCCCAGGCACCTATCAGCCGTCACGTGAACCCTCGATTCTAAGCTGGACCGTCCGGACCTTGCCAAGCTCGCGACATCCTCATCGCTGATTCGTGCCCACCGCGCTAAAGACATCACGGCGCTGACGAGCATCCTCTCGTTGCAGGTTGGGGGGCTAGCGCGGGCGCAGAATCGACACCCCAACTCAAGGAATGACGACCATCGAACCGACCGTATCCGCTGACAAATCGAAGACCTTCGCCACCTGGATCGCCATCGTCGGGGGGACGATGGGTTGGCATCGCTTCTACCTGCATGGATTTCGCGACCTGCTCGGCTGGCTGCATCCGCTGCCTACGCTGGTCGGTCTGTACGGCGTGATGCGGGCGCAGTCGCTGGGCCAGGACGACCAGCTGGCGTGGGTGCTGATTCCGTTTGTGGGTTGCACGATTACGGCCTCGATGCTCTGCGCCATCGTCTACGGCCTGACCAGCGACGAAAAATGGAACACCCGATTCAATGGAGGCCGCGCGGCTTCTCGCAGCGGCTGGGCCGCCGTCCTCGGTGTGATACTGGCCCTGTTGGTCGGTGCGGGCGTGCTGATGGCGACCATCGCCTTCAGCACACAGCGCTACTTCGAGCACGAGGCAGAAACCGAAGCTGCGTCCGTCAGTCAGCCCGCCACACCGACTGCCCCGCCACCGACGCCATCAGCGTACTGACGGGCCCGCGTCCGGGAATCACTGCATCGGGCAGCAATGCTGCCAGCGGAAGCAGCACGAAGGCGCGCTCGTGCATCCGAGGGTGCGGCACGGTCAGCGTAGGCGTCTCGATTTGTTGTTGCCCGTAGAGCAACAAATCCAGATCGAGTGTGCGTGGCGCATTGCGGTAAGGGCGTTCGCGCCCATGACCGTGCTCGATGGCTTGCAGTGCCTCCAGCAATGCCTGTGGTGACAGGGTGGTGTCGAAGCAGGCCACCGCGTTCAGGTAGTCCGGCCCACCTGCGTCGACCGGCGCGCTGCAGAACCAAGGTGAGCAGCGGTGACGGCACGTGCCGGGCAATTGCTGCAATTGCGCGTAAGCCGCTGACAGCACCGCCCGCGTATCGCCCAGGTTGGCACCAAGGCCGACGCAGGCTGACAGTTCGATCACACCACGCCGGGCTCGCCGGCTTCTGAGGCCGCGGTCGCGCCTGTCTCGGCCGGCTTGCGGCGACGGCGGCGGCGCTTCTTGGCGGGCTCGGCTGCGGGTGCCAACTCCTCGTCGACGTCGGTGGCCAGCGCTGGCTTGGGCTGACGCTTGCCGTCTTGGCGAGCGTCACGCCCTCGCACCGATTCGATCAGACGCCGGCGCTCGTCCTCGTCGGCCAGCGAAAACGCTTCCCACCATCGTGCCAGCTCATCCGAAACTTCGCCCACATCAGCGCGCAAGCGCAGGAAATCGAAGCCGGCGCGAAATCGCGGCTGCTCGACCAGCGTGAAGGGCGAGTTGCCGACGCGGCGCTCGAAGCGCGGCTGCATCAGCCAGATCTCGCGCATGTCGCCGCCAAGCTTGCCGCGCCCCGAGATATCACCGATGCGCGCATCGAAGATGGCTTCGACCGCCTGCTGGAGTGCGGCGAACGCGGGCTCACCTCGTGACTTGAGTTGCTCCCACTTCTGCTGGACGTCATGCCACAGCATGCAGGCCAGCATGAAACTGGGCGCCACCGGCTTGCCTTCGCCGACGCGGCGATCGGTGTCGGCCAGTGCCAGCCGAACGAAGTCGCGGTGCGCCGCGCTGCCACGGCTGTCGTCGAGCAAGGTGTCGAGCACCGGGAACGTGCCTGCCGGAAGGCCCTGCTTGCGCAGCTCGGCAAGGCTTGCCAGCGCGTGGCCGGTCTGCAGCAACTTGATCATCTCGTCGAACAAGCGCGACGGGGGGACGTTATCCAGCAGTGCAGACATGGCCTGGATCGGTGCACGCGTCTTCGGCTCGATCTCGAATCCCAGCTTCGCCGCAAACCGCACCGCTCGGATGATGCGCACCGGGTCTTCACGGTAGCGTGTCTCCGGATCACCGATCATGCGCAGCAGCTTCTTCTTGGCGTCCTTGATGCCGCCGTGGTAGTCGACCACCAGTTCTCGCACCGGGTCGTAGTACATCGCGTTAACGGTGAAATCGCGCCGCGCAGCGTCCTCGATCTGCGGGCCCCAGACGTTGTCGCGCAGCACGCGGCCTTCGGCATCGACCACATGGCTGGGGCCGGTGGCATGGCGGCCTTCGGCCTTCAGCGTCTTCTCATTGCCGAGTACCTGCTCGGCGGCAGCCGCATCCATCAACGCGCGGAAGGTCGAGACCTCGATGACCTCGCTCAGGCCGCGGTCTTGTCGGCCGCGGCCGAACACGACGTGCACGATGCGAAACCGCCGCCCGATGATGAAGGCACGGCGAAACAAGGCCTTGACCTGCTCGGGTGTTGCGTCGGTGGCCACGTCGAAGTCCTTGGGGCGCAGGCCGAGCAGCAGATCGCGCACCGCGCCGCCAACGATGTAGGCCTCGTGCCCGCCGTCGACCAGCGTCTGCACGACTTTGGCCGCACGCTCATCGACCAGCGAGGGATCGATCTGGTGCTCGCTCTTCGGCACCTCGATGCGTTTGCCGAGCGATGAACCCGAGCTGGCCTTCTTGGTCGGCTTGCCCAGCAGCTTGTCGAGAAACTTCTTGATCATGTGAACAGGTTCAACGTTGGCCAGCCGCGCTGGTGAGCCACCGCGAGCAGCGCAGGCGTCGGGTTGGTCGCCACCGGGTCGGTGGCCTTTTCAAACAGCGGCAAGTCGTTGAGCGAGTCGCTGTAGACCGTGATGCGATCGCAGTCCTGCCACGAGGCACCCTGCTCAGCCAACCACTCCTCGACGCGCAAGACCTTGCCTTCCCGGTAGCTCGGTGTGCCTCGGATCCGCCCCGTGATGCTACCGTGCGCGTCGCGCTCGAGCTGCACCGCGATCAGCGCGGGGATGCCGAACGCCGCCGCGATCGGCGCGGTGACGAATTCATTGGTCGCCGTCACCAGCGCCACGTGATCCCCTTGCGCCTGGTGCCGGCGCACCAGTTCCCGGGCACTGTCGTGCAGGGCGGGCTCGATCACACGCTGCATGAACAGGGCTTGCGCGTCACTCAGCATCTGGGCCGGGCGCTCGCGCAGCGGCCGGGTCGCGAACTCAATGTAGGCATGCACGTCGAGGCGGCCGGCCTGGTACTGGGCGAAGAACGCGTCGTTATCGCGCCGGAAGCCGGCCTCATCGACCCAGCCGAGCGAAATCACGAACTCGCCCCAGGCGTGGTCGGAATCGAGCGGTAGCAGGGTGTCGTCGAGGTCGAATAGGCAGAGGTTCAAAACAGAGCCCTCGTCAGGCCGTCGTCCGACGTTTCGGCGAGCATCTGCTTGAGCAGTGGCACGGTGATCGCGCGCTTGTGCACCATCGCAAACTCGTCGAGCTGGGCCAGTTGCGTCATCAGGTACTTCAGGTCACGGGCATAGCGGTGCAGCAGATGGTCGATCACCTCGTCAGACAGGAACAGGCCGCGCTGGTCGGCCTCACGGCGCAGCGCGGCTCGCGACTCGGCCTCCGACAGTGCCTGCACCGCCATGACATGACCCCAGCCCAGCCGCGATCGCAGGTCTTCGCGCAAAGGGAGATCGACCGGCGGCAACCGCCCCGACGCAGCGATCAGCGTGGCCTGCGTAGTCGCCCCGACGAACAAGGTGAAGGCCGCATGCTGCTGCGGTGCGTCGTATGCCTCGCAGCCATCGAGCACCAGCAAGCCCCAGGTGTCGTCATGCACCCAGGGCAGCGGCTGCGTTGCATCGAACCAGCCAACGAGCTCGCCACGGCGCTGAACCTCATGCGCCAGGGCCCGAAGCAGATGGGTCTTGCCAGTGCCCTGGTTGCCCCACAGATACAGCGGCGTTGTGGGCGCGCCAGGCTCGCACGCCGAACGCAGCTGGGTCAGCACCATCGCATTGGGCCCGGCAACGAAGGTGTCGAAGGTCGGCACACTGCCGGAGGCCATCGGCAGTGGAATCTGCTTCACAGTATCAACCGCTGGGTGGCCCGCGATGAACACTGTGAGCCGGTCAACCGCGCGGGGATCAATGCAGCCTCGGGCGTTCACCCCGGCGCAAGCGATCCAGCTGCTCGGCCATCACACGGCTGTCGTCAGCATCGGGACGGTCGCGCAAATAGGCTTCAAGATCCTCGGCCGCCTTGCTGGCCTGACCCAGCTGCGCCCAGGCCCGCCCGCGATCACGACGCTCTTCATGGGCATGAGGAAGCAGCACGACCAGGCGGTCCATCACCGGCATCAGGCGCAGCCAGTCTTCGGCGGTGCTGTGGATTTCTTTCAGATTGCGCAGCATCCTCGCCAGCACCTCGCGGGGCTGAGCGGTTTGCAGAAACAGGCCCAACGGCGCGTCGAAGTCGCCGACCAAGCCCTGGCTGATCTTGTAGGGACCGAGCCGCTCGTCAAGCTCTTCTCGAGACAGCGACTTGCCGGAGAACGGATCGATCACCACCTCACCGTTGCCTGGCCCCGTCAGCTTGCTGACTTTGACCAGGAAGTGCCCAGGGAATGACACCCCGTGAGCCCGCAGTCCGATCTGTGTGGCCAGCTCGACGTACAGGATGGCCAGCGTGATGGGAATGCCGCAGCGCGTGCGCAGCACCTCATGCACGTAGCTGTTGCTGGGGTCGTAGTAGTTGTTGACGTTGCCGCGGAAGCCCAGCTCGTGGAAGAAATAGCGGTTCAGCCAGCGCAGCCGCTGCAGGGGAACGACATCGGCAGGGATGCGACGTTTGAGTCTGTCGGCCAGCTCATCGACCTCGGCGAGCACCGCCTGGAGGTCGACCTGCGGATGCTCATCCAGACCGATCGACGCCGCCGCTTCCAGCAGCGGCAAGCTGGCGTCGTCTGCCACCAAGGCATCGAAATACTCGAGCGCGGTAGGCGTCGCGAACTGGAACTTTGTGGGCATTTTGGAAGTGTACGGCGGCGATCGCGGGGATCAGCACGAGCTCATCCGCGGCGGGCGAAATCCCTCAGGCGGATGCCCATCAAGCGCAGAGCGACGAAGTAGAGCAGCGCCACTCCGAGCAGGCATCCCGCCACCAAACCGACCCGCAAGAGGCGCTGTTGCCCCAGGCCAACCCAGTCGATGCCGACGGCCGCCGCACCCAGTGCCGCGCCCAACAACGCACTGGCGCACAACACCCTCAGGCTGAAGCCGAGCCAGCCCGCCTGGGGAACGTACGCGCCCTGCCGTCGCAATCCGATCAACAACCAAGCCGCGTTGATCAATGCCCCCAATCCAATCGAAAGCGCGAGGCCGGCATGGCCGATCTGGGGCACGAAAAGGAGGTTCATGAGCTGGGTCAGGATCAGCACCACCACCGCGATCTTGACCGGCGTGCGCACGTCCTGCCGCGCATAGAAGCCGGGGGCCAGCACCTTGATGCCGATCAGTCCCAGCAGCCCCACGCCATAGCCCATCAGGGCCCGCACAGTCTGCTGCACATCGCGGTCGTTGAACTGTCCGTAGTGGTACAGCACCGACACGATGGCTTTGGGGAACACCAGCAAGGCCACGGCGCAGGGCAAGGCCAGCAGCAGCACCAGTCGCAAACCCCAATCCAGGTGGCTGGAATAGGCCGCCCGGTCACCGCTGGCTTGCGCTGCCGACAGCTGCGGCAGCAAGACCACGCCCAAGGCCACGCCCAGCAAAGCGGTCGGAAACTCCATCAGGCGGTCGGCATAGGTCAGCCACGACACCGCGCCCACTCCCACATGCGAAGCGATCTGCGTGTTGATCAGCAGAGACAGTTGCGCGACCGACACACCGATCAACGCCGGGCCCATCTGCTTCAGGATGCGCCCCACGCCAGGGTGGTCGAAAGAGGCACGCAACGACCGCCAAGACGCCCCGATGCGCGGGCGCATGCCGATGGCCCGCAGAGCTGGCCACTGCACCGCCAGCTGGAGCACGCCGCCCAGCATCACGCCGACGGCCAGCGCATAGATCGGCTCGATGCCGCGCTGACCAAACCACGGCGCCAACAGCCAAGCTGCGAGCATCACCGCGACATTCAGCAGCACTGGCGTGACGGCCGGCACGGCAAAGCGCTTCCACGTCTGCAGGACACCAGCGGCCAGCGCGACCAGGGACATGAAGGCGATGTACGGAAACATCACCCGCGTCATCACCACCGCAGCGTCGAATTTCTCGAGCCCGGAAGCCATCAGCCACACCAGCAGCGGCGAGGCGACGATGCCGACCACGCAGGTCAGCGCCAGTGCCCAGGCCATCACGGTGGCGACTGCATCGACCAGGCGGCGCGTGGCATCGTCACCCTCTGCGGCGCGAGTGGCGGCCAGAATCGGCACGAAGGCCTGAGAAAACGCGCCTTCGGCGAACAGGCGCCGCAGCAGATTCGGGATGCGAAACGCCACGTTGAACGCATCGGTATAGGCGCTGGCGCCGAAACTCGCCGCGACGATCAGCTCGCGCCCCAGACCGGTGATGCGCGACGCAAGCGTCAGCAACGAAACGGTGGAAGCGGCGCGCAGCAGGTTCATCGTGTCAAGGCAACAGTGCGGCGCAGTATAGGCAGCGGCCCGCTGACCACGAGCGCTCGACCCGCGAGCTGTACTGCACCGCGAATGAAACTGCTATACTCGCGGGCTCCGCTCCAACTGCTCTCAGAAGAATCATGGCCACAGCATCAAAAGCCAAGAAGAAAACCGTCCGCATCGCCTCCGGCTTGAAGCGGGTGCGTCAGGACGTGAAGCTGAATGCGGCCAACACGGCACTGCGCTCGAAATTCCGCACCGTCATCAAGAACGTGCAGAAAGCTGTGATCGCCGGTGACAAGGCCAAGGCCGCCGACCTGTTCAAGACTGCCGAGCAGGTGATTGACTCGGTTGCTGACAAGGGTCTGTTCCACAAGAACAAGGCCGCGCGCCACAAGAGCCGCCTGTCAGCCAAGATCAAGGCGCTGCCTGCTGCAGCCTGACCTGCGATCCAGCGCCCCAGCAAAGGCCCGCTCTGCGGGCCTTTGTCGTTTCATCGACTCAACGGTCGCTGGACGACGGTGGAAACGAACAACCGTCGACCACCTGCAGCTTGTTGTCACGCGCGAAGTTCATGACGAAGTCCCAGGCCATCGGCTCGGCGTCGCGCAGCGCCTGATTGACGATGACGCATTTCACGCCGCTGATCACCCGCGGCACGCAATACGGCGAATAGCCAATGAACGACGACCGATCGGAGGCCGAGCCCTCCGGCCGGAAGCAAGACATCGCACCCGCCAGACGTTCAGCCCAATCGCTCGGTCGAAACGCCTGCCCGTCAAGGGTCATGCCCATGATGAACACTTCGCGAGCAGGGGTTGAACTCATGCTTCAAGTGACACAGTCAGAGAGACAAATTTCGGAGCGAGACAAGGCGCTCGTTTTTGATGCAATGCAACACGCCCGCCGATTGTGCCGCTTGACAGACACCTGGCCGCCTGATCTTTGCTGACTTCTGCGCGTCCTTAGAATCCGATTCCCGTGCTTTTTCACGAGCGGTCATCCACTGCCGCCTTGCGGCAAGGCACCTGTTCTCCAGCACCTTGCGGATCCTTGCCATGAACGCCCCTGAACCCGTCACCGCCGATCCCGAACCGCACGTGATGCACACCTATGCGCGCCTGCCCATGGCAATGTCGCATGGACACGGTTGCTGGGTCTGGGACACAGACGGCAAGAAGTACCTTGACGGCCTGGGTGGCATCGCGGTCAACACGCTTGGCCATGCGCACCCCAAGCTGGTGCCTGCGCTGCAGGAGCAGATCGGACGCCTGATCCACACCTCGAATTACTACGCCTCGCCGCTGCAGGAAAGTCTGGCCTCGACCTTGTGCCAACTTTCGGGGCTGGACCGCGTGTTCTTCTGCAACAGCGGGCTGGAAGCCAATGAAGCTGCGCTGAAGATTGCGCGCAAGTTCGGGCACAACAAGGGCATTGATCGCCCCGAGATCATCGTCTACGAGAAGGCCTTCCACGGCCGATCGATCGCCACCTTGTCCGCAACGGCCAACCCGAAGGTCCATGCAGGCTTCGAGCCCCTGCTGGAAGGGTTCGTACGAGTTCCGCTGAACGACGTGGCAGCGATCGAAGAAGTCGCCAACACCCGACCGAACGTGGTGGCGGTCTTCCTGGAAGTGATTCAAGGCGAGGGCGGCGTGAACCCTGCGACGGTCGATTACCTGCGCGCGATCCGTCGTCTTTGCGACGAAAACGATTGGCTGCTGATGCTCGACGAGGTGCAATGCGGCATCGGGCGCACCGGCAAGTGGTTCGCGCACCAATGGGCGAGCATCCTGCCCGACGTCATGCCACTGGCCAAGGGACTGGGCTCGGGCGTGCCGGTGGGCGCGGTGGTGTGCGGCCCGCGCGCTGCGACGGTCCTTCAGCCTGGCAATCACGGCACCACCTTCGGTGGCAACGCGCTGGCAATGCGTGCAGGCATTGAGACCCTGCGCATCTTGCAAGAGGAAAACCTGCTGGAGAACGCCAGCGTCGTGGGTGCGGCCCTGCGTGCAGGGCTGATGCGCGAGTTGGCCGGCGTGGCCGGTGTGGTCGAGATCCGCGGCCAGGGCCTGATGATCGGCATCGAGCTCGATCGGCCCTGCGGTGACCTGCTGGGACGAGCGGCCGCAGCGGGCCTGCTGCTCAGCGTGACCGCCGATCGCGTCGTGCGCCTGGTGCCGCCACTGATCCTCACAGCGGCCGAGGCCGAGCAGATCGTTGCCATCCTGTGCCCGCTGATCCGGGCTTTCCTGCAAGAACCCGTGCCATCGTGAACACAACCGCCATGAAGCCTGGCAAGACACTGATCCGGCACTATCTTCAGTTCAAGGACCTGCGCGCCGAGGAGTACGCCTATCTGCTGGCCCGCACCACCGACATCAAGCAGCGCTTCAAGAACTACGAAAAGTACACCCCGCTGATCGACCGAACGCTGGCGATGATCTTCGAGAAGGCCAGCACCCGCACGCGCGTGAGCTTCGAGGCGGGCATGTACCAGATGGGCGGCTCGGTGGTGAACCTCACCACCGGCGACAGCCAGTTGGGCCGCGCCGAGCCGATCGAGGACAGCGCCCGCGTGATCAGCCGCATGGTCGATGTGGTGATGATCCGCACCTACGAACAGACCAAGATCGAGGCCTTTGCCGCGCACTCGCGCGTGCCGGTCATCAATGGCCTGACCAACGAATATCACCCCTGCCAGATCCTGGCCGACGTGTACACCTACATTGAGCACCGGGGTGACATCAAGGGCAAGGTGGTGGCCTGGGTCGGTGACGGCAACAACATGGCCAACACCTGGCTGCAGGCGGCCGACATCCTCGGCTTCACGTTGCATGTCAGCACACCCAGCGGCTATGAAATCGACCCCGCAGTGGCGGGCGTCACCAACCAGGCCTGCGTCAAGGTGTTCAACAACCCGATGGATGCCTGCCGTGGCGCCCATCTGGTCACCACCGATGTGTGGACCAGCATGGGCTACGAGGCCGAGAACGAAGCCCGTCAGAAGGCATTCGCCGACTGGCGCGTGGACCGCGACATGATGGCCGTCGCCCAGCCCGATGCCCTGTTCATGCACTGCCTGCCGGCCCACCGCGGCGAGGAGGTCGATGCCGACGTGATCGACGGCCCGCAAAGCGTGGTCTGGGACGAGGCGGAAAACCGCATGCACGTGCAGAAGGCCCTGCTGGAGTACCTTCTGATCGGCCGCATCGGCTGAGTCCGTGCGGATGGCCATGCCCGATTCGCTGCGCCAGACCTTGCTGTCCATACGCGACCTGCTCGCCACCGTCGGCCCCTTCGTGCTGCTGGCACTGGCGTTGCTGGTCCCGGCGTATTACGTGCTCGACCCCACGCCGCCCAAGAAAGTGGTGCTCGCCACCGGTGCGGAACAAGGGGCGTACCACGCGTTCGGCAAGCGCTATCAGGCGATCCTGAAGACCTATGGCGTCCAGGTCGAGCTGCGCAACACACAGGGCGCGGCGGAGAACCTCGCCCTGCTGCGCGATCCCTCGTCGGAAGTGCAGATCGCCTTCGTCCAGGGCGGCGCCGATGAACTGCCCCAGGACACCGATGCCGATGAAGACGAGCCTTCGCTGGTGTCGCTCGGCAGCATGTTCTTCGAGCCGGTGTGGCTGTTCTATCGGGAAGATGCAGCGCAGCGCCTTCTGAAGTCGGACACCCTGACCCGCATTTCGCAATTGGGCGGCTGGAAGCTCAACATCGGCGCACCGGGCAGCGGTGTGCCCAACCTGATGAAAAAGCTGCTCGAGGCCAACCACATGGAGCCGACGCAGATCACGCTGTTGGAACAACCGCAAACCCCGGCGGTGATGGCGTTGCTGGGCGCCGAATCCGATGCACTGGTGTTCGCCTCCGCGCCTGAGGCGCAGATGGTGCAGATGCTGCTGCAAACGCCGGGCGTGAAGTTGTTCGACTTCGCACAGGCCGAGGCCTATTCGCGCCGATTCCCGTTCATGAGTCCGGTCACGCTGCCGCGCGGCGTCGTCGATCTGGCTGGCAACCTGCCACCGCAGGATGTGCGCCTGGTGGCGCCCACGGCCACGCTGGTCGCTCGCGAAGACACGCACCCGGCGCTGATCCAGCTGTTCGTGCAGGCTGCGCAGCAGGTGCATGGCGGCGCCGGCTGGTTCCAGCGCAAGGGCGAGTTTCCGACCGCGCTGAATACCGAGCGACCGCTGGCAAATGAAGCGCAACGCTTCTTCCAGAGCGGCGTACCGCTGCTGCAACGCTACCTGCCCTTCTGGCTCGCGAATCTGGTGGATCGCATGTGGCCGGTGCTGGTGACCATCGTCGCGGTGCTGCTGCCGCTGTCGCGCATGCTGCCACCGCTGTACCAGTTCCGCATCCGCTCGCGGGTGTTCCGGTGGTACGAACAGCTGCGACAGATCGAAGGCGCGATCGGCCGCAAGCCGTCAACCGAGCTGCTGGCCGAGCTCGATGCGCTGGACGGCAAGGTCGGACAGATCACCGTGCCGTTGGCCTATACCGACGAGCTGTATGCGCTGCGCAGCTACATCGATCTGGTGCGAACCCGGCTGAACGGCGCTGAGACAGCAAACGCTGCTCCGACGCCGGTCGGTGCGCGATCGGCCACCCACACGCCTACCTGAACTGGCTCGGATGGACACCGGCCCCACCCCCATCCGGCAGCGCATCGAGCGCGTGCGCGACGCACTGAGGCAGCAGCAACTCGCTGCCGTGCTGGTGCCGTCGTCGGATCCCCACCTCTCGGAGTACCTGCCGGCACGTTGGCAGGGGCGGCAGTGGCTGTCGGGCTTCACTGGCTCGGTGGGCACGTTGATCATCACTGTCGACACCGCGGTGGTCTTTGCCGACAGCCGCTACTGGGTGCAGGCAGAGGCTGAACTGTCGGGCAGCGGGATCGAATTGGAAAAAATCCCGACCGGTACCGCAACACATCCGATCGACTGGCTGGCGAAGCATGTGCCAGCAGGCCAGGTGGTGGGTGTCGATGGCCAAGTGCTGGGCCTGGCCACCGCACAGCGGCTGCAAGGCGCGCTGAAGACCGCAGGCATCGCACTGCGCACCGATTTCGACGTGCTCGCCGAAGTCTGGCCCGAGCGGCCCGGGCTGCCTGATGCGCCGGTCTACGAGCACGCGCCACCCTACGCGACCGACTCTCGCGCCGAACGCTTGGCAAAAGTGCGCCTCGACATGGCGGCGCTGGGGGCCACGCACCACTTCATCTCAACGGTCGATGACGTCGCGTGGCTGTTCAACTTGCGCGGGTCCGACGTTCCCTACAACCCGGTGTTCCTCGCGCACGCCTTGATCGATGCAAGGCAAGCCGTGCTGTACGTGGCCGATGGCAAGGTCTCCCCCAGCCTGCAGGCAGGACTGGCAGCCGACGGAGTGCGCGTCGAGTCCTACGATCAAGCGGGCACGGCGCTGCAGTGCCTGCCCGCCGACGCGCGCTTGTTGATCGACCCGCGCCGCATCACGCTGGGCTTGCGCCAGTGCGTCCGGGACGATGTCGGCATCCGCGTCATCGAAGCCATCAACCCCAGCACGCTGCGCAAGAGTCGCAAGAGTGCGGCTGAGGCCGCCCACATTCGCGAGGCCATGGTGCAGGACGGTGCCGCGATGTGCAGTTTCTACGCCTGGTTCGAACAGGCGTTGGCAGATCCAGCCATCGCTGACCGCCTCACCGAACTGACGATCGACGAACGGCTGAGCGCCGCGCGCAGCGATCGTCCGGGCTTCGTCGGCCTGAGCTTCCCGACCATTGCCGGATTCAGCGCCAACGGGGCCATGCCGCATTACCGCGCGACATCTGAATCGCATGCAGTCATCACGGTGGGCACGGATCAGCAAGGTGGCAACTTGCTGCTGATCGACTCCGGTGGCCAGTACGCAGGCGGCACCACCGACATCACCCGCGTCTGGCCCATCGGCACGCCCAGCGGCGAACAAAAGCGCGACTACACCCTGGTGCTCAAGGGCCTGATCGCGCTCAGCCGCACCCGATTTCCGCGCGGCACCTTGGCACCGATGCTCGACGCCATCGCGCGCGCGCCGCTGTGGCAACAGGGTCTGGACTACGGCCACGGCACCGGCCATGGCGTGGGCTACTTCCTGAATGTGCACGAAGGTCCGCAGAGCATCTCAAAGGCCATCCCCGATTCGACGATGGCGATGGAGCCAGGCATGGTTACCAGCATCGAGCCCGGGCTGTACCGCCCCGGCCAGTGGGGAATCCGCATCGAGAATCTGGTGATGAACGTGCAGGTCCATGCAGCCGCGAACGACGGTTTTGGCGAGTTCCTCGAATTCGAAACGCTGACGCTGTGCCCGATCGACACCCGCTGCATAGCCCGATCGCTGCTCGATGCAGGCGAGATCGACTGGCTGAACCGTTATCACGCAACGGTGTTCGAGCGCTTGTCGCCTGTGGTCTCTGGCCCCGCGCTCGCTTGGCTGACCGAACGCACCCAGCCCCTGTAGATCCGCGCCGGACCATTCGCACCGCAAAATGCACATGGCCGACGGCACGGCCGTCATTGATCAATTGAAAGGAACCCATCATGCAAGGCGATCCACCGGTCATCAAATGGCTGCAAGCACAGCTGAAGAACGAGCTCACCGCCATCAACCAGTACTTCGTGCACTTCCGCATGTTCAAGCATTGGGGCTTCGAGCGGATGGCAAAAAAGGAGTACGAAGAGTCGATCGGTGAGATGAAACACGCCGATGCGCTGATGGAGCGGCTGTTCACGCTGGGCGCGTTGCCTAATCTGCAGGACCTGGGCAAGTTGATGATTGGCGAAACCCTGGTCGAGGCGCTGGCTTGCGATCTGAAGTCCGAGCAGGCCGCTCAGGCCACACTGAAAGAGGCCATCGCCCAGTGCGAGCTGTCTCGGGACTATGTGTCGCGCGAGTTGTTCCAGCACATCATCGAAGACACCGAGGAGCACATCGACTTCATCGAGACGCAACTCGAACTGGTGGACAAGATCGGCGAGCAGAACTACCTGCAGTCGCAACTCGGCACCTGACACGCCTCCCGATCAGCCCCAGAAAGGGGCTGGTTTTTCAATGCGCTTGCCAATGCGAACTATTCGCATTACATTGAGCGCATGATCATTTGCATCTGCCACCGCGTCTCCGATCGCGACATCGCCCGAGCCGCTCGCGCGGGTTGCGCGAGTTTTGACGAACTTCAGTGCGAGTTGTCGGTGGCCACGTCATGCGGGCGCTGCCACGACTGCGCGCGCGAGACCTTCCATGAGCACACGGCCGTGCGGGCGCAGGAAGTTCACGTTCTGCCCACCGGGGCTGACGCCGCCAGTTGCCCTGCGCCGCGTCGGGTGGTGATGATTCATGCCGAGGCTGCCCGCGTGGTGGGCGCTTGAGCATGACCATGCCGCTCGGGCTGGTACCTGAGAAGCCCACCGCGGCCGAGGTGCAACCGGTCACGCCGACCGAGGTGTCCTGTCTGCGACGCTGGCGCAGCACCGAACTGCTGGGGCATCAGCAGGAAATCGAGATCGAGCACGGCCAGGCCATCTACCGGCTGCGCTTGACCTCTCTCGGAAAGCTCATCCTCACCAAGTAGCGCTGGGTTCATCGTCCGCTCGGCGATGTCGATCAAGACTGCCTCTCCCTGCTCCCGCTCGGGCTTGCCCTAGGATCAAGTCGCCGCGTGACTCGCCGAAATCTGACAGGTCATCTGTCATTGAACCGGACGCCGACACGCTCATGCGCCTTCATTCCTGTCGCTATACAGGTTCCACAGGCTGGTCGCCCGCACTGCCAGCCGACATGGACAGCCCGCAGACGCTGGTTCTGGCCTTCGGGGCCCGTGCGCTGGGCGATCAGATCGCACCCTTCAACGAACTGCGCGCCGCATTTCCGCACGCTCAGCTTCTCGGTTGCTCGACCTCTGGCGAGATGGCAGGAACGAACGTCGACGACGCGAGCATCAGTCTGGTCGTGGCGCGTTTCGAACATACCCGCCTGCAATTGGCCACGACCGCAGTAGAGACCCCCGCCGATTCACGCACGGCCGGCGAACGCCTGGCCCGTCAGCTCAGCGGCCCTGGACTGCGCGCGGTGTTCCTGCTCTCCGACGGGCTGAATGTGAACGGCACGTCGCTCGTGTCCGGACTGACCAGCCAATTGCCAGCGGGCATCACGATCACCGGTGGGCTGGCCGGCGACGGCAGCGACTTCAAGCACACCTGGGTCCTCTCCGACGGTGTTCCGCAACCGCATCGGATTGCTGCAGTGGGCCTGTACGGTGAACGCTTGCGTGTGAGCAGCGGCTGCAACGGTGGCTGGCTGGACTTCGGGCCGCAGCGACGCATCACGCGCTCGGAAGGCAATGTGTTGTTCGAACTCGACGGCAAGCCCGCATTGGACCTGTACAAGGAATACCTGGGCTCGCTGGCCGCCGGACTGCCGGGCTCGGCGTTGTTGTTCCCGCTGGCGATCCGCCGGCCTGACAGCAGCGGCAAGCCTGTGGTGCGCACGGTGCTGGCCATCGACGAGCAGCGACACAGCCTGACCTTTGCCGGTGACGTCCCCGAGGGATTCGAGGCGCGGCTGATGCGCACGACCGACGAAGGGCTGATCGACAGCGCCGCTGCCGCCGTGGCGCAGGCCTGCAGCGCCATGTCGCCTGCGGGACCGGCGCCAGCGCTGGTGATCTCGGTCAGCTGTGTGGGCCGGCGCCTGGTGCTGGGGGAGCGGACCGAAGAGGAAGTCGAATCGATCAGCGCCGGCGCCCCACCGGGAGCAGTCCACGTGGGCTTCTATTCCTACGGCGAGATCGCGCCAGGACTCGACGGCGGCCCCAGCGAACTGCATAACCAGACGATGACGGTCACCGTCTTCTCTGAAGACTGAACAGTGCAACACAGCAGCATGGGACAGGATCTGCATCCCTTGTTGCTCAGGCAACTGCGCCGAGTGGGCCTGGAGGCCGAGAAGGCTGATGCCTCGCACCCGCAGTTGCCGGCCCTGCTCGAGCGCATCAGCCGTGCCTACGCCGATGCCGATCAAGCGCGCTACCTGCTCGAACGTTCGCAGGAAGTGGCCTCGCGCGAGATGACGCAGCTCTACAACGACCTGAAGGCCAGCCAGAGTCGACTGGCAAGCTTGGTGTCACTGTCGTCGGATTGGATCTGGGAGCAAGACACCGAGCAGCGCTTCCGCTATGTCTCTTCGCACAGTGGCGACACAGGATCGCGGCTCTCCCTGTTGCTCACGGGCAAGCAGGCGTTGGTCGATCTGATGGCCGTCGGCGATGACAACGCCAAGACCTATGCCTCCAGCGTGGTCTCGCGACTGCCCTTTCGCAACGTCACATTGCGAGCACTCACGGCGGAGGGCGAGGCGCTGTACCTGCGCATCAGCGGTGAACCTGTGTTCGAGGGCGACATCTTCCGCGGCTGGCGCGGTGTGGGATCAGATGTCACCCAGGCGACCGTCGCAGAGCAGCAGGTCGTGCAACTCGCTCGCTACGACGAACTGACAGGGTTGCCGAACCGCAGCACGTTCATCGCCCAGCTGGAACTGTCGCTGAATCGAGCTCGTGTGAAGGAGCAGGAGCTGGCGCTGTTTTTCATTGACCTGGACCGGTTCAAGACGGTCAATGACAGCTTGGGGCACGCAGCAGGTGACAGCCTTCTGAAAGTCATGGCAGAGCGCCTTTCCGGCTTGATGCGTGACTCGGACATGGTCGCTCGTTTAGGTGGTGATGAGTTCGTGGTTCTGCTCGACGGCGGCGTCGACACGCACGCGCTGTCCAGCGTGGCCAAACGCATGCTCAACGTGCTCTGCGAACCACTGCGACTGTCGGGCCGGCCGCTCCAAGTCAGCGCCAGCATCGGCATCGGCCTGTACCCAGCCGATGGGACCGATGTCGCAGGCTTGTTGAAAAGCGCAGACACCGCGATGTACCTGGCGAAGTCACGTGGCAAGAACAATTTCCAGTTCTTTACCGCAGATCTGGCCCAGCGTGCTTCACGCCATTTCGTGATGGAAGGTGAACTGCGCCAAGCCGCGGAACGCGGCGAACTGCGCCTTCATTACCAACCTCGCTACAACCTGGACCAGACGGTGATGTGCGGCATGGAAGCCCTGTTGCGCTGGCAACACCCGCAGCGCGGCTTGCTGGGGCCTGGAGACTTCATTGAGCTGGCCGAGGAAAGTGGCCTGATCGTGCCGATCGGTCGCTGGGTCCTGGAAGAAGCCTGTCGCCAGATGCGCCGCTGGCGTGACATCGGATTGAATCCACCGCGATGCTCAGTCAATCTTTCCGTCCGCCAGTTCAGTCACGACGCCATCGTCGACGAGGTCCGGGCTGCACTGGAGCAGGCCAGGCTGGAGTCGGACGCGCTGGAGGTCGAGATCACCGAAAGCATGCTGATGGCCGACACCGAGCGCGCGCAGGCGGTGATGAACAGCCTGCACCAGCTGGGCATCCGCATCGCCATCGACGACTTCGGCACCGGTTATTCGTCCTTGGCCTATTTGAAGCGATTCCCTGCCAAGACGTTGAAGATCGATCGATCGTTTGTGCAGGGTCTGCCAGACGATCGCGACGACGCGGCCATCACCCAGGCTGTCATTGCGATGGCGCACAGTCTGGGCATGCGTGTGGTCGCCGAGGGGGTGGAAACGCAAGCGCAACTGGAATTCTTGCAACACCACCATTGCGACGAAGTGCAGGGCTATCTGCTGGCGCGGCCCCTGCCGCCGGACTCGCTGGCCAGCTTGCTGCCAGCCTGCGTCAGCGCCATCCCGGCAAGAAAAAAGCACCTGGCGTTGCCGCCAAGTGCTTGATCTTCCTACCGTATTTGGTAGGCGCGAATGGACTCGAACCATCGACCCCCACCATG
>LNFM01000729.1_pt1 | contig 78657 bp, 74 predicted proteins | sample 596031 | NCBI WGS metagenome assembly LNFM01 (sample SAMN04254537, study PRJNA301005) | activated carbon metagenome | isolation source: dual media filters at the Ann Arbor, Michigan drinking water treatment plant | place: USA: Ann Arbor | reverse complement strand
CGTCTGGCGCCCCGATGTCGCGGGACCCTCGGTGGTCGCCGTTCGTGACGGCCGTCTCGTCGACGTCACGCGCCACGCAGCCACCATGTCGGCGCTCTGCGAGGCGGCCGACCCGGCAGCACGGCTGGCCACGCTCGACGGCGAGGATCTGGGCCCGCTCGAACCCGTCCTCGCCAACACGCCAGAGGCGACCCGCGATCCCGGAAAGCCCTGGCTGCTGGCCCCGATCGATCTGCAGGCCGTGAAGGCGGCGGGCGTGACCTTCGCCCGCTCCATGCTGGAGCGCGTCATCGAGGAACAGGCGAAGGGCGCTCCGGAGAAGGCGCTGGCGATCCGCTCCGAGGTCGAGCGCCAGCTCGGCGGCGATCTGCGCCGCCTGAAACCGGGATCGCCGCAGGCGCTGGCATTGAAAAAGACCCTGATCGAGGCCGGTGCCTGGTCGCAGTACCTGGAGGTCGGCATCGGTGAGGACGCCGAGATCTTCACCAAGGCCCAGCCCATGTCGGCCGTCGGCCACGGCATGGAGGCGGGGCTGCACCCGCGTTCGACGTGGAACAATCCCGAGCCCGAGGTGGTGCTCGTCGTCGCCGGGAGCGGCCGCATCGTCGGCGCCATGCTCGGCAATGACGTCAACCTCCGCGATTTCGAGGGCCGCTCCGCCCTGCTGCTGTCGAAGGCGAAGGATAACAACGCCTCGGCCTCCGTCGGGCCCTTCATCCGCTTCTTCGACGCCCATTTCTCGCTCGACACCGTGCGCGCGATGGATGTGCATCTCGAGGTGACGGGCGAGGACGGCTTCCGCATGGCCGGCAAGTCGTCGATGACCGAAATCGCCCGCGATCCGGCCGACCTCGTCGCCGAACTGATCGGCAAGACGCACCAGTACCCGGACGGCGCCGTGCTCTATCTCGGCACCATGTTCGCCCCCACCGAGGATCGCGGCGCCCCCGGCATGGGCTTCACCCACAAGGCCGGCGACATCGTCACCATTCGCGCCCCGGCGCTGGGCCGCCTCGTCAACCGCATGGTGATGGCGGACGTGGCTAGGCCCTGGACGTTCGGGGCCCGGGCACTCTTCACCAACCTCGCGTCACGCGGGCATCTGGCGGGCTGAGGCCGGCGATCCGCCCCATCGCGGGACACGCGTTAACGTACTGGCAGGACATTGCTTTCGGCAGCGAGGATGCAGAGATAGCCTCGCGTCCTGTCCGTTTTCGTCGACCCTCCCGGATCGGTGGCGTCCCATGCGTAGTCTGTCAATCGTCCTGTTCGCTCTGGCCTTGTCGCTCGGCCTGGCGCGTCCCATCGATGCCGCACGTGAGCCCGGCCCGGCCGATACGCGTCGCCTCGAGCTGCTGGTTATCGAGGTGGCTGGGTGCACGGTCTGCGATCTCGTCCGCCAGCACATCCAGCCCGCCTACGAGGCATCGCCCCGGGCGCGCAACGTGCCGATGCGCTACGTCGACATCACGAGCGTCGACGAATTGCGCCTCGGCCTCGTCGAGCGCGTGCATACGGTCCCGACCGTGGTCCTCATGAAGGACGGCCGCGAGGTGGATCGGATCGCGGGCTACCTCGGGCCACAGAACTTCTTCGCGGCGCTGGGCGAACTGCTGGACCTGGCGGGCGAGTAGAGCCGGGAGGCTGCCCCCGGTTGTGGCCCGTGCCACGGCCGGGCATGGTGCGGGCTTGCCCCTCGAGCCCACGGCGTGACGATGTCCCCTCTGTCCGATGACGCTCCAGCGTCACCACCGCGACCCGCCGACACGCGCCCCGTGACCGTCGTGACGGGAGGCTCGGAGGGCATCGGTCTCGCCATGGCCGCCCTCTTTGCCGAACGGGGCCACGCGCTGCTGCTGGTTGCCCGCGACGCTGGCCGCCTCGATGCCGCGGCCGATGGGCTCCGCCGCCGTGGCGCGCCCGAGGTGTGGACCTTGGCCGTCGATCTCACGGCCGACGACGCGCTCGCGCGTCTCGATGCAGCGCTGGCGGAGACCGGGTCGCACGTCGGCCTTCTCGTCAACAACGCGGCTGTCGGCCATTGCGGCGACTTCGCCGACATCGCGCCGGACGACCTCGAACGGCTGCTGGCGCTCAATGTCGCCGTACCGGCCCGCCTGATCCGCCACGTCTTGCCGGCGATGCGGGCGCGGGGCTCGGGCGGCATCCTGAACGTCGCATCGCTCGGCGGTTACGTTCCCGGCCCCTATCAGGCGGCCTACTATGCGTCGAAGGCCTTCCTGATCTCGCTGAGCGAGGCGGTGGCGGCCGAGGTCCGCCGCGATGGCATCCGCGTCACCGTTGTCGCTCCGGGGCCTGTCGAGACGGCCTTCCACGACCGCATGGGCGCCGGAGCCGCCTTCTACCGTCGCTTCCTCCCGGCCATGACGCCGGAACGGGTCGCGCGCTGGGCGTTCCGCGGCCATGAACTGGGATTGACGGTCGTCGTCCCCGGTATCCTCAACGTTTTCATGGCCGCCGCTTTGCGGATCGTGCCGAATGCCCTACTTGTGCCTTTGATGGCACTACTGTTGCACCCTGGGCAGTCGTCCGGCCGCCGCCGATAACCATCTGGAGTTGAACGGGATGCTCGACGGGCGTCTTTTGGAACGTGAGGGCGATGCACCCCCGGTGGTCGCGCAGGCTCCGGATACGCGGAAGCTTCCGGTGCTGATCGTTCTGCATCAGGCCCATTCCAATCCGGGCCACGTCGGCCGCTGGTTCCGCGACAACGGCTATCCCCTGGATATCCGCCGCCATTTCGCCGGCGAGCCGCTCCCGGAGACGCTGGCCGGGCACACGGGCGCCGTGATCTTCGGCGGCCCCCAGAGCGCCAACGACAAACTGGATTTCGTCCGCCGCGAAGTGGCCTGGATCGGCGTCGCCCTGAAGGAGGCAAAGCCTTTTCTCGGCATCTGCCTCGGCGCCCAGATGTTGGCCCATCATCTGGGCGCGCGCGTCGACCACTGCTGCCATGGATCGGTCGAGATCGGCTATCACCCGATCCGCGAGACGGAGGCCGGCGCCCGCTTTCGGATGCCGGAGCGCGTCTTCCAATGGCACCGCGAGGGCTTCGATCTCCCGGCAGGCGGCGAACTTCTGGCCCGCTCCGATGGCGCCTATCCCAATCAGGCCTTCCGCTACGGCTCGGCGGTGGGCGTGCAGTTCCACCCCGAGATCACCTACACCCAGGTCAATCGCTGGAGCGGCGCCAATCCCGTGCGCCTGCTCATGCGGGGGGCGCGGCCCCGGCAGGAGCAACTCGCCACCCATCTCGTCGAGGCGCCCAAGGTTCATGGCTGGCTCGACCGCTTTCTCGGCGAGTGGGTCGCCGGCACGCATGTCCGTTGAGGCGTTCGCCAGCGAGCGGGGCGAGCGAATCATTCTTGCCATTCGCAATTCGGCAACATCTTTGTGGTCAAGTCCGAACTCGCGCCGTGACCTCAGGTGTCGCGTATCCCGGCGCCCGTGTCACGGCGGACTGTGCTCCCTGCCTTCGGGCGGAAAGCGCCGTCCGCCGTTCGCGTTCGGCCCCTGCGCCGTGACGCACCGATGAACAATAGCTCCGATCGGTCACCCGGCGCGGCCATGGCCGCCGGAGAGGAGGCCCTCCCGAGGCTTCTCTTCGTATCGCTGAGCCTCGACGTGGGCGGCGCCGAACGACATCTCTCGTCGGTCCTCCCGGGGCTTGTCGCGCGCGGCTGGCCTGTCTCTCTTTTTTGCATGAACCGGCTCGGCGCCTATGCGCCCGGTGTGCGGGAGCAGGGCGTCGATGTGATCGGCCCTCCGATCGAGCGCCAGCCCGGCCAGCAGGGCCTGGCCGGCCGTTTCCGGGCGACGGTGATGGCCGGCAGCCGCCTGTCCACCACGATGCGCCGCCTCGAGCCGTCGATCGTGCATTTCTTCCTTCCCGAGCCCTATCTGATCGGCGCGCCGATCGCTCTTCTGCGGCGGGTGCCGATCTGCCTCATGAGCCGTCGTGGCCTCAACCTCTACCAGCGCAACTGGCCGGGCGCGGGCGCCGTCGAGCGCCGCCTGCATCCCCAGATGACGGCGGTCCTCGCCAACTCGCGCCGCGTCGTGGCCGATCTGGTGGCCGAAGGCTGTGCGCCCGCCCGCGTCGGCCTCATCTACAACGGCGTCGCGATTGCCGGCCTCGAGCCCGGCATGGGGCGCGAGGCGACGCGCGCCAGCCTCGGTCTCGCCCCCGACGATCTCGTCGCGATCGTGGTCGCGAACCTCATCCCCTACAAGGGCCACGCCGATATCCTTCACGCGCTGGCCGGCGAACTCCCGAATCTGCCGCCCAACCTGAAGGTGGTCTGCATCGGTCGCGACGAAGGCGCCCGCGCCGGCCTCGAGGACTTGCGCGCCCGGCTCGGCCTCGACGGTCGCGTGCACTTCCTCGGCGTGCGCAACGACGTGCCGGCCCTCCTCGCCGCCGCCGACATGTCGATCCTCGCGAGCCACGAGGAAGGCTTCTCGAATGCCGTCATCGAGGCGATGGCGGCCGGCTTGCCCATGGTCGTGAGCGACGTCGGTGGCAACGCCGAGGCAATTCTTGATGGTGAGACGGGCCTGGTAGTGCCGCCGAAGTCGCCGGCGGAACTCGGCGTGGCCATCCGCCGGCTGGCAAGCGACGAGCTGATGCGCCGCCGCTTCGGGGCAGCGGCCCGCGCCCGCGCCCGCGCCGAGTTCTCGCTCTCTGCCTGCATCGACCGCTACGACGCGCTCTATCGCGGCCTGCTCGCCGGCCGCACGCTCGCCGAGATGGGCCTCGCTGCGCCGTGAACGGCGCGGGCACGCGCTCCGTCAGCCCCCGTCGCGGATGACGTCGTGGCCGAACCGCTCGATCGCCTCGACGATCTCGCTGATGCTCTCGCCACCCGGCCGGAGTGCGACGCTGCCGATACCGAGGCCGGCGAGCGCGTCCCGGTCCGCGCTGAGTTCGTCGCGGTTGCCCGTGAAGAAGGCGCGCGCCGAGCCGTCGCGGGTGCGCCCGGCCGTCCAGGCGAAGGCCCCCTGCACGATCAGCCCGAGATGGACGCTCGCCGGATCCCGTCCCGCCTCCCGGGCGAGCGCGTGCACGCGGCCGATGCCGTCGGCGAGCCGCTCGGGCGTGTCGAGCGGCATGGCCTGATTGTTGTTGCCGGGATACCAGCCGTCGCCGTGCCGCACGACGCGGCGGAGCGCGGCCGGGCTCTCGCCTCCGACCCAGATCGGCGGGCCGGGCTTCTGGATCGGTTTCGGCGCGAAGATCACGTCCTCGAACGCGACGTGCTTGCCGTGAAAGCGCGGCTTGTCGGCTGTCCACAGCTCGCGGAAGGCGGCGAGATACTCGTCCGTCAGCGCCCCCCGCTCGCGGAACGGCGCGCCGAGCAGCCGGAACTCCTCTTCCATCCATCCCGCGCCGACACCGACGATCAGCCGCCCGTTCGACAGGACGTCGATGGTCGCGAGCGTCTTCGCCGTTGCGAGGACGGGCCGGTGCGGCACCACCATGACCGAGGTGAGGAGCCTGAGCCGCGACGTGCACCCGGCGAGGAAGGCGAGCGTCGCGAGCTGGTCGAAGCAGTGGCCGTGCTCGGCCGCCGACCAGCTCCCCGTCGCCGTGTAGGGATAGGCCGAGCCGAGCTTTGCCGGCACGACGATGTGGTCGTTGACCGACAGGAAATCGAATCCCGCCCTCTCCGCCGCCTGCGCCACCGCCATGTAGGCGGCACGGCTTGTGAACAGGCCGCGCGACAGCGTGCTGACGCCGAATTTCATGGGTCTGCCTCCCGTCGCATCCGCGTTTCCGGGGCCGGGATGCGTTCCCGGAGCGTGCGCCATGCGCGGCCGGCTGGCAACAGGGCGCGTCGCCTTGCTGCGGGCGGTCAAATCTGCTTACTCGTTCTCCTTTGCGGTCCCGTGCGAGGGTCGCGAGCCGATCACGAGGCACCAGTCGTTCCGATGGCCAAGAAAGAAGAAAATCGCAAGGTGGTCGCGGAGAACCGGCGCGCGCGCTACGAGTTTCGCGTCGAAGACGTCTGGGAGGCCGGCATCGCCCTGACCGGCACCGAGGTGAAGTCGCTCCGCGCCGGCCAGGCCAACATCACCGAGAGCTACGCCTCGAGCGAGGGCGGCGGCATCGTGCTGATCAACGCCTATATCCCGGAGTACTCGAACGCTGGCGCCTTCTTCCAGCACAATCCCCGGCGACCGCGCCAGCTTCTCCTGAAAGCGAAGGAGATTCATAAGCTTCGCATCGCCGTCGAGCGCCAGGGCATGACCATGGTGCCACTCGAGATCTATTTCAACGAGCGCGGCCGCGCCAAGCTCAAACTCGCGCTCGCGATGGGCAAGAAGCACCACGACAAGCGCGAGGACATCAAGAAGCGCGAGTGGCAGCGCGACAAGGCGCGTATCATGCGCGACAAGGGCTGACCCGTCGCCTGTCACTCTCGCGCAACGCCCGCTGACGCACGCGCCGCACGGATGCGTTGGCGTTGCTGCCGGTGCTCTGGTCGTGAGATGGATGCAGCCGGAGCAGAAGCCACCCGAGGGGCGATCATGACGGCGACGTCGAACGGCACGGGCCTCGCCGGCCGCATTGCCGCTTTCCTGGAGGCGGACGGCTACACGGTCGAGCATCGCGCGCCGCACTGTCTCGCGGCTGAGCGGACAGGAGCGTCGGGCACCGACCGGCGCTTCGTCTGGCTGATCGATCCCGACCACGGTGTCACGCCTGACGAAGCCGGCCTGCTGCAGGACTTCGCCGCCGCGAGCCAGGTCCTCGACGAGCGGTCGCTCGGGTATCTGGTGGTGCCATCGCTCACGGGCCTGCCGACGGCCTTCCGCCAGCAGGCCAACGCCTCAGGAATTGCCGTCCGCGTCCCGGTGCAGTTCTTCGACACGCCCTACAAGTCGGACGACGACGGCGCGTTCGGTGCTGGCCGGGGTAGCGAAGCCCGCTCGGTATTCGAGGCGTTCCTGCGCGAGCACGGCGACCTCGAGAAGAACAGAATTCCGCAGCCTTTCACGGCCTTGAGCCGACTGGGGCACGGCGAGGGCGGCTTTGGCGAGGGCGGCGATCTGCTGCCTCTGCTGGTCGACGATCTTACGGCCCCGTCCGACGGCCCACGCCTGACCGTACTCATCGGCAACGCGGGGGCCGGCAAATCGATGCTCTTCGCGGCCCTTTTTGCGGCCCTCGACAACCGGTTCCGGGACGCAAAGCGCCGCCAGCAGCCCGCCTCCCGACCGATCCTGTTCCTGCCGGAGCACATCCGCGAGCGCTCGGTGCGCACCCTCGACGGCCTCCTCGAAGCGGTCGCCGCCACGGACGCAGCCGCCCCGACGCCCCCCGCCTTGATGCGCTTTCTCGGCCGCTCCGGCCATACGACGTGGATGTTCGACGGTCTCGACGAGTTCTTCGCCGGCGAGACGGATTTCGTGGCGGCGCTCGAGGACTGCCTCGCTCCCGCGTCCCGCTCGCGCGTCGTCGTCTGCGCCCGCGACAGCCTGCTGACGTCGTCGACGGCATTGCGCGGCCTGATCGATCGCCAGATCGGCTTCGGTCGCGTCGCGCTCTACGAACTGGCGCGCTGGGAGCGGCCGTCGTGGCGCGCGCTGGCGTGGACGCGCCACGAGGGGCGGCTGCCGCCGGACGAGAACGCGGCCGATCCCCCGCGGGTGGCCGCGTTTCTGGCCGCCCTCGATGCCTCGCCCGCCGCCGCCGAACTGGCGACGCTGCCCTTCTACTGCGACCTCCTGCTCGGAATTGCCGGCCGGGACGGCCGTCTCGCCGCCGACGAGTTCGAATTGCTGGCGGCCGCCGTCGACGCCATGGTCGACCGTGAGCAGGAGAAGCTCTCCACGGGCGAACTCGGCTTTCGCTGGGACGTCTTTTCAGGCGCCGAGAACCTCGGCGACGTCGAGGCGCTCGTGACGTCGCTCGGCGCCGACGCGGTCGCAACCGCCCGGGATCGCGAACGCCTGCTCGACGTTCTGCAGACGATCGGTCGGGAGCGGCTGATCGAACTGATCGAGGCCATCGCCCACAAGATGCGGACGGAAGAGCCATATCCTGGCTCGACCGCGGGACTGTCGACCGAAGACATCGAGGATCTGGCCAATTTCTACCTCGACGTCGATCTGGATACGGCCATCGAGCCGCGCGTGCTGCTGGCCCTCGTCCAGTTCGCGTTCTTCGGCCCGGGCGACGGCGAAGGTCGCGTCCGCTTCTCGCAAGAGATCATTGCGGACTTCCTCGCGGGCCGCGAAGCCGTGCGCATTCTCGAAACGGCAGCCGAGCAACCGGACGCCGTGGGGCAGGCGCTGGGCGTCCGTCGCGATCTCGACCGCTCGGTCCTGCTCCGTTACGTCGTCTCGGCGCTGGCGCAGCGTCCGGACCTCGCCGCGGTCGTCAGGGCGCGCATCGAGGCGGGCAGTGTGCGCGATCGGAGCCGCGAGGCGGCGAATCATCTGCTCGCCGCCATGCATGGAGCGGGCCTGTGACCGACGACGATCGAGACATCGGCCACCTCGCCATCGAGCGTGCGGCGGTGCGCGGCTGGCCCGCCCTTGAGACCGAGGTCGTCGACGGCTGGCAGCTCCGCGCCTCGTCCGGCGGCTCGACCCGTGCCAACACGGTCTCGGCGCTCGACTATACCGGTGAAGACCTGGAGGCGACCGTCGCCCGTGTGGAAGCGTTCTACCGCGCCCGCAGTCTTCCGCCGCGCGTCAACCTCACGCCGGTCTCGAAACCCGATGGGCTCGATTCGTGGCTCGGCGAGCGGGGATGGTCGCGGCACGGCGACCACATCACGATGGCGAAGGCCGTGGCTCCGCGCGCCATACCGCCGATCTCGACCGGCAGGCTGATCGCCGCCGATGCCCCGGACGCGGCATGGTTCGCGGTCTACCTCGAAGGCCTGAGCCAGGACCGCCGAGCCGTCGCCCCGGCACTCGTCGCGCGCGTTCCGTCGCCGCGCGTGTTCTTCTCACTGGTGCGGGACGGCACAACGATCGCCAGCGGCCTGACGGTGGTCGATGGCCCACTCGCCTCGGTGCAGTGCATGGCGACGCTTCCGGCGGCGCGGCGGACCGGTGCGGCCGCCCTCGTCCTCGACGCGATCGAGCGGCATGCGGCGGCCGCGGGTGTCCGCCGTCTCTACCTGCAGGCCGACGCCGAGAACCGGGCGGCGCTCGGGCTCTACACTAGCGTCGGCTTCACGCTCGTCGGCCGCTATCACACGCGGATCGCGCCGGGCTGATCCTTACCCCGCGCGCCCTTCGGCCTCGAGGCCGTCCAGATCGACCGGCGCCCGCCCCATCGAGAGCTGGCCGTCCGGCGTCGTCGGCCATGCCTCGCGCGGCTTGTCCCAGTAGAGTTCCACGCCGTTGCCGTCCGGATCGTCGAGATAGAGCGCGATCGAAACGCCGTGGTCCGAGGCCCCGGTCAGCGACAGCCCCGCCGCCTTGACCCGCGTCAGCGCGCGTCCGAGATCGGCTCGCGTCGGGTAGAGGATGGCCACGTGAAAGAGCCCTGTCGTGCCCTTGGGCGGCGGCGGCCCGCCGGCGCTGTCCCACGTGTTGAGCGCGATGTGATGATGATAACCGCCGGCCGCGAGAAACACCGCCCCCGGGCGCCGTTGCATGACTTCGAACCCGAGCACGTCGCGCCAGAACGCGAGGCTTTGCTCGATGTCCGAGACCTTGAGGTGCACGTGCCCGATGCGCACGCCGGCCGGAATGGGCGAGCCGTTGCCGGGCTCCGGAACGAGGTCGCGCATGATGGCCTCCTGTTGACAGTTGATCGCCCAGCCGGTGTCGGCCACTCCGATCCGATTGGCAATTCAAGATGACGAGAGAACACGTTGCGGCGCGCGTCTCAGCGGAAGTGCTTCGACAACTTGAGGCCCTGCGCCTGATAGTTGCTGTGGAGGCCCGCTCCGTAGAGGACGTCGGGCACCTCCGTCATGCGCTCGTAGACGAGGCGGCCGATCACCTGGCCGTCCTCGAGCACGAACGGCACCTTGTGCGAGCGCACTTCGAGGACGACGCGCGCCCCGTCGCCGCCGGCCGCGGCATGTCCGAACCCCGGGTCCATGAAGCCTGCGTAATGGACCCGGAACTCGCCGACCAGCGGGTTGAACGGCATCATCTCGGCGGCGTGCGTCGGCGGCACGTGCACGGCTTCTTTCGAGGCGAGAATGTAGAACTGGTCCGGATCGAGGATCAGCCGTGTCTGGCCGTGGTGCTCGATCCGCTCCCAGTAGTCGGCGATCGCGCAGACACCCGGCTTGTCGACGTCGACGAGGCCCGTGTGGCGCTTCGCCCGGTAGCCGACGAGGCCGCCGCCCGCCCCGCCGAGATCGACCGAGAGCGCGATGCCGCCCGCAATATCCTCGACGCCGCCTGCGACGAGCCGCTGCGCCGCGTGCAGCGCGCGAAGGGTGTCGTCGCTTTCCGTCGGGTCGCCGGTGCGGAACCGGAGTTGCGACAGGTACGAGCCGCGCCGCACCACGACGGGAAACGTCTGCGGGCAAATCTCGGCATAGAGCCGCCCCTTGTAACCGCGCGGCACGGTGTCGAACGCATCGACCCCGTCGGCGATGACCCGCGTGAACACGTCGAGCCGCCCGGTCGAGCTCTTCGGATTGGCGGCCGCCGACACGTCCCCGGGAAGCGCCAGCGCCTCGAGCAGCGGCACCACGTAGACGCAGCCGGTCTCGAGCACGGCGCCTTCCGCGAGATCGAAGACGTGCAATGTCAGCTCGCGCAGCTTGCGCGTCACGTCCTCGCCTGGGCCGGGCAGGAAACTGGCGCGCACCCGATATGCGATGTCGCCGAGCCGGAGATCGATGCTCGCCGGCTGCACCTGTCCCGGTGCGACGGGCGAAGCCGGCAGGATGGCGCCCGCCTCGATGAGGCGCCGGATGGCCTGGGCGGGCAGAATGCCGCCGTCGGGCGGCTTCGGCATCGTCGTGTCGGTCATCGGGCGCGCCTCGCGGTTGTCGGGGGCTCGTCTCGTGTTCCGGCGCCGACGTTTGCTTCCCTCTGCTGCTTGGTCGAGAGCAAATGTCGGCGCCAGAGGAACACGAGCAACTCAATGTTTCGAGTGTAGCTTTGGCCTCTGACGTTTGGTTTCGTGCCTGGCCGCAGGCGGGTACCGAACGTCAGAGGCGCTACACGAGCGGCACGGCCGCACTGGCCGTCTAGCGCACGAGACGGTTGACGCCAAGGCATGTTTGGCGCTACTCCCCGGCACCCGTGGTGATTTGGCCGGCCGGCTTGCAGCCACGTAAAACAACTCGCTAAAAGGGCCGAGCGCGTTTCCCGGACAAACTTGCCTGGAGCCGCCGGCGACTTGCCTCGATGATCAGGCAGCCGGCGCGGCGGAGTGCAATGTGTGCAGGTCGGACGGACCTGCCGGGAAGGACCGATCCGATGACGAAGCCGCCGAGCGACCTCACTGATCCCGCCAACTGGCTGCCCGAGACCCGCCTCGTCCACGGCGGCACGATGCGCTCGGGCTTCGCCGAAACGTCGGAAGCGCTGTTCCTGACGCAGGGCTATGTCTACGACAGCCCCGAGCAGGCCGAAGAGCGCTTCAAGACCGAGAGCGGCGGCTTCATCTATTCCCGCTACGCCAATCCCACCGTCGCCATGCTGGAGGAGCGCATGCGCCTCCTCGAAGGCGCCGAGGCGGCACGCGCCACGGCGTCCGGCATGGCGGCCGTGTCGGCATCATTGATGTGCTTCCTGAAGGCCGGCGATCACATCGTGGCCGCGAAGGCGCTGTTCGGCTCGTGCCTGTATGTCGTGCAGGACGTGCTGCCCCGCTTCGGCGTCGAGGCGACCCTCGTCGACGGCCGCGACCTCGACGCATGGCGCAAGGCCATGCGCCCCAATACCCGCGCCGTCTTCTTCGAGACGCCTTCCAACCCCTGCCTCGAACTGGTCGACATCGCGGGCGTCTCCCGCATTGCTCACGAGGCCGGCGCGCTCGTCGTGGTCGACAACGTCTTCGCGACGCCGCTCCACCAGCGCCCCCTGGAACTCGGCGCCGACGTCGTCGTCTATTCGGCGACGAAGCACATCGACGGCCAGGGCCGCGTGCTCGGCGGCCTCGTGCTCGGCTCCGCCAAGTACATCAGCGAGCAGTTCCACCCCTACTTCAAGCACACCGGCAGCGCGCTTAGCCCGTTCAACGCCTGGGTCATGCTGAAAAGTCTCGAGACGTTGCCGTTGCGCGTCCGCGCCCAGACGGAGACGGCCGCCCGCCTCGCCGATCACATGGCGTCGGCGACCGACCGCGGCCTTCTGCGCGTGATTTATCCGTTCCGCGCCGACCATCCCCAGTCCGAGCTGGCCCGCCGCCAGATGCAGGCCGGGTCGACGCTGGTGTCGTTCGAGGTGGCTGGCGGCAAGGCCGGCGCCTTCCGCTTCCTCAACGCGCTGTCGATCATCCGGCTCTCGAACAATCTCGGCGACGCCAAGAGTCTGATCACGCATCCGGCGACCACGACCCACCAGCGCCTGAAGCCCGAGCTGAAGGCGGAGCTCGGCATCACGGACGGCCTCTTGCGCCTGTCCGTAGGCCTCGAAGCGTGCGACGATCTCGCGCGCGACATTGACCAGGCTTTGGCGGCGCTTAAACTGTGATTGTTTGCCGAGGGATCGGACGCCAGCATGTACGAGACGGTTACCAGCGCCATCCGGGTCCGCGTCACCCCTCGCTTCCTCGAGGACCAGTCCACGCCGGACGAGGGGCGCTACTTCTGGGCCTACACGGTGGAGATCACCAACGAGGGGGCCGACACGGTGCAGCTCAAGACGCGTCGCTGGCTGATCATCGATGCCAACGGCCGCCAGGAAACGGTGCGCGGCCCTGGTGTTGTCGGACAGACGCCGGTGCTCGGGCCCGGACAGAGCTTCGAGTACACGTCGGGCTGCCCCCTTCGCACGCCGTCGGGCATCATGTCCGGCAGCTACCAGATGCAGCAGGCCGACGGCCGCATGCTGGATGTGGCCATTCCGAGTTTCTCGCTCGACAGCCCCTACTCCCAACGCAGCATCAATTGAGCGAGGCTCACGATGGCGGCAACGCCGATCCCCGATCTGACGCGCCGCGCCACTGAGATCCTGGGCACGCTCATCGCCTTCGACACCGTGAGCGAAAAGGCCAACTTGCCGATGGCCGAGTGGGTCCGCGACTATCTTGCGCGCCACGGCGTCGCCTCCGAGATGCTGCCGGCCGATGACGGCCTCCACGCCAACCTGTTCGCGACCATCGGGCCTGAAGGCATCGGCGGTATCGGCCTCTCGGGTCACATGGATGTCGTTCCCGTCACCGGCCAGCCCTGGGACACCGACCCGTTCCGGATGGTCGAGCGGGATGGGCGGCTCTACGGCCGTGGCACCTGTGACATGAAGGGGTTCGTCGCCTGCGTGCTGGCCATGGTGCCCGAGCTGAAGGCCCGCAAGCTGCAGACTCCGGTCCATATCGTGCTCTCCTATGACGAGGAAGTCGGCTGCACCGGCGTCAAGCCGATGATCGCCGAGTTCGGCGACCGCCTGCCGAAGCCGCGCCTCGTCATCGTCGGCGAGCCGACCAACATGACCGTCGTGAACGCCCACAAGGGCGGCTCGCGCTTCATGACCGTGGTCACCGGCAAGGACGCGCATTCCTCGAAGCCGCAGCTCGGCGTCGGCGCCATCCGCATCGCGGGCGAGCTGATCGCCGAGCTCGGGCGCATCGAGGAGCGCTACAAGAAGACCCACTGGGATCCGCGCTTCGATCCGCCCTACGCCTCGATCACGGTGAGCCTGATCGAGGGCGGCATCGCCCACAACATCATCCCGCCCCACTGTGCCTTCCGCTGGGGCGTGCGCACGCTCCCCTGCATCGACGCTCACGCCATCGTCGCTGACCTGCAGGCCTTCGCCGAGCGCGAGTTGCTCCCCGCCATGCGGGCCGTCTCCCCCGACTGCGACATCGTCACGACGCCGGTCGGCATCCTGCCACCGTTCTCGTCCGGCGACGGCTCGGAAGCGACCAGCCTCGCGCTCAAACTCGCAGGCCAGAACGAGACCTTCGCCGTGCCCTACGGCACCGAGGCGAGCCACTTCGAGGCCGCCGGCTCTTCGACGGTCGTGATCGGACCGGGCAGCATCGATCAGGCGCATCAGCCGAACGAGTACGTCGAGGTCGCCGAACTCGAGAAATGCCTTGGCTTCCTCGATCGCGTGGCCCACTGGGCCGAGACCACGCCCCCACCGCGCGGGTGAGTGGACGCGTGGGTGCATGCAACCGGATTGTGACGGCCGAGACCCGACCGCAATGGTATGGGTCGCCGATTTCCGCACATTGACGTTCTAAAAAGTGCATTTGATAACTATTGCAATCTAGGGTGGCGATTGAACGGTGCCGTGCCCAAAGCGCGGGATCGCGCGGAGCTAGCCATCGGAACGCCTCATGCCGCCGTCAAACGCCAAGGTTCTGCCGCTTTCGGAGATGATGCAACCCGGGCAGCCGGATGCGACGCGACCCGCGGCCGACGCGCGGACATCGAACCCGGCCCGTAGGTCGGTCGTCCGACGTCTGCGTGGCGCCGCGCGTGTGCGCACCGAGGTCGCCGTGACGCTGCGCGTGGACGGCGAAGCCCACCCTGTCACGATGGTCAATGTCAGCGAGCGCGGTCTCGGCTTGGTCGGAGTTCCGCTCGCCGTTCCTGAGGGCCGCAAACTGGCGATCGAGCTGCCGGACGGCACGGTCCTGTCAGGCTGCGCGCAATGGTCTCGTGCGGATCGGCTGGGCGTTGCCATCGCCGGTGCGAGCTACCTCGCAGGCATGGGCTGGAAGCGAGACCCGACCGAAGCTCCGGTAGCAGATCCTGTGAACTCGGCCGCTCTGGGCTCGACCTCGGTCGGAACGCGCATCCTGTCATGGTTCCGGCGAGCGGCGACGTCGGCCCGTCCGTCTTCGGCGGTCCCCGGTTCTGCCCGCCAGCTCGAGCGCGCCTGGCGCAAGAACGGCATCGCCGTACTGCTTCCGCCCGCCGATGGTCAACGCGACTGATCCGGCCTCAGGCCGAGGCGGGCGTGATCCAGTTGTGGAGCGCGATACCCCCGTCGACCACGAGCGTCGTGCCGGTCACATACCCGCAGAACTGATCCGACAGCAGCGCGATCGCCGGACCGGCGAGATCGCTCGCGGCGCCGAGGCGACCGAGCGGGATCTTCCCGTCGAAGTTGAACGCCGACGCATTGAAGCCCCCGCCGGGGATCGCGCCCGGCGCGATGGCGTTGACCCGGATGCCGGAAGGACCAAACGCCCGTGCCAACTCCTTGACGAGCATCGTCTGGGCGGCCTTCGAGGCCGAGTAGTGCGGCAGGTTTCTGGGCGTCTCTGCATGGAGCGACGTCACGAACAGCATGCGGCCGCGTACGCCAGCGGCCTTCATGCGCTGCCCCATCTCGCGTGCCAGCAGAAACCCCGAGCGAACATTGACCGCCAGCATGGCGTCGAAGATCTCTTCCGTGACGTCCGCCAGCCGATCCGTTTCCTTGCGCGGCGGACTGGCGGAATGGACCAGCATGTGGATCGGCCGGTCGCCGGCCGCAGCAAGCACCTGCCGCCACCCGTCTGACGTCGAGAGGTCCGCCGTGATGGCCTCGCCACGGCCACCGGCAGCACCAATGGCCGCGACCGTTTCCCGGTTCCGCACGGGATCGATGTCGGCGAGCAGGACTTCGGCGCCTTCGCGGGCCAGACCTTCGGCGATGGCGCGGCCGATATTGGAGGCTGAGCCCGTCACTAGGGCGCGCTCACCTTTGAACAATCCGAACGAGGTCATCGGCTGCGGGTCTCCGGACATGGAAGGGGCGTCGCGGCGCAGGGGCGCGCCAAGGCGACCAGAGGTTATTTCTTGCCGCGGAATTTCGAAAGATCGAAGATCTTGGCGCCGTTCGCGGCGGGCGCCGCCTCCGTGCTCTCGGCATCGCTGTCGGCAGGACCTGCTTGCGCGCGGCTCGCGACCGCGGGCGGAGCGGCTGGCTCGATGCCGCCGTCCTTGGTGACGGTGTCTGCGGTCCGGTTGGTGCGCTCTGGCTTGACCACGGCCGGAGCCTTACGGTCGGGGGCTGGGCGGATCGCGCTCGTCCCAGCCTCGCCTGTCAGCCGCCGGGGCGCTGCGTCCACGCCGCGCTTGCCGTTGCCGGCTTCGCCGTCGCTGCGATGCACGGTAAATGTCTCGCGGGGGGCGCTTTCAGCGCCTTTGGCCGAACTGCTCAGGCTCTGTGCAGGTGTCTCGGTCGCAGACGACGCGTTCGCCGTCACGCCGCTCGTCGCTGCCGGATCGTCGAACTGCAGGACGTACGGCACGCTGGGATCGTAGAAGACGCGCACGGCCGCGAACGGCACCACGAGCCGCTCCGGAATGCCGTCGAAGGTGAGCTTGACCTCAAACCGTTCGTCATCGACGGCGAGATCCCAGAACCTGTGCTGCAGCACGATGGTCATCTCGAGCGGATACTTCTCCTTCAGCCGCTTCGACATGCCGACGCCGGGCGCCTGCGTGTTGAAGGCGATGTAGAAGTGATGCTCTCCGACCAGTCCCGTTCGCGCGACCTGAGCGAGGCAAGCCTTGACCACGCCACGCAGCGCTTCCAATGCCAGGGCGTCGTAGTCGATATGCTGACCTGACGTCATGTCCAGCCGATCTCAAGGTACCGCCTCACACCTCTCCAGACAGCCCGGGCGCGCTGGTGGAAAGTGGGGGGCTTCTGTTGCCAGGTGCCCCCCGGACCCCGCCTGACGCTGCTAGACGTCAGGACTTGAGTTTGAAGTTATGGGAGCTGCATTACGCAGCGACCGCAACCTCAGCATAGTTGTCATTGGCAACTATATGTTTGACCCGATAACGGCGGTATCATGCCGGGCAAAAGAGCGCCTTTTACACCCTCGTCGATCCTGTTTCGCCCCCATCAGGAGCCGGCTCGATCGTCGCGCCTTGCCGAGCGCGAGGGTCGTCTGCCGGTTCTTGGTGGAGGCGCCGGGTACTGCCCCCGGGTCCGATAGGCTTATTCTGACGTCCGTTTATCGCCATAGCCGGACGAATCCAGCACTCGTAATATAGGGGTGTGCGGCGCCGAATGAAAGAATGCTGTTGAGGCTGTCGGGATAAATCATGTCGATACTGACGTTTCGGAACTTCCTGACGGGCTCGCCGGCGTGGCGGCCGGACGGCGTCTGGCATCCGGTGACAGCGTCGGCGATGACGTTGGCCATCCTCGCGGCCGGTCAGTTCGTGTCCATCGCCGCTGTCCTGTTGATGGCGCCCGACCTCGCGTCTCAGCCGACGATACCAGGTCCCGAAGGCACCCGCTGGTCCCTTGACTCGACGAACGTGTCGCTGCTGCTCCTCGGGCAGTCGGTGCTCGCGGGCCTGACGCTCCTTGCCGTCCGGGCCGGCACGCCGCGCGTCGCGGAAGGGCTCGGCCTCGTCGCACCGGCAGGAGGCGCGCGCGCGTTCATCTTCGCGATCCTGCTCATGATTCCGCTGATGGCCATCACCAACGCCATCGCCTATGGACTGAGCCCGTCCGGCTTCATCGCCGATTTCGAGCAGTTCACGACCCTGGCGCGCACGGCGGACCCTGTCGCCGGCTTCCTCAGCATCGCTGTCGGCGCACCGTTGTGGGAGGAGTTGTTGTTCCGGGGCTTCCTGCTCCCGCCACTTGTGGCCGGCCTGGGCTTCTGGCCGGCGGCAACGCTCGTCTCGGGCATCTGGGCCATCCTGCATCTCGGCTACTCGCTGGCCGGCCTGATCGAAGTGTTCCTGATCGGCCTCTATCTGTCGTGGCTCTACCGCAGGACGGGGAGCCTCTGGGTGCCGATCGCCTGCCATGCGGGCTACAACGCAGCCTTGTTTCTCACCATGCGTCTTTGGGCGTGAGGCTTTCGCGCCCTCCGCGCTCCGGCGCGATCGAAGGAAAGGACATCCGATGAGCGGCGTTCTTCTCGTCACGGGCGGCTCCCGTGGCATCGGTGCGGCAACGGCGCTGTTGGCCGCCCGCCGCGGCTACGACGTCGCATTGAGCTACGTCTCGGACAAGGCTGCGGCGGATGCGGTCGCCGCTGGCGTCAGGGCGGAGGGCAGGCGCGCGCTCGCCGTCCGCGCCGACGTCGCCGAAACCGCCGATGTCCGCGCCCTGTTCGCCGCCGTCGACGCCGAGTTCGGCCGCCTCGATGCGTTCGTCAACAACGCGGGCATCCTCTCGCCCCACGCCCGTTTCGTCGACATTACCGAGCAGCAGCTCGACCGCATGATCGCGGTCAACTTCAAGGGCGCCTACGTCGCGGCCCAGGAAGCGGCGCGTCGCATGTCCACCCGTCTCGGCGGTCGTGGCGGGGCGATCGTCAACATGTCGTCGATGGCGGCCCGCCTCGGCGGCGCGTTCGAATGCACCGACTACGGCGCCACCAAGGGCGCCGTCGATACCCTGACGATCGGCATGGCGAAGGAGCTTGCCGGCGAAGGCGTGCGCGTCAACGGCGTTCGCCCGGGCCTGATCGAGACCGAGATCCACGCCAGCGCCGGCGAGCCGGGCCGCGTCGCACGCCTTATGGCGACGGTCCCTGTCGGCCGCGCCGGATCCGCCGGCGACGTAGCGGAAACCGTGCTCTTCCTGCTCTCTCCCGGCGCGGGATACATCACTGGCGCGATCCTGGACGTGGCCGGCGGCCGCGGCATCTGACCGCGACCGCACGGACTTATCCACAAGCTCTGACGCCGGAGTGTTCCTCCCGGTCCCCGACTCGCGACATTCGTGATCGCTGCTGTGCGCGTGTCATCCGGGGTGTCGATCCATGGGCCTGCTCTTCCGTGTTCTCTACGCCGTGCATGCCCGCGGTACCCATCACAAGCTTGCCTTGGACGCATTGCCGCTGCTGACCGGTCCCGACGCCGAGGGTTGGCGTCGCCTGCTCCTGAAGCATGCCGAGCCGTTCATGGTGGGCGCCAAGGCGCCGGACGATACGTTCAAGGATTTCAAGAACCACGTCCTGCACGTGCGCGACGGCTTCTGGGGCGGCGCTCCGGCGACGGCCCGCCAGTGGTACGGCAAGCTCGTCGCATCGCTGGAAGCCCAGAACTGGCCCGAAGCCGCCTACAACGCCGGCGTGCTGAGCCACTACGTCACCGACCCCGTGCATCCCTTCCACACCGGCCAGACCGAGGCCGAGAACGGCATCCACCGGGCCTTCGAGTGGAGCACGGCCAAGACCTACGACGTGATCAAGGCCCTGGGCGCCGAGGAGCGCGCGCCCCGCATCGCCGTGCCGGATCGCGAGGACTGGCTCGAGGAAATGCTGCGCGTGGCAGCCACCCAGTCGAACAGCCACTACGAGAAGCTGATCGCCCACTACGACATCAATCGCGGCGTCGTCGATCCGCCGGCCGGCCTCGATCTCGTCTCGCGCCGCATCCTCGGCCGCCTCATGATCTATGCCTCGTCGCTTGTCGCGGTCGTGCTCGAGCGCGCGTTCGCCGAAGCCAGAGTGTCGCCGCCCGAGGTATCTCTGACGCTCGATACGGTGCTCGCGACGCTGCAGATCCCGTTGAAGAAGTTGCAGGCCAAGCTCGCTGACGTCGCCGACCGCCGCGAGATCGAGCGCATGTACGACGAGTTGTTGGCGACCGGTACCGTCGAGAAGACGCTGCCCGAGGACGATCGCATGGTCCGCGATCTGCATCGCGCCGAGGTCCTGGGCTCGGCTGCGCCCACCCCTGTGAAGACACCCGCGAAGACGTCCGGCAAGGCGGCAGCCGCGAAAGCACAGCCTGCCACACCGAAACCCATGGCGCCGGTCGAGACGGCATCTCCACGCGCCGAGGAGCGTCCATCACCGTCACCGCCACGGGAGCCAGCTCCGGATCAGCGGATCGAGCCGGTCTTCAGCCAGCCGATCGCCGAAGCGGCAGCGTCGGCGATCCCGCCCGCTGCCGAGATGCTCCCCCAGTCATCCGTGCCTCTGGTGCCGGTCCATCGCCTGTCGGACCGCCTCGCCGTGGTGTCCTCGACGCCGACGTCCGAGCCGCGCCGCGAGCGTGTGCAGTCCCCCCGCCTGAAGCCCGCCGACGACATCGTCGACGCACCGTCGATCGGGCCCCGCATGGCGGAGCGGCTGCGTCCCCTCGGCATCCACACCGTCGAGGACCTGCTCTTGACCCGCGCGGCCATCATCGCCGACGGCCTGCGCATCAGCTACGTGAAGGCTGAGACGGTCGCCGCATGGCAAGCCCAGGCCCGGCTGGTCTGCGCCGTCCCGGGTCTCTCGGGCACCGGCGCGCAACTTCTGGTCGGCGCCGGCTATCGCACCCGCGAGGACATCGCCGATGCGGATGGCGACGACCTTGCCGGTAAGGTGTTGGCCTATGCCAGCACCACGGAAGGCCAGCGGCTGCTGCGCAACGGCGATCCGCCGAACGTCGAACGCATCAAGGCCTGGGCCGAAAGCGCCCGTCAGGCGCTCGCCGCCTGAAGCCGCGCTCGCGCGTGCTTCCGCATCGTGCTTCGGCTGCTAGGATGATCCCTCGTGTCCGAAAACCGAGGGCCACACTGCATGACCGCGCGACCAGAGACCGAATTGCCGGAACTTCCGGAAGCCGCGGCGGCCGGCCCGATCAAGGAGATCTTCGCCGAACTCCGCGGGCTGAGCGCGACGCCGGTCGTGGCGCTGATCTTCCGCCATCTCGCCACGCACGAGGGTTTGCTGGAGGAGATCTGGGCCGGCTTGCGCCCCCTCATGGCGACGGGACGGATACAGGAGACCGCCTGGCGAAGCGCCGAGCGGAGCATTCCGGACGGCCTCGTACCGCCCCTCGGCGCGGATCTCAGGCACGCACTCGGCATTGGCGAGGCGACGCTGCCGCCGCTGCTCAGCGCCCTCGACGCCTACAACCGCGCCAATCCGGTCAATCTGCTGGTGATGCTCACGCTACTGGAGCGGGTCGCGCTGGGCTCGAAGGCAGCCGTGCCGCTTGACGCGCCGTCATGGACCCCACCCGCGCCCATCGAGGGGCCGCTCGCGCCCATGCTCGCGCCGGAGGCCATGACACCCGAGATCCGTCGCCTCGTGAACGACATCGGCTTCGGGGATCGCACGGCGCTCGACTCCGTGGTTCCGAGCCTGCTCCGCATTTTAGCCGGATGTCCGCCGCTGCTCGCGGTCGTACATGTGGTTCTGGTCCCGCCGCTTCGCGACGGCAGCTTGCAGCGACGGACCGATGCCTTGCGCGCCGAGATGCAGGCTTCGGCCGGCGGGCTTGCCCGCCACCTGCCACCGCTACCGCGCCTCGCCGCCTTGCCGGAGGTTCAGGAGACCCTGCGCCACTTCACGCACAACTGGATTCCCCTGATGACCATCGCCGGACCTGCGCTCGCCCGCGCGCTCCGGCCGTGAGCCGCGCTCGGATCACTCCTGCGCGTCGCCCGGCGGACCGTCTTCGTCTTCGACCTCGCCATTGCCGCTGCCGTCATCCGGAATGCGCTCGACCGAGACGACCTTCTCGTCCACGTCGGTCTTGAAGATGCGCACGCCTTGCGTGTTCCGGCCGGCGATCCTGACGTCGTCGACCGGGCAGCGGATGAGCTGGCCGCCGTCCGACACCAGCATGATCTGGTCGGACTGCTCGATCGGGAACGACGCAACGAGTGCCCCATTGCGGTCGTTGACGACCATGGCCGCAATGCCTTTGCCGCCGCGCCCCGAGATCCGGTACTCGTAGGACGACGTCCGCTTGCCGTAGCCGCGCGACGACACAGTCAGGATGAACTGCTCGCGCCCGCCGAGTTCGGCATAGCGCTCCGGCGTCAGCTCGGCATCGCCCGTAACGGCCTCGCCGCCTTCGTCCGCGTCCTGCGCAATCGCATCGCCGTCCGCTGGTTCGCCCGTCTGCGCCCGCCGGATGCTGGCGGCCTGCTTCAGGTACGCGATCCGCTCGTCGGGCGTTGCGTCGACGTGATGCAGGATGGCCATCGAGATCACCTCGTCGCCCTCCTCGAGCCGGATGCCCCGGACGCCGGTCGAATCGCGTCCCTTGAACACCCGCACGTCCTCGGCCGCGAACCGGATCGCCTGCCCGTGTGCCGTCGTCAGCAGCACGTCGTTGTCGGGACGGCTGACCTCGACGCCGACGATCTGGTCGCCTTCGTCGAGCTTCATGGCGATCTTGCCGTTGCGATTGATGTTCTCGAAATCGGTGAGGCTGTTGCGGCGCACGTTGCCTGTCCGTGTCGCGAACATCAGCTCGAGATTGGCCCAGGTCGCCTCGTCCTCGGGCAGTGGCAGGATCGTGGTGATGACCTCGCCGTCCTCGAGCGGGAGCAGGTTGACCAGCGCCTTGCCCTGGCTCTGCGGCGTACCGGCCGGCAGCCGCCAGACTTTCATCCGGTAGCACATGCCGCGCGAGGAAAAGAACATCACGGGCGTGTGCGTCGACGCGATGAAGATCTGCGTGACCACGTCCTCTTCGCGCGTCGCCATGCCCGAGCGGCCCTTGCCGCCGCGCCGCTGCGCCCGGTAGGTCGAAAGCGGCACGCGTTTGATGTAGCCCTTGAGCGAGACCGTGACGACGCAGTCCTCGCGCTGGATCAGGTCCTCGTCCTCGAGATCGCCCTCGATGTCGAGGATCTCGGTGACGCGCGGCGTCGCGAACTCGGTCCTGATGTCGGTGAGTTCCTTCTTGATGATCTCGACGATCCGGACCCGCGACGAGAGGATGTCGAGATAATCCTTGATCTCTTCGGCGAGCTTCTTGAGCTCGTCCCCGATCTCGTCGCGCCCGAGCGCCGTGAGCCGTGACAGCGTCAGCGCCAGGATGGCGGTCGCCTGTTCGTCGGAGAGCCGGTAGCTGCCGTCCGCGTTGAGCTTGTGCCGCGGGTCCGCGATCAGCTCGATCAGCGGCGCCATGTCGTAGGCGGGCCAGTCGCGCCCCATCAGGGCTTCCTTGGCCGCTGCCGGCGTCACCGACGACCGGATCAGGCGGATCACCTCGTCGATATTTGCAACGGCGATGGCGAGGCCGACCAGCACGTGGGCCCGGGTCCGGGCCTTCTTCAGCAGGAACTTCGTCCGACGGCTCACCACCTCCTCGCGGAAGGTGGTGAAGGCGTGGATCATGTCGCGCAGCGTCAGGCTTTCCGGCCGTCCGCCGTTGAGCGCGATCATGTTGGCGCCGAACGTCGACTGCAGGTCCGAGAAGCGCCAGAGCTGGTTCAGCACCACGTCGGCCATCGCATCGCGCTTCAGCTCAATGACGACCCGGACGCCCTCCCGGTTCGATTCGTCCCAGACATTGGCGATGCCCTCGATCTTCTTGTCGCGAACAAGGTCGGCGATCTTCTCGATCATCACCTTCTTGTTGACCTGATACGGGATCGACGTGACGACCAGCGCCTCGCGATCCTTGCGGATCTGCTCGGTCTGCACGTGCGCCCGCATGATGATCGAGCCTCGGCTCTTGTGGTAGGCGTTGAGGATGCCGCCGCGTCCGAGGATGGTGCCACCGGTCGGGAAGTCCGGCCCCGGCACGATCTGGCACAGCTCGTCGATCGTGATCTCGGGGTTCTCGAGCATCGCCATGCAGGCGTCGATCACCTCGCCGAGGTTGTGCGGCGGAATGTTGGTCGCCATGCCGACGGCGATGCCGCCCGCGCCGTTGACGAGCAGGTTCGGGAACTTGGCCGGCAGGACCGCCGGCTCTTCTTCCGAACCGTCGTAGTTCTCCCTGAAGTCGACCGTGTCCTTGTCGAGGTCGTCGACGAGGTACTGCGTGATCTTGGCGAGGCGGCACTCCGTGTAGCGCTCGGCCGCCGGCGGGTCGCCGTCCATCGAGCCGAAGTTGCCCTGCCCGTCGATCAGCGGCACCCGCAGCGACCAGTCCTGCGCCATGCGGACGAGCGCATCGTAGATCGCGAGGTTGCCGTGCGGATGGTATTTGCCCATCGTCTCGCCGACGACGCGGGCCGACTTGACGTACTTGGTGTTCCAGTTGAGGCCGAGCTCGCGCATCGCATAGAGGATGCGCCGGTGCACCGGCTTCAGGCCGTCGCGGACGTCCGGAAGCGCCCGGCTCACGATCACGCTCATGGCGTAGTCGAGATAGCTCCGCTTCATCTCGTCGGAGATGGTGATCGGGCGGATGTCGTTGGGCCCCCCCTGGGGGGCGCCGCTGGTCGTGTCGTCGTCAGCCACTCTGTGCTCTTTCTCGGTGCGTCCACGCGGCCTTGTGTTGCCGCCAGTCCCCCCGCGCCGGCCACGCTTGCCAGGCGACCTGCCTTCGTATCGGCTCTCGCGCTGTGATACCCGACCCGATCCCCTGCCGCAACGCAGGCCCCATCCCGCCGACTGGTCTGCAGCGCCACAGTCCACAACTCTGTAGCACTGTCGCGGCGATCACGGACGGTAGGACGCGGCGTGTGTCATTCCGTCCGAAACGCCGCCTTGCCCCTGACACAGTGAAGCGCTAGTGACGTGCCCGGATGTTAACCTGGAGGCGACCGCGAGCGGGACTTGGAACCAACCGCGGACTTCGGGCGTTCCATCCGGCGGCTTGGCAAGCCGAACTGACACCGCAGCGGCCATCCCCCGGCTGCTGAGACGTGCTGCCCAGTTTCAATCTCAGGAAATCGCGAAATGAAAAAGACCATCGTCAGCCTCGTGGCCCTCGCCGCCGTCGTGGCGACCGTGCCGGTGATGGCGCAGCAGAAGGGCAAGGCTCCGGCCGCGCCCGTCGAGATCCCGCGCGGCGTGTTCATCGAGCAGCAGCCGGGCGACGTCTATCTGGCGCGCAACACGGTGCTCTTCGCCAAGGTGCGGGACAGCAGCGGCAAGATCATCGGCGACGTCGAGGACCTCCTGATCAACGACCGCAACGAGGTCGTGGGCGTCCTGATGGGCGTCGGTGGCTTCCTCGGCGCCGGCGAGAAGCGCATCGCGGTGCGCCTGTCGGCGCTCGACGTCGAGGAGAAGGGCGGCAAGACGACCGTGACGCTGCGTGCAGCGACCCGCGACATCGTCAAGGCGCTCCCGCCGTTCCAGCGCAACAAGCCGCCGAAGTCCCTCCTCGACCGCATCAAGGAGAAGGCGCAGGAGCTGACCGACAAGACCGTCGACACCTCGACCGACGCGGCCCAGAAGGCGCGCGAGCAGGCGGGCCCGGCGCTCGAGAAGGCCAAGGAAGCGGCTGGCAAGGCCTACGAGCAGGCCAAGGATGCCGCCGGCCAGGCCATGGAGAAGGCCAAGGAAGCCGCTCAGCCGGCCACAAAGCAGTAACGCGCGCGACGGCCCGATCAAGTTCTGCGACGAGCCCCGGAGCCTCGGCTTCGGGGCTCGTTCTTTGCGTGGCCACCGTTCCGCGGTTGCCATGGCCTCGCGCGGCGCGCCAACATGGCGTAGACCACGCCTCGAGCGACACCGGAGCACCCCATGGCCGACGAGATCCCGTTCCGCAAGGAGATGAACTTCGAGTACGGGGTTCCGCGTGAACTCGCGCCGGGCGTCGTCCGCATCGTCGCCAATAATCCGGGGCCCTTCACCTTCAAGGGCACCAACACCTACCTCCTCGGGCAGGGCCGTGACCTGACCCTCGTCGATCCTGGCCCCGAGGACGCGGCACATCTGGAAGCGATCCTCCGCGCCGCCGAAGGCAAGCGGATCGTCGACATCATCATCACCCATACCCACCGCGACCATGTCGATGGCCTGCCGGCTCTGCAGGCGGTGACGGGCGCGCGTGTCCTGGGCTTCGGCCGCAAGGCTCGCACCCCCGGGCGGACTGCCGTGAGCCCATCCGGCGGCGAATCGAACGACGAGGATTTCGCGCCCGACGTCGTCCTGACCGACGGCTCCCGCTACGACGGTGACGGCTTTCGCCTCGAGGCCCTGCACACGCCGGGCCACGCCCCTGACCACCTCTGCTTCGCCATCGAGGGCACGGGAATTCTGCTGTCGGGCGATCACGTGATGGGCTGGAACACCAGTGTCGTCGCGCCGCCCGAGGGCAACATGGCGGCCTACATGCGCTCACTCGACAAGCTCATGGAGCGCACCGACGAGGTGTTCTTCCCGGGCCACGGTGGTCGCATCGAGAAGCCGCAGCGGGTCGTCAGAGCCTTCATCATGCACCGCCGCATGCGCGAGCAAGCGATCCTCGACTGCATCAAGGGCGGTTCGACGACTATTGCTCAGATCGTCGAGGCTGTTTATCGCGGGCTCGATCCGAGGCTTGTGCGGGCCGCGTCGCTTTCCGTTGCGGCTCACGTGGAGAGCCTCGTTGAGCGCGGCCTTGTTTCTGCTTCGGGTCCTTCGACCGCGCCTGAGCGTCTTTCAGCCGTTTAGGCACGGCAGCCGCGGCCTGCGCGCGCCGCGACCGTGGTGTGTCGCTCCCGGCGACTGCCTCGTCTAGACGTGCGTCGAGGTCCTTCAGGAAGCCCCGGATACGCTTTGCATTGCGCCCGAAATCATGGACGCCGTAGCGCGACGCCGACCGGACGTCGATGCGCGTCTCCCGGGCATTGCCGTCCACCCGGACGACGAGGTCATCGTAAAAGCCGAGGACGAGCGTCCGGTCCACGGCCTCGAGGTACCCGGGCTTTCCGGCCCGGGGTGGCGTCTCGCCGACGATTCGCCAGCCGAGTCTCCGCGCTGATTTCTCGACCGCTTCCCAGGTGTCCGTCACCGATCGCGCGACGACGATCGGCCGGATGTCGGGATAGGCGGCCTGCTGCTGCATCGCCACCTCCCGCCCGCCGTAGGCGGCGGGATTTGCGCCCGTTCCACGCTCGGCAGCGATGGCGACGAAGCCTGGCGGCACCGTCATGTCCGTAGTGATGTCGTGGATCGGCGGCAGGTTCGAATAGAACGGCACCACGGCCGCCGGCCAGGCCATCATGCCGAGGCCGCAGAACAGTCCCAGCGACGCGCTCCAGACTCCCGGCCGGCCGTCCCGCCAGATTGTGACGTAGGATCCGATCGCCAGCATCACCGCCAGAGCCGCCCCCGCCAGCGCCACCACGAAGATGGCGAGCGCGGCCGGTGTCGGCAGCGACAGCAGGCGGTGCAGCAGAATCGCCGCGACGAGGAGTTGCAGGCTGAAAAATGCGACGGTTCGCGACCATCGCGCGAGTGGGCTCGGTTGCATCGCAGGTTCGTAGACCATTCCCCGCCGCGTCTCCGCCCTGATCTGTCGCCTCCGGAGCCTTTTTCCTGTCCCCGCCCGGATCGAACCCCTTATACTCGACGCCGAACCCGAAAAACAGGTGCGCGCCATGACCTCGCTCTCGAATTTTGCCGCCCGTGACGTCGAAGCCCTGCTGCATCCGACGACCAACCTTGCCAGCCATCGCATGACCGGGCCGCTCGTGCTCGACCGCGCGGAAGGCGTGTTCGTCTACGATACCAGCGGCAAGCGCTATATCGAGGGCCTCGCCGGTCTCTGGTGCACGGGCCTCGGCTACGGCAATCGCGAGTTGATCGAGGCCGCCCGCGAGCAGATGGAGAAGTTGTCCTTCACGCACCTCTTCGGCGGCCGCAGCCACGAGCCGGCGATCCAGCTCGCCGAGAAGCTGAAGGAGCTGGTGCCAGCGCCGGCCTCGAAGATCTTCTTCACCTCGTCCGGCAGCGAGGCGAACGACACCCAGATCAAGCTCGCGTGGTACTACAACAACGCTCGTGGCAAGCCGAAGAAGAAGAAGATCATCAGCCGCATGCGGGCTTATCACGGCACCACGATCGCGTCGGCGAGCCTCACCGGGCTGCCGATCTTCCACGCCGACTTCGATCTGCCGATGTCGCGCGTTCTCCACACCTCGACCCCGCATTTCTGGCGCAACGGCAAGGCCGGCGAGACCGAGGACGAGTTCGCCGATCGTCTCGCCCGCGACCTTGAGGACATGATCCTGCGCGAGGGCCCCGAAACCATCGCCGCCTTCATCGCTGAACCCGTGATGGGAGCGGGTGGCGTCATCGTGCCGCCGCGCGGCTACTTCCCGAAGATGCAGGCCGTGCTCCGCCGTCACGACATCCTCATGATCGCCGACGAGGTCATCTGCGGGTTCGGCCGGACGGGCAACTACTGGGGCTCGCAGACGCTCGACATCCAGCCCGACACCATCACCATGGCCAAGGCGATCACCTCGGCCTACATGCCGCTCGGCGCCATCACGGTCTCCGAGCCCGTCTACGAAGGCCTCGTCGAGGAGAGCAAGAAGCTCGGCGTCTTCGCGCATGGCTTCACCTATTCCGGCCATCCTGTGGCAGCAGCCGTCGCAGTGAAGACGCTCGAGATCTACGACCGTATCGACATCGTCGGCCACGTGCGGCGCGTCTCGGCGGGCTTCATGGCCCATCTGGATCGGCTGCGCGATCATCCCCTGGTGGGCGAAGCGCGCGGCGTCGGGCTCATTGCCGGCATCGAACTCGTTCGCGACAAGGACACCCGCACGTCCTTCGATCTGCGCCAGGGCGTCGGTGCCCGCGTCGTCGCTTTCGCCCAGGAAGAAGGCGTCATTCTCCGCGCCGTGGCCGGCGACACCATCGCCGTCTGCCCGCCACTCGTGATTTCCGCCAGCGAGATCGACGAGCTGTTCGCCGGCCTGACCCGTGCGCTCGACCGCACGCTCGACTGGCTGCGTTCCGAAGCCCGCGGCTGAACGAGGGAGATCGTCCATGGCGGGGCGTCTGGCCGGCAAGACGGCTTTCTGCACAGCGACTGGCGCCGGCATCGGTCGCGCCACCGCGCTCGCGTTCGCCCGTGAAGGCGCCCGCGTCATCGCGACCGACATCGACGTGGGCCGCATGGCGGGCCTCGCCGACGCTGGCATCGCCGAGTGCCTCGCGCTCGACGTGCGCGATACGGCGGCCGTCCGCGCCATGGCGGCGCGCGTCGGTGCCGTCGACGTACTCTTCAACTGCGCCGGCTTCGTCCACCACGGCGACGCGCTCCATTGCTCCGACGAGGACTGGGACTTCTCCTTCGACCTCAACGTCAAGTCGATGCACCGCTGCATTCAGGCCTTCCTGCCCGGCATGGTGGAGCGGGGCCGCGGCGCCATCGTCAACATGGCCTCCGGCGCAGGCCCCTCGAAGGCCGTTGCCAACCGCTATGTCTACACCGCGACCAAGGCGGCCGTCGTCGGCCTCACGCGGGCCGTCGCGTTCGACTTCATCAAGACGGGCGTGCGCTGCAACTGCATCTGCCCGGGCACCATCCAGTCGCCCTCTCTCGACGACCGCATCGCAGCCCTCGGCCGGGAAGTGGGTTCGGCCGAGAAGGCCCGCCAGATGTTCATCGATCGCCAGCCCATGGGACGCCTCGGCACCGCGGAGGAGGTGGCCCACATCGCCGTCTACCTCGCCTCCGAAGAGAGCGCATTCACGACGGGCCAATCTTTCTTCGTCGATGGAGGCTTCGCGCTGTGACCACCTATCTCCACGACGACCAGATCCCGCGCGAAGCCGATCCCGCGACCGGGCTGCTCATCGGCCCGCAACTCGCCGATCCGGCGCCCGCACTGCGCCCCGAGCGCATCGCCCTCGACGGACGCTATTGCCGCCTCGAGCCGCTCGACCCGGCCCGCCACGGCGACCAGCTTTGGCAGGCCGTTACGGTGCCCGACGCCGACAGCCGCTTCCTCTACCTGCCGGTGGCCGCCCCGAAGGCCCGCGCCGAGCACGACGAATGGATGGCGACCCGCTCCGCCTCCGCCGACCCGCTCTATTTCGCCGTCGTCGACAAGCGCACCGGTCGCGTGGAGGGCCGCCAGTCGCTGATGCGCATCGATCCGGCCAATCAGTCGATCGAGATCGGCGACATCTACTGGGGTCCCGCGATTTCGCGTTCCCAGGTGACGACGGAAGCCAACTTTCTCTTCGCGAGCTATGCCTTCGACCGGCTGCGTTATCGTCGCTACGAGTGGAAATGCAATGCGCTCAACGTGCCGTCGCGTCAGGCGGCCGAGCGCTTCGGCTTCACCTACGAGGGTCTCTTCCGCCGCGCCTCGATCGTTCGGGGCCGCAGCCGTGACACGACGTGGTTCGCCATGATCGGCGAGGAATGGCCGGCGCTGAAGGCTGCCTACGAGCAGTGGCTCGATCCGGCCAATTTCGATGCCGCCGGGCGCCAGCGAACGAGCCTGTCGTCGTTGACGGCGGCCGCCTTGCGGGGCGTGGTGAGCCGATAGTCCCGCCAGGCGATCATCATTGTCCTCCGGCAGCGCCTGTTGTATCCAGGCAATATGCCATCTCGTCATGTCCGGGCGTCCGCTCCCGCCTCGCCGACCAGCCTTCCACGCCGGCCACCGGTCTTGCGCGCCGTGCCGGCGGTCACGCGCAGCGTTGCCATTCTCCGTCTGCTGGCCCGCAGTCCCGAGGCCTTGGGCGTCAACGCGATCGCCCGCGAACTCGCCATTGTGCCGTCGACCTGCCTCCACATCCTGCGCGCACTTGCGGCCGAGGGGCTCGTCGCCGTCGATCCGGTCCTGAAGCGCTACCGCCTCGACACGGGCGTCCTGACCCTGGCCCGCAGCGCTCTCCGCCAGGACGGTTTCGCCCGTCTCGCCCAGCCCGAACTCGACGCCATCGCGACGCGCCACGGTCTGACTGCGATCGGCGTCCGCGTGATGGGCCTCCGGCACATGATCGTCGTCGCTCTCTCGCGCACCGATGCCGCGTTCCGCCTCCACGTCGATGTCGGAAGCCGCTTTCCCGCCCTCATCAGCGCCACGGGACGGTGCCTCGCGGCATTCGGGCCTCACTCGAACAGCGAGTTGCAGCACGCGTTCCGGAGCCTCCGCTGGGACGACGCGCCGAGCTACCGGACTTGGCAATCCGAAGTCGCCGCCACGCGCCGGGACGGCCTCGGCATCGATCGCGGCAATTACATCCGCGGCGTGATCATCATGGCCGCGCCCGTCATCGGCATGGACGGCCACATGACGCATGCCCTCGTCGGCGTGGCGCTTTCCGATCGCCTCTCGCCGGCTGCCGCCGCTGCCGTCGGCGACGACCTGAAGGTCGCGGCTGCTCGCGTCTCGCACGCACTCGGTGGCGTCGAGGCGACTGGACCATCGACGGGAAGTGACGTTTGATATGCGCCGCGTAAGCTCTCCGGCATGGAGGGCCCCTGGCGGCGTTGCGCCGCCGGACCAATCGACAGAAAACGGGACCACCGAACATGACTGAGAAAGTACTGGGCTTCATCGGGCTTGGAACCATGGGCGGCCGCATGTGCCGCAACCTGGCCGAGAAGTCGAAGTGCCCGGTCTACGGCTACGACATCGACCCGGCAAAGGCGGCGAAGCTGGCTCCGAACGGTGTCCACGCGGCAGGCTCGATCGCCGACGTGCTGGCCAGGGCCGAGATGATCTTCATCTGCGTGCCGGGCGAGCCGCAGGTGCGCGAGATCGCCTTCGGCAAAGGCGCCCTTGTCGCGAACGCTCGGAAAGGCCAGACCTTCGTCGACATGACGACGGCGACCGTCGAGGTCAATCGCGAAGTCGCCGCGGCGCTTGCGGCGAAGGGCGCCGACTTCGCCGATGCGCCCGTGGCACGCGGTGTGCCGGCGGCCGAGAACGGGACCCTTGCGATCACGGTCGGCGCGAGCGACGCCGTCTTCGAGCGCATCAAGCCTTACCTCGCGTGCATGGGGACCGAAATTTCGCACTGTGGCGGCATCGGCACCGGCCAGGTGCTGAAGCTCATGAACAACATGCTGATCTTCCAGACCGTGACCGCCCTCGCCGAGGCCATGGCCATCGCGACCCGCGCCGGCGTCGACCGCGCCCGCGTCTTCGAGATCCTCTCGCGCGGCTCGGCCGACAGTTACTGCATGCGCAAGCACGGCAGCCACATGACGACCGGCAAGTATCCGGACGACCAGTTCCCGATCACCTACTCGTTGAAGGATCTGCGCTACGCCTTGTCGCTCGCCGACACCGTCGGCGTCGACGCGGAAAGTGCTAAGCTCGCCGAGAAGAAGCTGCTCGAGGCGATCGACAAGGGCTACGGCAATCTCTACAGCCCCGCGCTCTACAAGCTCTTCGACGACAGCGTGGCCTGATCCGCGCCAGCGGGCGGCTCCTGCCGTCCGCTGGCTCCGCAGCACCTACTTCATGAGTTCGCGCATCGCCCGGTCGAGCCCGTCGATGGTGAGCGGGAACATCCGGTTCTCCATGATGTCGCCGACGAGTTTGATGGAGGGCGTCCAGCTCCAGTGGTTCTCCGGCACCGGGTTGAGCCACACGCAGTGCTCGTAGATGCCTGAGACGCGCTTGAGCCAAGTCGATCCCGGCTCCTCGTTCATGTGCTCGACCGAGCCGCCCGGCACCGTGATCTCGTAGGGGCTCATCGACGCATCGCCGACGAACACGACCTTGTAGTCCGACGGGTACTTGTGCAGCACCTCCCAGGTCGGCGTCCGCTCCGTCCACCGGCGCCTGTTGTTCTTCCAGACGTACTCGTAGAGGCAGTTGTGGAAGTAGAAGTACTCCATGTGCTTGAACTCGGAGCGTGAGGCCGAGAACAGCTCCTCCGCGAGCTTGATGTGCCAGTCCATCGATCCACCGATGTCGAGGAACATCAACACCTTCACGGTGTTGCGCCGCTCGGGGCGCATCTGGATGTCGAGATAGCCCTTCCGCGCCGTGCCCTTGATGGTGCCGTCGAGATCGAGTTCGTCCGCCGCGCCTTCGCGCGCGAACCGCCTGAGCCGCCGGAGCGCCACCTTGATGTTGCGCGTGCCGAGCTCGACCTTGTCGTCGAGATCCTTGAACTCCCGCTTGTCCCACACCTTCACGGCCCGGAAGTTCTTGTTCTCCTTCTGGCCGATGCGGACGCCGGCCGGATTGTACCCTTCCGCGCCGTAGGGCGACGTGCCGGCCGTACCGATCCACTTCTTGCCGCCCTGGTGACGCCCCTTCTGCTCTTCGAGGCGCTTCTTCAGCTCCTCCATGATCTTGTCCCAGCCGCCGAGAGCCTCGATCTTGGCCTTCTCCTCGTCGGAGAGGTAGAGCTGCGAAAGCACCTTCAACCATTCTTCCGGGATTTCGGCGTCCACCGCGTCGGCCATCAGTTCGAGGCCCTTGAACACGTGCCCGAACACCTGGTCGAACTTGTCGAGGTGCCGCTCGTCCTTCACCAGGATGGTGCGTGAGAGGTAGTAGAAGTTCTCCACCTGCATGTCGGCGAGATCGGCCTGCAGGGCCTCCATCAGCGCCAGATACTCCTTGAGCGTCACCGGCACCTTGGCGGACTTGAGCTCGTAGAAGAAGTTGGTGAACATGCGGAAGGCCCCTTGGCGCGCGGCAGTCCTGAAAAGTCTAGCGGCTCCACGCGAGGCGGTGAAGCGTTTCGCATCTGCGAGCCCCGTAGCGGGCGTCGCGAGGTGGCGTGGCCCTTACAACACGATGCTGCTTCCGGCCCCGGCCGCCAGCGCCGCCTCGTAGGCGAGATTGGCGACGATCATGTCCTCCATCGCGTGCCCCATCGATTTGTAGAGCGTGATCTGGTCGGCGGAGGTTCGTCCCGGCCGGTGCCCGAGCAGGATCTGCCCGAGTTCGGCTGCGTCCCCCTTGTCCCGTCCGGCGAGTTCGGCGCACCCGACCGGCGCCGGCTCGAAGGCCGCCATCGCCTCGACCACGACGCGGCTCCGCCCGATGAGATCGAGCGGCAGCTCGCTCCCCGGCGGCGCGAACCCGACCGACGTCACGTGTGTTCCTGGCCTGACCCAGTCGGCCTCGATCACACCCCTCTCCGCCGACGTCGTGAGGCACACGACGTCGGCAGTCCGTGTCGCGGCCTCGAGGTCCGTGACGACGCGGCCGTTCGGCACCAGCGCCGCCAGCGCCTCTGCCTTGGCCCGGTCGCGCGCGTAGACCCGCACCTCGGCGAATTCCCGCGCCAGCGCCAGTTGCCGGACGTGCTCGCGGCCCTGCACGCCTGCGCCCACCACGAGCGCCGTCCGCGCATCCGCCCGCGCCAGCACCTTGACCGAGAGGACCGCCGCCGCCGCCGTCCGGATACCGGTCAGCGACGCACCATCGAGAATGGCGATCGGCGCTCCGGTCTCCCAGTCGAACAGCGACACCAGCGCCTGATGGCTCTCGAGCCCGAGCGCAGGGTTGCCATGATAGACGTTGACCGTCTTCTGCGTGATGTGGTGGCCGGGCGCCCACGCCAGCATGGCGAGCGAGATGCCCTTTCCGGCAGCGTCGACCTTGTTGCGCGGCGGCGCCTGCACGCCCCCGGACGAGAGCGCTTCGAAGCCCCGGCCGAGCAGGTCGAGCACGGTGCCACGGTCGACGAGCCACTCGATGTCGGCGCCCGAGATGACCCGGATATGGTTCGGCGCGTGTCCCATGGCGTCAGACGATCTGATTGACGAGTGTCGTCTCGCCGCGCTGGAGACGCCCGACGTTCTCGATGAGCAGGTCCAGCACGCGATCCTCGTAGCGCACCGTCTCGCCCGCCGAGTGCGGCGTGATGATCACGTGCGGCATGGTCCAGAGCGGCGACTCCTTGGGGAGCGGCTCCTCCGCCGTCACGTCGAGCGCCGCGCCCGCGATCAATCGTGCCGAGAGCGCTGCCGTGATCGCCAGTTCGTCGCAGACCTTCCCGCGCGCCACGTTGACGAGGAACGCCGTCGGCTTCATCGCAGCCAGCTGTTCGCGGCCTATGAGCCCCGTCGTCTCCGGCGTCAGCGCCGTCGTCAGCACCACGAAGTCGGCGTCGGGAATGAGGCGCGTCAGTTGGCTGTCAGCGTGGATTTCGTCCGCCGCGCCGCCCCCCTTGGCCGGATCGCGCCGCGTCCCGATCACCCGCATGCCGAACGCCTTGCACAGCGCCGCCAGTCGCTGGCCGATCCCGCCCATGCCGACGATCAGCACGGTCTTGCCCTCGATCTCGTCCTCGCGGATTCGCCGGTCGCCCTGCATTGGCCGCCAGTGCTTCGCATGCTGGTGGTCGCGCAGCAGGTGCAGCTGCCGGGACAGCGCCAGCATCAGCGAGATCGCATGCTCGGCGACGGCATTGGCGTTGACGCCCTGCCCCGACGAAAGCCGGATGCCGTGGGCGCCGAGCACCGCCCGGTCGTACTGGTCCGTGCCCGCGCTGATCGACTGGATGAGTTTCAGTCGCTTCGCCGCCGGCGCCATGTCGTTCTTCCACATCATGGACACGCAGAGGAGATCGGCCGCCGGCAATTTGGCGATCAGGTCTGCCGGCGTCCGCGCGACATCGAAGCTCATGCCCGTGTTCCGGGCCTTGAGCGGCGCCTCGAACTCATAGGCGACATGCGCGAAGAGGACGTTGAGCTCGGAATTCGGGGGAAGGTTCGGCATTATCGCTCCGCTTCGGCCGTCAGGCGTTGTCGTATCTCAACCGAGACTAGACCACGCGGCGGGTAGAGTGAACGGAGATTGCCGGTGCGTGATAGCGGCCGCCGCCTGTCAGGCCGACGGGTGGGGCGGCGTCTCGAGGCGCTGGATCGTCTCGAAGAAGCGGCCTTCGTCGTCGAGACACCTGAGGTCCAGGACGAGCCGGCCCTTCTCGATCCGCCCGATCACCGGAATCGGCAGTGACCGGAGCGCCGCGGCGAGCGCCGCGATCTGGCCGCCGCCGGATTTACCGTTTGCGGGCGCGATGGCGAGACCGGCGCTCGGGATCGTCTCGAGTGGCAGCGCGCCCGATCCGATCTGGCTCGCGCACTCCGTCACCGCAACCGTGAAGCCGTCACCGACCGCCGCGCCGAGCGGCCCGCAGAGCCGCGCGGCGAGCTCTCTCAGATCGCCGACACTGCGCGTGAAGGCCCGGAGCGCCGGGAGCGCCTCCGCCAGCCGGTCGGGATTACGGTAGAGCCGAAGTGTCGCTTCGAGCGCCGCGAGCCGGACCTTGTCGAGACGCATCGCCCGCTTGAGAGGGTTCTTCGCGCACGCGCGGACCATGTCCTTGCGGCCGGCGATGAACCCCGCCTGCGGTCCGCCGAGCAGCTTGTCTCCGGAGAACGTCACCAGATCCGCGCCGTCCGCGATGGCATCCGAGACGGTGCGCTCGCGCTTCAGTCCCCAACGCGACAGGTCGACCAGGGTCCCGGAACCGAGATCGTCCACCAGCGGCAGACCGCGGTCCCGGGTCATGGCGGACAACTCCCGCGTGCCGACCTCGGCCGTAAAGCCCTGGATGATGTAGTTCGAGGTGTGCACCTTCATGACGAGCGCGGTCTCGGCGCCGATCGCCGCCTCGTAGTCGCGCGGATGCGTTCGGTTGGTCGTCCCGACTTCCACCAGACGTGTCCCGGCTCGCGCCATGATATCCGGGATGCGGAAGGCGCCGCCGATCTCGATCAGCTCCCCCCGCGAGACGATTGTCTCCTTGTCGCGGGCGAGGGTGTTGAGCACCAGCATCACGGCGGCGGCGTTGTTGTTGACCGCGATCGCGTCCTCGGCCCCGGTCAGTTCGCAGATCAGCGGCCGTATGGCGTCGTCGCGCTCGCCGCGCCCACCGGTCCCGAGATCGAACTCGAGCGCCGCCGGATGCCGCATGGCCTCGACGGCCGCCGCGATGGCCTCCTCGGCGAGTGTCGCCCGCCCGAGGTTGGTGTGCAGCACCGTGCCCGTCAGATTGAACACCCGTCTGAGATGTGGCTGCGCCAGGTCGTCGAGACGGGCGCTGGCGGCACGCGCCACGGCGTTGGCGAGATCGCCGCGCGGCACGTTGGCGAGATCGGAACCCAGAAGCTGCTGCTTGGCCTCGGCCAGCGCCGTCCTCACGGCCCCGACGACAGCGGACCGGCCATGGCGCGCTTGCGCAGCGACGCAAAAGTCGGAGCCGAGGATCTCGTCGACGGAGGGTATGCCGAAGGGCTGTCGGGGCATCTCGACTCGGAGGGCGGCGGCACCGTTAACGATGCTCTGGACTGCGACCATCCTCTCCCTAGCACAACGCATCGGAGAGTGACACAGTCTCGCCGCGCACCTCGGGACCTCCGGCGACGTACCCGGAGCAATTTGCATTTGCAACTTCTGTCGTGTTCGGCCTTGCGTTTGCGCCGAAAGCGCATCATATTCGACGCGTCGAACTCGCTTTGGTGCGCACTACACGACAGCTGATGGCTGACCTTGTTACCACTCCAATGCGTGATTTGATGGCGTCCGGCGCTAGTGTCGGGGGCCTGTGACATCTTTGGAGCACTGGAATGGCCACTGGCATCGTGAAATGGTTCAACGCGCAGAAGGGTTATGGCTTCATTCAGCCGGACGAGGGTGGCAACGACGTCTTCGTGCACATCTCGGCTGTTGAGCGGGCCGGCCTGACTGGCCTGCGCGAAGGCCAGCGGATCACGTACGAGATCGAGAAGGGCCGCAACGGCAAGAGCGCCGCGGTCAATCTCAAGACCTGATCTCGCGCGGATGCGGGTGCCACGAGTGCCCGCACCGTTTGATCGTTGCGCTTCTGCTGGATGCGGTTTCCGCTCCTGAGATGGGCTCGTAACGGTTCTCAGCCCTGCCCGCACTGTGGGTGGGGCAATTTTCTGGATACACGGACGGAGCCGCCCTGCACCAGCGGTTCCGTCCGTGGGTTCTTGCGGCAGTGCCGTGTTTGCAATGTGCAGCGCCCGTCGCCCGTCAGCATGAATGACGCCACGCCGTGGCGCCGCATCGTTTGCGGCGACGCCGTCGGAAATTGGAATGGAGATCGTATGGCCAAGGAAGAGATGCTGGAGTTCGAAGGCGTCGTGGCGGAAGTTCTGCCGGATGCCCGCTGTCGTGTGACGCTGGAGAATGGTCACGAGGTGATCGCCTATACCTCCGGCCGCATGAAGAAGAACCGCATCCGCATCCTGGCCGGCGACAAGGTCACGGTGGAGATGACGCCCTACGACCTGACGAAGGGGCGCATCAACTTCCGCCACAAGGACGTCCGCTCGGGACCACCACCGGGTGCTGGTGGTGCAGGCGGCCGCCGTCCGCCACCCCGCCGCAAGTAAAGTCCGGCAATGCGGGCCGGCAAGTCGATCGGCCCCGAGACTCCTGGCCGGGCCTGAGGCGCTTGCCGCCCGGCGTCACCCTTCCGTGTCCCGTCAACTCAGTCGGCTGGTCTCGCTGGACGTGGCCCGTCGGGCCTGCTCTTAGTCTCGGCGTGGGCAACTCGCTCACGGCTTCGGGACTGTGACGGCATCGATGAGCACTCCGCCGCCCGATGCGGGCAGCAGCATTTTCCATTCAGCCTGCACGCCGCAGCAACTCGAGGAGCGCGGCAGCCGAAAGGCTGTGAACCTGGCACTCCAGGGTGGTGGCGTGCATGGCGCCTTCGCCTGGGGCGTGCTGGATCGCATCCTCGAGGACGATCGCCTCGCGCCTGACGCCATCAGCGCCACCAGCGCCGGCGCCATGAACGCCGTCGTCATGGCCTGGGGTGTGGCCGAGGGGGGTCGCGAGGGCGGTCGCCGCAAGCTCGCGGAATTCTGGCGCAAGATCGGCACCGCCGGCGAAGCCTTCTCGATGTTCCGCCCGGACGCACTCGGCGGAATGTTCGCGGGCGCGACGTGGCCGATGGACCTGTCGCCGGCCTACCTCATGTTCCAGGCCGTCACCCACACGTTCTCGCCCTATCAGCTGAACCCGCTCGACCTGAACCCGCTGCGTGACATCCTGAGCGAGGTCGTCGACTTCAAGGCCCTTTGCCGGAGCCCGCGCGCCACCCGCATCTTCCTCTGCGCCACCAACGTGCGCACCGGCAAGATCAAGGTCTTCGACAACAGCGAGTTGTCCGCCGACGCCGTCCTCGCGTCCGCGTGTCTCCCCTACATCTTCAAGGCCGTTGAGATCGATGGCGAGCACTACTGGGACGGCGGCTTCATGGGCAACCCCGCGATCTTTCCGCTGATTTACTCGGGCGCGTCGCGGGACGTCGTCATCGTCCATATCAATCCGATGGTGCAGGACCGCCTCCCGAAGACGGCGCCGGAGATCTTCGACCGCATGAACGAGATCTCGTTCAATTCCTCGCTCATGCGCGAGATGCGAGCGATCGCCTTCGTGTCGCGCCTCGTGGAGCAGGAGGGGCTCGATCCGTCGCGCTATCAGCGCATGCTGATCCACGCGATCCGCGACGACGACGAGATGCGCCAGCATGGCGCGTGGAGCAAGCTCACGCCCGACGGGGCCTTCATCGAGCGCCTGTTCCAGGCCGGCCGCAGGGCTGGCGACCGCTTCCTGTCCGATCATTTCGACGACGTGGGCAATCGCTCGACGGTCGACATCGCCGCCACTTATCTGTGAGCAGCGCCGGCCACGCTATCCTTGCGCGACACCGAGTTCGCGATGCAGCCGCGCAAGCAGCGCCACGGCGTCCGCGCCAGCGAAGATGAAGTCGTCGACGCCCGCGGCCTTCAGCGCGGCATCGTCTTTCGGACGGCCCGCAAGAAAGACCGTCTTCGCCCCGGCGGTCTTCAGGAGCGACGCCGTCGCCTCGCCAAGTTCCCCATAGACCTCGTCCGACGAGGTGAGACACGCGACCGACGCGCCGCTTTCGGCGAAGCCCCGCCCGGCATCGGTCGATGTCATGTAGCTCTCGCCCCCGACGCCGACGATGCCGCCGGCTGCGAGGAAGTTCCGGATCCACGTCGCGCGCGTCGCATTGGCGGCGAGCGGGCCGAGTGCGGCAACGAACACCTTCGGTGCCGAGCCGGCGACCCGCTCGTGTGCGTCCGCCGCCGCTCGCAGGTCCTCGAACGGCGCCGCGTCCCGGGCACAATCGATCGGGCTGACCCGCGTCCCGTTGAGGCTCGCGGCCGACGGCGCCTCGGGCCACGGCTCGACTGTCACGCCGTCGTCGCCGAGCCTCGGGAAGGCCGATGTCCCGGTCAGTTCCTTGCGCCCTGTCGCGACGAGCTTGGCCCGCTTCGCGCGCGCCTGCCCGAGGCTCTGCTGGATGCGCCCGCTCATGAGCCCGGCCGCGAGGCCGCCGGCAGCCTCGATCTCCTGGAATTCACCCCACGCGCGCGCGGCGATATCGTCGGTGAGGCGCTCGACGTACCAGCTCCCGCCGGCCGGATCGGCGACCCGCCCGAGCCCCGCTTCCTCGAGCAGCACATGATGCGTGTTGCGTGCGATCCGCCGCGCGAACGCATCCGGCTTTCCGATCGCCGACGAGAACGGCAGCACTGTGATGGCGTCCGCGCCGCCCATGGCCGCCGCCGCCGCCGCGATCGTCGTGCGCAGCATGTTCACCCACGGGTCCCGCACGCTCATCATCCGCGCCGAGGTTTCTGCCGTCAGTGTCATGCCCTTGGCCGCATCGGCCGCGCCACAGGCGTCAGCGATCCGCCAGACGAGTTTCCGGAGTGCTCGCATCTTGGCGATGGTCACGAACTGGTCGGCGTCCGCCGCTAGCGTGACCGCGATCTGCGGCAGCGCCATTGTCGGCGCCAGACCGCCCGCCTCGCAGGCCTTGAGATAGGCGACCAGCGACGCCGCGACGAGGGCCAGCTCCTGCGCCTCCGTGGCCCCGCCCCTTTGCCACAGGTGCCCGTCGGCCCGGAGCGCCATGACATTCGGCATCGCAACGGTCGTCCGCGCGAGATCGGCCGCGATCTCGAGGGCCTTCGCGATCGGATGATAGAGCCCACCCGTCAGGGCGAGCGTGCCCAGCGGATCGTAGTTGAACGCCCCGAGGCGTCGGCGGTCGTCGAGCCCCGCCGCGCGCCAGAGCGCCATCAGGCTGCCGGCCGCGTCGGGCGTGTACTCGCCCGCCACCAGCGACACCGGACAGACGTCCAGCATAACGCCGTCGAGGACGCGCGAGAGTTCGGCTTGCTCGTAGCCGCAGCCGACGAACCCCGGCGCACCGATCTGCAGCAGGATCGACGTCGCACCGCCGGCGAGTTCCTCGAGGATGGCGGCGTTGGCGAGCGTCGCGTCCGGTTCCACGATCAACTGCCGGAGATCCCAGCCGCCGCCGTCGCCGGGCCTGAGGCCGCGCACGAAAGGTGCTTCACCCGGCACCAGTCGCTCGCGCCCGTCGATCGCGGCCGTCCGCGTATAGAGCGGTTCGATCCGCAGCCCGTCGGCCGTCTGCGATATGAGGCGCTTCTCGAAGTCCGCTCCCTTGATGGCCTTGTCGACGAGCTTCAGCCAGTCCTCGCGGCTCGGGCGGGGGAAGTCGGCGGCAAGCGGGAGATCGGTCATTGGTCGGTCCATGGCGAAAGCGATTTTGCACTAGTTCTAGAGACCTCGATCCACCGCGCCAAGCACCAAGCCGCCGCCCGGCCCCTTGCGGGGCGCGCACTGCCTGGCGCAAGATGCAGCGCGTTATGCGAGGGATGCCGATGGGTGATGCAACACAAGGGCGAAAGCCCCACGATATGGGCGGCGACTCCGCCGGCCCGGTCGACCGCGAGGAGCACGAACCGACGCTGACCGAGCGCCGGATCGACGCAATGATGCAGCTGTTGCGGCAGAAGCCGCGCGCCTTCTGGGTCACCGACGAGAACCGCCGCACGATCGAGAGCCTCTCGCCGGAGAGTTATCGCGACTCTCGCTACTATCAGAAATGGTGCCTAGCCATGCGCTCCCTCCTGATCGAGAAGGGCGTTCTGGACGCGGCCGAGATCGATGCAAAGCTCGCCGAGGTAAAGGCGCGCCGCGGCAAGACGGAGGCAGGCTGATGGCTGGTCGCTTCAAGCCCGGCGATCGCGTCGTGGTCCGTGCCGACAATCCTCCGGGCCACATCCGCACGCCGACCTACCTGCGCGGCAAGCGCGGCGTGATCCTGCGCGACTTCGGCCTCTGGCCGAACCCCGAGCAACTCGCCTACGGCAAGCCGGGCTGGCCGCGCAAGGTGAACTATTGGGTCCAGTTCGCGATGACGGACGTCTGGGGAGGCGCGAGCAGCCCCGGCACGGCCGACACGGTCGTCGCCGAGATCTACGATCACTGGCTGGAGCCCGATCCGGCCGTCCCGGGAGGGGCATGACCATGCACGACCACGAACACGATCATGACCACGATCACGACCACGACCACGATCATCACCATGAGCACGCGGACCACGGCCACGATCACGGCCCCTTCCAGCCGGATCTGAAGGAGCCCTCGGAGGAGTGGGAGTTCCTCGAGATCGCGCTGCGCGAGCTGATGATCGAGAAGGACATCCTGACCGCCCGCGAAATCCAGCAGAAGATCGAGGAATGGGACGGCAAGTGTCCCGAGATCGGCGCCCGTGTGGTGGCGAAGGCCTGGACCGACCCGGCCTTCAAGGCCCGTCTGCTGGCGGACGGCAACGCCGCCGTGGGCGAACTGGGGCTCGAGGTGCCCGGCCTGAAGCTGGTCGTGCTCGAGAACACGCCGAAGCTCCATCACATGGTCGTCTGCACGCTCTGCTCCTGCTACCCGCGCACGATCCTCGGCCTGCCGCCGCTCTGGTACAAGTCGCGCGAGTACCGCTCACGCGCCGTGCGCGAGCCGCGCTCGGTGCTCGCCGAGTTCGGCACGGCCCTGCCGGTCGACGTCGAAGTGCGCGTGGTGGATTCGACCGCCGATTGCCGCTTCCTCGTGCTCCCCGAGCGGCCGGCCGGAACCGACGGCTGGAGCGAGGAGCGCCTCGCCGCCGTCGTCTCGCGCGACAGCATGATCGGCACGGCGGTCGCACGGGCGGCCTGAGGGTAGCTTTGGCGTCCGCGCGCGGCGGACTTCAACGGAGAGCGAGCCGCGATGCCTGAGTTGCCGGAGGTGGAAACGGTCCGCCGTGGGCTGGAGCCGGTTCTCGCTGGCGCCCGCATCGCCCGCGTCGAGCAGCGCCGGCCCGATCTGCGATTTCCGTTGCCCGACCGCTTCGTCGAACGGCTGACGGGCCAGCGCATCGAGCGGCTCGAGCGGCGCGCCAAGTACATCCTCGCCTTCCTCGACGGCGGCGAGGTGCTGACGGTCCATCTCGGCATGACGGGCCGCTTCTCGATTTCCGTGCCCGGTGGCGCCAACGGCACGCAACTCGGCGAGTTCACATTCGACGCCGGCGCCGATCCGACCCACGATCACGTCGTGATCGAGACCGAGCACGGCGCCACCGTGACCTACAACGACGCCCGCCGGTTCGGCTACATGGGGCTCGTCCCCGCCGCCGAACTGGCGACGCATCCGCATTTCATGGGGCTCGGCATCGAGCCGCTCGGCCCGCTCCTGGACGCCGCATTCCTCGCCGGCCGGGCAAAGGGCCGGCGCAGCGATCTCAAGGCCTTCCTGATGGACCAGCGCAACGTCGCCGGCCTTGGCAACATCTATGTCTGCGAGGCGCTGTTTCGCGCCGGCCTCAGTCCGAAGCGCGAGGCAGATGTCCTGTCGCGCCGCCACCCCGTCGCCGTGGCCCGGGCCGAGCGGCTTTCGGTCGCCATCCGCGAGGTGCTCGAAGATGCGATTGAAGCCGGCGGATCGACGCTACGCGATTACCGCCACACGGACGGCTCGCTCGGCTACTTCCAGCACACCTTCGCCGTCTACGGCCGCGAGGGCGAGCCTTGCCGTCGGCCCGGATGCGGTGGCACCGTGAAGCGCATCGTGCAGGCCGGCCGCTCGACGTTCTGGTGCCCGACCTGTCAGCATTGAGCCTGCCTGCGCTCCGCTCCGCCATCCATAGCCACCGGCCCCGTCCCGGGGTAAGCCTGCCGGGAAAGCATCACCGCAAATTGGAGGAAAGACCCATGTCCACCTACGAATGCATCGCCGTCGAAACGAAGGGCCGGGTCGGGCTCATTCGTCTCAACCGTCCGCAGGCGCTGAACGCCCTCAACGCCCAGCTCATCCGCGAGTTGAACACCGCCCTCGACGCCTTCGAGGCCGACGAAACCATCAACTGCATGGTGCTGACCGGCTCCGAGAAGGCCTTCGCGGCCGGCGCCGACATCAAGGAGATGGCCTCCAAGAGCTACATGCAGGCCTACAAGGAAGACTTCATCGGCACCTGGGATCGAGTCACCCGCACGCGGAAGCCCGTCATCGCCGCGGTCGCCGGCTTCGCGCTGGGCGGCGGCTGTGAGCTTGCCATGATGTGCGATTTCATCATCGCGGCCGACACCGCGAAGTTCGGCCAGCCCGAGATCAAGCTCGGCGTCATGCCGGGCGCGGGCGGCACGCAACGCCTGGCGCGGTTCGTCGGCAAGGCCAAGGCCATGGACATGTGCCTCTCCGGCCGCATGATGGACGCCGCCGAAGCCGAGCGTTGTGGTCTCGTCTCCCGTGTGGTCCCGGCGGACAAGCTCATGGAGGAGGCCATGAAGTCGGCCGAGACCATCGCCGCCATGTCCCAGCCGATCCTGATGATGACCAAGGAGAGCGTGAACCGCGCCTACGAGACGACGCTCGCCGAGGGCATCCGCTTCGAGCGCCGCCTGTTCCATCCGATGTTCGCGACGGAAGACCAGAAGGAAGGCATGGCTGCCTTCGTCGAGAAGCGGAAGCCGAACTTCAAGGACAAGTGAGGAGAGGACGCGAAGCGGCGCCTGGCGCCGCACTTTGCCTCTTGAGTGCCGGGGCGAGGGTCGCCTCGCCCCCTCACTTGCGTGCCCGGGCGAGGGGGCTCCCCGAACCCTCACTTGCGTTCCCGGGCGAGGGGCTGCGAAGCCCCCGAGACCCGGGATCGCATGGTTGACGGCGTGCACAAGTGCGAGCCCAGCGACCCCGGCTCTCCGCATTCGCTCCGGCCGGGGACGCAATGGGTGAGCGAAGCCTCCCGCTTACGCCGGATGCTCGCGCGGCGCCTTCCGGGCACCTTCCATGACGTCCGCGCGCGTGCCGATGTGCGCCGTGTGGCTGCTCGCTTCGACGCCGAGCAGTTTCGCGACGTCCCGCGCCGCCGCCGCGATCTCGGCGGTCGAGACGCCGGTCTCGATGCCCATCTCGTTCAGCATGTGCACGATGTCCTCGGTGGCGAGGTTGCCGACCGAGGCGATCGTCTTCGGCATGGCGATGCCGCCGCCGATGCCGCAGATCGCGCCCTCCACGAACGTCGCCCCGGCGTCGATCGCAGCGACCACGTTCGCCATCCCCGTGCCGGCGAGATTGTGCACGTGGAAGCCGACCTCGATGTCGGAATGCGCATCGAGAACGCGCCCGATCAGCTCCGAGACGTGGCGTGGCGTCTCCATGCCGAGGCTGCCCGCGAGATAGAACCGCCGCATGCCGGCGTTCCGGAACGCCGCGATGAGCGACAGCACCCTGTCCTGCGGGATCATGCCCTCGTAGGGGCACCACATCGACATGCCGAGCGCCATGACCCACGCCTTGCCCGTCGGCTCGACGACGCGAAACGTCCGGATCGCTTCCTCGACGCCCTGCTCGAGCGTCATGTTCTGGTTCTTCTTGTTGTAGGCCTCGCTGACGGTGATGAGGCCCAGCATCTCGTCGAGCGACGTCTTGATACCCCGCTCCGCCCCGCGCGCGTTCGGCACCAGCCCCCGGTAGACGACGCCTGGCCGCCGCGTGATCCGCGCGCACACGTCCTCCGCGTCGGCGAGGTTCGGAATGACGCGCGGATGCGCGAAGCCCGTGACCTCGATCACAGGGAGCCCGGTGGTCGAAAGCCGGTCGACGATCGCCACCTTCGTCGCGGTATCGACGGGACGCTTGAAGCTCTGGATGCCGTCGCGCGCGGCGACGTCGACGACGGTGATCTTTGGCGGAAGGCGAAGCGACATCGGGGGAACCTCGTTGTGTGCAGAAGACTGTGATCTATCGGGTCGTGACGTATTGGCCGGCCGACACCGTGATCCGCGGTGGCTGGCGGCTCGCCTCGAAGGCATCATAGGCAGGCTTCAGGGTCTGCCAGAAGCCGATCCATGGCGAGCCGGCGTGGCGGGTCATGTTCTCCGTCGTCATGCGGAACGGGAAGATGTGAACCGGCACCTCGCTTCGGGTCGCGCGCGCCGTGGCTTCCACCATGACGTAGATCTCCTCGATGACGGGATCGGTCATCGCATAGCAGCCGATCGACACGCAGCGCCCGTGAACCATGAGGAAGCTTCCGCTTCGTCCATGCGCCCGGTCGAAGGCGTTGGGAAATCCGAGATTGAACGACAGGTGATAGCTGCTCTGCGGATTGAGCGCCGAGAGCCCCACCCGGTAGAACCCTTCCGGCGCCTGCCCGTCCCCTTCCTTCAGCTTCGGCCCGAGCGTCCCGGAGTAGGCGCAGATCGGATACGTGCGAAACAGCCGGTAGCCGCGATCGCCACGCACCCAGACCTCGAGCTCTTTCGTTTCCTTGAAGATCCGGATGAGCATCGGATCGCCGACCGAGGCACCGTGGGGTGACAGCGCGTGGGCGAGCCGGGGCTGCACCTTGGCCCGGATGACGGCGATATCCCGTGGGCCGGCCGCGTTGCGCGACATGAGCCAGTAGCCGACCGCGACGCCGGTCGCGGCAACGACACCGATCGTCGCCAGGATCGCCCGCCGCCGCATGGACCGCTCCCCGGCCGAAGCCGCGATCGGCCTACACCTCGATCCCGGCCGCCTTGATCTCGTCTTCGGTGAACCCGAGCTGCCCGATCAGCACCTCGCGGTTGTGCGCGCCGAGCTTCGCCCCGGCGGCGACGATCTCGCCCGGCGTCTCCGAGAGCTTGCCGACCACGTTCTGCATCCTGACCGGGCCGCCGAGTTCCGCGTCCTGGATCGTTGCGATGTTCTCGCGCGCCTGGAACTGCGGATCGGCGAAGATCTGCGCGATGTTGTTCACCGGCGCCACCGGCGCATCGATGGCGAGAAAGCGGCGCATCATGTCGTCGAAGTCGAGTTGCCCGATGGCGTTCTGCAATTCGACGTCGAGTTCCTTGGCGTTGTCGAGCCGCACCCGGTTGTCCGAGAAGCGCGGGTCCTTGACGAGCGCCGGCACCTCGAGCGCCTCGCAGATGCGCTCGAACGTCGACTGCGCCGAGCCGGCCATCGACACCCACTTGCCGTCCTTGGTCTGGTAGGTGTTGCGCGGTGCGGTGAACGGCAGCCGGCTCCCCTGGCGATGCTGGATCTGGCCGAGCTGATCGTAGTCGATCGCCTGCGGCCCGAGCAGCGTGAAGAGCGTCTCGTAGATCGCGAGATCGACGATCTGGCCTTTGCCGGAACGCCGCTTCTCGTGCAGCGCCGCCGAGGCGAGGAACGCCGCCATCAGGCCCGTGGTCGAATCCGCGAGACCGAAGCCCGGCAGAAGCGGCGGCCGCTCGGGCTCGCCGTTGATGTAGACGAAGCCCGAGTAGGCCTCCGCGAGCGTGCCGAAGCCGGGCCGGTTCTTGTAGGGTCCCGTCTGCCCGAAGCCCGTCACGCGGACGATGATCAGCCCGGGATTGATCGCCTGCAACACCTCCGGCCCGATGCCCCACTTCTCGAGTGTGCCGGTGCGATAGTTCTCGACCAGGATGTCGGCGTCCTTGACGAGCCGCTTCACCACTTCGCGCCCGAACTCGGTCCGAAGGTCCGCCGTGACCGACTTCTTTCCGCGCCCGAGGATCTTGTAGTAGAGCCCGACGCCGTTCTTGTTGCGCCCCCAGTAGCGCACCTCGTCGCCGGTGCCCGGCCGCTCGACCTTGATCACGTCGGCGCCGAAGTCGGCGAGGAACATCGCGCTCATCGGCGCGGCGAGGAAGTTCGAGATGTCGATGACCTTGACGCCGGCGAACGGCTTCAGGCGTTGCTCGGTCGTGTCGGGGCTATCCTTGGGCACGGTGCGCTCCTCGGCGGTGAGAACGGATTTGCGACACTTGTTCCACGGAAGTATTGTCCGGACAAGATGAGACCGCGCTGCGAACGGGACTGGTGGGGTATGCCGGATCGCGGGAAGATACAACGCGAAGGACGTCAATGACCGACACCAAAGTCGTAAAGATCGGGAAGGCCGAGGAATTCCCCCTCGAAGAGTTTCGCATCGTGACGGCGGGGACCCGCTCGATCGGCGTTGTCCGCCGCGCCGACGGCACGGTTGACGCGATTCGCAACTGGTGCCCGCACAAGGGCGCCGAGGTCTGCAAGAGCAAGCTTTCGGGCACCATGCTGCCCGGAGCGCCCGGCACACTGACGTGGGGCCACGAAGGCCAGATCGTCCGCTGCCCGTGGCACGGCTTCGAATTCGACATCAAGTCCGGCAAGCGGCCCTACTCCGACAGCCGCATGCGGCTTCGCGTCTATCCGGCCCGCATCGAGAACGGCGAGATCCTGGTCGATCTCGGTCCCCAGACATCTTCGGGAGCACGCACATGAACATCGAGACACCGGCTTCGCGCGCCGTCCGCGAGCGAGATGCCGGACTGCAGATCATCGATTGCGACGTTCATCCGGCACTTCCGGGCGGCCTCGCGACGCTCTATCCGCTGATGCCGAAAGCCTGGGTCGAGCGCTTCAAGCTGAAGGCCGGCCATCTGGCGGTCGCAGCGCCCCTCGGCTTCCGCTTCGAGCACCCCTCGGGCTCAGCCGCCCGCCAGGACGCCCGCACGCCCGAGGGCGGCGCCCCGGGCTCCGATCCCGAGTACCTGCGCCGCGACCTCCTCGATGCCCACGGCATCTCGATTGCGCTTCTGACCTCGCTGCAGGCCGGCCAGTTCGGCACGGTGTCGTCGGGCCCTGACGAGAGCCAGGTCATCGTCTCGGCCTTCAACGACTACTTCCTCGACGTCTGGCCGTTGAAGGAGGAAAAGCGCCTCCGCCTCGCCATGACGGTCAGCGTGCAGGATCCGCGCGCCGCCGCCGCCGAGATCCGCCGCGTCGGCAAGCGCCCCGAGGTCGCGGCCATCTACATGCCTCTGATCAACATCCTGATCGGCAACCGCTACTACGAGCCGATCTACGAGGCGGCGGTCGCCCACGACCTGCCGATCCTGATGCACGTGACGGGCACCGACAGCGTCTTCTACGGCGCGCCCAATCAGGCCGGCGGCTTCCCCGAGAACTATCCCGAGCGCTATGTGGCGCTCTCCCAGATCGGCGAGGCGAACCTGACGAGCCTCGCCTTCTCCGGCGTGTGGGAGAAGTTCCCGACGCTCAAGTTCATGTTCGTCGAATATTCGTTCGCCTGGGCGCTGCCGCTGGTCTGGCGGATCAACCGGACGTGGGAGAGCCTGCGCTGGGACGTGCCGTGGGTGAAGCGTCCCCCGCGCGAGTACATCTCCGAGCGGGTGCGCTTCTCGACCCAGCCGCTCGACGAGCCCTCCGATCCCGCGCACCTGAAGGCGCTGATCGACATGCTCGGCCCCGAGCATCTGGTGTTCTCGACCGACTATCCCCACTGGGACAACGACATGCCCGGCGAGAGCCTGCTCATGCTGGACAAGGATGTGCGCCGCAAGGTGCTGAGCGAGAACGCGAAGGGCATCCTTCGTCTCTGATGCCTGCAGTGGCAGCCGTCGCGGCGCGGCTCAGTCCGGCCGCGGCGCCTTCAGCTGTTTCGCCAGCTTCACGACGAGCGGCGCCGAGATGCGCCCGCTCGGCACCATGCCGTTGTCCATCTCGAATTCCCGAATGGCGCGCAGCGTCTGCTCGGGCGTCGCGCTGTCTGTCACGCGTCCGAGGTAGCCGAGCCGCGAGAGCGACGTCTGCACCGAGCGGATCACCTGTTCGGCATGGCCGGCCGGCGGCGTCGGCAGACCGTCGAGGCCGATCGCGGCTCCGGGAGCCGACGTTCCATGCCTCAGATGGGCGAGGATCTCGGGCGAGGGGTCCGCAGTCAGTGGCAAGCCCTGGTCGTGCTCGTAGGCCATCACGGCGGCCCGCGTGACGAGACCGACACTGCCGTCGGCCGTGCCTGGCGCATATCCCCGCCGATGCAACTCGCCCTGGATGGACCGAACCGTCGCGCGCCGCGCCTCCCCGGCGTCGAGACCCGGCATGGCGCTGAGGCCGATGCTCCCGGCCGACGGTGCAAAACTGCCGATCCTGACCGCTGGCCCCGCCGCTGGGAGTGCAGGCGTCGCCCGGCTTGGCTCGCCTTGCGACGGATCGGGCAGTCCCGCCGCTTCGAGCGCCATCTTCCTCAAGCGCTCGGCATCGCTCTGGAGCGTATTGTGCTGTGCTGCGGTTCGACCGCTCGCCGGACCCCTCGCACCGTCCTGCAGATAGAGAAGATTGGTTGCGACGCCAGCGCCGATGGCTGCGAAGGCAACTAGCGCCGATCGGGCAACAAAGGGCGAAATCGGCACGACGGCCTCCCCACACATCGCCATGCCCGGAGGCGGCCAATCCCGCCAGAAAGTCGCCGCCGAGGCCAACCCCGCTGATAGCCCGGAATGCTTAACAGCTTCTTTCCAGACGCCCGGGTCTGGGCCTTTTGCGTGGGGTGACAGTTCATTTGCAAATTGTGAACGCAGAGGCCGCAATTTTACGAGAATTGACGCGTGAGCGTTTCCGGCATTGTCGCCATTCTTCAGTATTGTGGGTCTCGGGTCCGGGGCGAACCGGAGTTTGGGATAGGTGTCATGTTCCTGATCAGATCTGCCTTTCTGATTGCCGTCATCGTAGCGGTCATGCCGAGCGATCCCCGTGAGCAGGCCAAGCTCTACCAGACGGCGTCGCACGCGCTCCATCGCGCGGCGACCTTCTGCGAGCGGAACGAAACGCTCTGCAAGGAGGCCCATGCGCACTGGGAGGTGTTCAAGGTGAAGGCGGGCGTCGCTGCTCACATGGCGCGCGAACTCGTCAACGAGCGCCTGTCGGGAGAGACGCCGGCGTCGACCGTTCCGGCAGGCCGGCTGGAGCCCTATTCCGCCAGCGATACGTTGACCCCGACAGACCGTGAGCCGGAGTGGCGCCATCGCGTGCGCGCCCATCTTTGATGGTCGGAGCTGAGCGTGGCGACTGCACATCCCCTGAGCGGGACGGGCAGGCGATCGCTCTTGGTCGAATCGGCTGCCTGAAAAGCCGTCATCGCAGTTGCGTGAGGATCGCTCCGCGCCTAGGGTCGCGCGGATGTGAGACCGTCGGCGGCCATATCCTTGGTCATCCGGCCGTCAGAGCCTCGAACGCAATCGACCCGACCCATGAATTCTGTGACTGACATCGATGTGCCGGACCTCGGCACGGTCATCGCGTCGCTCGATGGGATTCCGCGCGGCAGCCGCGTCGTTGCGGCCATGTCGGGTGGTGTCGACAGCTCGGTCGTGGCCGTCCTTCTGCGCCGTCTCGGCTACGACGTCGTCGGCATCACGCTCCAGCTCTATGATCATGGTGCAGCCGTCCAGCGAAAGGGCGCTTGCTGCGCCGGCCAGGACATCCACGACGCACGTTCTGTCGCTGAGGCGATCGGCATCCCGCATTTCGTGTTCGACTACGAAAGTCGTTTCCGGACCGCAGTCATCGACGAATTCGCCGACAGCTACCTGCGTGGCGAAACGCCGATCCCCTGTGTCGCCTGCAATCAGGACGTGAAGTTCGGCGATCTGGCGGCAGCCGCCCGCAAGCTCGATGCCGCGGCTCTCGTCACCGGGCATTATATCCGCTGGCGGCGGGTCGATGGCCGCCCGGCGCTCTTTCGTGCCGCCGATAGTGACCGCGATCAGAGCTATTTCCTGTTCGCGACTCGCGCCGCAGATCTCGAGTTCGTTCGCTTTCCGCTCGGTGGCTTGAGCAAGGACAGCGTGCGTCGGCTTGCCGCCGACGCTGGTCTTGAAGTCGCAGCGAAGCCGGATAGCCAGGACATCTGCTTCGTACCCGGCGGCCGCTATGCCGATGTGATCGAGCGCTTGCGCCCCGGCGCTGCGGAACCGGGCGATATCGTTCACGTCGATGGGCGAACGCTTGGAACGCACAAGGGAATTCTGCATTTCACCGTCGGCCAGCGGCGCGGCATCGGCGTTGCGACGGGCGACGCGCTCTACGTCGTCGCGCTCGATGCGACGCGCCGGCGCGTCATCGTCGGCCCGCGCGAGAGCCTCCTGACGCGGCGAATTCGCCTGCGGGACTTCAATTGGCTGGGGGAAGGATTATTTGACAGGTTTGTGTCAGAGGCCCGCCCGGTGTATGCCCGTGTGCGTTCGTCTCAACCGCCGCGGCTTGCGCGTGTCGAAAAGCACGCGGACGGTGTGGAAGTGGCGTTGGCGGACGGGGAATTCGGCGTTGCGCGTGGCCAGGCCTGCGTCATCTACGAGGATGGCGGCGCTGGCAGCCGTATGTTGGGTGGTGGCTGGATAGACGGCACGGTCGCGTCGGTTCCGCTGCCGCATGGTTTCGGGGAAGACAGCGCGGGCCAAGCCCCTGCTGACGTGCGATGAGGGGGCCTTCGGCCTCGTGAGTGACGACAGGCGCTGGCTCCGTTCGGACGTCAGCGGGCCTGCGGCGTGGGATGATGGAGGACGCATGAGTTTGTCGACGCGAGACGGCAGCCGTGGACTGCCGGGCCTTCTGGGGCGCGCGATGCTTGGGCAGCGCAACCGGGCGGTACACCGTCTCGATGAGGCGAAGGTGGTGGATGCGTATCGCCGCTGGGCCCCCGTCTATGACAATACGTTCGGCCGCATCACGACCGAGGGCCGCCGCCAGGCGGTCGAGTACGTGAACCTCAGCTCTGGCAAGGTGCTGGAACTAGGGGTCGGTACGGGTCTGTCCCTGTCGAACTACAAGCCTGAGCTGGAGATCGTCGGTATCGACATCTCGCCCGACATGCTGGAGCGCGCGCGTGAGCGTGTTGCCGCCGATGGGCTCGAGAACGTCGCGGGCTTGCACGAGATGGATGCAGCCGCCCTGGATTTCCCTGATGCGTCCTTCGACACCGTCGTCGCCATGTACGTGATGACGGTCGTCCCCGACCCTGTGGCGGTCATGCGCGAGGTTGCCCGCGTCTGCAAGCCCGGTGGTCAGGTCCTGCTGCTCAATCACTTCAGTGAGGAGAGCGGGGTCCGCGGCTGGGTCGAGCGCCGCATGGCGCCGTTCGCGTCGAAGCTCGGTTGGCATCCGGTGTTCGATGTCGACAAGGTGATGGTCTGCGACGACCTCGTCGAGACGAGCCGCATGACATTGCGCCCCATGGGCCTGTTCACGCTGCTCCGCTTCCAGAAGAAAGCGGCCGCTGCATAACGTGCTGGGTCTGATGGCGACGCGTCGTCGGATGACGTCTGAACAGTAGCGGAGCGACGCTGGAAAGGCGCTGACGTGCAGGTGGCCTCCCTCGTCGCTGCGGCGCGCAAGCCGTCGTTCCAGGTGGTCGCCGGTCTCGGCACGACCCAGATCATCGGATGGGGGACGTCGTTTTCGGCGCTTCCCATCTTCGGAACGCCGATCGCCAACGACCTTGGCCTCGCGCGCGAGTGGGTCTTTGGCGGCATAACGGTGATGCTGCTGACGTCAGCTCTCGTCGCGCCGCGCACGGGCAAGCTGGTTGACCGCCTCGGCGCGCGTCCGGTGATGGTGGTCGGCTCGTTCATTGCCGCCGCCGCGATGCTCGTGCAGAGCTTCGCCTTCGACCTCGTCACCTACATGATCGGCTGGATGATCGTCGGCATCGCGACGCCGATGATGCTCGGCAACGCGGCGATGCCGGGGCTCGTCCAGGTCGTCGGTTCCAATGCCCGGCAGGCGATCACCAGCCTCATGCTGCTGTCGGGATTGACGGGCACGATCTTCCTGCCATTGAACGCGTGGCTGCTCGGCTATGGCGGCTGGCGCTGGGCCTATCTCGTGTTCGCCGTCCTCCATATCGGCATCTGCGCGCCCCTGCACTGGCTCGTCCTGCGGCCGCGCCAGGTCACAACCGAGCCGCCGGTTCGACCGGCCGGCGAGCGTCCAACGGCGAAGCAGTTCCCGCCCGAAGGCGTCCTCGATCCGGCCCAGCGGCGCCGTGCCTTCATCCTGCTGGCCATCTGGCTCTGTACTGAAGGCTTCATCACCTGGGGCCTCTACCTGCAGGTGATCGACATCTTCCAGGCTTCCGGTCTGACCATGGCTCAAGCCATCGGTCTGTGGGCGATCGTCGGCCCGTGTCAGGCGCTCGCGCGTCTCGGCGAACTCATCAGCGGCGGCCGTCACTCGATCCTGACGACGACGCTCCTGTCGTCGCTGTTCGTCAGCGCCTCCTTCGCCGCATTGCTACCGCTCGGCATCTCGTTCTCGACCGCCGTCATGTTCTGTATCTTGATGGGGCTCGGCCACGGCCTTTTTGCCGTAGCCCGCAACACGCTGCCGCTCGCGCTCTTCGGATCGAAGGAGTTCGGCACCTACATGGGCCTCCTGTCCGTGCCCCAGAGCATCGTCAACGCCGCCGCGCCGATCGCATTCGCCGCTGTCATTTCGCGCATGTCGCCCCCGGATGCCATGTGGATCGGAGCGGTCAGCGCCTGGATCGGCACCGTCTCGGTCTACTTCCTGGTGAGCTACTGTCGGCGCTCGATGGCCGCAAAGGGGATCGACCTGTGACGTGCGGCGCATCTCCCACGACTGGCCTCCTCATCGCGGATCTCGTCCATTCGGGCGACACGCTGATGTGGGGAGCGGGCCAGTCCGAGCCCGTCGCGTTGCTCGAGCGGCTCAACGACGAGCTCGACAGCTTGCCGGAGGGCTGTCGCGCAATCCTCGGCCTGACCCTGACCGAAACCCTCGCCGCGCCGCGCTTTTCGGCCCGTGTCGCCGTTCGGGCGTTCGGCGGGGCGGGGACCACGCGCCGTTTCCAGGATCTCGGCAATCTCGACGCCCTGCCGATGAATTATTCGGCCATTCCCGAAGCCATCCGCCGCCGCACCTTGCCTGTAGACGTCGCCCTCGCCACCCTGTCCCCGGACGGCGCCGCCTACAATCTCGGCATCCTCGCGGATTACATCGCCGATGCCGTCGCCGCAGCGCGCGTTGTGGTCGCCGAGATCAACGACCGCATGCCGGTCACATTCGGCGACACGTCCGTCGCCCCCGACCGCATCACACGAAGCATGCACGTCTCGCGACCACCGGTCGAGATGCCGGTCCCCGCCATCGGTGACGTGGAGCGGGAGATCGGCCGCCTCGTCGCGACACTGGTGCCCGATGGCGCGACGATCGAGGTCGGCCTCGGCGCGATCCCCGAGGCCGCCCTAGCCGCGCTCGTCGGCAAGCGCGATCTCGGCGTCCACACCGGCACCATGGGTGACGGCATCGTGGCCCTCATCGAGGCAGGCGCCATCACCAATGCGCGAAAGCCCGTCGACACGGGGTTGACCGTCACCGCCGGCATTCTCGGCACCGAGCGGGCCTATCGCTGGGCGCATCGCAACGAGCGGCTTCGGGTGCGCTCGCCGCGTCACACGCACAACGTGGCCGTCATGGCCGCACTGCCGGACTTCATCGGCATCAATACGGCCCTCGAAGTGGATCTCACAGGCCAGATGAATGCCGAGACGGCGGGTGGCCGGTCCATCGGCATGATCGGCGGCCACGCGGATTTCATGCGCGGCTGCCAGTTGTCTGCGGGCGGTCTGGGGATCGTGGCGCTGCCCTCCACGGCGCGCGGCGGCAAGGTCTCCCGCATCGTGCCCCGCCTCAGGGATGGCGTCGTCACCACCGCGCGCGGCGAGGCCGGCGTCGTGATCACCGAGTATGGCATTGCGGATCTGCGAGCGAAATCTGTGGGCGAGCGGGCGCGCGCCTTGATCGCGATCGCCCACCCGGATTTCCGCCGAGGCCTGCTCGAGGCGTCGGACGCGCTCGTCTGATGTCGGCCGGGCCGACCGAAGCGGCGATCGGGACGCGCTTGAGGCGCATCCCGACCCGATAAACTCACATCGTCGGCCGCGTTACGGGCAGAACCACACCGGCCCGACGACGACGCATCCGCGACGGCGCCAGTTCCCTGGCCGCGAGCCGTACCGGCGCCAGCGGGGCGGCGGCGAGTCGTAGCGTCGGCCCGGAACGTAGCGCCGGCGGCGATCATGCGGGCGCAGCGACCGGTCGCGCCTGTACTGAGCGTCCGTGGTTGGGGATGCCATGCCGCTGAGCGTCGGCACGCCGACGCTGGCGGCCTGCACGGGAGACGGCGTCGCCAATGCGAGTCCGAGAAGGCCCAGTCCGAACAGGCCCCCTGCAAATCGACTGTTCATTGGTGTTGTCCTTTCGTCGTTTGCTGACGAAGGGGTAACGCCGCCGGGTGCGATTGCGTTCCGACATGAGCGGCAGCGGCCAGGCTTGAATTGCGCGATCGAGCCGATACCTTCATGCACGCATGAGTTTTGGAGGGCGTTGCATGAAATCGGGACGGATTGCCTTCGGACGCATGGAGGAAGTGATCTACGGCCGACCTGCGGCAGAGGCCGTCGCAGAGATCGCGCAGCGAGCCGGCGCGACGCGCGTATTCCTCATGGCCTCCGGCACGCTCTCCCGCTCGACCGACGAGGTGTCGCGCGTGCGCTCGGCGCTTGGCAATCGCTGCGCGGGCCTGTTCGCCGCGATGCCCGCACATACGCCGCGCTCCGCCGTCATCGAGGCTGCACGCGAGGCCCGCGAGGCGAAGGCCGATCTGATCGTGACGATCGGCGGCGGCTCTGTCACCGATGGCGCCAAGGCCGTGCAGCTTTGCCTCTCCAACGGCATCACGACCCCGGATGCGATGGATGCCTTCCGGCCGGTGCCCGGGCCCGATGGCGTGATGGGGCCTCCGCCGTTGCAACCGGTAACCGTTCGCCAGATCAGTGTGCCGACGACGCTGTCGGCCGGCGAGTTCTCCGGCATTGCGGGCGTGACCGACGAACGCACCCGGGTGAAGGAGTTGTTCCGTCACGCGGGCATGATCCCGCAAGCCGTCGTACTCGATCCGGCCGTGACCGTGCACACGCCCGAGTGGCTCTGGCTATCGACCGGTATTCGCGCCGTCGATCATTGCGTCGAGGGGATTTGCTCGGCCGAGGCCAATCCCTACGGTGATGCCCAGGCGTTGCAGGGCCTGGCGCTCCTTGCCCACGGCCTTCCTAAGGTGAAAGCCGACCCGTCCGATCTGGCCGCCCGTCTCGATTGCCAGCTCGGATCGTGGCTGTCGATGGGGCCATTGGGGGCGGGCGTACCGATGGGTGCGAGCCACGGCATCGGCTACGTGCTCGGCGCTGCCTTCGGCGTGCCCCACGGGCATACGTCCTGCATCATGCTTCCAGCCGTCATGCGCTGGAACCGGAGCGCGAACGCGGATCGACAGGCGTTGGTGGCCGCAGCCATGGGCAAGGCTGGCGTTGATGCCGGCGACGTGCTCGATACGTTCATCGCGGGGCTCGGGATGCCCCGTAGTCTCGCTGCCGTCGGCGTCGGGCGTGAGCATTTCGCCCGCATCGCCGAAGGCGCCATGGGCACGCCGTGGGTGCCGCGCAACCCGCGTCGTATCGCGGGCCCGGCCGAGGTGATGGAGATCCTCGAGATCGCCGCCTGATCCTGCCGGGCGCCTCGGCCCCTCAATAGGCCGCGCGCAGGATCTCCATGACCTGCTCCGGCGAGGTGATCTTTCTGGGATTGGAGAACGTCCAGTCGTCGAGCATGCAGTTCTGCGCGAGGCGCGGCAGATCGGCCTCAGCGACCTTCACGTCGCGCAAGGTCCGCGGCATCCCGAGCCCGGCGATGAACCGGTCCAGAACCGCCGAGGCCGGCGCCCCGGCGTGTCCCATTGCGGTCGAGATCTCCGCCTGCCGCGCTGCGTTCACGGAGAGATTGTAGTCGAGCACGTAGGGCAGCATCACACATGACGTATGCCCGTGCGGCACCCCGGCCGAGCCACCGAGGATGTGGCCGATGGCATGGCTGGCTCCGAGACGTGTGCCCGCGACGATCCCGACCATCGAGAGCCACGCCCCCATCATGCAACGGAGCCGCCCGTCGAGATCGCCCGGGTCCGCCTTGACGCGGGGCAGCCCGTCGCCGAGGCAGCGGAGCGCCTGCAGCGCCGTTCCGTCGCTGTAGTCGTTGGCATCGATCGAGAGATAAGTCTCGACGGCGTGATCGACCGCGCGCACCCCGCTCGAAAGCCAGAGCCACTCGGGCGTGTGCACGGTGACGGCCGGGTCGAGGATGACGCTTTCCGGCACGATGCCGCGGTTCATGTAGCTCTGCTTGAGCTTGAGCCGGGTGTCGGTGACGCCCGCCCGGGCATTGAACTCACCCGCCGAGAGCGTCGTCGGCACGGCGATCTGGCGCACGCGCGGCGCCCGGAACTCCGGGATGTGCCGCTTGCCGTCCTTTACGACGCTGCGGAACGCCTCGAGGCCGTCGACATCGCGCACGTCGTGTTCGAGACAGATGGTGACGGCCTTGCAGCCGTCGGTGACCGAGCCGCCGCCAAACGACACCATGAGGTCGGTCCCGGCATCCCGGGCCGCGTTCGCGCACGCCACGACGGCGTCCCGTGGCGAATGCGCCGGCATGTGGTCGAACACGCCCGCGAACCGCTCGCCGAGAGCGGCCCGGACCTTCTCGATCTCGTCGGTCTTGCGATTGATCGTCCCGCCGGCGAGCACGAACACCCGGCGCGCGCCGAGCCGCTCGGCCTCCTCGGCAAGGGCCGTCGCCGCCGGCTTGCCGAAGATGACGCGGTTCATGGCCGTGAAGACCATCGTTCCGGATTGCATGCCAGGCCTCCTGTCGTGTGCCGTCGCGCGGGGACTCAGAAGCCGTAGAGAACGGCAGGATTATCGACGAGGATCTTCTTCCGGACCGCGCTGTCGGGCGCCCACGTCGGCAACTGGTTGAGGAGCAACCCGTCGTCGATCGCATGGAACGGGCGCACGTCTGTGGCTTTCATGGGTGGCACGGTATGCGAATCCGGATGCGGCCAGTCCGTGCCCCAGACGATCCGGTCCGAATTCGCCGCGATCATCGCCTGTGCAAGCGGCGTCGCGTCGGCGAAGTCAGGCCCCTTCTCCGAGGCGCGGTAAGCGCCCGAGATCTTCACGTAGGCCTTCCCCGAACGGAGCAGATCACACACATCCGAGAAACCGGGCTGACCCGTCCCGAGCGCCGCCTTGGCGCCCGCGAAATGATCGAGCACCACCGGAACCGGCGCAGCGAGGATCTCGGCCTTGAGCGCCGCCACCATCTCGAGCGAGGTGAAGATCTGCACATGCCAGCCGCGCCGGGCCATCCGTTGGGCGGCCCCCTTGAGCTTCTCGCGCGCGACGACCGGATCGGTCATGCCGCTGGTCGAGAGATTGAGCCGGATGCCCCGGAAGCCGTCGGCGTGAAGCTGGTCGAGATCGGCTTCGCTGGTCCGGTCGTCGATCACGGCCACGCCGCGTGCGGGATAACCGAGCTTCTTCATGCCCCAGACGCTGACCCGGTTGTCGGTGCCGTAGACGCTCGGCGTCACGACGACAACGCGCCCGATGCCGATGGCCTTGTGGAGCTTGGCCATTTCTTCTGGGAACGCGGTCTCGGGCGTGTAGACCCGGCCCTCGTACCAGGGAAACTCACTGGGCTTGCCGTGGATGTGCGTATGGCAGTCGGTGGCGCCGGCTGGCATCTCGAAGGCGAGCGCTGTCTTGGGCTGCGGCGCCTTGTGGTCGGGGTCGGCCGTCATCGTGTGCAGGTCCTCGGCTGTAGGTGGCTCGGACGTCGGCTCAGCGCTTGCTGGCGAGCCACTCCATCATGATCCGGTTGAACACGTCCGGATGCTCCACATTGGGGAAATGGCGTGCGTTTGCGATCTCGACATAGCGCCCGCCGGGCACGAGTTCGGCGATCTTTTTGTTGCCGGCCGGTGGTGTCCCCTGATCGTCGTCGCCGCAGACGACGAGCGTCGGCACCTTCACGCTGGGAAGTTTCGGGATGAAGTCGAAGTCGAGGATCGCGGCCGCGCAGCCGAGATAACCCGTGGCCGTCGTCGCCGCGATCGTCGAGTGGATCTCTGCGTACCGGCGCGGATTGCGCGGCTTGAAGGCGTCCGTGAACCAGCGCTCCATCGTGCCGTCGGCAAGCGGTTTGAGCGAGCCCGCCTTGCGCACGGTCTCCATGCGCGGGCCCCAGGCTTCCTTGCCACCGGGCGGTGTGCCGGGCGCCGTGTCGCACAGCATGGACGAGAGGAACCGGTGCCCGTGTCCGATGGACAGCGCCTGCCCGATCATGCCGCCGATGGAAAGGCCGATGAAATGCGCCTTGTCGAAGCCGAGCGCGTCGAGCGTCAGCACCACGTCATCGGCGAGCGCCGCCATCGTGTAGTCGCCCTCGACGGGGTCCGACCCGCCGTGGCCGCGCATGTCGACACGCAGCACCCGCCAGCCCTCGGTCAACAACGGCCGCATCTGCTCGGCCCACATGCCGCCATCGGAGGACAGCGAATGCGCGAAACACACGAGCGGCGCGCCCTCGTCACCGATCAGATCGTAGTGGATGCGGCGCTGGCCGGCCTGGATGAGCATGGACGTATCCCGTGGTTTGCGAAGGTGATGGGCCAAGATGATGGTGAAGTGTCGGGCGAACGCGCGGTTTTGGCAATGGCGGGCGGACGGGGCGCGGTCACGTCCCGTGTGTCACGCCTGCCCCGCCTTGGCGAGCACGCCCCCGGTCGTCGGGCGGCCGACGCCGGTCGTGCCGGGGAATGTCAACGGCAAGCCGTCGAGCGAGCGGACCGCCAGATAGGCCCACGCCTCGGCTTCCATCCCGTCGCCATCGAGGCCGACGGCCTCGGCCGGCACCACCGCGTTCTCGACCCTCGCCGCAATGGCCGACATCAGCTTCTTGTTGCGCCGTCCGCCCCCCGTGATGATCCAGAGCGCCGGCTCCTCGGGCAGATGCTCACGCGCCCTGACGATTGCCTCGGCCGTGAAGGCGGTCAGTGTCGCGACCGCGTCCTCGAACGACAGGCCGTGGATCAGTTCCGGCGGAAAACTGTTGCGATCGAGCGATTTCGGCACCGGCTTCGCGAAGTAGGGGTGCATCATGAATTCGTGCACGACGCGGGCGTCCGGCGTACCGCGCGCGGCAATGGCGCCGTCGGCGTCGAATGGCGCACCCGTCGCGGCCTTGACGAGGTCGTCGATGAGCGCATTCCCAGGCCCTGTGTCGAACGCGACGAGCGATCCGTCGCGGCTGACGAAGGTGATGTTGGCGACGCCGCCCACGTTCACGAGTGCCACCGGCGATTGCGGCAGCCGGCTCGCGAGTGCGCGATGGTAGGCGGGGACGAGCGGCGCCCCCTGTCCCCCGGCCGCCACGTCCGCCGCGCGCATGTCGAAGATCACGTCGACGCCCGTCATCGCACTCAGGCGCGCGCCGTCGCCGAGCTGCAGCGTGAGTCCCGTCTCGGGTCGATGCAACACGGTCTGCCCATGAAAACCGATCACATCGAGCGCCGACGGCTGCAGCGCGAGATCGCCCATCAGCCTGAGCGCGACCTCGCCGTGGCGTTCGGTCAACTCGGCCTCGACGGTGCCGAGAATGCCCAGCCGCTCGTCCCTGCGGGTCACGGCGCGCGCATCGACCAGGGCCTGCCGCAGTCTGGCGCGGAAATCCTCCGGATAGGCGACGCTTCGGGCTGCGATCCGGCGCACGAGGGCCGCCCCATCCGTCTCGACGAGCGCCACGTCGATGCCGTCGAGCGACGTCCCGCTCATGAGCCCCAAGGCGCGCCTGATCTTGCTCATAGGGGCACTCCCGTGCAATTTGCCCAAAAGGGCTCCCCCACGTCCCATGCGCGGGTTCCCAAAGGGCCCCGCCCTTTGGTGGGAGCGCGAGGGTGAATCCCTCGCACTTGGTTCTAAGACGGCGAGCCTACCCCATGTCGACGATGAAGTCTGATTTCCTGAACACGCTCACCGAGCGCGGCTACGTCCACCAGTGCTCGGATGCGGCCGGCCTCGACGCGCTCGCAGTGAAAGGCGAGATCGTCTCCTACGTCGGCTATGATTGCACCGCCGCCTCGCTCCATGTCGGCCACTTGCTGTCGATCATGATGCTGCACTGGCTGCAGGCGACGGGCGCCGGCCGGCCGATCGCGTTGATGGGCGGCGGCACCACCCGCGTCGGCGATCCCTCCGGCCGCGACGAAACGCGCCGCATCCTGCCGATCGAGCAGATCAACGCCAATAAGGACGCCATCAAGGGCGTCTTCTCGCGCTTCCTGACTTTCGGAGACGCCCCTCGCGAGGCGGCGATGGTCGACAATGCCGAATGGCTGGCGCCGCTCAACTACATCGAGTTCCTGCGCGACGTGGGCCGCCATTTCTCGGTCAACCGCATGCTGTCGATGGATTCTGCCAAGCTTCGTCTCGACCGCGAGCAGGAGCTGTCGTTCATCGAGTTCAACTACATGCTGCTCCAGAGCTACGATTTCGTGGAACTGGCGCGGCGCTACGGCTGCAATCTGCAGATGGGCGGCTCCGACCAGTGGGGTAACATCGTCATGGGCGTCGACCTCGGTCGCCGCATGGGCACGCACCAGCTCTATGCCCTGACGTGTCCGCTCCTTACGACGGCGTCGGGCGCCAAGATGGGCAAGACGGCCGCCGGCGCCGTGTGGCTCAACGAGGATCATCTCGCCCCCTATGACTACTGGCAGTTCTGGCGCAACACAGAGGACGCCGACGTCGAGCGGTTCCTGAAGCTCTTCACGCTCCTGCCGCTGGGTGAGGTTGCGCGTCTCGCGGCGCTTGCCGGCGCCGAGATCAACGAGGCGAAGAAGATCCTGGCCACAGAGGCGACCGCGCTCGTGCATGGGCGCGACAAGGCCGCCGCCGCCGCCGAGACCGCCCGCAAGACCTTCGAATCCGGCCAGCTCGCAACCGACCTCCCCACCGTCGACGTGCCGTCAGCCGACCTCGCGAACGAGCTGGGCGTGCTCTCCGCGTTCGTGACCGCCGGGCTGGTCAAATCGAATGGTGAGGCGCGCCGGCAGATCAAGGAAGGCGGCCTCAAGGTCAACGATCAGGCCGTGACTGACGAGAAGGCGCGCCTGACGCCCGCCGATGTGACGGGAGATGGCGTCATCAAGCTCTCGCTCGGCAAGAAGAAGCACGTCTTGCTGAAGCCGGTCTGAGGCCGCCGTGAGCAAATCTCATAGGACATCCGGAACGCAGCTCGGCACCTGGGGCGAGCGGGTGGCGCGCGAGCGGGCCGCTCGGCGGCGCGCGGCGAAGCAACGGGCGGCCGTCGCCGTGGAGGCGCCAGAGCCCGACGTGCCGTCTGACGTCGTTGCTGAGGCTCCCGAACGCCGCAAGATCGAGGCGGAACCCCCGCCCTCGAACGAGCCCGAAACGATCGAGATCCCCCACTCCGATCTTGCCAACGAGCTGAGCGTGCTCGCGGCCGTGGTCACGGGTGGCCTCGCGCGCTCGCACACCGAGGCGAAGCGGGTGCTGCGCGACGAGGGCATCTCGGTGAACGGCGCAGCGGTCCTCAGCGACAAGGCCAAGCTGACCTTGGCCGACGTCACCGCCGACGGTGTGATCGTGGTGACGGTAAGCACCGCGCGCGGCGTGTTCCTGAAGCCCGTCTGACGCCGATACAGAAACACCCCGGGGAGATCTCCCCGGGGTGCTGGATCGTCATGCCATCGAACGTGGCGCGGCTGGCTTACTTCAGCTCGGCCGGGACGACGCCGCCGTTGGCCGCGAGCTTCACCATGACCTGCTTGTGCAGCCAGATGTTCATCGCGGCCGAATCGCCCATGTCACCGGTATAGTTGAGCTCCTTGGCGAGTTCCTTGCGCGCCGCAAGGCCGCTGTCGAGCTTCAGGAGCTTCATGAGATCAACGATCGAGCGCTTCCAGTCGAGGTCCTCGGCGTGGTCGTCGGCGAGCTTGTCGAGCACGGCAGCGACGTCGACGGCCGCCATCGGCTTGCCGGGTGTCGTGCCGGGAATGGCTGCCGCAGGCGCTGCGCCGGCTGCCGGGGCCGCCGTCGAGGCCTGTGCGGGGCTTCCGAAGATGGCTTCTGAGATGCGGCCAAAGATACTCATGGTCTTCCTCCATAAACTCTGCCGCGAGCGGCACAATTCGACTTAGAGAGTTCCCGGAGGCCGGCGTCAAGCGAGATCGTCAGTTTACGTGATTTCGCGCGTCGCCCGTCGCCGCGAAGGGTAGGGTTGGCGTCGGCCGCTCTGGCGGCTACGTCTTGCGGTGGGACGCTGTCTCGCAAAATGCTGTGGCCGCTGGGGAGTTGCGACGTGACCCTGCCTCTGATCGATCGCCGACACCTCGACTTCGTGCTCCACGAGGTGCTGGATGTCGAGCGCCTGTTCCGCCTGCCACGGTTCGCGAGCCACGACCGCCCCGGCGCCGACGCGATCGTCGACACCGCCGCGCGTCTGGCGGCCGACGTCTTCCTCCCGAGCTATCGTCACCTCGACGACAACGAGCCGATCGCCGAGAACGGCCGCGTCGTCCTGCCGGCGGCGACCGGCGCGGCGCTCGAGGCCTACCGGCAGGCAGGCTTCCCCGCCATGACGGCACCGATGGAGCATGGCGGCCTCGGCCTGCCCCGCACGATCGCCAATGCAGCGTTCGTTCACTTCCAGGCCGCGAATATCTCCATTGCCAACTACGCCATGCTGACGTCGAGCGCGGCCGAGCTTCTGGCCCACCACGGCACGCCGAGCCAGCGCCAGCGTTACATGACCCCCATGCTCGAAGGCCGCTTTCACGGCACCATGGCGTTGTCGGAGCCACAGGCCGGATCCTCGCTGGGCGATATCCGCACCGAGGCGCGCCCGCTCCCCGACGGCACCTATGCGCTGCGCGGCAGCAAGATGTGGATCTCGGGTGGCGAACACGACATGGGCGAAAACATCGTCCACCTGATGCTGTCCCGGATCGCCGGAGCGCCGCCCGGCGTGAAGGGCATCTCGCTCTTCATCGTGCCGCGCCGCCGTCTCGACGCCGACGGCCGTCCGGCGATCTGGAACCACGTCGCGCTCGCCGGCCTCAACCACAAGATGGGGCAGCGCGGCACCGTCAATACCGTGCTGAATGTGGGCGAGGGCGGCGACACCATCGGCGAGATCGTGGGCCGGCCGGGAGATGGCCTCGCGTGCATGTTCACGATGATGAACGAGGCGCGCATCGGCGTGGCGATGGGAGCCGTGGCCCATGCGAGCGCCGGCTATCGGTTGTCGCTGGCCTACGCCCGCGAACGCCTCCAGGGCCGCCATCCCGACCAGAAGGACCCCGCCTCGCCCCAGGTGCCGCTCGTCGAGCACGCGGACGTCCGGCGCATGCTCCTGCAACAGAAGGCCGTCGCGGAAGGCGGAATCGCGCTCGCGCTCTACCTCGCGCGTCTGGCCGATCTGAAGGCCGCTGCAACCGAGCCGCCCGCCCGGCACGACGCCGCGCTCCTGCTCGACGTCCTGACGCCCGTTTTCAAGGCGTGGCTGTCGGAGGAGGCGCTCGCAGCCAATAACAACGCCATGCAGGTTCTGGGCGGCGCCGGCTACACGCGCGATTTTCCCCTGGAGCTGCATTATCGGGACAACCGGCTGAACCCCATCCACGAAGGCACCAACGGCATCCAGGCGGTGGATCTTATCGGCCGCAAGGTCACGATGGCCGAAGGGCGTGGCTGGAAACTGCTCCTCGACACCATGCAGGCAACGGCGGCGGCGGCGGCGATTGCCGATCCGGAACTGGCACCGCTCGGCGCGCGTCTCGGCGAGGCCGTGGAGCGCCTCGGACGGACGGCGACGCGCCTCACCGCAACGGCCGGCGATCGCGGCCGCCGCCACGCCTACGCCCACGCGACGGACTTCATGGAGCTTGCCGGCACCACGGTCTTCGCATGGATCTGGCTCGAGCAGGCCCGCCGCGCGCACGGGCTGCGCGCCATGGCACCGGCATCCGGCCGCGACTTTCTCGAAGGCCTGATCCTGACGTGTCGCCACGTGTTCGAGACGGTGCTGCCGCGCGGCGAGGCCGCTGCAGGTCGCATCGCGATGGACGCCGCCTGGCATCGCGAGATGACCGACGCCATGCTCGGCTGAACCGACAGCTGGTCTGCGACTAGACCTTCCGTCGCCCGGCTGCCGCGCCTGCAGCGGCCTGCGCGGCCTCGGCCCGGCGCCGGATCTCGGCGCGATAGGGGCTCGCCGGATAGGTCCCGAGGATGCGCAGCTCCGTCGAGAAGAACGAGAGTTCTTCGAGTGCGAGCCTTACGCCACGGTCTGCCGGATGCCCCTCGATGTCGGCGTAGAACATCGTGGCCGTGAATTCGCCGTTGACCTGATAGCTCTCGAGCTTGGTCATGTTGATGCCGTTGGTGGCGAAGCCGCCCATGGCCTTGTAGAGGGCCGCCGGCACGTTGCGGACGTTGAAGATGAAGGTGGTGATGACGGGGCCGTTGTCGGGCTCCGCGTCGTCGGGCTCCTTCGACAGGATCACGAACCGCGTCGTGTTGTGCGCCTCGTCATCGACGTCGCTGGCGAGAATGTCGAGCCCGTAGATCTCGGCCGCGAGCTTCGGCGCCAGCGCGGCCCGGGTCGGATCGCCCCACTCGGCGACCTGCCGTGCAGCCCCGGCCGTGTCGCCCGCGACATGCGGCTTCAGATTGTGCTTGCGGATGAGCTTCCGCGATTGCCCGAGCGCGTGCACGTGGCTGTAGAGGTCTGTGATCTGCTCGAGCTTGGCCCCCCGGATCGCCATCAGCTGATGGCGGATCGGCAGGAAATGCTCGCCGACGATGTAGAGCCCCGAGTTCGGCAGCAGATGGTGGATGTCGGCGACCCGGCCGGCGAGCGAGTTCTCGATCGGGATCATGGCGTACTGCGCCTCACCCGACTGGACGGCGCCGATGGCGTCCTCGAACGTCGGGCACGGCATCGGCTCGAGTTCGGTGTTCACCTGCGTGCACGCGGTGTGCGAGTTGGCGCCGGGCTCGCCCTGATACGAGATTTTCGCCCGCGCGCTCGTGGCCGCCTTCGACTTTGCCATGCGATCGTCTTCCTTGGAGGTGCTGTGATGTCAGGCGCGAGCCAGCGCACGCCGCGCGCGTTCGAGGTCTTCGGGTGTGTCGACGCCGAGCGGCACGGTGTCGACGATCGCCACGTCGATCCGCATGTTGTCTTCGAGGGCGCGCAACTGCTCGAGGCGCTCCCGTAGCTCGAGCGGCGACGGCTTGAGCCCGACGAAACGTTCGAGCGCACTCCGCTTGTAGGCGTAGAGCCCGATGTGATGATAGAGCGGCCCATCGCCCCACGGTGCCGTGGCGCGCGTGAAATAGAGGGCGCGCAGCACGCCGGGGCCCGCCGCCGTGCCCACCACCTTCACGACGTTGGGATTGGTCCGTTCCTCCGGGTCCCGGATTTCGGCGGCGAGCGTCGCGATATGCACCTCGCGCTTGGCCAGGGCCGCGAGGCACGTACGGATGAGGCGCGGCTCGAGCGTCGGCAGATCACCCTGCACGTTGACGACGACGTCCCGGTCCGCGTCGGGATCGATGCGGCTCAGCGCCTCGAAGATCCGGTCCGAGCCCGAGGCATGGTCGTCCCGCGTCATGACGGCTTCGCCACCGGCTTTCCGGATCGCCGCGCGCACGTCCTCGGAGTCGGTTGCCACGACCACCCGTCCGACCTCCGCTTCCATGGCCCGGCGCCAGACATGCACGATCATCGGCTCGCCGCCGATATCGGCGAGCGGCTTGTCCGGCAGCCGCGTCGCCTTCAGGCGCGCCGGGATCAGGACGATTGTGCTCTGGGCTGGCATTTGTCGGCGCTCGGCGGTGACAATTGGTCTCGGTGGCATGTCCTAATTCATCCAGAGGGCTGGTTGCAAGGGACGCCGGGATGCCTGTACCTTGCGGCCGAATTCACCGCAGTGCCAAGCAACTGCGGCTGACGGGCCGCGAGCGGACTTGAGACGGCGTTTCGGTCGAACGTCTGATGGTCGCGGCCTGAACTCGGATACAATCGAAAAAGGCGGGATCGGGCGCACATGGATAGCTTCGAGTTGAACAAGATCACCGGCGGTGTGCTGACGGCTCTCCTGTTCGTGTTCGGCGTACCCGAGATGGCCTACATTCTCGGCGGCCATGCCGATGCACACGGCAAGGCATCGATGGGCTACGAGCTGCCGAAGCCGAAGGCGGCCGCATCGGCTGGCGGCGGCGCCCCGGCTGCAGCGGCGTTTTCGTTCGCCAAGGTCGCGGCCGCGCTGCCCGCCGCCAATGCCGATGCGGGCAAGGAGGCGTTCAGGGCCTGTGCCCAGTGCCATACGCCGGACAAGGGCGGGGCCAACAAGCTTGGTCCCAATCTGCACGGCATCGTCGGGCGGGAAGTCGGTAAGTTCGCCTCGTTCACGAACTACTCCCCGGCGCTGTCCGGCAAGGGTGGCGCCTGGACCTGGGAGTTGCTGACCGAGTACCTCCACGATCCGAAGGGCTCGATCCCCGGCAACCGCATGTCCTATGCCGGTATCAAGGACGTGGCCGAGATGGCCGATATGCTGGCCTATCTCCGGACGCTCTCGGATGCCCCCGTTGCGCTGCCGGCCGCTCCGGCTGCGGCGCCCGCCGCGGCAGCACCGGCCGAGCAGAAGAAATAGGATGGCGCGGGGTGGTTTCGGACCACCCCCGGTCGCCATTGATGTGTCACGGTCTGGCTCGATCAGACCAAGCGCCGCGCGCCTGACCAAGAATTAACTTGAGCGCTGGCAACCGAATTCACATGCTGCGACGCGGGATATGGCGCGTCCGTGCAGGGATCGGCATAGAATGCGAGGGACGCCGGCGCGCTCCTCGGCGCACGGCGCAAAGGCAGAGGCGCTGTTCGAGGCATACGATCGTTCACGGCATCGATTGGGGAGCAACCATCGACAATGGTGAGCCGAACGCGCGTGGGGCCACGTAAATTCGTCGTCTTCGCCCTTGTCGTGCTCGCGGTGTTCGCGGCGTCAGCTGGCCCGTCCCAAGCGAGCGAACAGGCCCCCCATCGCCGCCATGCCCTGTCGTTGATCGCCGCGCCGGCCTACCCTGCGACGTTCGAGCATTTTGCCTGGGCGTCCCCGGATGCTCCGAAAGGCGGGACCGCCAATTTGCGGGCACTCGGTACCTTCGACACCCTCAATCGCTACGCGCCGAAAGGATTGCCGGCGGACGGCCTGTCGCTCGTCAACGCCACGCTCATGATTTCGTCGCTCGACGAGCCGTCGACCGATTATGGCCTGGTGGCCGAATGGGTGAGCCATCCGGACGACTTTTCGTCGGCGACCTTCGGCCTGCGGCCTGAAGCCCGTTTCTCCGATGGCCGGCCGGTCACGCCCGAGGACGTCGTCTTCTCGTTCGACGCGCTGAAGGCGGCCAATCCGCGCTACGCGATCTATTACAAGAACGTGCAACGCGCCGAGGTCACGGGGCCGAACGAGGTGCGCTTCGTGTTCGACGGTCCGGGCAACCGCGAGTTGCCCCAGATCGTCGGCGGCCTTCCGGTCCTGCCGAAGCACTTCTGGACGGGCCGGGACGAGAAAGGCGAGCCGCGCGGCCTGGAGCGTGGAGCGATGGAGCCTCCCATCGGGGCCGGCCCCTATCGGATCGCCTCGTTCGAGGCCGGCCGCAAGATCGTCTACGAGCGCGTCAAGGATTGGTGGGCCAGCGGATTACCCGTTGCCCGCGGACAATGGAATTTCGACCGCATCGCCCACGTCTATTATCGGGATCGCCTGCCGGCCTTCGAAGGCTTCAAGGCCGGCGAGACGGACTTCTGGCCGGAGAACAGCGCCAAGGGCTGGGCGACCGAGTTCGACTTCGACGCCTTGAAGCGCGGCAGCGTCAAGCGCGAGGAGATCCCGGACGGCGACATCAAGCCGATGCAGGGCTTCGCCTTCAATCTGCGCCGCCCGCAGTTCCAGGACCGGCGCGTCCGCCAGGCCTTCAACCTCGCGTTCGATTTCGAGTGGGCCAACAAGGCCATGTTCTTCGAGCAGTATCACCGCTCGTCGAGCTACTTCGGCAACTCCGAACTGGCCTGCCGTGGCCTGCCCGAGGGCGTCGAGCTGGCAATTCTCGACGAAGTGAGGAGCGCGCTGCCGAAGGAGGTGTTCGCGGCCGAATACCGAAATCCGGTGAACGCGACACCAGCCGATTTCCGACGCCATATGGGTGACGCCGCGCGACTGCTCACTGCGGCCGGCTTCGTCGTACGTGACGGCGTGCGCGTCAACGCCGAAGGTGTCCGCCTCGAGGCCGAGATGCTGCTCGTGCAGCCGGCCTTCGAGCGCCTCGTGCTCGCCTACAAGGCGGAACTCGCCAAGCTCGGCATCGCGTTGACGGTGCGCGTCGTAGACAGCTCCCAGTACCGCCGTCGCATCTCGTCCTTCGACTTCGACATGATCGTCACCGGCTTTCCGCAATCGCACTCGCCGGGCAACGAGCAGCGCGAATTCTGGGGCTCCATCGCGGCCGCCCAGGAAGGCTCGCGCAACCTCCTCGGCATTCGCGATCCGGCGATCGACAAGATCGTCGAGCGGCTGATCTTTGCCCGCGACCGCGCCGATCTCGTCGCTGCGACCCGCGCCCTCGACCGGGTCCTTCTATGGGGGCATTACGTGGTCCCGCACTTCCATTCGCCGGTCGATCGCATCGCCTACTGGGACAAGTTTGGCCGGCCGGCGGTGATTCCGCGCTTTGCGGGCCCCCAGGATGCCTTCCTGCGCGTCTGGTGGTACGACAAGCAACGAGCGGATCGCATGCGCGCGGCTGAGCAAAGCCGCCGATGACCCATCGAGGACGAGGAGGCCCCATGTACGCTGCAAGGATGCTGATGGCAGCCGCGGTTGCACTTGCGGGCTGGATCGCCCCGGCTGCGGCGGAGCCACGCCACGGCCTCTCGATTTTCGGCGATCTCAAGTATGCGCCGGACTTCAAGCATTTCGACTACGTGAACCCGGCCGCACCCAAGGGCGGGCGCCTTTCGCTGGTCGGCCCGTCGGCGATCCGCACCTTCGACAGCTTCAACGCCTTCATCCTGAAGGGTGACGCGGCCCAGGGCCTGTCCCTCCTCTACGACACCCTGATGGAAGGCGCCGGCGACGAGATCGGCTCCGCCTATGGCCTGCTCGCCGAGAGCGCCGACGTCGCCGCCGACAAGATGAGCGTGACGTTCCGCCTGCGCGCCGAGGCGAAATTCTCGAGCGGCGCGCCGGTCACGGCCGACGACGTCGTCTTTACCTTCGACATCCTGAAATCGAAGGGCCACCCCTCATATCGCATCATGCTGCGCGATGTGGTGAAGGCGGAGGCGCTCGACCCGCGAACCGTCCGCTTCACGTTCCAGGGCGAACTGGTGCGGGACCTGCCGCTGACGGTCGCCGGCCTCGCCATTCTGCCGCGCGCCTACTACGACACCCAGCCCTTCGAAGAGACGACATTCAAGATCCCGGTCGGCTCCGGCCCCTATACGATCTCCGAGTACCGCAACAACGCCCACGTCACCTACAAGCTGCGCCCCGACTATTGGGCCAAGGACCTGCCCGTAAATCGGGGACGCTACAACTTCGACGAAGTACGCTTCCAGTACTATCGCGACCGCACGGCCGAACTCGAAAGTCTCAAGGCCGGCGAGATCGACCTGCGCGAGGAGTTCACGGCGAAGGACTGGGTCACCGCCTACGACATTCCTGCCGTCAAGGACGGTCGTCTCATCCGCCTGACGCTCCCGGATGCCACGCCGTCCGGTGCCCAGGGCTTCTTCATGAACACCCGTCGCCCCAAGTTCCAGGACGTCCGCGTCCGTAAGGCGCTGGAACTCGCCTTCGACTTCGAATGGTCCAACCGCAACTTCTTCTATGATCTCTACACGCGCACCGAGAGCTACTTCGAGAACTCCGATCTGAAGGCCGTCGGCAAGCCCTCCGAGGCCGAACTGGCGCTGATGGAGCCGTTCCGGGCGAAGCTCCCGGCCGAGGTCTTCGGCGAGCCGGTCAAGGCCTCCGTCTCTGACGCCAGTGGCGCCGACCGCAAGCTGCTGCGCGAAGCCCAGCGACTGTTGCATACGGCCGGATGGAAGCTCGATTCGAGCCAGCGCGGCGAAGCGGTCGTCCGCAACGACAAGGGCGAAACGCTCGATATCGAGTTCCTCAATACCGGTCCGACCTTCGAGCGCATCATCCAGCCCTACATCAAGAACCTCAATCTCATCGGCGTGAGGGCGACGCTGCGGACGGTCGATCCGGCCCAGTACCAGCGCCGCGTCAAGTCGTTCGATTTCGATGTGGTGACGTCACGCTTCAGCATGGGCCTGACGCCGGGCATCGAACTGCGGAACTACTTTGCCAGCGACACGGCATCCAGCGAAGGCAGCTCCAACCTTGCCGGCATCCGCGACCCTGTCCTCGACGAACTCATGGATCGCGTGATCGCCGCCAAGTCGCGCGACGAGGTCGTGACGGCCACCCGCGTCATGGATCGCGTGCTGCGTGCCGGCCATTATTGGGTGCCACACTGGTACAAGGCGTCGCACAACATCGCCCACTGGGACAAGTTCGGCAGGCCCGAGACGAAACCCAAGTACGCCCGCGGCGTCATCGACACGTGGTGGTACGATCCGGCACGGGCAGCCCGCCTCGAAGCGCGATGAGAGCCATGCTGGTCCTTCTCGCATCAGCCGTCAGATAGAGACCCGAGCGCGATGGCAGCCTACCTCGTCAAGCGACTGCTCCTGATCATTCCGACGCTGCTCGGCGTGCTGACCCTGACGTTCCTGCTGGCGCAGTTCGCGCCCGGCGGCCCCGTCGAGCGGATCATGGCGCAGCTGACCGGGACCGACGTCGCCGCGACGGCCCGCTTCGGCGGTGGCGGCGGTGGCGACGGCATCGCCAGCAGTCCGTCGGCGCCCGGTGGCGCCGAGGGGGGCGGTTCGCAGTACCGTGGCTCCCAGGGCCTCGACCAGAAGTTCATCGATGAACTGAAGAAGCAGTTCGGCTTCGACCGACCGTGGTACGAACGCTACGGCAAGCTCATCTGGGACTTCGCGCGCTTCGATTTCGGCCGCAGCTACTACCGTGACGTCTCCGTCATCGATCTGATCAAGGAGAAACTGCCGGTCTCGATCTCGCTCGGCCTCTGGATGATGCTGGCGACCTATCTCATCTCGATCCCGCTCGGTATCCGCAAGGCGGTGAAGGACGGCAGCCGCTTCGACGTCTGGTCGTCGGGTGTGCTCGTCATGGGCTACGCCATTCCGGGCTTTCTCTTCGCTGTGCTGCTGATCGTGTTGTTCGCCGGCGGCTCGTTCTTCCAGTGGTTCCCCCGCCGCGGTCTGACGTCCGATGATTGGGCGAACCTGTCGGCGTTCGGCAAGGTCACCGACTATTTCTGGCATTTGACGCTGCCGCTCATCGCCATGGCGATCGGCGCCTTCACCACCATGACGTTTCTCACCAAGAACTCGTTCCTCGACGAGATCCGCAAGCAGTACGTCATCACGGCGCGCGCCAAGGGCGTGTCCGAGACGCGCGTTCTCTATGGCCACATCTTCCGCAACGCCATGCTCATCGTGATCGCGGGCTTTCCGAGCGCCTTCGTCTCGGCGTTCTTCACGGGCAGTCTCCTGATCGAGCAGATCTTCTCGCTCGATGGCCTCGGCCTCCTGGGCTTCGAAAGCCTCGTCAATCGCGACTATCCCGTCGTGTTCGCGACGGTCTACATCTACGCCCTGATGGCGACGGTCCTGCACGTCATCTCTGATTTCATCTACACGCTCGTCGATCCGCGCATCGACTTCGAGACGCGGGAGGTTTGAGGCATGGACGCGAAGACGAGCGCGCCCGGTATCTCCGACGCTCGCCGGACGGGACGGTACGGAGGGCTGCTGGGGCGGCCGTGGCGCCTGTCTCCGGTGAACCGCCGGCGCTGGACGAACTTCAAGGCCAACCGCCGCGGCTACTGGAGCCTCTGGATCTTTCTCGGTCTCTTCGGCGTCAGCCTGTTCGCCAATCTGATCGCGAACGATAAGCCGCTCCTGGTCAGCTACAAGGGCGAGCTGCTGCTGCCGGTCCTGATCGACTATCCGGAGGAGAAGTTCGGCGGCTTCCTCGCCGTGACCGACTACAAGGACCCCGTCATCGCCGACGAGATCTCGGCCAACGGCTGGATGATCTGGCCGCCGATCCGCTACTCCTACAGCTCGATCAACAAGGATTTCCCCCGCCTCCGCAACGCCGAGGGGCGATGCCTCGGATTTCCCTCGCCGCCGCCGTGGGCGACGTCGGCTGCGTTCTGCGACGCGCCCCCCGACCAGCTCGCCCGCTACGAGGCCGCCGGCAATCGCAACTGGCTCGGCACCGACGATCAGGGACGCGACGTCGTCGCCCGCATCCTCTACGGCTTTCGCCTGTCGATCATCTTCGGCCTGCTGCTCACCATTCTGTCGTCGATCATCGGCATTGCGGCCGGCGCGGTACAGGGCTACTTCGGCGGCATCGTCGACCTCGTCTTTCAGCGCTTCCTCGAGATCTGGTCGGCGATCCCGTCGCTTTATGTCCTCCTGATCATCTCGAACGTGCTTGTCCCGGGCTTCTGGACGCTGCTCGGCATCCTGCTGCTCTTCCATTGGGTCAATCTGGTCGGCGTCGTCCGGGCCGAGTTCCTGCGTGGCCGCAACTTCGAGTACATCAAGGCCGCGCGCGCGCTGGGCCTCTCGAACGCGAAGATCATGTTCAAGCACCTCCTGCCCAACGCGATGGTCGCCACGCTGACCTTCCTGCCGTTCGCGTTGTCGGCCTCGATCACCGCTCTCACGGCCCTCGACTTCCTGGGGCTCGGCCTGCCACCCGGCTCGCCGTCGCTCGGCGAGCTGCTGCTGCAGGGCAAGGGAAATCTGCAGGCACCGTGGCTCGGTCTTTCAGCCTTCTTCGCGATCGCCGTTCTGCTGGCGCTCTTGATTTTCATCGGTGAAGCCGTGCGCGACGCCTTCGATCCGCGAAAGACATTCCGATGACCGACCGGTCCGCCAGCGGCACGCTGGTATGGGTGCGCGACCTCTCCGTGGCCTTCGAGGCCGCTCACGGGGCAGCGCGTGCGGTCGACGGCGTGTCGCTTTCGATCGGCAAGGGCGAGACGGTGGCCGTCGTCGGGGAGTCGGGCTCGGGCAAGTCCGTCACCGCGCTCTCGATCATGCGGTTGCTGCCCTATCCCGCAGCTTCCCATCCGACGGGCGAGATCTTCTTCGAGGGCCGCGACCTCCTGAAGATTCCGGAACGCGACATGCGGGAGATCCGTGGCGCGCGCATCTCGATGATCTTCCAGGAGCCGATGACCTCGCTGAACCCGCTCCACACCATCGAGCGGCAGGTGGGCGAAGTGCTGCTGGAGCACAAGGGGCTGACGGCGGCGGCCGCGCGCACCCGCACGCTGGAGCTTCTGCGCCGCGTCGGCATCCCCAATCCCGAGGAGCGCCTCGAGTCCTATCCCCATCAGCTGTCGGGCGGACAGCGCCAGCGCGTCATGATCGCGATGGCGCTCGCCAACGAGCCCGATCTCCTCATCGCCGACGAGCCGACGACGGCCCTCGACGTGACGATCCAGGCCCAGATCCTGGCGCTGTTGAAGGAGCTGCAGGCCGAGTTCGGCATGGCGCTGCTGCTGATCACGCACGACCTCGGCATCGTCCGCAAGATGGCGCAGCGCGTCTACGTCATGCGGCACGGCCGCGTCGTCGAGGAGGCGCCGGTCGATCGCATCTTCTCGGCGCCACAGCACGACTATACGCGCCACCTTCTGGCCGCCGAGCCGAAGGGCGAGCCGCCGCCGGGAAACCCGTCCGGCCCCGTCGTCGTCGAGACCGACAACCTCAAGGTCTGGTTTCCGGTGAAGCGCGGCCTCTTGCGCCGCACCGTCGCGCACATCAAGGCAGTCGACGGGATCAGCCTCAAGGTCAGGTCCGGCGAGACGCTGGGCATCGTCGGCGAGTCGGGCTCCGGCAAGACGACGCTGGGGCTCGCCATCCTCCGCCTCGTCTCGTCCGATGGCCCGATCGCCTATCTGGGGCAGCGCATCGATGGGCTCGATTCCCGCGCCATGCGTCCGCTCCGCAAGGAGATGCAGATCGTCTTCCAGGACCCCTACGGCTCGCTCTCCCCCCGCCTTTCGGTGGGCCAGATCATCGAGGAGGGGTTGATCATCCAGGATCGAGGCCTCGACTGGGAGGCCCGGCGCCAACGCGTGGCCCGAGCGCTCCGCGAGGTCGGGCTCGACCCCGACACGCAGGACCGCTACCCGCACGAATTCTCCGGCGGCCAGCGCCAGCGCATCGCCATCGCCCGCGCCATGGTGCTCGAGCCCAAGCTCGTCATGCTCGACGAGCCGACGAGCGCACTCGACATGAGCGTGCAGGCGCAGATCGTCGATCTTTTGCGCGATCTGCAGCGCGACCGCGATCTGGCCTACCTCTTCATCAGTCACGATCTCCGCGTCGTGCGCGCCCTCTCGAACCACGTGATCGTGATGAAGGACGGCAAGGTCGTGGAGGAAGGCCCGTCGCGGGAGGTGTTCGAGCGCCCGCGCGAGGACTACACCAGGGCGCTGCTCGCGGCGGCCCTCAATCTGGAAGTCGTCAACCGCGGCGCCACGGCGGCCTGAACGCGCCGCCGAGATGGCGCCAAGTGTCCGCGCGCTGAAACGGAGCCAAGCATGTCACTTCTGCTCGTGATCAACGGGACCGGCGACAACTGGGGACCCGAGCCGTGGCGGCGCCGCTTCAGCGAGCGCCTGCCCGGGCGCCTCATCGCATCGAGTACCGATTCCGGGCACGATCGGGCAGCCTTTCGCTACGCGGCCGTCTGGAAGCCCGAGCCCGGGCTCCTCGCCGGCTACCCGAAGCTCGAGGTGATCTTCAATCTCGGCGCCGGCGTCGATGCGCTCCTGAAGGACGCGACACTGCCCGGTCTGCCTCTCGTCCGTGTCGTCGACACCGACCTGACCAAGCGCATGACCGAGTACGTCGTGCTGCACTGCCTGATGCATCATCGCCGCCAGCGGATGCTCGACGCGGCCCAATCGCGTGGTGAGTGGGCCGCCAAGGATCAGTGGGCCTCGTCCGCGATGCGTGTGGGCATCCTCGGTATGGGCGAACTGGGCTGCGATGCGGCGGAGGTGTTGAGCCGGATCGGCTTCGACGTGGCCGGCTGGAGCCGAACCCGGAAATCCGTGCCGGGTGTTCGTTCTTATGCCGGCTCGGAAGAACTGGACGCGTTTCTCGGCCGCACCGACATCCTCGTGGCCCTCGTCCCGCTGACGCCCGAGACGGACGGCATCCTGAACCGGAGCCTCTTCGAGCGTCTCGCACGCGACGGCCGCCTCGAGGCCCCCGTGCTCATCAACGCGGGCCGCGGCGGCCTTCAGGTCGAGGCCGACATCCTGTCCTGTCTCGACGACGGAACCCTCGGCGCGGCCACGCTCGACGTCTTCCGCACCGAGCCCTTGCCGGCAGACAGCCCCTTCTGGCGGCATCCGAAGGTGACCGTCACACCCCACAACGCCGCCGACAGCGACGCTGAGGCCATATCCGACTACGTCGTCCGCCAGATCGAGCGCTTCGAGCGGGGCGAGTCCCTCCAGAACGTCGTCGACCGCAGTCGCGGCTATTGACGGCGAATGCCCGGCGCCGGTCGGCTTTGGGCCCGCCCCGCGCTCGCCGGACCGACTGGTCCTCGTGCTGACGCTGCGTTTGCCGACAATGTCTCGACACAGGCCGTGCTGCGCATGTAAAGTCAATTGTGCTCAATTAACAGGCAGGGCATGCCGAATCCTTGGCGTTGACCCTCCGCACCTCTGCCGCCGAAAGTGGCGGTCACAGAATGTGACGCGAAATCGTGCACAGCGGGGTGTTCCGGAGAATGACAAGCGCTTTTGAAACGGCGACCTATGGAGCGCTCGACGTCGGCTTCGGAGAGCGGCCGGCAATCCTCGTCGTCGATTTCCAGAAGGGGTTCACGGATCCGGTCTGCGTGATGGGGCGCTCGCCTCGCATTCATGCCGCACGCGACAAGACCGTGGAGCTTCTGCGGAAAGCCCGCGCGTCGAACATTCCCGTCGCCTCGTGCTTCACGGCGTATCACTCCGGCCGGGACGTGCCCTATTGGAAAGTTGCCGCGGTACGTAACGGATTTCGCGAGGGAACGCGCGAAGCCGAAATGGACGATCTGATCGCCGACCATGATCACGACTACATCTTCCAGAAATCCGGCCCGTCCATTTTCTTCCAGACACCGCTCGTCGCGTTCCTGACAAAGCAGCGGATCGACACCGTGATCGTGACGGGTTGCGTCACGTCCGGGTGTGTCCGCGCCAGCGTCATCGATGCCTTCTCGTGGGGCTATCGGACGATCGTCGCCGAGGACTGCTGCGGTGATCCCGGCCAGGAAGAACACGACGCCAACTTGAAGGACATGGGCCGCCGTTATGCCGATGTCGTGTCGAGCGACGCCGTCGTCGCCTACCTCGACGAGCTGCGCGGTCGCAACTCGTGAACCGGGGCGTGCAGCGCACGCACGGAAACGACCTTTCACGATAACAAAGGGAGAAGTGAGTATGACACGTCAGTTTCGTTTGAGGCGATATCTCACGGGGGTCGCGGCGTCTGCACTGCTCGCGTTCTCGATGGGCACACCGGCCGACGCCCAGGGGCATCTGCGCATTGGCATGACGGCCAATGACATGCCTCCTCGCTGTTCCGAGTGGGTGACCTGACCAGCTGAGCCCGAGCCTTCTGTCCTCCCGCACCATCCCTTTGTTCGATCCAAGGCCATCC